>JGI20130J15133_1000219_pt1 | contig 52855 bp, 48 predicted proteins | sample WasSprMetagenome_FD_15133 | JGI IMG/M metagenome (IMG submission 15133) | reverse complement strand
TAAATCCCCCAGATCTCCTCATCGTTTTTATGCCCGAAGGCGTAACACCGAATGCCATCGTTTCCCCGTCGCACCACTTTACTTCACCTCCCGCCACAGCCTTTCAATGCCGAAGGTTTCAATCCCACAATGGTGCAATTGCTGCAAGTTATCAAAGTTGCGCAAACGATTAAAGATGTAAACTTTCAATCCCACAATGGTGCGATTGCTGCAAGGCAGAAAGGAAAATAACAGAAGCGGAGAAAAAAGCTTTCAATCCCACAATGGTGCGATTGCTGCCACTGCAAGAAACGACACTTTAGAGCAGCGACTGAACTACTTTCAATCCCACAATGGTGCGATTGCTGCCACCAGTGACTACATCGCAAGGTTCGGAGAACCAGCAGCCTTTCAATCCCACAATGGTGCGATTGCTGCAAATATGATGAACATTCTCATCTATCCTCAATTTGTTCTTTCAATCCCACAATGGTGCGATTGCTGCGTCGCCGAGATAAAACCTCGGCTTACGCTTGCTGCTCTCTTTCAATCCCACAATGGTGCGATTGCTGCTTTGAGTGTCCGGCTTGCGAGGAAGTAAGGCGGACGCTTTCAATCCCACAATGGTGCGATTGCTGCATTTTGAAAGGGTGGTGGTAGTTGGCACTGCGTTGCACGCTTTCAATCCCACAATGGTGCGATTGCTGCGATGGCAAGGGCAATGAGGACAGTTGACGAAGAAGAACTTTCAATCCCACAATGGTGCGATTGCTGCGGCGCATGCGCCCGGGCTTCGCAGCCGCCGCCGCCTTTCAATCCCACAATGGTGCGATTGCTGCCTTTTTGCCCGAGCCGCCCTCGCCCTCGCCGGGCTCGCCTTTCAATCCCACAATGGTGCGATTGCTGCGAGTTCCTTTTCTGGTAACGCTTCCCGCAAGAAATTCTCCCTTTCAATCCCACAATGGTGCGATTGCTGCGAATCCAGTTCCACCCGATGTTGAGAGTGAGTTCTTTCAATCCCACAATGGTGCGATTGCTGCTTAATTGGTCTCATCTTGGTCGGGTTAGGCGGTCTTTCAATCCCACAATGGTGCGATTGCTGCTCGCATCTGTGTTCCTGAACACCAATGCAAAACGCATCTTTCAATCCCACAATGGTGCGATTGCTGCACAAAGACCATGATATTCTACCCGCCGCACTGGCTGCTTTCAATCCCACAATGGTGCGATTGCTGCCTTACCCGCGAGGTCAAGCGGGGGCACACATAATGCACTTTCAATCCCACAATGGTGCGATTGCTGCGTTTCATCCGTTCTATCAGTTCTTGAATGTAGATATCTCTTTCAATCCCACAATGGTGCGATTGCTGCTACTGGGTGTATGTCCCTCATGAATGGCCCAAACTGGTCTTTCAATCCCACAATGGTGCGATTGCTGCTAATCCAACAAACCTAGCTTACCCGACCCCGAGAAGCCTTTCAATCCCACAATGGTGCGATTGCTGCTGCGGATGCGCCAAATAACATGCTCAACAGGAGGAGGCTTTCAATCCCACAATGGTGCGATTGCTGCCAAACAATCGCCATCCAGTTTCATCTCCGCACTTCTTTCAATCCCACAATGGTGCGATTGCTGCCAAGGCAAAATTTTGGGATTTGAGGGCAAAAGGAAAGGAAATGGTGAAGGGGTTGCAGTCGACCTTCGGTTGCCTGAAAACCCTTAGGGGTCGACGGCAACTGAGCCTTCAAAATTGGGCTATTTTGGGTTAAAATTGCCACCTCTCCTCTATTCGGCTTTCAAGGTGCTCAAAACGGCTTAGGTCGACGGCAAGTATAGCGCATCGGGTGGGATAAGTCAAGGCGTGAGGCAAATCTCCCGAAAAACCTTCGTTCCTTGCCAGGTGTGCGTCAAAGTTTTCAGGCAAACTTTCAAACGGAGGTGACCTTTATGGCGGGCGAAAAATGGGGTGGTAGGCGGAAATTTATCGCTACCGTTGCGGGTAGTTTCGGGTTTTTAGCGCTGAGGGACGCAAAAGTCGGCGAAAGTTCGCTTTCTCGAAAACGGTTGCCCAACATCTTGTTCATTGCCGCTGACGATTTGGGCTATGCCGAACTCGGCGTCCAAGGCTGCAAGGACATTCCGACCCCGAACATTGACTCCATCGCCCGAAATGGCATCCGCTTCACCAACGGCTATGTCTCGTGTCCAGTTTGTGCTCCGACAAGGGCTGGATGGATAACAGGCAAGTATCAGCAGCGGTTCGGCTTTGAGTTCAATCCGGGCGGCGCTTCGCAGGAAGAGTTCGGTTTGCCGACCACTGAATTGACAATCGCTGAAAGGCTTAAGAAATTGGGCTACGCGACCGGATGCTTTGGCAAGTGGCATTTGGGCTTCAGGAAGGAACTGCACCCGTTGAACCGAGGCTTTGACGAATTTTACGGTTTTCTCGGTGGTAGTCACCCTTACCTTCCCACCTCAGGTCGCTCCGCAATCATGCGCGGTTTTGAGCCTGTGACCAAGTTCGAATTCACAACGATGGATTTCGCAAAGGAAGCAATCTCATTCATTGAGCGCCATCGCAACCAGCCGTTTTTCGTCTACCTCTCGTTCAACGCGGTCCACGCGCCTTTACAAGCGCCGGAGGAATACATCGCCAAGTTCAAACACATCAGCGACCCGACAAGGCGAATTTTTGCGGCGATGCTTTCTGCGTTAGACGACGCTGTTGGGATGGTGCTTTCCAAGTTGAGGGAGTTGAAACTTGAGGAGAACACGCTCATCTTCTTCATCAGCGACAACGGCGGTCCGACGAGGCAAACGAGTTCACGCAATGACCCGTTGAGAGGCTTTAAGGGTCAAGTGCTTGAGGGTGGCATAAGGGTTCCGTTCCTGATGCAGTGGAAGGGTCATTTGCCTGCTGGTAAGGTCTATGAGCATCCTGTAATTGCCCTTGACATTTGCCCCACAATCCTTGCAGCCGTTGGAGCGGAAATTCCCAAGGACTTGGACGGCGTGAATTTGTTGCCCTATTTGACAGGTGAAGCGAAGGGACGACCTCACGAAGCGCTCTTTTGGAGATTTGGTCGGCAGTGGGCAGTTCGGGTCGGCGATTTCAAATTAGTCTGCTGCCCGCAGGAATTCGGTTCTGAAGAACCTCAACTGTTCAACCTCGCAGAAGATGTGGGTGAAACGACGAACCTCGCCCCCAAGATGCCCGAGAAGGTCAAGGAGTTAAAGGCAGCGTATGACGAGTGGAACGCTAAAAACATCCCACCGAAATGGGGTGGAGCGAGGCAAAGATTGCAACAGCAGCGGCAGCGAAGACGGAGACNAGACCTNCAACGAACCCGAACGGCATAAGTGAACGAGGTGAAAGGTCGTGGCTCAGAAAAGGGACTTGAAGTCGGTGCTCAAACTCGTGACGCCCAAACAGGTTAAGTTTTGGCACGATGAAGAAGGACGATTCTGCGCGTCCATAGAAGGTGAGGGCGTGTTCGTCAATGTCAAGCCAATCAGAAACTTCCCCATCCAAGCCAAAGACAGGTTGATCAGCCTGCTGGACGAAAACGATAACGAGATAGCAATCTTGACGACCGTCCATGGGTTAGATCCACAGTCGCGGGAAGCGCTGGAATCGGAATTGTCAAAACGATACTTCGTGCCAGTCATCCAAGCCATCCACCACATTGAAGGTCGGTTTGGCATAACGAGGTGGTTCGTCACAACTGACAAGGGAGAACGGGTCTTCGATGTGCGGGAGAGAAGCGATGTCCGTTACTACCCTGGTCGAAGGGTCGTGATTCGAGATGCCGACGGCAACCTTTACGAAATCCCCGATTACGCCCAACTTGACCCTTACAGCCGAATGTTGCTTGAGGAAGCGACATAGGCATCGGGATGCGTGAAGCGTGATGCGTGAATTAGACGAGCCACCGTTTGAGGAGCGAGAAACTGATTGGGTCAAGGTTGGTTATGTCTGGGATGTAGTAGCGGTTTCCGTCCAAGTCAATGAGGACGCACCTGTGCGGTTCAGGTTGCTCAATCCCTTCCTGAGACGCTCTGGTCAGAAAGCGGCGAAAGCCTCTGTCAGTGTCAACTTCCCAAAGCAACATCCCCATTCGTTCCCTCACGCTCAAGATTCGTGTGATGACGGGAACGAGGTAGCGGCGTTCCAATTCTTCCTCAACAACTTTCCGGCTGTCCTGAGATAGTTCTGACAGGTCTCGGATCAAGCCGATTTCTCGGTTCATGGCATCCCTGACGCTGATGTATCGGTTCGGGTCGGTCAAGGGAAAGCAGCGGTAAACTTGCACCTTCCAGTAACTTCTCTCTTCGCCGATTGTCAGCCGCAGAATTCCTTTTTCCTTGAAGAACCGCAATTGTTTTGGGGCGAGCCAGACTAATTCCGCAACTTGCTGTTCGCCGTCCATCGCCGATCACCGTTCTACCTTTGGACCGCCCTCAACTTGACGACTTCCTGATAGGTTTGGACGAGCCTATAGAACTCGCCCTGTTTTTGCATCAACTCGTCGTGAGTGCCGATTTCGGCGATTTGACCTTCCTTGAGGACGATGAGTTTGTTGGCGCTCCTAAGAGTTGCCAGCCTGTGAGCGATTGCGAAAGTCGTCCTGCCCTTGACAAGCCTTTCAATGGCTTCTTGAATTTGTCGTTCAGTCTCAACATCAACTTGTGAAGTCGCTTCGTCCAAGATGATGATGCGAGGGTCAGGAAGCAAGGCTCGGGCGATGGCAATCCGTTGTCGCTCACCTGACGACAACGCTTGCCCTCGTTCGCCGACTTGGGTGTCATAGCCGTCAGGTTTTTGGGTGACGATGAAATCGTGGGCGTTGGCAATTTTCGCTGCCCGGATGATTTCTTCCTTCGTGGCGTCAGGCTTCGCGAAAGCGATATTTTCGGCGATGGTGCCCGAGAAGAGGAAGGTGTCTTGGGGCACCAAACCGATTTGTCGCCTCAAATCGCTCCTTCGGATTTTGCGGATGTCAATCCCGTCTATGAGGATTTCGCCCTCGTCCACATCGTAAAATCGGCAGAGCAGGTTGATTGTCGTGGTTTTCCCCGCGCCGCTGTGCCCGACCAATCCAACCATCTCTCCCGGCTCAACGACGAAACTGATTCCTTTGAGGACAGGACGATGCTTCTCGTAACCGAAAACGACATTTCTGAATTCGACCTTGCCCTCAATGCGAGGCATCGGGATAGCATCTGGCTCGTCCGTTTCTGGAGGGGTATCGAGGATTTCGAAAAGCCTTTCTGCTGCCGTCAAAGAGCGGGATGCCCAGTTAATGAGCCACGAAAGCGATTGTAGCGGCGCATAGAACATGCCCAAGTAAAACAGGAACGCCATCAAGGTTCCGAGCGTCATCGTTTCGCCCAAAACTTGCCTTCCGCCGACATACCAGACGAGCAAAGTTCCCATAGCGGTGAACAGCGAGATAGTGGCGAACAACATTGCCCAAGTCCTTTCAACGGTGATGACGCTCCCTATAAGTTCGCTGCTTCTTTGGGTGAAGCGCGAAATTTCCCTCTGCTCCTGAGCGAAGGCTCGGACGACCCTTAAGCCCGACAGGCTTTCGTTGAGGATTGCGTTCAATCGTCCCCATCGCTGCCAAACCCTGTGCATTAAAGTCCTGACGAACCGCCAAAATCCCATCCCGACGAGAGTTATGAGTGGCGCCGGAATCAAAACGAGTAGCGCCAGTTTCCAGTTCATCGCAAAGAGCGCCACGCCTATGCCCGCAAGTTGCAAGATGTTCAGCCCTAAATCCTGAACGCCCCACATCAAAAACATCTGCACAGCCTGAGTGTCTTGGTTCACACGCGAGATGACGCTGCCCAACTGCTGCTTGTCGTAAAAACGAAAACTGAGCAGGTGAAGGTGTTGGAAAAGTTGGCAGCGAATATCATGGGTGAGTTTGCTGCCCAGCCAAGCAGAGAGCCAACTCTGAACGACGCTCAAACCGGCAATCAGCAACCGAGAAGCGCCAAAGGCTATGACCAACGCAGCAAGCCACCAGTAACGGGTCTCAAGGGGCACAGGTTCTTTGGGAGCCAAAACGATGTCCATCAAAGGCTTGTTGAGCGCTGGAGGAAGCAAACCCAGCCCTGTCGCTACGATCGAAAGCAAACTCAAAGTCAGCGCTTGCCACCAATAGGGCTTCAAGTAGCGTAGCAACCTCAAAGCGGTTTTCGATTTTGGTGCGCAAATGGGGCAAACTTTTGTCCCGTGTTCAAGCGGGAAGCCACAATTTGGACATCGCCTTGTGTCTTCTTCGTAAGGCGGCAATTCCTCTCCCTTGACGAGATTGTTCAGCGCTTTAGCGACCTGAGCGAACTTACGGGCGTGAGTGTTCGTGTATCGGAGAAGTTCCTCAATTGCTCCGTCAACTCGCTTGACCATTAAAGCGCCGCCACCAATTAGCGGTTCAACGAAAACCTCGCTAATTTGCTCCAACGGCAGTTCGTTAGCGAGTTTCAGTTCTTCACCATCCAACTCAAAAACCTGAACTTTGCCATCGGTGACAATGAGCCATTGCTCACCAAACTGTCCGTTGGTCTTCAAGTCGGTTGCCATCGCTAATTTCGGTTCGTGCCCGTTGATAGTGTCTTTAAGCGTTTCTGGCAGCGGCTCAACATAACTGCCCATTTTCGGCTCACCTCGGTCATCTCTCTTTGTTGCCATATTGTGGCACGCCCACCTCGAAGAGGCGTCCGGTCTTCTCTCCAACTTCGTTCCCTTACTTGCCCCAACTGTCAAGAGGCGATGAGGATGGCAATTCTCTCGGTTCCTCGCCTTTGCGAAGCGGCAACAAAGCGACGCTAACCCTCGCCGATTTTACTTCCCGCAAGTTTACAGCCAACTTGCGAACGCCCTTGTTAGGATTTTGACCTGCAGGGTCGGGAGAAGTCGGCAGCGGGCGGGCATCCATGACAGAAAAGCGAGCGTTTTCTGGCGAAAGCAAGACTGCACGAAGTTGCGCATCGCCTTGCGTCAATGTCGCTACTTTGCCATCGTCGCTCAATTCCACTTCAGCAGGTGTGTGCATGAACCACCAAATTTCGCCCGGCTGTTTGAGCGCCAATTCGTCCTGAACCAAAACAAACCTGCGTTTTCTGTCAAGCATGACTCCTCGCAAAACCTTTTCAGCGTGACGGACATACGCGGTGGTCAAATCAGCGATAGCGAAACTTTTGTCAGGCGACGAGACAAAGCGAACAATTTTTGCCACTGCTGATGGGTCTTGGTCGGGTTCCTGCGACGGGTTGATGACCAAAGTGTTGTGCCCTTCCGCCCGCAGCCGATAGTAACTCCATCGCTGCCGACCGAAGTAACCTGGCAGGTTGTAGTTATCGGCGCCTAAATCAACTGCCCAACGATAGCCCAACGCATCCAACACGAAAGTCCCGATGTCCAAGTGGCTGTGGTTGAACTTGTTGTCTCCCGCCTTGAAGCCGACGAAAATCGCGTTGCGGTCGTTCCAAGCGCTTCGCATCGTCACAACTTCAACATAGCGGAAGTATTTGTCAAGTGGCAACTTTTCCTTCGTTGGGTCATTGCCTCGTTCGTCAAACCAGAGCAAGTCCAAAGGGTGCGGCGATGCCGTTGTGCGGGCATACCAAGCGTAAACGGGTCGGTTGAATTTGCGAGCCAACCAAAACATTTGTGGAGCCCTCAGCGTGCCATCGCCACCGTCAGCGAAGTTGAAAGTGCGACCAGTTGGTCCAGTGATGTAAATCGGAAACAGTCCCGTCTCGGAGAACCCTTCCATCTGCGACAATCCAAAATCGGTGCCAACTGCTGTTTCTAAGGCTGCAAGGAAGATGCAGTTGTAACTGGTGGCGTAATTCCAATAGCCAGGACCTTCACCCCAAGCGCCGTCGGGTGCGAACTCCCGCATGGGCAACCTGATGGACTGAACGGCGTGGCTCAAAATTTCTCCGCACAAATCGGGCAACTCATCCAAAAGCGCCAAAGCAGCCATCCCTATGCCACCGTTGCAGACTTGGTTCCAGTTGTGTCGGGCTTGTGACCACCAACCCTTTTGCCTGTAAATTGTCAGGGCGGGTTGAAGCCCTTTTTGGACCATCGCTTCCCTCAAAATGCGCCGTTGTTCATCGCTCCACTCATTGAAAAGCCAATCGTAAGCGATGGCAAAAGCGTGAGCCATTTCAGCGGTGTCAAGGAAGTGTTTCGGGTTCCAGTCGGGGAAATTGGCTGCAGCCTCAAGTTCGCGCCATGCCCGCTCAAGGTAGCGTTTTTCGCCATCCAAGCGATACATAAGCGCGAGGGTGTAAACTCGGTTCAAGACACGCCGACTTGTAGCTAAAAGCCTAAGTCCATCGGGAATTTCGTAGCGGGAAGGTGACTCTTGACAAATTCGCTCTGCCTGCTCCCTAAGCCGCCGATAAAAATCTCGTGCTTGTCGGTTGGTCCGAACGAGTTTCCGCACCCGTTCAAAATCCTCGTTCGTCGCCAACAACCTCGGATGAACCTTGCGCACTCTTGCCGCCCAGTCGCTCGGTTGCTGCCAAATCAACGCATATGACAAAACCACTGCCACAACACCAAGCCACATACACCCGTTCATAGGCATTCCCTCCTTCCAACCTATCTTCGGCGGTCACCCAAAGAACTTTGACGCAGGCAGGGTTATACTTTTGCTTGACTTGTTGAACTCGCCAAATCTTGGCAAATGCCCAATCGTCTGGCTATTCTTGGTTGTGGGGGAGCAGGAGTTGACATGAGTGGTAAGCGCCAATTGCTCCTAACCCTTGCAATTTTGCTCGGTTGGATGCCGGAAGTTTCCCTTTGGCTTAGCCCACCTGTCTTGATTGGAGATGAAGCCTATTACGCTCGCGCGCCCGTTGAGATGAAGGAACGAGGGGATTGGCTCGTCCCTTATTTCAACGGCGAACCGAGATACAAAAAGCCACCCCTGATGTATTGGCTCGTTGCTGTCTCCCAAAGGATTTTCGGCGAGAACGAAGTGGCTTCAAGGTTGCCATCGCTGCTGGCAGTTGTCCTGACAAGTTTGCTTCTTCTTTGGTTCAGTTCAAAAACGGGTTTTGCGGAAACAGGGGCATGGGCTGCTGCAATTTTCCTTCTCAACCCAATGACCGCAGGGTTGGGAAATTGGGGAGCACCTGAGGCGACTTTGTGCTTGTTCATCACTGCCTCAATCCTTTTCGGGCTCCTTTGGGTTCGCGACCGTTCGCTTCCTTTGCTGTTAGCGAGCGGGGCAACAGCGGGGTTGGGAGTCTTGACAAAGGGTGCGCCCGGGTTAGTTCTGCCTGCCATCGTGCTTTTCCCGCTCGCATTTTGGAGGACATGGACGAGACAAAGCGGGAAAACAAGTTGGTCACAATGGATGAAGTTGGTGGCGCAAGTTGTTTTGTGGCTCGCAGTTTGCTTGGCAATTGCAGCGCCGTGGTTTCTCCTTGTCAGCATGCGAGAGGGCGAAGCTTTTTGGCAAGTTTTTTTGCTGCGCGAGCATGTCCGCAGAGTCGCCGAACCGATGGAGGGGCATCGCGGTCCGTTTTGGTATTACCTTTTGGTCATCTGGCTCTTCTTCCTGCCTTGGAGCATTTGCCTTCCCCACGCACTTGCGAATGCCTTGAAACCAATGAGACAATCGCCCATCCGGGATGAACACTTCGTCGCTACTTCAATGGCATGGTGGGCAATCAGCGTTGTCGGTTTGTTTTCGTTGGTTGCGACAAAACTCCCGCACTACATCTTTCCCGCTCTTCCTGCCCTCGCGTGGCTCTGCGCTTCCCGAACGGGAAACGAGGTGAGCAAAGGCGAAGTCGTTTCGGGATTTTTGTTAGCCTTGCTTCCCGTTATCGGTGCCCTTTACGGGATTAGCGTGCTTCCCAAAATCTACGCGGAACTTTTGCGCAAGTTGGGATTTGAGCCTGATGCCGAATTGAAAGCGTTGAAGTTTGCACTGAACTTAATCGCTTTCGGGTTCGCCTCAGTGCTAATGGCGTGGTTGGTCCCTTCCGCAATCCGTTTCGCATCGGTCCCAAAGAACCGGTGGAGCGCCCTTCTCATCAGCGGGGCGATACTGACAGCCACGACATTTGGGTTTCTTTCTACCCTTACAGAAGCATCGGGCGGGCGCGATGCTGTCAAGTTGTGGACGAAATTCAAACACCTTGCAACTTTCGGAAGCGACACTGAATGGGCAGTTTTTTACGCTCGAAAGCCTATCCCACTTTTGGGGCGAAATAGGCAAAGGTTGCGCAAGTTGTTGGCAAACTATCCCGATGCAGTGATTTTGACGCGAGTGGATTCCGCACCCGCACTTAGGGAAGAAGGACTAAAATTGGTGCGTTTCGGGTTTTGGTGCGTCGCCTCCCGTGCTGCGGTCGTAGGCAGTTTCAGGACACATCAAGTCAGGTATTGACATGGGCAGGGCATGTGATACAATGTAAAGCGAGGTGGGAAAAGGATGCCTTTGCGGGTCCGTCGCAAAGTGGAACGAGGAAGTAGTAAGTTGATTTACCTGCAAGTGAAGGAGATGCTCCGCTCAAGCATTGAACGGGGCGAACTGAAGCCGGGCGAACCTTTGCCCGGGAGAGTGAAGTTGTGCGAGATGTTTGGGACGAACCGTTTGACCGTTGACAGGGCAATCCGTGAACTGGTTCGTGAGGGTTGGTTGGTGTCGGTCAAAGGCAAAGGCACTTTCGTCTCCCACCCTAACTCACGCCCTTCAACCGCCATCATGACCTTCGCCGTCGTTTGGTATCAGCGTGGCATCAGCGAGCAGCAGAACATTTACTGGGGACCGCTTTTGAGGGGCATCGCCGAGATGACCAGCCAGTTGGGCATCCAATTGCAGTTTCGCGAGATGAACCCTTCGTTCTACCGCGAGTTTTTCCAAGAGTCCCGTTCCGACGGGATGATTGTGTTAGCGCCTTTGTTGGAGGACGAAATGGTGTTGCGCGAACTGAGGTCTCACCGAATCCCGTTCGTCGCAACCTCTTCCGTTTACGAGGACAAAAGTTTGCCGTGCGTTGGGATTGACAATTTTGAAGGTGTCAAGAAGGCTCTGGAGCACCTTTGGTCCCTCGGTCACCGCAAAATCGCCATCGTTGACTTGGACTTGAGGCAAACGGATTTGCAACAAAGGTGGGACGCTTTCCGAAAACTCATGGGAGAAGCGGGTTACGCCATTGACCCTCGTTGGGCACTCCTCTACCCGGACAAATGGTGCATTGACAGGGATGCGTTAGTGAAGCAATGGCTGAGTTCTGTCCCTTTGCCGACAGCCATCTTCGGTGCCGATTACGAGATGACCCTTTCAGCCTTCACAGCCATCAAGGAGTTGGGCTTGAAAATACCCGACCAAATTTCGTTGGTCGGTTTCGATGACCCGCCGATGGCAGCCTTCCTGGAGCCGCCTTTGACGGCAGTCCGCCAGCCCGTTGAAGAAATTGGGAGACGGGCAGTGAAGAAACTTTACGAAGCCTTGCAGAAGGGGGTGATGCCGGAAGGGACGGAAATCTTTTCGCCCGAACTTGTCGTTCGGGCTTCAACAAGCCCTGCCACTGACGGTCAGCGGTGAGCAAGTATTGACATGCAAAGGTCAGCACGCTAAAATGAAAGTGCCGTTGGGTCGTTTAAATCTTTGAAGGAGGTGCATCAGCATGATGGCGATGAAGAAGCGCTTTGGCTTCACGCTCATTGAGTTGCTGGTCGTGATCGCGATAATTGCGATCCTGGCTGCCATTCTGTTCCCTGTGTTCAGCCAGGCTCGCGAGAAGGCAAGGCAGGCAACTTGCATCTCTTCCCTCAAGCAAATCGGCATGGGACTGCTGCAATACCTGCAGGACTACGACGAGAAGTTCCCGCCTCATCAAGAGCGAGACAAATGGAATGAATGGGACTCTCGTCCCACTTGCCAATGGGCGGCAACGGCTTCCAATCCTTGGCTTCGCTTCCCTGTCCTTATTGATCCCTATCTGCGCAACTTGCAGGTTTACGAATGCCCCAGTGCCAAACTTAAGTGGCTTGGTAGAAACCGCATTTATGGGCGAGCATCACCGTGCAACTGGCCACTTCCAGGCCATGTAGACCCGCGTTGGATAACCTTCGACCAATCCATCGGTTTCAATTTTGACTACTTGTTTGGGCGTAACTTGCCAAGAGTTCAGGAGCCCGCCTCCGCTGTTTATTCGGCTGATTCTGCCCACCCTGAAGCCGCTTCCTCTATCGGTCGTGTTGCCTTCGCTGACCGCTGCGCCGTTGCTTGTTCTCCAAGTTGGTCACCTCGCCCACCTGATTGGGAGCGCAATGAGGGCTTCCTCACCCAATCCACCCGCCACCTGAGAGGCTCTAACATCACCTTCGTGGATGGGCACACCAAGTGGATGCAATACACCGCCATCTGGGCAAGGTGGCTTGACTTGTATCGCCGTGGCGGAGGAGGTTATGCCTACGAAATCTTCGGGCTCTGGAACAACGGACCGTGGTTCCCATGATGTGGTGACAAGTTAAGTTCGCCCCACTCGTGGGGAGTGCCCTGCGGGTGGGGCTACAACACTGAAGAGAGGTGGAAAAAAATGCGAAGAGAGGTGCCTACATGGCTGGCAGTCGTCCTCATCCTCGTCGTTTTGGCGATTGTAGTCGGAGTTTATGTTTTGCGTGGCAGACCAACTCCTCAAGAACCTCAAGCGCCTTTCCTGAAAGGGCAACCTGCTGGACCAGAGGCACCACCAGGACAGCGCCCCGTGATGGGACCGCCAGCGAAGCAAAGGTAAGGCACCCATGCAAAAGGGACCGACAGGACCTGGCAAGTGAGCGAGTTGAAAACAAACTCTCTTCACTTGAAGTTTGCTGGCGCAATGAATTTCGTTGCTGCTGGCAGGCTTCAAGGTGAAGAGCGTTTCTCTTTTTCTCAACTGGATGCCGCTGCCTCAAACCGCTCCCACTTCCTGCCCCTGATGAACTCCACCAGCGGCAAAGCGTATTCAGCACGGGAGAACGGAGGGACGAGAAAGACGCCGGGGCAATGCTCAAGCGCCACTGAAACCAACTCTTGAGCGATGGCGATGCCTTCAGCGAGTTGCCTTTCCTTCGGCACGCTTTCCATCCGCTGCAAAATTTCGTCGGGCATCTTGACACCGGGCACTGTTTTCCAGAAGGCAGCGTTTCTGGCACTGATGAGGATGCCTATGCCGACGAAGATGGGAATTCCGACTTCACGCATGACTTGCCCGCACGCTTCAATTCGTTTCGGCTCAAAGACCGCTTGCGTCAGTGCGAATTGAGCGCCCCTTTCAACTTTGCGTTTGAGCCGCCTCACCTCTGCTTCCAAGTTGGGCACATTTGGGTTGAAACCTGCACCGATAATGAAATCGGTTCGCTTCCCGACAGGAGCATCAACCCAGTTGACGCCTCGGTTGAGTTTGCTGAGCAACTCAATGATTTGGAAACTGTTCAGGTCATAGACGCTGCTCGCTCCCACATCGGGCGCAAGTTTCGCTGGGTCGCCGGTGACAGCCAAAACAGCAGGGATACCCAAAACCGCCATGCCCATCAAAAGCGATTGAGCGCCAATGAGGTTATGGTCGCGACCAGCGAAGTGGCAAATGGTTGGAAGCCCGGTCTCCCGTTGCATCAGAAACGCCATCACCAAATTGCTGAGCCGAACTGAAGCGAGGGAGTTATCGCCGATGCTAATTGCGTCCACGCCTGCCCTCGCCAAAAGTTTTGCCCCTTCCAAAATCGGCTCGTAGTCCAAACCTCTCGGCGGGTCCAGTTCAACGATGATGATGGGTTCGTTCCATAGTTTGCTCAAAAAGTTGGGCATCGGCGACTTAAGTTTCGGTTGCTCTTCGGGTTTGACCTCAATGCGGCGGGTGACTCGTTGCCTGATAGTTTTGCCTTTCAACCGTTTAGCGAGTAAGCGAATGTGTTCGGGCGTTGTGCCGCAGCAGCCACCAATCAAGTTTGCCCCAGCCTGCCAAATCTCCTCGCCGATGCGGGCAAACTCTTCAGGCTCACCGAGGTAAACGAACCGACCGTCAACATACTGGGCATAGCCTAAGTTCGGAAATGCCGTGATAGGAAGCTCGGTTAATCGGGCGAGGGCTTGAACTATGCTCAAGTTGCGGGTCGGCGAAATGCCGCAGTTTGTCCCGATGGCGTCAACACCAAGTTTCTCCAACTCAAAAACTGCCAACGCAGCCCTGCCTTCAGCGCTCCGACCGCCATCTTCAATGGCTGCCAACTGGGCGATGATAGGCAAATCGGTCTCCCGTTTCGCTACTCGAATGGCTCGGCTCAAATCGTCCAAGTTCAGGAAGGTCTCAAAAATCAGCAAGTCAACGCCCTCGTTTGCCAGCGCAACTATGAGTTCGCGGTAAGCGTTTTCAATGTCGTCGTCGCTCAATTCAAGCAAATCTTTCAACCGCCCGATAGGACCGACTGAACCTGCGATAAAAGCGTCAGCACTCAGTTCAGCGATTGCATCCCTCGCCAATCGGACAGACGCTTGGACCAGTTCCCTCAACCTTTTTTCCAAGCCGAACTCTCTGAGCCGGAAGGGATTTGCAGCGAAGGTGTTGGTGGTGATGACTTGAGCGCCTACGGCGAGATAGTCGCGGTGAACGCTTTTAACCAAATCGGGAGCGGTCAAGTTGGCTTGCTCTGGCGGAAGTCCATGAGGGAAGCCCCGTCGCCACAACTCCGTTCCCATCGCACCGTCTCCGATAACCACGACCTCGCGCATCCGAGTTAAAAGTTCAAGACCTCTTTCGGCAGGCATGGAGGAAATCACCCCTTGCAGCAGCGATTTCCGGACTTCGTTTCGCTCAGTTCGCTTCACATCACTTTTGCGACTATTACGGTGATGTTATCGTCGCCGCCCGCTTCGTTTGCGAGGCGGATGAGGGTCTGGACAGCAGATGGAAGGTTGGGCTCGCTCAGCAAAACACGCTCAATCTCGCTGTCGTCAATCATGTCAACTAACCCGTCGGAACAAAGCAGCACTAAATCGCCGCGCTGCAGTATGACCTCAAAAGTGTCAACCTGAACTGTCGGCTCAATTCCGATGGCTTGGGTTATGATGTTCCGCTGCGGGTGCCATCTCGCTTGCTCTGGCGTCAAAAGCCCTGCATCAACATATTGCTGCACGAGGGAGTGGTCTTTCGTGATTTGCGTCAATTTCCCTGACTGAAGCAAGTAACCCCTACTGTCGCCCACATTGGCAAAGACGACTTTGTTGCCGCAAAGGACGGCAGCGGTCAAAGTTGTGCCCATGTTGTTTCGCATCGCTTGAGCCTCAGCGAAAACTTGCCTGTTGGCTTCAACGAAGGCTGCTTTCAGCGCTTCTTGCCAATTGGGTTCGCTGAAATTGAGCCAATCCTGAATTGCCGTCAGCAAATGGGAGGCAAAAGTTTGCAGGCAAAGTTTTGAAGCCACCTCGCCAGCAGCATGTCCGCCCATTCCGTCGGCGACGGCTAANATTGTCAGCGACTCAACTTTGTCAAGGTGGCAGCGTTCAAAGTGCATGGTCAGNTAACTGTCTTCGNTGTGCTCTCTCCTTTGACCCACATCGGTCGCTGCAGCGAATTCAACCNTCATTGTCGGTGGCGNTTGCATGAGTTCAAGCAAGCGCTGCAAAGTTTTNGCTGCCTCACGCCAATCGGTTGCTTGAAGGACAGCAGCAGTCGCTCGTTCGCTCCATTCTCCAGCCTGCGTGCTTTCAAGCCAACTTTTGAGTTTGACCACAAGTTCCTGTTTGACCTTTTGCCAATCGCACGGTTCAAGGCTTACGGCACTCGCTGTCACGAACGGTTCGCCTTTGTCCGTGAAGATGACAGCCGAGTCCAAACTCTCTTTCAGCCCAAATTCGTTCTCAGCAAGGTGAGCAAAAGCGTCAGCCAACAAGTGAGCCCATGCGACTGCAGTGGCAGCATCTTCCGGCTCGACATCGCGCATGGGTGAGCCAGCCACTATAGGCAAAGCCACATAAGCCCGCTCGTCATATGGCGCATCGGTGAAAGCAGCGAGTGGTGCTAAGATGGCTTGGTGGTGCAAGCCTCTCTTCGCAAGTTCCCAAAACGGTTGCAGGATTTCAGAAGACTTTGCCTCAAGCAAGCGAACCTTCAAAGCCTCCAAATCGGCATCGGCAAGGTCATGCCCGCATTGCTCGCAATAGTTGCTATCGGCTGTGTTCAATGTTTGGCAGACGGGACATCGCTTTCTCGGTTCGGTTTCCGTCGCTTCGTATTCGTTCAAGCCATCGTGAGTGCTGACGAAGGAGACGATTTCGTATCGCCGCTGGAACAACAATGCTCCCTCGGGCAGAGGTTCGGGAGGTTCCGCTTCTTCAACGGTTGGCGTTTCTGTCTCAACGCTTTCCGTCTCCTTTGGTGCGACTTCCGTTTCTTGCTTCTCGACTTCCTTCGATTCCGCCACCAGTCGCTCCCCGCACTGGGCGCAGAACTTTGCTTCTTCTCGGTTCTCGGTGCCGCAATGAGGGCAGACCATCTTCTGACCACCTCCGCACTATTGACTATGCCGCAACTTGATTCCCCTTGCTGCATTGTCTCGTCCGATTTGTAACCTTGCAACCATTTGCCGCCTCAATCTCACTGGCTCACATTCTTTCGTGCCGTGCTGCGGACTTTAGCATGATGGACAAATGGCGTAGCAAGTTCAGAACACATTTTCGTGGAGGTGAAAGTCATGCAAGTTTCCAAGGAAATTCGGCAGGACGGTCAAACGCAGTCAAAGTTGGCTGAAATTGAAGAGCGCCTGAGAGCACTGGAGGCGCAGGTGCAGGAAATAAAGAGCGAATTGCCCGACAACAAAGTCAGCATCGTCGTCTTCAGCGGCGACCTTGACAAGGTTATTGCTTCCTTCATCATCGCAACTGGCGCCGCATCGATGGGCATGGATGTCACCATGTTCTTCACCTTCTGGGGTCTGAATGCCCTCAAGAAGAAGCGTGACCTTTCGGGCAAAAACTTCATGGAGAAGATGTTCGCCTTGATGACGCCGGTCGGAACGGAAGGGCTTGGCATCAGCAAAATGAACTTCTTCGGCATCGGGGCAAAAATGCTTCGGGCGATGATGAAGCGCAAGCAAATCATCTCGCTGGAAGAGTTAGCCCAAATTGCCCGCGAGGACTTGGGCGTCAAAATTGTAGCGTGCAAGATGGCTGTCCATGTCATGGGAATCAAGCCCGATGAACTTTGGGACGGCGTTGAAATCGGCGATGTAGCCTCCTTTCTCACCGAAGCCACGAAAAGCAAGGTGACGCTTTTCATTTGAGATTGCACAGCGCGATATTGAGTGCGAAGCGCGATTTTGGTTGAGGAGTGCAAAGGTGCGACAGTTAAGCCCTCATCTTGCGCCTCATGTTCTGCCCCCGCCTGTCTATTTGGACGAACGCAGGCAGGTTTTGCCAAAATTTTTATTACGGCTCAACTTCCTTGACGCCTGCCAGCCGTTAATGGGGTTGTCGTGGAGACTGAAGGAGGTGAAGGTGTTATGCCCAACTGGTGCGTCTATCCGCCTGAGGACATCGTTCCTGACGAGGTTGAGTTGCTGGCATCTCAAATTGAGGAAGACGGCGGCAAGGTTTTGGCAATTTACCGCGAACCTTACGGCAACAATTGGCAAATTTTCGCGCTGCTGCCGTTGATGAAGGTTCAACCGACCCCGTTCCAAAGNGACCTTTCGCCTCAACATGTTGACCGCCTGCAAGAGGTCATCGGCGAGTTAGGGCGGTTCCTTGACCCAATAGTGGTCATCCGAGCACCTAANGGCGAATATTGGACTCCCAACGGAAACCACCGAAGNGAAGCGATGGTCAGGCTGGGCAGAGGCATGATTTCCGCCATAGTCGTCCCCGACCCACGAGTCGCTTACCAAATCCTCGCCCTCAACACTGAGAAGGCTCACAACCTCAAGGAGAAAGCGCTGGAAGTTATTCGCATGTATCGCGGGCTCCTGAGCGAAGATGGAAGCATCCGAGAGACCGATTTTGCCTTCCACTTCGAAGAGGCTTACTACATCACCCTCGGCTTGATTTACGAGCGGCGGGAGCGGTTCAGCGGTTCAGCCTATGTTCCCATCCTCCGCAAAATTGACACCTTCCTCAGTGAACCTCTCCCCGTAGCGCTAAAAGAGCGGGAACGGAGGGCTGAGTTGCTTGAAAGCGTTGACGCTCTCGTTGAGCCCATTGTTCACAGCCTCCGAGAACGAGGCTTCAACCATCCGTTCCTCAAGCAAGCAGTCGTCTCCAAAGTCAACCCAATTAAGCGTAAACGCATCGTTGACATCTCCTACGACGAAGCACTCAACCGCATGAAGCGAGCCCTCGAGAAACTTGACCCGTCAACTATCACGCCCGAGGACTTGGCAGCGGCAATCGCTGAAGAAGCGTTCTGAGTTGAGCGTTGCGAGTTGAGCGTGTCGCTCCTTTGAACCTAAACTCGCAACTCTCGTGGCGAACGCATGATGAGGTGAAAGGAATGCCGAGTAGGACACCGTTGTTCGATTTGCAGCGGCTGGATGGAGCAAAGTTCGTTGAATTCGCTGGCTGGGAGTTGCCTCTCCACTTCGGCAGCATCTTGGAGGAAGCAAAAGCAGTTAGGTCATCTTGCGGCATGTTTGATGTCAGCCACATGGGGCGAATTGGAGTGCAGGCGTGCAAGCGTGTAAGCGTGAATGTGAGTGAAAGCGTGCAAGTAAGTAGCGTGGCGGAAAAGTTGGATTGGTTGGTGACGATGGATGTCAAAAACATGGCGGTTGGGCAGGTGCGCTACGGCTTTTTGTGCAACGAGAGGGGCGGTATCATTGATGACTTGACAGTTGCGAGGTTGGGGGGAAGTGGGTTCCTTCTCGTCGTCAACGCTTCCCGCCGCGAGGTCGATTTCGCTTGGATGAGGCAACATTTGCCCGCCGATGTTGAACTCGTTGACCGAACTTTTGAGACGGCGATGATTGCCGTGCAAGGACCTGACGCTTTAGAAGTCGTGGACAGTTTGGTGGACAGTGAAACAAAGCTGTCCAATTTGAAGCGGTTTCGGGTCGGTGAGTTTTCCTTGCTGGGCATCAAATGTCTCGTTTCCCGCACGGGATACACAGGCGAAGACGGCGTTGAAATCGTTTGCCCTGCCGATTCTGCCAACAGGATTTGGTCGGCGCTTCATTCAAAAGGGGTGCGACCTTGCGGTTTGGGCGCACGGGACATTTTGAGGCTTGAGGCAGGCATGTGCCTTTACGGGCACGATTTGGACGAAGACACAACCCCCGCCGAAGCGGACTTGATGAGGTTCGTGGCGATGGACAAAACTTTCATCGGGCGTGACGCCATTGAAGAGCAACTGCGCAACGGGGTTCGGCGCAAACGAGTTGGGCTGAGGCTTTTTTCCCGCACAACGCCCCGCGAAGGGGCAATTGTGGTGGGCAACGGTCAACCCATCGGTAAAGTCACCAGCGGCGTTTTCTCACCGCATTTGAACACCGCCATAGCGATGGCGTATGTGGAAACCGGGTGGGCAAAAGTTGGTCAGCAAGTTCAGGTCTTAGTCCGCGATAAACCGCAAGACGCCGAAATTGTTCCCATGCCCTTCTTGCCCTTGCCTTCAAGGAAGGTGGCACATTGATGCCTTCCGACATCCCTCGGTCGGTGCTGAGAGAGATTGAAAAGCGTTACGGCAAGCCGAAAGTGATTTGGAAGCGGTGGCGTATCACTAACGACGAGTTGGCAATGATCAAAGCCAGCCAAAAGGATGGGCGCGCCCATGATGTCACCCTGTTCATTTTCCGAAAGGGCAAATTGGCGGTTATCCGAAAGCCCAATCACCCTAAAGGCGTTTACCGAGCGCCCAGCGGTGCGGTTAAACGAGGCGAGGATTTTGAGGCAGGTGCTTTGAGGGAAGCATACGAAGAAACTGGCTTGACGGTTCGGCTGAAACGCTACCTGATGCGGTTGAGGGTGAAGTTTGTTGCACCTTCAGGTTGTGTGGACTGGACGACGCATGTTTTCTTGGCAGAACCGGTAAGCGGGCGACTTTGTCCGGTTGACACTCGCGAAATCGAAAGTGCCTGTTGGGTCAGCATTGAAGAACTGCAGACAAATATCCGCAAGGCAATGTTGGATAGCGGTCGCTCGCTGCTTCGATATCGGGTTTGGCTGACGGACAAGACAATTTCACTGCTGAGCCAAATTGGTGGGAAACTTCGCTGAAGGACAAGCCTTCCCGTTGCCCCTTCCTTCCTGAGGACACCATCGTTTGCTATCATTGATTTCGGGCGTTGAAATTTCTGCCGACGGAGGGGCGAATGTGGCAGAGCAGTTGCAATCAACTGCAGGGGTAACTGTCGTCGTTCCTGTTATTGCGGGAAAAGAGGCACAGCCTTTTTGGTCTTGGCGGGCTGTCGCTATCGCCTTGCTTCTGTTGGGGACAGGACCCGACGCTATTGTTGTCGCCTTAGAGAATTCGCCGACTAAAGTCGGCGCTCAGTTTCTCCCGTCATCAACTACGGGTTAAAACCCGCAGCATGAACGGCTTCGGTTGCGTCCACATCTAAACGCGCAACTCTCAACGCTCAGCCCTTAACGCACAACGCTCAACGCCTGAGGTAAGCCAATTTTTCTGGTCGGATGCCTTCGGTGAATTTGGTGAAGTCCAGAGTCCAGAAGCCATCCAAGTTCGGCACCCTCGCAAACATCGGGTAGGCGCAAAGGATTGAAGCCAACACAATTTTTGTCGTCCGCCTCAAGACATTCAACTCAGACCAGAGGCGGAGAAAGTGGACGCCTTTGGGATGTTGGGTCAGTAGGGATTGAACGAGGGTTATCAGCGGCGCTTGCCGGATAGTTTCGTGGGCTGCGTATTGCTTCAACTCCTCCAACCTTGACCGAGGGATGTGAATCCATCGGTCGTATCGGTTCGTCCAGATAAGTTTGACGAGCCCGCTCTTCATCCTTTCAAGGCGGACAATCCCGCCAACTTCCACCTTGCGCTTCTGATACCACTCCGAAAGCCCGAAACAAAGCCCGAGGGAGAGGTTAACCCACAGCCCAAGTTCATTCTGCTCGTCGTCAATGACCCTCAAAAATTGCAATTCCGGCTCGGAAGGGAAGAAAGGCGCATCTATGCGGCGAATTTTCAAGGTGCCAACTTGTAAGTGCGGGTAAGTGACAGGGATGTCGAGTCGCTTTGGCGGCTTCAGGTCCTCGGGCACCTTGACATCTTGCTCGCCCACCTCTTCGTAATTTGGGTCTTCAACGAAGCGCCTCAAATCGTCATCGATGGCTTCAAGGGGCAGGACCAAATCCACTTGACCTGCCAAATCCTCGGGGACTGGTGGCGGGGGCGGAGGGAGGAGGGGTTCAGGAACTTCCATGACCTCAGCCGGAGTTTTGTCGCTCAACCACCAACACTGACCGCCTAACTCCACAAACCTGTCATCCCGAACCAAAAGGGCGAAAAGGGAGCGAATTGATTTTTCGTAGTCTGGGTCGGTCGGCAGAACTTCTAAAACTTGCTCAGCGATTCGGGTCAAATGCACGGGGTAAGGTTGAGTTTCAAGCCACGAGGCAATTTCGTCGCTGACATCCCAGCCCAAATCTGTGGTCAGTTCTTCAGCGGCGGAGAGTAATTGCTGAAGTTTTCGAGTCTCAATGAATCTGGCGCGCTGTTCAGCTTGCTGCCTCAATTCCTCTGACTGCCGAAGGAGCAACTTAGTCATGGCATCTTTGCCTTTTTCGGTTACCCAGTAACCGAGCGACAGAACTTGCAAGCCATATGCGTTCAGAAGTTGGGAGAATGTCGGGACAAGTTCCAGTTGCCCCGCCCTCTTCGCCCAGAGAACGAAAAGGAGTTCACGATGCGAAAGAGGCATCTCGGCTGAGTCTAAAATTGCCTTTGCCAGTTCGGTTGGGTTATCGCTTGGAGCAACCAGCGAAAGCAACCAATTGGCGAAGTCTTCCCTTTGCCAAAATTCGCGGCTAACAGCGTCATCTATTGACAAGCCTTCAATTTGCGGCAACCATTCAATTAGCCCAAAGCGCCCGTCTTCTGTGCTGAAACAAAGGCTTCCAAGACGGGAGGTCAGAAAGGAGGCAATCGTTTCCTCCAAAACATCTTGCATTTGAAGGCGCCAAGGTGCTAAGAGAGCAGCAATCTCTTCGGGGCGGAGGGGAACTCCTTTGAGCGTCAGTATTGTGGTCACCAGACCACCTAAGGGCGCAACGGCTGCGTCTTGTCGCCATCGGAAATTCCAAACCCTCCCTTGCAAGACCAAATGCTCACACCCAAGCAAGATTTGACGGGTCAAGCCCATGAAAATCTCAACGCCGTCAATTGCGGACAAATCCTTCGTCCGCTTCCCCTCACCTGACTCCCACAAGGTCTGACAAGCGTTGTGCAAAACGAGCAAGGACGCTCGCTTGCTTCTTTCGGGTTCAGGGTCGAACTCGGTCAATTGTTCTGACGGCAGATTGAAGGTCATCCCCATGCCTCCTTTCCACCTTCAACTCTGCAACTAAATCGTAAGGTCCCGCTTTGACCACACGAACTTTGACAAACCTACCCAAGAGCCCATCTGAAGGGCAACCCTTGACCTTCACCACTCCGTCTATCTCAGGCGCTTCATATTGAGACCTCCCTTCGTAAATGCCGGTTCGCCTGTCCCAACGCTCCAACACGACTTCCAAAACTCTCCCGACGAAGGTTTGATTCCTTCGCAACGAGATTTCCTGTTGGGCAGCCAAAATCAGGCGGCGCCGCTCCTCAGCAATTTCCGCTGGAACCCGGTTAGGGAACTCATAGGCAGGTGTCCCAGGCTCTGGTGAAAAGACGAAAACTCCAACCCTGTCAAACTCCATCGCCTTGACGAAATCGAGCAAGTGCTCAAAATGCTTGTCCGTTTCGCCGGGGAAGCCAACGATGAAAGTCGTCCGGATAGCGATGTCGGGCATGGCTGACCTCAGCCGTTCAATCAAACGAGCGTAAGATTCCGCATCCCCACCCCTCTGCATCGCACGCAAAATTTCTGGGTGGCTGTGCTGCAAGGGAATGTCAATGTATCGCGCCACCTTTTCGCTTTCCGCCATTGCTTCAATCAGTCGCTCAGATACGGCTGTCGGGTAGCAATAAAGCAACCTCAACCACTTGAGCCCGTCCAAGCGGACGAGTTGGCGAATCAAGTTAGGCAGCATCGGCTTGCCATACAAGTCAACTCCGTAGCGCGTTGTGTCTTGGGCAATCAAAATCAACTCCCTCACGCCTTGCTCAACCAACTCTTTCGCTTCCGCTTCCAACTCTTCCATCGGACGACTTCTTTGCTTGCCTCTGATGGCGGGGATGGCGCAGAAAGAGCATGTTCGGTCGCAACCTTCGGCGATTTTCAGGTAGGCATACCAAGGTGGTGTGCTGACGATTCGCGGTGCGTATGGCGGTTCGGCGGTGACTTCTTGCTGGCGCAATTTCATGCCCAACTTCTCCGAAACGACGGAAGCGATTTTGCCCAACTCCATGACGCCTAAGCAAGCATCCACCTCGGGAACTTTCTTTTGCACCAAATCGGGGAAGCGCGAAACAAGGCAACCCGCTGCAACCAAAACCCGGCAGTTGCCTTTCCTTTTGAGCCGAGCCAACTTGCGCAAGTGGGAAAGGGACTCCTTTACAGCCGCTTGCAAGAAGCCGCAAGTGTTGACGACGATGACTTCAGCCTCTTCCAAGTCAGTCGTCAACTCAAAACCGCTCCCTGCAAGCCAGCCCAGCATATTTTCGCTGTCAACCAAATTTTTCGGGCAACCCAAAGACACAACTGCGCATCTAACAAGTTTTCGCATCCGTTGGCACCTCATCGTCTAAAGGTTTTTGAGCCGATGCCCTCAGGTTCTCCGAAAAAAGCGAATTTTCCCAGCAAGCGGTCAAAAATTCACGGGCAACATAATTTTGGCACATTGACCCCATGGCTTTAGGGCTTGTTGCGCCATACACTTCGTGCGAATTTCCCGCAGCGGACAAGATGGCAAAATAAGAGTGGCGTTGAGGCACTGTCCCGACTCTCAAAAGGGGTGAAGCATAATGCCCTTCACAGCGGACGAACGCAAGAAAATCTCGGAGATGTTGCGGGAAAAAGGTGTTCCTGAAAAAGTGCCCGTTGTGTGGTCAGGGAGAATTCCGCTTGCCCGACTCAATCGCCTTCATACATGCAAAGCAATGGAAACGCTTGGCGGTCAAGTTGAGGTTGGTTGGTTCCATGCAGGTAGCATGCCCTGTCTCATCTTAATCTGCAACAACTGCGGGAACACACTTCTGCTCAATTTGAAGGTGGCAGGTTTGTGGGACGAGTTAAGGCTTGAAGAAGTGCGGCTGAGGTGTTAAGCGATGGCTGACGGTCGCTATGAAAAGTTGACGCCGATGTTCCGACAATATCAGGCAATCAAAGCCCGTTACCCCGATGTTTTGGTCCTCTTTCGGTTGGGCGACTTTTACGAAATGTTCGGCGAGGACGCAAAAATTGGTTCGCAAGTTTTGCAGTTAGTGCTGACATCGCGGGAAATCGGCAAGGGCAACCGCGTCCCAATGTGCGGTGTCCCTCATCACGCTGTTGAGCGATACATCGCCAAGTTGCTTGAGGCTGGCTACAAAGTCGCCATCTGCGACCAGTTGGAAGAGCCGAGCCCCAAAAAGCGACTCGTCCACCGAGATGTCACACGCGTCCTAACGCCCGGAACTCTCGTTGAAGAGGCGTTCCTTGAAGCGAAGCAATACAACTTTCTCGTGGCGATTAGCGGGACGAGGGACGAGGGGCGAGGGACGAATGAAAGCAGGCAACATCAGCACCCAGCACTCCGCACCGAGCCCCCCCATCGTTTCGGTTTGGCGGTTGCTGAGGTTTCAACGGGCGAGTTTGCGGTGACGGAATTGGATGCGAAGACCCTTTGGGACGAATTGGCTCGGCTTCAACCAGCGGAGGTTTTGCTCCCAGAACAACTTGCCACCGACGAAACTTTCACTGCTCAACTGAAAAGCGTTTGCGAGACGACTGCAATCACTTCTTTTGACCTTGACCCATTCGCTGAGCCTGAGCGGTTGCTCTGCCAACACTTTCAAGTCACGACTTTGGACGGCTTTGGCGTTACAGGCATGCCCCTCGCCATCCGAGCAGCCGCAATGGTCATTGCTTACCTTAAACGAACTCAACTTTCCGCACTTGAACACCTCAAAAGCCTGAGCACATACAGCGTTGGCGAGTTCATGCTTTTGGACAACGCCACCAAGCGAAATTTGGAACTGGTTCAATCGCTTAGGGACGGTGGCGTTTACGGGACATTGCTTTGGGTTTTGGACGAAACTGTAACGCCGATGGGCGGACGATTGCTGCGCCGTTGGATTTTGCAACCTTTGTTGAGAGTTGACCGCATAAACGAAAGGTTGGAAGCCGTTGATGCCCTTTACCGCAACACGCTTTGGCGGCAGGAGATTCGCGAGGTCCTCAAAAGCGTTCCCGACTTGGAAAGGTTGGTCTCCCGCGTTGGGACGGGAACTGCTAACCCACGCGATTTGGCTCAAATTCGCTCAGCGCTTCAAGTCATCCCCAAGTTGAGAGAAGTCCTGACAAGCGGACCTGAACTCCCAACGCTGTTGCAGCGTGTCGCCGAACGATTGCACACCGCCGATGACTTGCGGCAGCGTTTGGAAGATGCGTTGGTTGACAACCCACCGCAGAGGATGACTGAAGGCGGAATCTTCCGCGATGGCTACCACCCCGAATTGGACGAACTCCGATACATTGCTCGGCACGGCAAGGAGTTGATTGCTGCTTTGGAGGCGAAAGAGCGGGAACGGACAGGCATCAAAAATTTGCGGGTCGGCTACAACCAAGTCTTCGGCTACTACATTGAAGTCACGAAGGCGAACCTTCACCTTGTGCCCAAAGATTACATCCGTAAGCAAACATTGACGGATGTGGAGCGATTTGTCACGCCGGAACTAAAGCAACTTGAGAGCAAAGTTTTAGGCGCTGAGGAACGAATCGGGCAACTGGAGTATCAGTTGTTTGTGGAGTTGAGGCAAGAGGTCGCCCAACGAAGCAGTGAATTGCTTGAAACGGCAAGAGCAATAGCCGAGTTGGATGTTTTGGCAACGCTCGCAGAAGTCGCTACTAAAAACCATTACACCCGCCCCATCGTGGACGAGGGCGACGAGATTATCATCAAGGAAGGTCGCCACCCTGTCATTGAGCAAGTCCAGCGAGACAAGCCATTTGTACCCAACGATTGCCGCTTGGACAACCGCGAAAACCAACTGCTCATCATCACAGGACCTAACGCTGCAGGAAAATGCCTTTCGCTGGACACTTACATCTTCACCGACAAAGGCATGTTGACCTTGCGGGAATTAATGCCTGAAGGCGCGAAACTTGGGCAGTTCAGCCCGATAAACGCTGTCTCTGTGAAGGGCTTTGATGGCGAAGCGACAGCCACTCATTTTTACAATGACGGGATAAGGCGAACGGTGAAAATCAGGACTCGCTTCGGCTTTGAACTTGAGGGGACGACTCAGCACAGGATTTGGGTGCGAAGACCCGACGGAACTGAAGGCTGGAAGCGGTTGGGCGAAATAGAGGTCGGCGACTTCATCGCTATTGACACTCAAATTGGTCTTTGGGGCAACGAAGTTTCAATTCTCCCGATGGAACTTCCGAAAAGGGCGAAGAAATACCGGTTGCCAACCGAGTTGACACCAGACCTTGCCTATTTGATGGGGCTATTGATTGGAGATGGGACGCTGACTTATACCCACAGTTACGCTTTGACGACGAAAGACGAAGCTATCAGACGAGAGTTTGTTCGGCTGAACCAGAAACTTTTCGGTTACCGTGTTCAAAGGTTCGGGCGAATAGGGTGGCGAGTGACAAGTTTGACTCTGCGGCAATTCCTTGCTCATCTGGGCTTGGGCTACTGGCGAGCCGAGGAAAAACGAGTTCCTGCCAGTATCCGAAAAGCGCCCAAACACATTGTCGTTGCCTTCCTGCAAGGATTGTTTGACACTGATGGCTACGCTGATAATCGGCGGGGAGATGTCCAACTGACAACTGTATCGGAGACCTTAGCCAAAGAGGTGCAACTTTTGTTGCTTAACTTGGGTATTTTGTCTTGCCGTCGTCGCAAACTCGTTAAGGGGCGGATATACCACGAAATTTCACTCTACGGCGAAAACGCTGCCCGATTTTTTGAGACCGTTGGATTCCGACTTCGCCGAAAACAATCGCGAAGGTCTTCCTTACCCTCGTTAAGGCTACCCAATTTTGGTATCCCCCATGTCGCTCCATTGCTCAAACAAATCCACCAGTGCATCGTCCAAACATCCAACAAGCCCACAGCCCTGAAACGGGATAAGGTCGTTAGCAGCGTCTTTTACACTTACTTGCCCCGAAAAGTTGCTCTCTCATACCGGACTTTGGAACGGGTGTTAGCGTATTGTCAAGAAAATGGCATAACGGGGACAGCCGTCATGGAGTTGGAGCGGATTGTTTCACGCCGAATTTTCTACGACGCTGTTTCCGCTGTTGAAACTTCCAAAGCACATGTCGCGGACTTGAATGTTGAGCCAGACCACGCTTATGTTGCTAACGGTTTTGTCAGCCACAATTCTACCTATCTCCGTCAAGTTGCGTTGATTGTTTTGATGGCTCAGATGGGGAGTTTTGTGCCGGCGAAGGAAGCGAAAATTGGTATCGTTGACCGCATATTCACCCGAGTCGGTGCACACGACGAATTGATTCGCGGACAGAGCACTTTCATGGTTGAGATGTCGGAGACGGCAAACATTTTGCACAACGCAACGGAGAGAAGCCTCGTCCTAATTGACGAAATAGGGCGAGGGACTTCAACTTACGACGGCATCGCCATCGCTTGGGCGGTTGCCGAAGAGTTGCACCGAATAGGTTGCAAGTGTTTGTTCGCAACTCACTACCACCACTTGAACGAACTTGAAAACTTGCTGCCCCGCGTGAGAAACTACAGGGCTGATGTTTTGGAAGAGGGCGACAAGGTTGTGTTCCTGTATCGCATCGTGCCCGGCGGAACAGACAGAAGTTACGGCATCCAAGTCGCTCGCTTGGCTGGTTTGCCAGAAAGGGTCATTGAGCGAGCGAAAGAGATTCTGACCACCCTTGAGAGCAATGACCAGAAAGTCGTTTCGCCTCCCAAAACCGCAGCCCAACTCATCGCAACGCCGGTTCAACTCCGGCTCTTTGAATTCGCACCCCATCCAGTTTTGGAACGCCTGAAGCAAATAGACCCTGATAGCCTCACGCCACGCGAAGCCCTTTCACTGCTCTATGAACTCAAGCGCAAACTCGACGAAATAGGCTAAACTTTCAGCCCCTTCCCGACGATTTCTCCAACGGGGATGAGCCATGAGAGCGAAAAAGTTGGTCGCAGGGGTTTTAATTGTTTTGGCGTTGTTGGCTGTCGGGTTGATTGACGCTCATTACGGCTTTGCCTTGCCCGTCTGGTCGGCTTATTTGGTTCCGATTTCGGTCGCTGCCATCACTTTTGAGACCATCGGCGGCGTGGTTGCGGGCGCATTTGCAGGCTTGATGCTTTTTTCTTTTTCGCCCGCAGCGAAGACTTGGGGCATGGAGATTTTGCTTGGCTGGCTGTTGGGTTTCATAGGATGGGGCGGGGTGCTTGGTTACTTCCAATGGCAGGCGAGGTCTTTTTACGAAGTCAGCAAGAGGCTTCAAGACCAAGAGCACTTGAGGGACGCCCTCATTGAGTTTCTGGTCCACGACCTTCGTTCCCCACTCACCAACATCATCAGCGGTTTGGAAACCTTGCTCGTTTCAACTGAGGACAACCTCACCCCTGAAGACCGTGAACTGATAGAGATGGCGTTGATCGGTGCTCATAGGCTACTGACGATGGTCAACTCCATCCTTGACCTTCGGAAACTTGAGGAAGGCAAATTCCCGCTTTACTTGAAGGAGTTTGAGCCTCGAGAGGCGGTTGGGGAAGCGGTTAGGCAAGTCCAACTTTGGGCTCGGCAAAGCAATATCAATTTGCAAGTCGAGTTTGAACCGAATGTGCCTGAAAAGATGATTGCTGACCGCTGGGTTCTCATCCGCATCCTTGTCAACTTGCTCAGCAACGCCCTCAAATACACGCCGAGCGGTGGCACCATCAAGGTGCGAGTTTTCATGGATGACGGTTGGGTTCACTTCTCCGTCGCCGATCAAGGACCCGGCATCCCGAAAGAATACCTTGACCGCATCTTTGACAGGTTCGTCCAAGTTGAGGCGAGGAAGGCTGGCGCTGCGGTTGGGACAGGGTTGGGCTTGACTTTTTGCAAACTGGCAGTGGAAGCCCATGGCGGGCGAATTTGGATCGAAAGCGAAGTTGGGAAAGGGACGACAGTGCATTTCGTTTTGCCACCCGTCACCAAAGGGGAACTGGCTGAACAATCATCCGTTGCTCCCGCCCATTCCGCAAAGTCATGACTTACCTTCGTTATCCTTTTCGGCGCTGCGGAATGACCGAACGATTTGGATGATTTCATCGCCCAACCTTTGGACGATGAATTTGCCGATGCCTTTGATCTGCTTGAGTTCCTCAATGGTCGTGGGTTGCTTTTCCAGCAATTGCAGCAGCACCTCGTCTCTGAACAATCCGGGTGCTTTCCGCTCGTTGACCAACCTTGCCCGCAGGAGCAGCAGTTTCCAAAGGAGGGGACGAACCTTTCTGGAGACGAGTTTAAGCCTTCGCCTGACAGCGGGTGGTTCTTGGTTTTCAAGGACCCTTTGCCCTCGCTCGGTTAAGCGAACGAAATGAGAGCCTTCCAAATAACCAGCCCGGATGAGGTCCCTGATGAAGTTCTCAACAGCAGGCAACGGGTTAGGGAAGAAGACCCCCAACTTTCGGTGCGGGCGATGTAACTGAGCCAGTTGGCACGGGTTTCTCCCCTCAGGATGCCAGCGATGGTCCTCAAACCGACGCCCGGATAGGGCATTTTTGCTACCATCTCAAGGGCTTCACGGACTGCATCGCTGCTTCGCACGACGATAGGGCTCTCCTCATCGCTTCTGCCTTCTTCCAACGCTTCACCAAGCGGTTCCATCGCTGTTTCCTCGGTTTGAAGTTCAAAGGGCAGAGTCGCAGGCTCTTTGGGTTTAGGACTTTTGCGGCGAGAGCGAGAAGAAGTCATGGTTTGAGTGGCTTGAGTCTTAGGCTTACGACCCATCGCTCTTCCCCCTTATCTCGGCACAAAAGGATTATAGCGGCGCTCTTCACCAATTGTTGTCTTCCGCCCATGCCCCGGATAAACAATCGTCTCATCGGGCAAAGACATTAAGCGCCTCAGCGAGTTCTGCAAAACCTCCCAATTGCCTCCGGGCAAATCGGTGCGACCGACGCTTCCAGCAAACAAGACATCACCCGAAAATAAGCACCCTTTACCTTTTTCGTCCGCCCGATAAAGGGCGATGTGTCCCGGAGTGTGTCCCGGCAGTTTAAGGACTTGAAAGGAGATGCTGCCGACGGTCAGGGTTTGTCCCTCTTGCAGAAACCCATCAGGTTCAGGAACGGGTTCTGCGAGCCAGTTGTAAAAACGAGCCTGAATGTGAGCGCTTCTGGCTATCGGCAAGTCAAGTTCAGGAAGCAAAAACGGCGCTCCAGTCGCTTCTTTTACAGCCCTAACCGCCAAAACATGGTCCAAGTGACCGTGAGTAGCGACGATGGCAACGATTTTGAGTCGGTGAAAATTCACCACCGCCAGAATTCGCTCGGGTTCATCACCGGGGTCGATAATGATGCCTTCCTTAGTTTCCTGGCAACCGACGATGTAGCAGTTAGTTTGAAACGGACTGACGACAACGCTATCAACCAAGGGATGCAATTGCCCTCACTCCCCACGACTTTGCTTTTCGCTCAAGTTTGGATTCTCTCGCCCTTCATCTCCCGCTCAATTTCCTCTTGCTCCAGTTGTTCAAGGGCTTCGTTGGCTTCCGGATGCCGTGGGTCTATCTTCAACGCTTCTCTCAACTCCCGCAGGGCTTTTTCCTTGTCTCCCAACTTCCAGTAAATCATGCCCAAATGGTAACGCAATTCGGCGTCCCTCGGTTGCGCCTTGACTGCCTTTTCAACCCACTTCAACGCTTCGTTGTATTCACCCCGCTGAAAGTAAACCCAACCGAGGCTGTCCAGAAACGCCGGTTCGTTAGGGCGAATTTTCAGAGCCTTGCGAATCATCTTCTCTGCCTCATCCAACCGCTCGCCCAATTCTGCCAGCATGTAACCGTAGTTGTTCAGGGCAGTGGCATTTTCGGGGTCAAGTTTGATGACTTGCTCGTAAATCTGCTTTGCCTTCTCCCAGTTTCGCTGCATGTAGGCGATATCAGCGAGCATCAAGAGAGCATCCGCTTTCGCCTTCCTGTCTTGGATTTTAGCCGCCAAATTTTCCGCCTCAGTCCACCTGTTTTGACGCACCAGAACCATAACCAGCATTTGCCAAGCCTCTCGGTTTTGAGGGTCAACCTTCACCGCTTGCCTGAGAAGTTTTTCAGCACTTTCCCAATCGTTTCGGCTTATAGCCTCTTGGGCATCTTGCAGGTAGCGGGTTGCCTTGAGCCTTTGGGTTATTTGCTTGGGGCTAAGTTGCCGCTTGACCTCTTGCCACCACTGCTGCGATGGTTTGTTGGCAAAATGAACCCACCAAGTAGCGAGGACGAACAGGACGATGATGGCGCCACAAACGATGTATGATGCCAAGTGTCGGCGTTGGGTTCGTTGTTGCCAGTCCATTTTTCTGGCTCACCTCTGGGCGAAGACGAAACGCTCTATGCCGGCGAAATCTTTTTCAACTGACACTCGCCACCCTCTTTGCCTCAATAAATTTTGCACCGCCGATGCTTGTTCCGCACCTATTTCCAAAGCGACGAAGCCACCGAATGAAAGCAGGCGGTGAATCGGTCTTTGGGCGAAGCGACGAATCACATCAAGCCCGTCAGGACCGCCACGCAAAGCAATTTCCGGTTCGTGACAGCGAACTTCAGGCTCCAACTGTTCCCAATCCTTATCAGCCACATAGGGCAAATTGGCGACGATGGCATCAAAAGTGGCTGGTGGGAAAATCGCTTCCAAAGGCTCAGTGAGGTCGCCACGCAAAAACACGCACCGCTTTGTCAAGCCGAGCCTTTTAGCGTTTTCTTCCGCCACCTCTATGGCTTCAGCGGAAATGTCCACGCCGATAACCGCTGCCCGTTCAAATTTTGAGGCAAGGGCTAAAGCGATTGCACCCGAACCGGTCCCGATATCAGCGAGCATGATGTTCTCACGCCCTAAACCCTTCAGTTGCTTTGCCACGAGTTCAACCAACTGCTCCGTCTCGGGTCTCGGAATCATGACCCGTTTGTCAACCTTCAATACAAGCCCGCAAAAAGGTTGTTCGCCAATAATGTAGGCGAGAGGGACTCGCTTCGCTCGCTTGAGAACCAACTGCTCGTAGTCCCGCCACTGTCCTTCGCTGAGTTCTTCGTCCCAGTTCAACTTCAAATTGGTTCGGCTTGTTCCCAGAACATGAGCCAAAAGCCACTCAGCATCAGTCTGCGGTTCAGGCACTTTCGCATCCCTCAATTTTTGAACAGCCCACGCCAACGCTTCGCCCAATTTCATGCTCCATTCCCCTCGTCCCGCTCTTCGCTTCAAAAAGTTTGAAGCGCAAAGTTGGAATTTGCCTTAACCTGTTCAGGCATTCTAAACCCGCAACAAAATTTGTCAGGCAGATGGCAAACTCGCAGAACCGAGGTGGTCTCGGATGCTCAAGGTTCAAGTTTCGGTCGGTGACCCGCTGGCTTTGGAGCGGGACGCTTTGGTTGTAGCAATTGCTGAAGATGAAGAGCGCTTGAAGGGCGTTGCTGCGAAGGTTGACAAAAAACTCAACGGGCAACTGAAAAAGTTGCGGGAGTGGAAAGAGGTCAAAGGCAAGTTGGGTGAGGTGACAGTCGTTCACACCCTCGGACTCATGCAGCCACGAAGAATCGCCCTCGTTGGGTTGGGCAAGCGGAAAGAGTTGGACGCAGAGAAAGTCCGACGGAGCATCGGCAGCGCAGTTAAGGCGTTGAACAAAATCGGCTGCGAGCATATCGCTGTTGCCCTTGACGATTTCTCTGGGGAAGGGATTGCGCCGGAGGCTTTGGGACGAGCCGTTGCGGAAGCAGCCATTCTCGCCAGTTACCAATATCGCCGAAAAAGTGCAGGGGATGAGGAAGCGAATCTGAAGTCGGTGGAACTTGTCACCGCAAATCGGCGCTCCGCTGCGGAAGTTGAGAAAGGAGTTCAACTCGGCACTATTTTGGCTAATGCGACCAACTTCGCTCGCGACTTAGTCAATGCCCCAGCATCCGAAATGACGCCGACTGCCCTTGCGGAACAAGCGAAGTCGGTCGCCTCTAAGTGGGGGCTCAAGTGCGAAATTTATGACGAGCATTGGATTGAGCAAGTGGGCATGGGTGCTTTGCGGGCTGTTTCTCTCGGTTCCGATCAACCGCCTCGGTTCATCGTCATGAGATACGAAGGGGCGGAAAGTGCTCCGACGATTGGCTTGGTCGGTAAAGGCATTACTTTTGATGCGGGCGGATTGTGCTTGAAGACGGCGGAAGGGATGCTTGAGATGAAAGGTGACATGGCAGGGGCAGCGGCAGTCATCGCTGCGATGGATGCAATTGCTCAACTGAAGCCGAAGGTCAATGTCATTGCTTGCGTGCCCGCAACTGAAAACATGCCGAGCGGCAAAGCATTTAAGCCGGGCGACATCTTGCGAACTTTCTCAGGCAAAACGGTTGAAGTTGTCAACACTGACGCCGAGGGAAGGCTCATCCTTGCCGACGCCATCGCATACGCCAAACAGCAAGGCGCATCTCCAATTCTTGACGCAGCGACTTTGACGGGAGCAGCCATCATCGCCCTCGGTCCTTTCTGCACAGGAGCATTCGGCAATGACGAAAGGTTGGTGCAGGAAGTGATAGAGGCGGGCAGGGAAGCGGGAGAGCCCATTTGGGCTATGCCGATGTTTCCCGATTACCGAGAACTCATCAAAAGCGATTTCGCCGACATCAAAAACACTGGCGGTCGTCCCGGCGGCGCCATCACCGCTGCTTGGTTCATCGGCGAATTCGTTGGCGACACACCTTGGGTTCACCTTGACATTGCACCAACTTTTTGGAGTGACAAAGAGGTTCACTATCTCAGCAAAGGCGCAACAGGCGTTATGGTGAGGACATTTGTCCAATTCGTTTTGCGCTGGTCAAATCGGTGACGAAGGGTATTGCGTTCGGAGATTAGTCGTGCTACACTAACGGCGACGCAGGGTCGGAAATGTGCCGCTGCCGCGCCGGACTTCCGGAGGCAGGGGACGCATTCCGCACCGCTGCGCAGAAAAACCTGCCGAAGGAGGTTCGGTCGCAATGCCTAAGTTCAAAGGCACAGTCAAGTGGTTCAACGAGCAGAAAGGCTACGGGTTTATCTCCCGCGACGACGGGACGGACATCTTCGTCCACTACAGCGCCATTGAGGGAGAGGGCTTCCGCACTTTGAGGCAAGGGCAAAGGGTTGAATTTGATGTCGTCGATTCGCCCAAAGGTCCAAGGGCTGACAAAGTGCGTGTCTTGCGAGAACGGTGACCTGAAAGGACAAAAAGCCAGCGGGGGCAGTGAAGAACTGCTCCCGCTCATTTCAACGCTCGGAAAAATGTCGCTACTCCAAAGGTGAGAGTAACCCATGCTACTTCCCTAAAACCTGCTGCTTTCATTTTCTCAGCGACCGCTTCAGCGGGCAAAAAGGTTTGAATGGAAGCCGTAAGGTAGGAGTAAGCCACTGGGTCACTCACCAGCTGCCCCACAATCGGAACGACATATCGGACAAATAAGCCAACAGGTGTCCACCACCACGAAGGCTTCGGCTGACAGAACTCAAGGATGAGCGCCACCCCATCGGGCTTCAAAATTCGGTGCATTTCGGTCAAGCCTTTTGTCAAGTCTTCAAAGTTGCGGATGACGAAAGCGCAGACAACAGCGTCGGCAGATTCATCTCGAAAGGGCAAGTTCAAACCGTCAGCGATGAGCCACGAGCAACTGTCCTTCCTACCTTGAGCGACGGCTTTCCTTTGAGCCAACTTCAACATCTGCGTCGATAAGTCAACGCCTATCACCTTTGCTTTGCTGCATCGGTCCAAAACGGCAAAAGCGAAATCGCCTGTCCCCGTCCCGATGTCCACCACTATTTTTGCTGAAACAGGCAGCCACTCAACAGCGAACCTTCTCCAGCGGATATCGTTGAACCCGCTGAGCAATCGGTTGAGCAGGTCGTATTTGGGCGCAATGATGCTGAACATCCTCGCAATCGCTTCCCGTTTCCGATGAAGTAGCGGTTCCATCCCTGTTTCCCCCATTTGCAAAAACTCGTTGCGCAAGGACCGGATATGCACCAAAATTTTGGCAGGTTCAGACAACAAAGCAAATTCGCTTCTTTGAAGAGCGTTTGCGAAGAGCAAGGTGAGAGGCGATGTTCGGCATCGGAACTGGCGAGTTGTTGGTCATCTTTCTGATAGCCCTTTTGCTTTTCGGTCCGCAAAAGTTGCCCGAAATTGCAAGGTGGTTGGGTCGGGCAACCCGTGAAGCACGAAAAGCGTGGGAAGAACTGCAGCGACAGTTGATGAGCGACGACGAATAGGCTGAGCGTTTTTCGGATGCGTTTTTTTTTGATGGCTTATGCTGCATGGGTTCTGATTAACTGGACAATCTTTTCCGCAGCCTCCTGCATGGTTGCTGCTGGAATCAAAGGTGTCCCTTCAAGCAATTTCCGCCCCTCTTCTTCCCTCGTTCCCGTCAGCCTGACGACAATCGGGACTTTCAACTCCATCCCTTCAAGGACTTGCAGAATCCCTTTCGCTACTTCATCGCATCTCGTTATGCCGCCGAAGATGTTGATGAGGACGCCTTTGACTTGCGGGTCGCTCAAAATCAACTTCAAGCCTTCACGCACAATGTCTGCCCTCGCCCCGCCACCGATGTCAAGGAAGTTAGCGGGTGCAGCGCCAGCCCTTTGAACGATGTCAAGGGTTGTCATCGTCAGTCCCGCTCCGTTGCCGATGATGCCGACTTCACCCTTTAGCCTGACATAAGCGAGCCCTTTCCTTCTCGCTTCCGCCTCAAATGGGTCTTCTTCAACTTCCTCGCGCCACGAAGCAATTTCGGGCTGACGATATAAGCCGTTGTCGTCGATCAGCAATTTGGCGTCGGCGGCAACCAAATTCCCGTCTTTCGTCAAGACCAAAGGGTTGATTTCAGCCAAGTTGGCGTCGCACTCAATGTAAAGTCGGTAGAGCGCTTTCGCCATTGAGGTGAAGGGACGCAAAGTCGCTGGCTCCAATTTCGCTTGCTTGTGGAGTTGGCGGATTTGGAAGTCAAGCAAGCCGAGGAAGGGGTCAATGTAGGCTTTCGCAATCGCTTCGGGATGGGTCTCGGCAACCTCTTCAATGTCAACCCCGCCCATTGCCGAAACCATGACCAAGTTGCGCTCCTTGCTTCGGTCAACGATGATGCCGAGATAATATTCGGCGGCGATGTCCAAAGCCTCTTCAACCAAAACCTTCTCAACGGGCAGACCTTTGATTCGCATCCCCAGAATTTGCCCCGCTACTTGCTCAGCTTCATCGGGAGATTTTGCGACTTTAATGCCACCTGCCTTCCCCCGACCGCCCACAAGCACTTGAGCCTTGATGGCTACAGGTTTGCCCAACTTTTCTGCAATTGCGCGAACCTCGGATGGCGTTGATGCAACTTCACCTTTAGGGACAGGAATCCCATACCTCGCAAACAGTTGCTTTGCCTGATACTCGTGCAACTTCATCTCAACCACCTCCGCAAAAAATGATGGCATGGGAAACCTCAATGCGCCAGAAAGGCAATCCTCTGATGGGAAAATTCTTTACCGTCTGCGCGGTTAGTCATCAGGTAAGTTTCAAAGTGCTTTCAAGCCGTTTTGCGGTTTCTTTACATCTGGTGTGAAGAGTGACAAAATTTTGGCTCGGCAGTTTAACGCAAAATTCCAGTGAGAAGCCGAGGTGAGTGGGATGGAGAAGTTCTACAAGTTGACCGAAATTGCTCGGATGCTTCGTGTTTCACCGCTGACAGTGAGGCGGTGGATCGACGAAGGGAAGTTGAGGGCTTTCCATCCTAAAGGGACGCGGCTGTATCGTGTCCCTGAGTCGTCCCTGAAAGAATTTGTTGGCGCCGACTGGTGGGAGGAAATCTCAAAATCCTACGCTGAAGCGGCGGAGAAAGCCGCTGAAGAGAGAAAGGCTCGCCGGCGGCGCCGTTAGCCTTCAAAAGTCTCGTGAGTTTCGGAGGGGCGACCTATTGGGTCGCCCCTCGCCGTTTTATTCAGGTCCACCCTGACTATTGCTCAAACAGGGTGCTACACTTTTGCCCTGCGAGGTGACAAAACCATGTTGCCGCAAGGGCTTCAACGGCTTCTCGGAACCCAATTCGCCAAACTTCAAGAGCAAGCCAACCAAGTTTTGGAAGAGTTGAAAGCCATGCGAATCGAGGGACAAGCAGGCGGTGGGGCTGTCCGAGCCGTGGTTTCAGGCATGGGTGAACTCCAATCCGTTCACATTGACCCAAAACTTCTCAACCCAGAAGACGCCGAAATTTTACAGGACTTAATTGTCGTGGCTGTCCGCGATGCCATGCGAAACGCCGAGGCTGTCCAGCAACAAAAGATGCAATCTTTGCTGCAATCGCTTCCCTTCGGCGGGATTTTGGGGTTCGGGCGGTAGTTTCAAACTTCTCAAACTACGGTGACCGAACATGCGGATGGATTACCCGCCTTCGCTGAAGGCACTGTTGCAGGAACTGGAGCGACTGCCGGGCATTGGTCCCAAAAGTGCCCTGCGCATAGCCATGTTCTTGCTGAACCAGCCGAGGGAAACGATTGACCGACTCATCCAAGCCTTGCAAAAAGTTCGCGAGCAACTCAAGTTGTGTCGGCGATGTTTCAACTACGCTGAAGGCGAATTGTGTGCAATTTGTCAAGATGAAAGCAGGGACAGTTCAATCATTTGCGTCGTGGAAGACCCGATGGACATAGCCGTGATCGAAAACGCTGGGATTTTTCAGGGACGCTATCATGTCCTTCACGGCGTCATCTCACCGATTGAAGGCATAGGTCCCGAGGATTTGCGGATAGGTGAGTTAATTGAGCGGGTGCAAACTGAACCGGTCCGTGAGGTCATTTTGGCGTTGAGCCCGACGACTGAAGGGGAAGCGACGAGCACTTACATCGCACGGATGTTGAAGCCACTCGGGTTGAAGGTTACACAGTTGGCAATGGGGCTTCCAGTTGGTGGCTCGCTCGATTACGCTGACCAACTGACGGTCATGCGGGCGTTGGAAGGACGCAGGGAACTATAAGGCTACTGGGGCGCCGCGATTTCAGTCCGGTCAGCTTAGGGGGGATGCAAAGTGATTGAAGGCGTGATAGTCAAGCAACTGAAAGTGCACGCCGACGAACGAGGTTGGCTCATGGAAATTTTGAGGTGCGATGACGAATTCTTTGACCAGTTCGGGCAAGTTTACCTGACGACTTGCTATCCCGGCGTCATCAAGGCGTGGCATTGCCACCGCGAGCAAACGGACCGTTTGTGCGTTATCAAGGGTATGGCGAAGGTGGTTCTCTGGGACGGTCGCGAAAATTCGCCCACCAAGGGCGAGTTGAATGTCTTCTACATGGGCGAGCGAAACCCGATTCTGCTGGTCATCCCGCCAGGAGTTTGGCACGGCTTCACGGCTGTCGGTGGAGAAACCGCATTCGTCATCAACTGTCCCAATCGCCCTTACAATTACGCTGAACCTGACGAATTGCGTCGCCCATACAATGACCCAGAAATTGGCTACGATTGGAGCGTGCGACACGGATGACGGAAAACAAAGGTGACTTGATTTTTTTGAGCATCGTCATCCCTGCCTACAACGAGGCGAGGCGCTTGCCGCGAACTTTAACGAGGATTGGCGATTACCTGACGGAAGCGGTAAAGCGTTGGCGAGTCGGCATGGAAGCGGTTGAGGTTATCGTCGTTGACGATGGCAGCACCGACGGCACAAGCGAACTTGCGCGGACTTTCTCTGACCGTTTCCCAAACTTTCAAGTCCTGCGCCATTCGCCTAACAGGGGCAAGGGTTATGCTGTAAAGCGCGGGATGTTGGAAGGGAAAGGAAAGTTCCGCTTGTTCACGGACGCCGACCTTTCAACTCCCATTGACGAACTTGACAAGATGCTGCCTTTGGTTCTCTCAGGCGAAGCGGACATAGTTATCGCCAGTCGCGGTTTGCCGCAATCGGAGTTGATTGTCCGCCAACCTTGGCACCGCGAAATGCTGGGTCGGCTCTTCAACTTGGTGGTGCAGATTTTGGCGACGCCGGGAATTTGGGATACCCAATGCGGGTTCAAACTTTTTCGCGGGGATGTGGCGGATAGACTCTTCAAACTTCAAACCCTTGACGGTTTCGCTTTTGATGTCGAAGTGCTCTACCTTGCCCGAAAGTTCCGCTACCGTGTCGTTGAAATTCCCGTCCGTTGGCTCAATGACCCGAACACGAAAGTTCAAACCTTAAAGCACGGGCTGCAGATGCTTCGAGACCTGTTGGTCATTCGGTTGAACGATTTGAGAGGGCGATATTCGGAGTTGCCTTCACATTTGAGCGTGCCATCATAGAAGTGGCGAAGGCTTTGCAAGCCGAGGAGGTGTCCGAGATGGCGGCGAAGAAAATCTTGATGCTTGTCGGCGACTTCGTTGAAGACTACGAGGCGATGGTTCCGTTTCAAGCGCTTCAAATGGTCGGTCACATCGTCCACGCAGTTTGCCCCGGCAAGAAGGCGGGTGAAAAAGTCAAGACAGCCGTCCACGATTTTGAGGGCGACCAAACTTACACCGAAAAGCCAGGACACAATTTCACGCTGAACGCTACCTTTGACGAAATTAAGCCTGAAGAGTATGACGCCTTAGTCATCCCGGGCGGAAGGGCTCCGGAATACTTGAGGCTGAACGAAGATGTGCTGAAGATCGTCCGCCACTTCTTTGAAACTAACAAACCTGTAGCGGCAATTTGTCACGGCGTTCAGATTTTGACGGCTGCAGGTGTTTTGGAGGGCAAAGAATGCACTGCCTACCCAGCAGTCGCACCAGAGGTCAAACGGGCAGGTGGCAAGTGGGTTGATGTCCCTGTGGACAAAGCCCATGTGCACGGTAACTTAGTCACCGCACCTGCTTGGCCTGCCCATCCTGATTGGTTGGCGAAGTTCTTAACTCTTCTCGGGACGAAAATTGAGCCTTAAATTCGGTCGCCTGTTTCGGCGTAAATCATGGGATTTTGCCTGAGTTTGAAGCGAGCGGGTGCGGTGAGGCTTGATTTCTGGGAACTTGCGTGTTATCATGAATGCGGCAGTTGACGCTGCCACAGACCTGACCTTTTTAGGAGGGACGCGCTGGGTGAAAGTAGCGCTCGCCTACTCAGGCGGTCTGGACACATCTGTAGCGATACGATGGCTGATGGAGCGATATGGGGCGGAAGTGGTGGCGGTGACGGTTGACATCGGGGAGGTAAAGGATTACGAAGCCATCAGAGAAAAAGCACTTCGCATCGGTGCCTCTCAAGCTTTCCTTGTGGACGCAAAAGAAGAATTTGCCCGCGATTACATTGTCCCTTGTTTGAAAGCCAATGCCGTCTACGAAAACGGCTACCCAGTCTCAACATCAATGGCTCGTCCGTTGATTGCAAAGAAGGTCGTTGAAATTGCCCATCAAGTCGGTGCCGATGCTGTCGCTCATGGAAGCACGGGGAAGGGCAATGACCAAGTGCGATTTGAGGTGACTTTCGCCGCCCTTGCCCCATCCCTGAAAATAATCGCCCCTATCCGCGAATGGAACATGAGCCGCGACGAAGAGATTGAATACGCCCAACAGCACGGGATTCCCATTCCCGTGACGAAGGAGTCGCCTTTCAGCATTGACGAGAACCTATGGGGGCGGAGTATAGAAGCGGGAGTGCTTGAAGACCCTACCGTTGAACCACCAGAAGAAGCTTTCCGCTGGACTGTCTCCCCCGAAAAAGCCCCCGACGAACCCGAATACATCACCATCCACTTCGAGCGAGGTGTCCCAGTTGCCATCAACGATGAACCTATGGACTTGGTTTCGCTCATAAGCCACCTGAATGCCTTGGGAGGACGACACGGGGTCGGCAGGATTGATATGGTGGAAAACAGACTCGTTGGAATTAAGTCCCGCGAGGTTTACGAGTGCCCCGCTGCAGTCATCCTCATCACAGCCCACCGGGATTTGGAAGCCCTCGTTCTTGAGCGCGAGTTGATGCACTTCAAGCGAATGCTTGAGCACAAGTATGCCGAGTTGGTCTACTACGGGCTTTGGTTCAGCCCCCTCAAAGAAGCCCTTGACGCCTTCATGGACAAAACTCAAGAGCGAGTGACTGGCTGGGTTCGGGTGAAACTTTACAAAGGTTCGTGCGTTCCCGTCGGACGATGGTCACCATATTCGCTCTATCGGCTTGACTTGGCGACTTACGAAAAAGTCAGCACTTTCGACCAACGAGCCAGTGAAGGCTTCATCAAGATTTTCGGTTTGCCTACAGTCCTGAGCATGCAAGTGGCTCGGGAAGCGGCAGAAAAGCGAGAGGGAGTTTGAGGAGCGGTTAAGCGCCCAGCGGTGGCAGTGGGGCAGTCACACCGTTGTCGGGGTTGAAAGCACGATTGTGGGGTTGAAAGCGCTTAACTGCTCCTCAGCACATACGGCGAAAAGGTGACTGGGCAACCAAGTGAGCAAGGTGTGGGGTTAGCAGTGTGGGGAAGGCAGAGAAGCAGTTCTGGATGTGTGGCGGACTGAGGTTGTGCGGTGAAAGGGTAAAGTGGTTGAGGTTGTCCAGTCACCTGCCGATAAACCAAAGGACCTGCGGCTGGGTGGCAATTTGGTGGCGGCGTGGTCGGTGGCTACTGCCAGTCTGCGGTGGTGTGCGCTGGGCAGGCGCGGTGGTCGGAATTTGGAGACTGGCAGGCGGGCTGCCACCCAGCCGCATTTTTATAGACGCATCAACCCTCCAAAAAGTTTCACCCCAGTGAACAACGCTTCTCCGCTTCCTCTTTCCAAACTTGCGCCTTTTGAGGCACAATTAAGGCGTGTCCAGTTTCTGGTCATGGGGGTAGGAGGCTTTGCTCTCCGCCGAAGAAGCAAAACGCTTGCTCAAGGAGTTTCTTCAGAGCAAGGACGAGCAAAAATCCAATCGAGTGCTGGAGAGTTTGCTTCACGACTTCGCTGCGCCAATCATCAACACTGTCTTGCGCCGAAAATTGGGCGTTGATGTCCTTCACCTCAGGAGATTGGAACAGCGGGAAGTTGAACCACGAGAGTGTCCAGAATGCAAGACTTTGCTGGAAACGAATTTGCCCGTTTGTCCGCTTTGCGGGTCAAAACTTCAGCCCCAAACTTCTCGCCGCTCCTACCGAAGTTCCTTGGAGTTGGAGGCTGAGGATATGCTTAACGATGTCTTGGCTGCTTTGATTGAGCGCTTTAGGCAATGGAAGGAGAGACCTCAAAGCGCACCCATTGACTACCTGCCCAACTACATCGTTCGTTTGACCCTCAACATCATCGCTCTCCATTGGCGTCAACAGTCTCCCCACTACCATCAATTGCGCAACAAGTTGCTCTATCTGCTTGAGGGTAGAGGCAGCGTCAAGATGTTCGCTTTGTGGGACGGGAATGCGCCGGGTGAGCAACTTTGCGGCTTTTTTGAGTGGCTCGGGAAACCTCGTTGCCAATCAGAGCGATACTGGATTTGGTGTTCAGACCCTCACCGTTTTGTAGTGGAAGCACTGCCTTACGGAACTGACCCACGAGAGATGAACATGGCAGAACTTCTGGTTCATGTCTTCAACTGGGTTGGCGGACCGATGGAGTTTGATGACCTTTTGGCTGGACTGCAGGAATTGCTCGGCATTCAAAGCATCGTCATCCACTCCGCTAATCCTGACGGGATAGAGTGGGGAGAGGAAGTTGAAGGGCTTTCCGAAGTGGAAAGAAGGGTCATTGACGCTGAGGGAAAGGTGTTGTTCACGATGCGACTGTGGGAGGGGTTGAAGCGATTGCCTGTTAACCAGCGCCGTGCTTTTCTGCTTCACTTTGACCGTGAAGTTTGGGAGACCTTTATCTCTCACGGCTGCTGCACATGGAGAGGAATTGCGGAACTTTTGGAGATGAGCATTGGGGAAGTTAAGGACCTTGTTGCTCGTTTGCCTTTGAGCGACGAAGAAATTGCTCGTTTGTTGAAGTTGCCCAATCGCCAAAAAGTCATCAACTTGCGACACGCTGCTTTCAAATCCCTCAAGCGCTGGATGAGAGAGGACTAACGAAAAGCCAAGAGTGTTGGCAAATCGGGCATGGTGCGTTATCATGAAAAGCGTGAAAAAGCGGCTCAGGGGACTGAGGGACGAGGAGCAAAACGGAGCGTGAAGGAAGGATGGAACGCGAAACCATTTTAACGGCGGAAGGACTTCAGTCGCCTGAGCCGACGGAACTGACAGTTTTGCCCGCACCGTTTTCGTTTGATAAGTTGCCCGTTAGGTTGCCGTCATACGAAGGTTCGGCGGAACTACTTTTGTGGCTCTTGCGTCGCCAGTTGGTGGAAATCGGAGATGTGCCTGCTGAGACCGTCGCCCGCCAAGCCACTAACCGTTCCGCTTCACCAGTTCAAAAAGCGGACGCGTTGGCTGTCGCCGCGGAACTGACTTGGCTGAAATCAGCCCTCCTGCTGCCTCAACCCGAACCTGAAGCCGTTGAAGCGCCTGAAGAGGAACCTCAGAACGGTGAAATACTGAGACGGCGCTTGTTGAGGAATGCAGCCTACGGGTTAGTGGCTCGATTTCTGGCGGAACGAGGGAAAGTTTGGTCTCAAATGTTCCCAAGACCAACAAACGAGGATACACCCGCGCCTTTGAAGCAGTTGGTAGTCGGGGACGAACCTTTGACTCTCCTCACGGAAGCGTTGAAGCGGGTTTTGGCGAGGATGGCAGGCGCTCAAGTCCGCGTCCCGAGACGAAGGCTCACCGTCCCGCAGCGAATCCGAATGCTGCTTCAAATCCTGAAATCAATGCCAGACAAGATGGCAACCTTTGATGCTTTGTGCGCCGATTGCGAGAGTTTGGTTGAGGTTGTCGTCACATTCCTCGCTGTGCTCGAACTCGTTCGCCGCAACCTTGCAGGCGCTCGTCAGGACGAGCCGTTCGGTCCGATACTTGTCTTCCTAAAGCAGCAAACTTGAAAGGGGGTTGCGGAAGTGAAAACGAAAACCGTTGTTTGCGTCGCCCCAAAGCAAGTTGTGGTGCAGGAAGAGGAAATCCCAGATGTTGAACCCGGAACTTTCCTCGTCAAGGCGAAACTGACAGCCATTAGCACTGGCACAGAGTTAACTTTGGTCACTGCCGACTTCCCTCCCGACAGCGTTTGGGCGCGGCTCGCCAAGTATCCACTCAAACTGGGATACAGCCACTTGGGCGAAGTCGTCGCGGTTGGCGAAGGTGTTGACAATGTGAAAGTCGGAGATAAGGTCGTCGGCTGGAAAAATCACTCTCAGTTCGTGCTTTACCGAAAAGGCGAATTTTGCATGAAGGTGCCCGAAGGTGTTCCAGACGAGGCAGCAGCGTTATTTGCCCTCGCAATCATTTCCCTCAACGGAGTCCGAAGGGCGAAGATTCAACTTGGCGAAAGCGTGGTGGTTTTCGGGCTCGGTCCAATCGGCATTTGGGCAGCCCAATTTGCTCGCTTGGCTGGTGCTCGCCCCGTCATCGGCGTCGACTTGATACCCGAGCGAAGGGAGTGGGCGAGGAAGGCAGGGGTTGATTTTGTCTTGGACGGCAAAGACAAAGACGAACTGGCGGACAGAATCTCCGCCTTGACAAAAGGTAGGATGGCTGATGTCGTCTTTGAAGTGACGGGCAACCCCGATGCCATCTTGGATGAGGTGAAAGTTCTGCGTCGGCAGGGAAGGCTCATAATCCTGAGCAGTCCGAGGGGCAAAACCCTTTTTGACTTCCACGATTGGTGCAACTGGACAAGCATCAGCATCATCGGAGCGCACACCAGTTCGCACCCGCCTCACGAGAACCCAGATGACCCTTGGACCCGCGAGCGCAACACCGAACTCTTCTTTGAGTTAGTCCGCAACAAGGAAATCGTTGCCGCCGAATTGGTTACCCATCGGTTCAAAGCCGATGACGCCCCGTCGGCATACCAAATGCTCATGACGGAACGGGGCAAAACGGGCATAGTCTTGCTGGATTGGGAGTAAATCACAAACCGCGTTCACCCAATGGCGCCACAATTTGTTTTAACCAACCACGGCAAATTGCGAGGGAAGAGAGATGGCTGTTTTCCAACCGACGGCGATTATCGGCAACGGTCGCGTCCTCGTTACTTTGGGGCATTCGGCGGAATTGATGGCATTTTTTTATCCGAGGTGTGACCACGCCCAAAATGTCCGTGAGGGGTTGACAGGGATTTACCTTGACGGCTTCGGTTTCAGTTGGCTCTTCGGGCAAGAGTGGCAAAGGCAGCAGCGGTATTTGAAGGGGGAGGCTGCTGTCCTGACAGAACTGACAAGTCCGCTTTTGGGGCTCGGCGTCAGTGTTTGCGATTTTGTCTCTCCCAACGAGCCTGTCCTATTTCGCCAATGGCAAGTCCGGAGTTTGGACGGTAAACCGAAGCGGCTGAGGCTTTTGCACTACTTTGAGTTGACTTTGGGCGGTCACGAGTGGCAACAAGCCGTTCAAGTCATTACGCTCCCCCATCCAACACCCCGCCCAGCGGTGGTTCAGTGGCGCGGGAATTTTTGGTTCGGAGTTTCCAGCGACTTGCCTTTCCAGCAATGGCAATGCGGCAAGGCGCTCCCGAACGCTCACAACCACCCTAAGCCGGACATGCTTGACGGATGGCTCAACGGTCAGACCTTGGAAATCGGCAAAGTCGCCTTCGCAGTCGGCTGGCAAATTTCCGTCCCACCTTTCGGTTCTGTTGAAAGGACGATGGTTATCGCCTTCGGGGAAAGCAAGCGCGAAGTTGTCCACAGGCTGGGGCGAAATTTGGCGGATTCCTTTGACGCCCATCACGAGCGGCATCGGGTTGAGTGGNGAGAGTGGTTGAAGCGANTCAAGGTTTCGTCTTTGAACTCATTGAACGGTGAGAGACCCAAGTCAGTTTTGGAAGCGGCTCTGTGGACGATGAGGCTGACTTGGGACAAAGGGATGGGAGCACCTGTAGCGGCTCCTGAATTTGACCCGACTTTTGAAGCAAGTGGCGGATACGGTTTCTGCTGGTGCCGTGACGCTTCCTTTGTCGCACACGCCTTCGCACAACTCGGTTTGGCTCAAAAGGCATCCCGCTTCTTCGATTGGTGCTCAAAGTCGCAATCGCCTGATGGTTACTTCAACCAGCGTTATTGGCTTGACGGCTCATTAGCACCTGCTTGGAGTGAAGACCACGATAGTTTGCAGGTTGACGAAACTGCCACAGTCGTTTGGGCTGCAGCGAAAGTTTACAGCAAGTTGAAGGAAAAACCGAATCAGCAAGTTTGGGGGTCAATCAAAAGGGCATTGAAGTTCCTGTCAAACCATTTGGTCGCTGGTATCCACAAGGTTGGGATGGACTTGTGGGAAACTTTTCGCGGTCACTTCACCTACACGCAAGCAGCATTTGTGGCAGCCTTTCAAGCGGGAGCGGAACTGGCGAACCTGATGGGTGAACAAAACTTGGCAAAACAATATCAGGCGTTGGCACACGAGACGAAATCTGCCTTGTTAAAGCGTTTCTGGACAAAAGAAGGCTTCCTTCGCGGTTTCACTCCCGACGGTCACCCTGACCCAACCCCTGACGCTTCCATTTTGGGCTTGATTGAGCCCTTCCGCATCCTTGACTTGACAAAACCTGAGGAACGGGCGATGGCGGAAGGGACTGTGCAGCGAGTGCTTTCTCACTTGACAAAAGAGACACCAGAAGGGGGCTTAGCGGTTTGGAGGTTTTCAGGTGACGGTTACGCTTGGGGAATGGCGAGCACGCCAGCAACTTTGTGGCTTGGGCTTTCAACCGCTGCGTTGGGTGAAGCGACGGGCAAGAGAGATTGGTGGCAGATTGCGCAAAAGTGTTGGCTTGCAGTTACACACCATACCACCCCTGCCGGTTTGGTTGCGGAAATGTTTGACCCGTTCGGTGCAGGTTACTGGGCTGTTGGGCACGGGTGGTCGGCAGCGTGGTTGGTCCTGTTGACGGAAAGGTTAGCGGAGGCGAAAAGGCAACTGAGTGTGCTAAGATGATGGGTGTCGGAGGACGATTTCGGGTTTTAGAGGTGAGCGCCATGCAAGTGATTTTGCGGGCGTTCGTTTGGGAGTTTTCGCCGGAGACGATGCCCTCAACCTTTCGGCGCTTCCGCGAGGAGTGGGGTTTGGACGGGATTAGTTTCGTCGTCTCAAACCCATCAAAACTTCTGTTCCTCCCGAACGCTGAAGGCGAGAAATTGCGGTATGCCGATGAAGGCGCTGTTTGTTTTCGCCCCGAAAAGAGTTGGTATGCGGGGTTGCCAGTTACGCCTGTCGCCAGTGAACTTTGTGGCAGACACAATCCCTTGAAGGAAGCGACTAAGCATGCTAAGGCTGCAGGTCTCAAAGTTTCGGCAGTCGTCTCTTGCTGCTATAACCCCCTGCTCGGCAAACTTCATCCTGAACTGACGGTTCAAAACGCTTTGGGGCAGAGGCTTTTGCACCTCCTTTGTCCAGCCAATCCCGTCGTCCGCGAGTTTCTCGTCCGCATGGTCGGAGATTTGGTCACAAATTACCCCATTGACGCAGTTGAACTTGAGGACTTGGGTTACTTGTCCTTGACGAAGGCGAGGGACTTAGTCACCGATTTGACAATAACCCCTGCCGCTGACCACCTGCTTTCCAGATGTTTTTGCGAGCACTGTTGTCGAACCGCTTCAGAGCGGGGGATCGAGATTGAGCGGGTGAGGTTTTTCGTGCAAACCGAGTTGGAGCAATTTTTCATCGCTCCGACGGAACTGACCCAGTTGCCTTTGGAGTGGGATTTGTGGGAGGGTTTGATTGAAGGCGAGGCTCGCAAAGTCATTCACATGCGAATGGACATCGTTTCGTCCCTGCTTGCCCTTCTCGTTGAGCAAATCTCCCACAAGCACGACAGGCGGGTCCATGTTGAAGGTCATTTGTTGCCGGCGTCCCTTTGGCAATACGGCATTGACAGGCAAAAGTTGCGAGAATTGGCTCATGCTGTTGAGGTTGATGCGAAAGAAGTTGCGCCTGATCGTTTGCCGCCATACTTGCTTTTGAACCGGCAAGTTTTGGGCGACCAAGCGGAACTCTGGGTTCGCCTTCACCCATCCGAAAGGTTCGTCCCCAACCGACAAGCCTTTCTTTCGCAAGTTCGAGCCTGCAAGGAGCAAAAAGTTGACGGTGTGGTAATCGTCGGCTACGGCAGCCTGAGACGGCAAAATTGGGACTGGATCAAAGAAGCCGTCGCTTTGCTCAAAAGTTAACAGTTTGGCAAGACCGTTTACCGAGCGCTTTCGCCCATTATTCTCCGCAACCCTTGAGCCAAATTGTTTGCCCACTCATTCGCTAACTGCTCAACGGTCATTTGATTGGCTTCGGCATCAGTAACGGTGACCGTCACAAAAGGAATGCCTGCCACCGAAATTGACTTGACTGCTCCGAGGGAGTGGACTTGGACTGTCAACGGTTTGCCTTGAGCGAGTAACCTCGTGAAAACCAAAGTGAACCGTGCTTGCAAAGCGATCGCCCTTTCTTCGGGAGAAAGCCTTCCTGCCGATGCCCTGAAACGAAAGAAATACTCCCCGCCGAAGGCTACATCACTTGGAGTTTGTTGAGAGACTGCCGGTGCGACCAAGGCTGCCAAAACCGGCACCATCAGCCACCCACTCCATCGCATACCATCACTCACCTCTCTTGAAGCCAGACTGAAGCGCCACTTCGACAAAGCCGTCGAAAATGATGCCACTTTTTAGGGACATTAACCCACCTCAACCGTCAATTCCTGAGGCAGGAAATCGGGCAATGCTGCTAACAGGTCTTCCAGAAGCCGCAGAAGTTGCACCGAAGTCAAATCAGTCCAGTCAATCAAGAAGCGGTCACGCTCGTATCGGACGCAATGGAGAACTTCTGTCGGTTGAGTTTCACGCAGGCGATGGTAAAGCCGAATAAGTGCCGCATTGCTCAAGTTCAAATTCATTGCGCACCGAACCGTCACGGTTCTGCGGTCGTGGGTGATGGCGATGACTTTGGCTCTGTGAGCGCGAACACGAATGCGCAAAACGCTCAGGATGTTGCGGACGGGTTGGGGCGGTTCACCGTATCGGTCTCGCAACTCTGCCTCAATTTGGGCGATGTCTTCTTCGGTTTGGACACCCGCCATTTTGCGATACAGGTAAAGCCGCTGCTCCAAATCTTCGACATAAGTTTCGGGGATGAAGGCTTTAACGGGCAAATCGGCTTCAGGCAACTCGACTTTTTGTGGGAGCGGTTCGCCTTGCAACTTTCGAACGGCTTCAGCGAGCATGTCCATGTAAAGGTCAAAGCCTACTTCGTTGATGAAACCATGCTGTTCAACGCCGAGCAAGTTGCCCGCGCCGCGAATTTCCAAATCCCGCAGAGCCAATCTGAAGCCACTTCCCAAGTCAGTGAACTCCCTCAACGCTTCCAACCGCTTCCGAGCGGTTTCGCTCAATCGCTTTGGATGGTCGTGGAAAAAGTAGGCGTAAGCCTGACGGTCACTTCGCCCCACTCTGCCCCGCAGTTGATACAACTGAGCCAAACCAAACCGCTCGCAATGTTCAACGATGAGGGTGTTGGCGTTGGGCACATCCAAGCCGTTCTCAATGATGGTGGTGCAAACGAGGACATCCCACTTTCCTTCCGCAAACTCCAACATCACCCGCTCAAGTTCGTCTTCTGGCATTTGACCATGAGCGATGGCTACTCTCGCTTCAGGCACGAGTTGCTTCACCCGTTCAGCGACATGCTCAATGCCTTGGACTCGGTTGTAGACATAAAACACCTGTCCGCCCCGCTCCAACTCGCGGCGTATAGCGAACCTAACCAACTCGGGGTCGTAAACGCTGAGGTAAGTCCTCACAGGTCTTCGCCCTTCAGGGGGCGTGTTGACCAAACTCATGTCAAGCAGACCGCCTAAAGCCATGTGCAATGTCCGCGGGATAGGGGTAGCCGTCAAAATCAAGACATCGACACCTACTTGCAACTGCTTGAGTCTCTCTTTCTGCCTAACCCCGAAACGCTGCTCTTCGTCAATGATGAGCAAGCCCAAGTCTTTGAATTTCACATCGTCGGAAAGCAACCGATGGGTTCCGATCACGATGTCGATGGCGCCTGTCCGCAGCCCGTTGATCACTTCCTTTTGCTCCTTCGGCGATTGCAACCTGCTGAGCATGGCGATTTTGACGGGATAAGGTGCAAGGCGTTGGGTGAAGGTTTGGTAGTGTTGAAGCGCCAGCACCGTTGTCGGAACCAACATCGCCACCTGCTTGCCGTCCATGACGGCTTTGAAAGCGGCGCGAATGGCAATTTCCGTTTTGCCAAATCCGACATCACCGCAAACCAAACGGTTCATCGGTCGGGGCGATTCCATATCGGCTTTGACTTCTTCAATGGCTCTCAATTGGTCTTCAGTTTCAACGAACGGGAAAGCGTCTTCCATCTCTCGTTGCCAAGGCGTATCAGGTGAGAAGGCAAAACCTTCAGCGATTTGACGGCGAGCGTAAAGTTCCAGCAGTTCTTTGGCTACTTGTTCTGCGTTCTCTTTCGCCCTTTGGCGCAGCCGAAGCCAACGCTTGTTGTTTGACAGCGAAGAGAGAGGCGGCTCACCGCCATCAACAGCGACATACTTGCGAACTCGGTCAATTTGATGCACTGGGACATAAAGCCGTTCGCCTTCAGCATACTCAATGACCAAGTAATCGCTTTCCTTGCCCAAAACTTCCTGCCGAACGATCCCACGGTAAATTCCGATGCCGTGATGGATGTGGACGACATAATCTCCCTCGCGCAAATCGGAAGGAGATTTGACCGCGGCAGTCCCTTTCCAACGCTTTTTGCGAGGCTTGTAAGGTGAGTTGAAAAGTTCGCTGTCAGTCACAACAACAAGCCGTTCGTTTGGAAGCACAAAGCCCGCCGATAGCGGTGTTGGGAAAATGTTGATGCGGTCGGCAATGGGTAAATCGTCAGCGCTCAGTCGCACAATTGGTGGCATATCGGCGAGCGGGATGTCGCGAAGCCAGTCACTTACCCGCTCAGGATAGCGGGTCGCAATGGCGATAGCGTAGTCTCGCTGCCGCCATTCATCGACGCGGGCGAGAAACCTGCGAACATCGCTCAAAAAGGCTTCAACGCGATGGCAAGTTAAGGTTTGGGACTTATGACTTGGGAGCAGTGACTGGCTGGTGAAGGCGGATTCGTGAATTTCGGCAGTAAAAACGAGCGACAAAAACTTTTGCAACCGTGCCTTTAATCCTTCCCCGTCCCTCGTCCCGCGTCCCTCGTCCCCTTCCGTTTCGTCCCTCGTTCCCCGCCCCTCGTCCCATCCAACAAACGGCGGTTTCGGTGGGCGGAGCAAATCGCCTGTCTCAACCAACTCAGCGAGAATTTTCCGCCACCGCTCCTCAAGGGTTGCCGCATCGGCGTCAAGGTCATGCGGTTCAAGCCAAACAACGATGGTATCGGNCGGCAAGTGGTCAACGATGGTNGGNAGCGGGTCGTAAACGAACGGGTAATACCAGTCGCAACCGTCAAAGTAACGCCCGTCCAAAAGCCGCTCCAAGTCGTGCTCAACCTGCTGCCTCAAAAGTCGTGCCTGCTCTGGCTTCCCGATTTTCTGCAGCCGCTCAACCTCACGCTCCAACATTTCCCGAATTTTCTCCGCCCATCCTATGCCCCGTGTCCCTTGTCCCATGTCCCCCACGATGAATTCTCGTGCGGGCAAAATCACGCACTCGTTCCATTTCTCCGTTGAGCGTTGGGTTTCAACATCAAAGGGTCGGATGCTTTCAACCTCGTCGCCAAACAACTCAATGCGGATAGGTTGGTCGTGGGCAGGTGAGAAGAAGTCAACGATGTCGCCACGAACGGCAAATTGTCCCGGTGCTTCCACTTGAGTGACTCGCTCGTAACCACCGGCAATCAGATGCTCCACGAGTTTGTCACGCTCGTGAGTTTCGCCTATACGGACTGTGAGTGCACTTTGCTCGTAAACGGTAACGGGAACGGTCGGTTGGCAGNTGGCGAAAGGCGTCGTCACGANGATGGGATTTCGGTGGCGGTGCAAAGCGTCAATGGCTGCAATACGGTCACGGGTAATTGCGATGTCGGTATCGCCTGAAAGCAGGGTCGGGTGGGGCGGGAAAGAGAAAATTCGGTTCGGTTGCCCAAGCAAAGTTTCCAAATCTGCAGCAAAAGATGCCAATCGTTCCGGACCTGGGACGAGAATCAGACTTGGGTGCTGCCAATCGTAAAGAGTTGCTGCCAAAATTGCTGCCCACGAAGACAAAAATCCCCCTTGAACCTGCAGTTTCGCCCGCCCCTTAACAGAGCGCTGCAGGTTTTGGACAATTTCAGTTTCACGCAGCCAACGGGTCAATCCGTGCATGAAGGCATCAGGGCAAAATCAACTTGCCCTTACAATTATGCGCCTTAACAATTTTGGCTTCTTTCAATC
>JGI20130J15133_1000215_pt1 | contig 53143 bp, 51 predicted proteins | sample WasSprMetagenome_FD_15133 | JGI IMG/M metagenome (IMG submission 15133) | reverse complement strand
AATTGCGTCTAAAAGATGCTGAAATTGCTGAGAAAAATAAAACAATAATAGAGTTAAATTCTACAATTAACAAATTATATTCTAAGATCAGCGAATTAGAGGCAATGCTGACGCCTGAACACTTTATAATGAGAGGTGATCTAGCCCTAACGATTTCTCTCATAATACTTTTAACCTCCACTACAATTTCACTTCTCATTATTAGAAAAGCAGGTGGGTAATACGTATGACTCAAAACCAAAATCTAAGTACTCAATTACCTTTTCCCTTACCTCCATCAGATCTATTATATCTTACAACAGCTATAATTTCTTCAATAATAATGCTAATCTCATCTCTTTTTTCTCGTAAAAAAATTACGCAGCTTAGAAAAATCAATCAGCTAGAATATTTAAGAAGAAATATTCTCGATATCGTTGAAGAAAATGGTTCTGTTGATATAGATATATTAGCAAAGAAATTTAATACTAAGCCAGTTAACATAATAAATTTAATTAAGAAAGATTTAGGTAAAACTCTATATCTTACAATAGATGGCAAAACACTAATTTCTAAACAATATATTAAAAAAATTATCTTAAAGGAAGTCCGCCAAAAATCTCACAAGAAATTATGTTAAAGATTTTTGCCAAGATATATCTATGAGTAAGTATAAAATGTGGAAGCGAAGTGGAAGAAATGATGCTGGAGATTATAGATGTCTTATTTCTCCTAACGATTAAATAAAAAGAATGTAAGAGAGAAAAGAGTGTTAGATAATTTTAGGCATTTAGAGCTTATAATAAGAGTAATCTATTCTGATTGTTGAACTTAATTCAAAATGATGTTACTTTCGCTGAATTTTTCATGAGAATTAGGCAGTCTTAGACCAGGGGGTTCTGGAAAAAAATATAAATATTTTTTCTTCTACAAATGTTACTGTATATCGTGGTAGTAGTGGTGTTGCATTTTGAGTAATCGATGTATTGGATTAATTCAATTAGCTATTAAAATTTCACAGATAGATTTGCTTGATTTATTTAATAGGCCTTTAAAAGAGGTTATTGAGAATGCTAGAGAAGTTTATAACAGCCTTAAACAGTATGAGAGTGAGTGTTATGGCTTTGCTACACAAGGCGTTTATGAGCATGGGCTTAGTGTTCTTAAATTTGCATTACTCAAGTTAAGCACCACCCTTGAAGATAAATTAGGAGAGCAAAATATTAGAGATGATTTTATTAATTTTATTATAGGATACTTTACTCCAGATGAGAAAAACGCGTTAAGGGAGCTTGAAAGGTTCTCTAAGCTTGAGCCGCATGTAACCCCACCAGAGATGCTGGCTGATATAATTGTTGCAGAGCATGGAAAAATCTATGAGTTAATTAAAGAAGCTATCTCTAAGGAATACGTGGATTTAGAGAAAGCACTGGAAACTTGGAGGTCTAACCTAAAAATTAGAGATGATATAGCCAGAGCATTTATGATTAGATATAGAACGCGATTTGAAAATGTAGTTGAGGCTATAAAAATCCTTCTTGATCGGCAGCCAGCATGGTTAAAAAGGTTATTTAAAGAGTATGAAGATGCGTTATTTTCCTCAGAGAATATTAGGAGGAGATTCGAGGAGGAGTACGGAAGGGTATTCAGTGAAGAAATGGGGATTTTAGAAGAGAGGCTTAAAAACATAGGAGACGAGGGGAAATGCCTTCAAATGATGTTTGAAAGTTTTGATCCCAGAATCAGAGAATTAGAAAATCTTAAAGGGCTTCTTGAAGAGAAGGAGAGGGAGCTAGAGATATTAAAGAGCAAGTTGTCCCTAGATTCAGTAGCGAAGGTGGCACTTGAACTTGGGATAAACAACCTTAGAAGAACCCTATCTGAGTATGAGGGTAAAATACAGGAATATGAAAATGAAAGAGAGAGATTAAAAGATTTAGAGATGGTTGCTAAAGTAGAGGGACACTTGGTATCTAGGGAAATTATTGATTTATTCTCAGAGCTACTTATAAGTAGAGCTCGCCGCATTATGGAAGAAGAGAAAATCAGTCTTTATAACCCCCAAGATAACAATGAGTTAATAATAGATGGATGGGAAAACATTAAAAGAGACAACTCCACAATAAAAGCTATCTCAAGATTCCTAAACGTCAGCGGGATCGTATTTACTAAAATGAGAGGAGTAATCTTCAAAAAGCCATATATCATCGTTGAATATCTCACATTATCACATCCAGAAACTTTACAATTGAAAGGATACGATTTAAGACCATTGGATGTTGGCGAATTCCTTAGTGTTTTAAAGACTCGGATAGCGGAAGCTGAGAAGGGTAAATATTACCATATAATCGTATTGAGTAGCCCAACTGGTTTTACTGATACATTAAAAAATTATGTGGGGGGGAAAATCTTCTGGAAAAACTTTGCCTCAAAGTATGTGACAGTATATCTTTTAGATCCTATTACAGGAGAATTGAAGTTCAATGAGGGCGACTCGACAGCTAAACGGAATAGTTCTGTAGCGAATATAGAGTTGCCAGAGGAGCAGGTTGAAAGAGTAGTAAATTATCTTTTGTCTGAAGAAGCAGTAATTAAGGCTATTGAAAACTCACCTGTTATAAAGTTTCTTAGTATGGATCAAATTGCCGAGGCTACCGGTGTTCAAAATAAGTGTGTAATACGGAGAGCTTTAGAGACCCTTAAATCTAGAGGAGCGGGCAAAGTAAAGGAAGTGGATGGTAAACTCGTGTTTGTTTATGAAAGGAGCGGTGTCTGAATATGTCTAATGATAGGATCGATCGATTAAAGAATACTGTAAAGGATGAATTAAAGGATACTATAAAAGACGAATTAAAGAATGTTATAAAGGAGTCATTGTTGAGGATCTCGGGTTTCATTTCAACATATTTTGCCGTCTTGAAAATAGGTCCCCATGTATGGCTTCCAGCATCTATTGCAACAACATCTTTAATCATTCTTTGGCGTATGGGAGGTTTGAGGAAAAACATACCGCAAGAACGCTTCTTGGAAGAAGTTGAAAAAGATATAATACTTCTAAACTATGAGATAAAGGAGCATGAGAATGTTAAACAGAATCTAGAGAAGGCATGGGAAAAAGCCTCTGAAGATGTAAAACAGAGAATTGAAGATGAATTGAAGGCGGAAGATGATAGACTAAAGATCCTCAGAGAGAGAATCGCTTACCTTGAGGTTTTATTATCAAGCATTAAGACAATAGAGGTGCTCAGACACAAGTACGGTGCGCAGATCAACCAAGTATATGGAAAGATTATAGATTTAGCTATTAAAATAGAAAAAGGGGCTATTAAAAGCGAAAATATCGATAAAGAGTTAGAGAAGCTGATGAATATGCGCGAAAAATCACCGGATTTCCCATACATGGTTAGAGAGATTATTGAAGGAATGTTATCTCAGAGATGATATTTCAACTGCAATTGGGCGCCTTCAAAGAAGTAGGAAAATAATTTATATAAATGTTGCTATAAAATATTATTTTCTGGGGTGAAAAAGACGTGCCTGTCTCAATAATGGGTGGTCGTAGTACTGGGAAAAGCGTTTTTGTTACATTACTAATTAATTCGGCAATTAACTACGGCACGAAGATGAACCGTCACTTTAGAGTATACATGGATCCATTGACCAATAAAGTTGTAGGAGAAATGTTAAAGAGCTTAAAAAAGTCATCATGGCCACCCGCGACAATTAAAGGTTCCCTATTAGAATATGAATTCACCTTCGGTTATAGTAATCTTCTACAAAGGATTATATGGGACATTATTGAAGGGGTTGAAAAGATAAAGAGAGTGCCCGTTCCACGTGGAGAGTTATTTGATGCGATCACATTTAAGCTTATAGACATTGCTGGTGAAGATGTTGAGATGCTTAGTAAGTTCCTTGAGGAGGCTAAACACAGTGGGTTGCCTCCATCTGAAAATATCCCTCCATCTTTAAGTTATGCTCTTAAATCTGATGTTATAGTCTTCCTAGTGGACTCGGAGAAAATAACTGACGATCGAAGCGATAAAAGATATGATGAAATGATTAGTTATGATATCTTAATGGCTCAGTTATACTCTTTCCTTGCAAAATATCGTTCCGAATACGGGAGGAAAGAAACGCCACTATTTCCAGTTTTTGTTTTAACTAAGTTTGATGCTATCGATCCATCTATTAGGAGGGGACTTGGCGTTCCAGATGACTTTATTACGTGGGTTGAGAGGCTCAGCCTTGACAGAGATTTAAGGTGGAAGTTCTTCCATAAATTTATGAATAAATTTTACAGACAATCTTTATCACAAATATATGGTGTAGTCCTTCCGCGGGCAGGAGTAGAGCTGGAAGAGGCACCAATATTCATAAGCTATGTGCTAACAGAACTCAATGAAGAGGGCATTTTAGTTCCACAAGTTGTTAAAATAAAACAATCTATCGAAATAAGGTATTCAGAGACGGAATACGAGTCCTTTATACGCTACTTTGGAACAATCGCTAAAAAGATTAGCGATAGGAAGAAAGGAGCGGATGAAAGATACGCTGATGCCATTGGCATAGGCTAGGTGCATCCCGATGAGTACTATTACCATTGAACACATCATTTATGCTCCAGTACCGTATAAGGGGTACTCTTTTAGAGCGAAATCCAAGGGGGCAAATATAGATTCATTTAAAAATGCTTTCAAAGATTGGTTAATACCCTTTGATCAATCTATTATACACGATAGCTTTCTTGAAAAGGTTTTAGTTGTTGGAAAAACTAGACTTTATTTTGCAAGGATTTTTCAAGCTCACGGACTAGATGAGCTAAAACGTAGCGGTGTTGTTTCACATATCGCTGAAATACCAACAGATCTATTATTTCAGAAGAAGATTATCATAAAATTAGTAGATTCCTCTATGGCTGATTTCACTGAGAAGAATGGAGTCCCCCTTGGCGAGGTGGATTCACTTAAAATTCTATCAAACTTTGAAAATGATATGGAGCTTAATATGGTCCGTGAGAGAGTCCCTGAAGCTACTACTCATAAAATATTGGAACTCGCATCTAGCGATAGATTTAAAATATTCGTTATCTATAGGGGTCCTGAAAGGGATATTCTCTCCTATGGATTAGCAAGAGTTATCTTACCCATAGCCTCTAGAGGATTTATAGTGGCGTCTGAGAACATTAAGAGAGACATATTACTCCTACATGAAGGCGTCCTGATCATGGGTAGACATTTACCTCCATGGGCTAGAATAAAAGGGTGGTCGATTATAAACCTTGAGAAGGAAACGGGTTCAGCAGGTAAAACCGATAAGTCCATTAAGGAGATAATAAGGCAGATTTATGGTTGAGGAACGAGAATTTGAGATCTAAAAGGAAAACATATTCTATACTCGATATCAACCTTAAAAGGATACTTGAATATACTATCGGAGAGTTAATTGACAAGGATCATATGCTACTTCACTATAGAGTAAGGGCTGAAATTAAAAGATTAAGGAGCGAATACCGAATACTTAAGATAGAGCTGGATAGGATCAGTAAACGGCGTTTACCATATGATGAAGATTACAGAAAGCAAATAGAGAAGAGGTTGGAAGATGCCCAAAGATGTCTAGAAACTCTCGAAAGGGTTGGCGATAAGATCAAGATTCTTAGCACCATAAATGATGTTGAAAAAGAATATGGGAGTGAGGATAAGGAACTATGGAGTAATGTGAGACAGATCAAAATCAGAGATATCTTAAACTATGAGGGTGATATTGAAGATAGAAAAGCCGTATTTGATTTTTTAGTTAGATCTATAAAGGGTTTCCCGCATGAAAAGCCACTTGAGAAAGGGCAGCTTGAAAGGCAACCCAAAGTCGTAAGCATTGGTGAGAAAGAATATATAGTAATGAAAACCGAGGAATGGATAGGGTTATTAAATAAATGTTTCGGTGAAGATAAGCAAATTGAGCTTCCAGATAATTATCTTGCAGAAAACTTAAGGAGGCCGCTGAGGAGCCTTATTATAGCATTACTGGAAATGCCTCCAGAGAGTATTAGACGCGTAATTCCGAAGAAATACAAATTCTTGCTAGTAGCAAATGACATATTTTACACTCTTATAAAGGAAGATAAAGTATATGAAATAACTCCAGGCTCATCCGAGAAAGGTTATATCGAAGAGATATTCAGTATTTTCCAGGCGACGGAAATAGAGACAAGAAAAGTGGATGGAAACATTATAAGAAAAATTTATGGGATTAGGATAGGAGAGCAAGAATATAGGATAATGAGGGAGACGTTGTTGGAGGGAGGGAGGGCAAAGCTCGTGAGATATACGCTTATAAAGTAACAAGTTCACTGTAATTCTAATATTGTGAAGGGCAACGTGTTAAAATTTACTACGTTTCTACTACTGGGTTATACTCTTCGCTTGTCATTCCAAATGTCCATGCTATGGCTTCTCTGCACGTCCTCACGGTGGGTGGTACACGTAGTAGGTGGGTTAATCCCGTTGAGGGGTCTTTCACCTTGACCAGCATCATCGGTTCTTCTTTACCCAGAGGGATCATTATTAGCTCGCTATCTCCGCTTTTATTGATCACCTTGCACTTAAGCTCGTTCATGAACTTGTCGTAGCTGTATCTTTGAAGCAGGTATTGCCTGATAATGATGTTCTTACACCTTATTATCTCGATGGCTTTGAGAGTTCCCTCCTCAAGCTTTATTAAAAGCGATAGATCTTCGAGAACCCTTAAGGTCTCTGAAGCCTCTCTCTTACTTGGTTTATGGTGGATGAAGAACTTTTCTATCGTATACTTCACTAGTTTCTCACCCGTCTTATCCCTCATGTATATGAAGCCATCGCTTGAGAGAAAAGCGTTCTCAGTAAGCTTCAACCCGTCTCTGTAAAACCTGGAGAGTATTTGAGGATGCTCGCTTATTCTAAGTAAGCCCTCCTTCAGCCTACTCAATGACATATTCAAACCCTGTCTGAGGAGAATACTCCCTCTGCCTCACAACCATCCATACGCCCTTCTCCAGAATGATCTCCCCATGCTCCTCATGGACAACCTTTCCAACAGAATCTACCACTATGAAGGTTTCCTCAGTATTCCAGTAGTTTCTGTAAATCCTGCCACCTATCAAACGGTGGGAATGCCCACTAGCCTCGCCCCGATGAACTACGTCGCTGTCAACTCTTCTAAACCTCTTTGGAAGACTGTCAACCTTAACAAAAAGTAAGTCACCCTGCCTATACATTCTCCGAGCCATAAACAACGCCCGACAACCATGACATAATTATACTTTTATTTAAATTTTTCTCTTAAACCTATTTTTTCTCTATTTCCTTTTTGACCTCTTCCCGTATTTTTCTACTGTTATATAGCCTTTTCCATCTGTTGTGAACGATCCCTTTAAGAGCCCTTTTACATGATGATCTCGAATTATCTCCTCAATGATCTTAGGTTTAATTTTATATTTCTTAGCTAGACCCTCGAAATCAACTCTGCCACTAATTGAAGCATCCTTCAATATATAAGGTACTATTTCTTTAATCCTCTTCATACCCCTATTATGAGCGTACCTTACCAATGTAACCATGAATAAGGAACCCAGAATAATAAGCATAACACATAGTTGAGTATAATCCGCCCTCCAACGTGCTATAACAGTCTTAGGTCCATCCATCAATACTGTGACCCTCGGAGCATCAGACTGCACATCACCACTCCAACCTTCGAAAACATGTTGAATGAGAAAGCCCACCACAGGCGAGTCAACGGTTAAAGTAACATTTTCCCCAGAATCAAACCAACCTGAACCGGGTGAAACAGAACCATGAAGCGAAAACACAGCCAAAAAATACTGAAGCTTCATGTAGGCTATTGATATCTTGTCGCTTGAAACCGATATCGTTCGGGGGTTACTTGTTGAGCCGTCGCTCCACTCAGTAAAGACGTAGCGTATCTCAGAACTCGGACTATATGGAGAGACAACTTCTACGGTATGTGAGCCGTAGGAAACCGTCATGTATACTCTACCATCTGAGTCTGTTGTGTAAGATACTTCATCAACCTTAACGATTACACCCTTTATCCCCATGCTTGTCCCACTTCTATAAACGTAGATTGTTAGTGTTGTGGTTGTGCGCTGAAGCCTCATTACAATTGAGCCTGATCCGCTCACGGTAGCTGTTGTTAAGCTTGAGACGGGTGAGGCAATGTTCACGTTCCCGCTAGCCTCCCACTGCTTAAACCTATATCCGCTTGGAATTGTGTTTGCCGAAAGAGAGTATGAGCTAGCTATAACACTTGTTGAGCTTCCGTGCGAGTAAATTTCACCTCTGAAGTTTAAGGTTGCATCACTAACAGAATTGCCAGTTTCGTCATAAATGTAGAAATTCACAATTCTGATTGGTTTCATTAGTGGATAATAATCAATATTATTTTTATCGATAATATACTGTGTGTCACCTATTCCATCATTGTTTACATCAACTCCCACATAATCGCTCCAATAGTTTCCGCCACTCGGGTAGCCATCATCCCAAACATAACTCGAACTGTAGGAGGCTTTCACTTGAATAGTGTTGTCAATGAAGCTGTTGTGAAAAATCTTACCGCTAGAGGAGTAAATCCAGATGCCATACTCAGTGCTGTTTGTTATACTGTTCCCTGATATAGTAATCCCGCTAGAGCTAAGATAAATAAGGATGCCAGCATCGAAATTTCTGATCATCATATTTCTGACAGTTACTTTGCTACTTTTATACAAGAATACTCCGATGCGGTCTCCCGGGCCTGTGATGGTATGGCCGTTACCGTTTAGGATAATGCTGTCCCTCTCGACGACTATTCCGCTTCCGCTCGTTATCTGAATATCTTCTGTTAACGTGTATGTGATATAGCCAGATACAGATATCGGCGCATCTTTTGGCTCTATGCTCCCATCAGCCTTAATGTAAATGGTTCCACCAACCCATTCAGCTCTAGCTGGTTGAATAATGAAAGGTATTTCCGGCATACTTGCTAGAAGAACTAGAAAAATTGGCATTACACGTGAAAAATGTCCATATTCATCCCTCACCAAAATATGATAGCATAGATAACTATTTAAAATTTCCTTCAGGAAAGAAAACTTTATCCCCCTAAATATGCTGAAAACTCTGAATAAGTCTTTCTAGAATATAATAGATTAACATATCATAATTTGCAGGTAAAATTATGCTTAAACCCCACTCCGAAGTATTTACACCATCAATAGTTTAGCCACTTCATCACGTATTATAATTCATGTTATCCTCAATTTATTTTCAAATATCCTAAGTACCATTTAATTTTTACTGCCTTGGACGTGGCACCTTAAGTTCACCTCCTTTAGGTGGTTGTAGTATAGTATGAATAGTTCCCAGCACAGCGTTGACTTCTTGAACCTCTCGCTCCTATTGAGCGGGTTGGATGTTATATCGTTGAAGAACGTCTTCGTCTTCTTCTCTTATGCTTGAACGATGAGTGCGCGGATTCTATTAGGCTTCTATCTCCGAAAGGGTTCTGCATCATACGGTAAGCCCGATTCTTCTAGTGCCTGTTTAAGCCATGGAACATTATCGACGACGAAAGAAGGCTTACCATCACAGCTCTTCCAGCTTTCCATCAACCTGCTCTGGCACCTTCCTCCATATATTTATAAGGGTTTATCGCGATAAAAATAATTTTGGTGAAGCGTATGTTGTATTTGGAGTTTATATCTCCCTCCCAAATCAGGGTGCCGATTAACTCTTACGCCATTATTCGTAGAGAAGGTTTAGACGTAGTTGTTGAATCAGAATCTGGACCTTATGTCATAGGTAATGATTTAACCGTTAGCAGAAAAACGCCATTCAGAGAAGGGCATGCTAAGATACTGGTTAAACGAGATGAATTATACATTCAGGATCTTGGAAGTAAAAACGGTACGAGGATTGATGGTGAGATTATTAAGGGCTGGCGGGAGGAAAAATCAAGTGAAGTTGTAAAAATTAGGTATGGGCAGCACATATTACTTGGATACTCAACGCTATTTAGAGTTGTAACAGAGCCAACAAGCGATAGAGAACTTCCTAGACTAAATGAAATCGCTACACTAACAGTTGCATGGGCTATGCTGGCAGAAGTGCTCTTAACATTAAGCAATAATCTCCTCGAAGAATCCGAGTCTAAATTTTCAGCCATAAATGAGGGGGCTCTTCGTCGGCTTTTAGAGCCTATTGATAGTGAACTATGTAGAGGACTGGATCGTATCAGGCAATGTTATTTTGTGCTTGCATCTGGTTCTAACCCACTGGTTATTAGAGATCTCAAAAAAGAGCTAGAGGGAGCCATAGAGAGGGTAAAAGTGCTGATTCAAGTACATCGTTTGGTGTGAGCTCAATATTTTATTGAGCCTATTAACTAGGAAATGGACAGTGGAAGCTTCGAAGCTCAGAGCAGAAATTGAAGAGATTCTTAGAATTTCTTTTTCCAAAGGGATAGGAGATCCTTTAGAACATCTTCTGCGGAAGCTCTGCAAAGCGGGTCAAGCGTAAAGCATTTAAGCAAAACGCTCTCCAGCTCCCCGGTCTCCCTAGCCTTCTCCTTTGCGGCGACTTCATCCAGTTCTTCTCCATCGATGCTATCTCCAGTAAGCAGATATAGGAGGAGGTTTCCGAGCTGATAGACATCTATCCTGTTCTCCAATCCAGTCTCTCTAGATTTCCTCCATAAGTCGGAGAAGACCTGCTCCGGAGCCCTGAATCCAACAGTGTAACCAGCTGAATGACCTGAGCTGGCTGATAGTAGTCTCGTTATGGAAGAGAAATCCCCGAGCTTCGAAATCCCTCCCTTAAGGAAGACGTTTCCTGGCTTCAAGTCGCCGAAGACCAAGCCGCGGGAGTGGATATATCTGAGGGCATCAGCCATCTGAATACCAACGAGTAGAACGTCTCTAAGCTCCGGTTCCCAGCCTTTAGACAGTTGCCACTCAATAGTCCTCTGCTCCGCAAACTCGTAAACCAGCAAGGGGAAGGAGCTTGAGAAAGATATCAGCTTTAGCACGTTCGGATGCTCGAGCCTCGTCACGATCTCCGCCTCTCTTCTTACCTTTTCCATCAGCTTTAAGCTCACAGATGGAATTTCCCCACCGATTATAAGAGACTCGAATCCCCATGGAACCTTGAACACGAAGAAATCTTCCCCCCTCTTGCACAGATAAGCACACCCCCACCCTCCACAGCCGAGGAGACAGCAGTTCCATCTTCCTTCAAAGCCCCCGGGAGCAATTCTCGCGTCCAAATCAACTTCCTGCCACTTAGAGCATCCAAAATCCGTTAAAAGGTTCTTTATCGAGATTCTAAGTAGCTTTAAAACATCGGAGAATAGGACCTCGGAAAACCCTGCGATTCGAACCTCGGGTCTTAGATTCTTCCCTTCTTTTACCTCAGGTCTCGGAAGAATTAGAGACGCTAAGAAGTATTTGTCTTTATAACTTAAGATGTAAAGGCTTCTGCCATCGCTCGCCATAGATAAAATACGTTCTGGATTAAAACTTATAAAGTATTCATTGAGTAGATTTAGAGAACTGTCAAGCACAAGAAGATTATAATTATTCTCCATGTACTGAATTGCATAACAGTATTCTCCAAATAAAAAGAGGTCAGAGAATGTATAGAATTTTTCGAACCTATGGGAGAAAAGATAGTGCCCTTTTGGGCTAAATTTTACAATTTCACTAAATCTGTCCTCCACTTTGACGCTTACATGATCTATTGCTAAATATCCATTTCCCTTTTCATCAAAGGAACAGCTACTACATGTACCACCAAAAGCGTAAATAAAATCACGTTCCATAGAATCCATATCAATTTTTTCAATAGTAGACGAGAACTTCTCTTTTTCACTGTGAAAAAGAGAAAAAGGGAACTTCTCTTTTTCACTATCGAATTGCACTGTAACAATCCAAAGATCCCGCGTAGTTGGATTAAAAGATACCCTAGAGAAAAATGTTTTTTCATCTAGGTAGATATTTATTTCATCTCTTTTCCTGTTTAAGTTTAAATCCATTTTTATAATTGAGGCTTCTTTTCCCAGAATTTTTTTAATAAAAATGTACAAATACTCTCCATCAGTAGTAGCATCCTCAATAATTGATGGAAATCTTTTTATGACATCGGTCTTCACTTTTCCAAAAAGTTCAAGTTCGGCATTAAAGCCGTAAAGTGTAGAGTCGTCGTACACATAAACCCTGCCTTCGAACGCCCCAAGTACGGAAAGCTTTTTATCGAATTCCCTCCTCTTCACGAGCCCCCCTTTCCACTTTGATCTCTTCTCGATAAAGTCTTCTCCGACGACATAAATGTAATCCCCGAATTCGAAAACGTCCGATGGGGACCCTTCTATCTCAACGATCCAGTCAAAGTTCATATCCTTGTCCCTCTATAGAAGCTTCGCTTCTAAATATTTCTAAATCGCACACGTATTTATTTTTTGTTGGAAAAATATATAAAGTAGTAGAAGAATTCTTCTGCTGTTAAGCAGTATGAAGCTCGGCTGGTTTTTCGGCCTGTTCGTGTTGGCAATTGGTTTCCTTGTAAATCTCGGGCTTAAGAGTACCTATGAGTACATTCTCGACTATTCCATTCTTGATTTCCGTCTATTTCTGAATATCTCGTTGTTCTGGTTTTTCACTCATGCTATACTTCTTCTGATAACTTTTTCAATAATTTACTCAAACCATTTGTTCCCTCGCGGACTACTGGATGTTCCTGATTACCCCTTAATCTTATTTTGTCCCTACATTCTTATTTTTGTACTTATTCTTGTTTTTGTAATTATTCTTGCTCTGGATATTCGTATTGTCCTTCTTATTTTCCCAGTTTCTTTTTTCTCCATGCTCGTTGCAGTAGATCTTGGAATAAGATTCGATAGAGTAGTTGAGGAGAGAGGAGTTGAGAAAAAGCCAAAAGAAATACTTATAGGATCCACTGGTGGAGTTAAGACTTACCTTGTTGAAGAAAGAGGGAGGAAGCTCGTGAAGAAGTGCTTCAGAGAAGCCGATGCAGAGCTGAAAAAAGTGATAAGACGGGCGATCAGCTACTGGATTTCTATGCAGAACCTCAGGGGAGTCCAGAAAATTGTCAGACTTGAGATGGAAGAAGATTGCATATATCTGGAATTCGTTCCAGGGAAGACCCTGAGAGAATTCCTGAACGAGGTAGGATACTTGGAAGGGAAGGAAGCTTGCAGGATTGCTCTTCAAATAGCCCAGATCCTACATGAGGTCTTTAAGGAAACCGGGCTAATTCACAGAGACCTCAAGCCGGAAAACGTTGTCCTCGGCGAAAAGCTCGTTATCCTCGACTGGATGTTCGCAGCAAAGGTTGGGGATCCATTCACTCCAGTTGGAACTGTTGGATACTCTCCACCCGACAAGCTTTTGGGAGAGAAGTACGACGTCTACAGTCTTGGAATAATGTTGAATGAAATGATTACGGGGGCGAGGCTAGGGAGTGGAGTTTTTAAGGGTAGCGAGAGAATTAAGAACCTCATAGACAGAATGATTGAGAAGCCAGAAACGAGGATAAGTCTTGACGAGTCCCTGAGAGAACTAAAGGAACTCATAAGTTGATTTGTTGTTTGAAACCAGTTCTTACGACCGCCGGGCTCACATGCTATTTTCTTCTCGTCACCTCTTACATCTTGCTCTTGAGTATTAGATCTAAGACTTGAACCCATTTGGGTATAAGCCTCTCTCTAGCTTTACTGCTACGGGGATCTAAATGGATCTAGCACCAGAACCTAACGCTTGTATCGATGTAGCTTAATACGACCCCCCCCATCTCAATAAGCTCCTTAAACCCGTCTCTAAGCCTAATCCTTGGGCTGAAGTAAGATTATAGGCGAGGACCTGTCGTTAGATGTAACTCTATTTCACACCAGCCTTAGAAATTTTTAATAAGTAGATTCCCGTAATTTAATGTGCAGTTGGCCAAATTGAGGCGATTAGAGGGTATTATCCAGCCAAAGAGCGTTAAAGATTCTTTGAAAGATCTTATAAATCTTTCAAGTTTAATGTTGGATTTAGCTTATGCTTCGATAATTCACGATAACGAGGAATTGGCGAAACAGGTTTTAGATTTAGAGCAAAGTGTAAACGATTTGAAAAAGTCTGTTATAATTCACATGAGCCTTGCTGTTAGAAGCCTCAATGACGCTGAGAAAGCTGTATCGGTTTTTAAAATTGCAGATGCAACGAGCATGGTAGCCTACGAGGCTATTGAAATTGCTAAAATCGTCTTAAAGAAGATGAAGATTCATTCGAAGATTAAGGAGGGACTCATGAAGACGAATGAGAGCGTTAGTATAATTCAAGTTATGAAGGGGAGCCGTCTTGAAGGATTAACCATTGAAAATGCTTTGATAACTAGTGGTGTAGGCTTTGACGTTATAGGAGTTAAGAGAGATGGAAGATGGTTGATAAATCCGAGAGAAGACTTTGAACTAAAGGCAGATGATATATTGGTTGTTAGGGGGACGATGGACGCATTAACTTGCTTAAAATCTTACGCGGGAGGAGGTACTGTTGTTAATACATCAAGAAATAGGTGAAAAACTTAGAGAGATTAAGGATAAAAGTGAAATTGCACTATACTTAGCGTACTCAAGCATCCTGTATGAGTCAAAGTCAATAGCCAAAGGCGTTTTAAAGTTTGAGGAAGAGATTAATAAGCTCAGAGCCGAAATTCAAAGGTTCATAATCGAAGAGGGAGAGAAACTCGGAACAGAAACCGCTATGGCTGTTATGCTCCTCACGGAATCTATGGAGAGGATAAGCGATTACGCTAAAGACCTAGCGCTTACAGTTTTACGGGGAGAGGAAACTCATCCAGTCTTAGAGTTAGCTGGAGAAGAAGTGAATGAGCAGGTCTTAGTAGTTGAAGTGAATGAAGACTCGATCTTCCTAGGGAAACGTATAGGCGATTTAGCACTTGACGATAGGATAGGCGTTAGAGTCATAGCCGTTAGGCATAAGGATCTTTGGCTTTACGATCCTAGTGAAAATATCCAATTGGAAAAGGGAGATCTACTGCTCCTATCAGGTTATAGAGAAGGCATAGAAATACTAGAGGAGTCTGAGGAAGAGGCTGAAGATATAGGATAGCGTATTTTAAATAATTCCCAAGAATAGACTTAGGAGTAGAGTACCTAAGAAATCGCTAAACGTTGTTTCAAGCGGTATTACAAAATTGTCTAGGTCCAAATTCCTTTCGAAAACCCCTATGGCAGATAGCTTACAGGTGAATAAAATCAGTGGGGAAGACGCTATGAAGCATATAATTATCACGCCGACATTTTGGAAGCCATTCAGGAAAGCTATGTAAGCGTAAACTATGAAATATAGCAAAGCCGAAAGCCACATTTGAATAGTCTCATAAAGTTCTAAGAGACTTAGAGAAAGCTTAGGGCTAACTAATCCTTCTGCAAGTCTCGCTGTAAGAATAGAGCCTATGGATGCGCCAAAGTTGCCAATAGTATCTATAATTGCCGGATAAACGATCATGATGCTTGGATATTCTTCCAACTTGGATTTGACATTTGATAAGGCTAAACCTGAAAACCAACTAATTAATAAACTTAGAAGGAGGGGTGCTAAGATCTGCTTTACAGACGTTACGAATTCTACTTCCCTCCCATACTTCTTCATTAAGAGGAGAATTGCTGAGGAGGATACTATACATATTGAAAATATTGCGATAAACCCAATTAGAGTTTTTACTACAATGATCACAACGGTATACGTTAAAGACACCAATATGTCCGTAACGGTAGACATTATCGGGTACAATATGACGTCTGGGTCTATTTTACGTTTGAAGCTTATAAAACCCAGAGCGCATGTGACGGGAATAGCTATAGACATTGAAATCACCTGAGTACTTAAACTAGTTAATAGCACTATTCCCAAAAGCCATGGTTTAAATCCCACGATAACTATTTGAGCCAAAAACACTATTAAGCCTGAGAAGAAGCTCAAGAGTAGAGAGATGAAGTTTATAGCAGAAAAGAGTATCATGAAGAGTGGAGTGTTTCTTCTGAGAGAAGGTCTAATATAACCTAGGTTTAAACTTGTAGATAGTTTAGCTGAGAAAATCCCGCCTATGTTTCCTCTAAGCGTTATCATGATGGGATATAACATTACAATCCAAGGTTCACTTAAGAAGACCTCCAATCGAAGGAAAACTATCAATCCAGCTATAAGCCCACCTAGGTCTGCCGAATAAGCTATAAGTGATTCTTTAAATCTCCTCAGCCCCTCTTCTTTGGCAATGTATCTTAGATTCTCTAGCATTCTCCAAAGCCTTAACTCCCCATATAGATGCGCCCTTAACTTTAAAGGCTGGGGGTTTTTAAGGATTTTCATATGATTTATGGAAAAATTGTTATTAACCTCTCCTAGATAAGAGGCTAGGTGAATGTTAGATCTACTTAGAAATGCATTAAAAACAGCAGAGAATTTGGGAGCAGATTATGCAGATATAAGAGCGGAGCAGCATGAAGGATTCAATATTAGAATACGTAAAGGTGTTTTAGATGCCGCTGCAGTATCTATGGTAAGGGGAGTTGGCGTTCGAATATTGACGGAGGGGTCATGGGGTTTCAGTTTTACAGAGAAAATAGATGGAGATAGTTTACGTAATGCTGTAAACCAGGCGTTTAAAATGGCTAAAGCTTCAGCATCAGCGAGGAAGCAACCTGTTAGATTAGCTGAAGTTAAACCCGTCAGAGACAGATGTACCGCGATGATTATTGAAGACCCAATGAATATACCGATAGATGTGAAGGTCAACTTAGCTCTAGAGGTAGATAGATATTTGAGGGAGAGTAGCGAAGTTGGGGAGACAAGTATACAGTATGGAGATGACTTATTCGAGAAGATTTTCATCAGTAATGAGGGGGCTGAAATAGTCATAGAGGGATGTAGAACTCAGCTGGGTATATATGCCGTAGGAGTAGGTACAGCACCGCCGTCAGCGTACGAGTTGATCGGCGGAGTTGGGGGGTTTGAATTGGTCAAGGGAGACTTACCGTTCAAATTAGCTGAAACAGTTGCGGATCGCATTTCAAAACTGTCTAAGGCTAAAGCTCCTAAGGGAGGACTGTATCAGGTGGTGCTCGATAATAAGCTCTTAGGGTTGATAGTTCATGAGGCATTTGGACATACAGCTGAAGCTGATATGGTGATTTCAGGCTCTATTCTAACAGATAAGATTGGAGAAACAGTGGCTTCAGAAGCCGTGACAATTGTAGACGACCCGGAGCCTGTTAAAGCAAACGGCTGGACGCCATACGATGATGAAGGCGTTAAAGCTAGGAGAACTGTTATCGTAGATCATGGCGTTCTTAGAAGTTATTTACACAATAGGGAGACGGCGGCTTTAATGAACGCTGAGCCTACTGGAAATGCTAGAGCTCAAAGCTACGAGTTTGCCCCTTTAATACGCATGAGAAATACGTATATGGAGGCTGGTGATTGGACGCCGGAAGAGATGTTAGAAGATACTAGAAGTGGGCTCTACCTTAAGGGTGCTATGGGTGGAGAGGCCGATTCAAACGGGGTTTTTACGTTTACCGTTCAGGAAGCATGGCGTATAGAGAACGGTGAACTCATAGAACCCTATAGAGGAGTGACGGTTTCAGGAAATGCATTGGAGGTTTTGAAGAGTATAGATGCCGTAAGTAATGATTTGAAGATTTCAACGCCAGGTGTATGCGGCAAAGGTCAAGTAGTTCCAGTTGACGGCGGAGGACCTCATGTGAGGTGTAAACTTGCAGTAGGTGGGATTTAATGAGCTTGGCGGAATATGCTGTAAAGAATGCGATAAAGCTGGGAGCTACGGAAGCACATGCCGTATTCTCAGAGGGAGAAGTATTAACGGTTGAAGTTGAAAGAGATCTCATATCGAATATTTCCCATGGTAGGAGCTCTTCTTTAGGTTTAGCTACAATAATAGATAGACGTATTGGGTTTTCATCTTTGAAGAACCCTACGGAGGAATCCGTAAAACTGTTAGCTGAAAAATCGTATAAGTTGGCTAAAGCCTTAACTCCAAACGTCTATTGGAGGGGTTTACCGGATCCTAAGCCATATCCTCAAGTAGAGGGATTATACGATAGAAGAGTTTCAGAACTCACAATTGAAGAGGCGATTGAGCTTATGAAGAATGCTTTAACGACCGTGAAAAACGTCGACCGTAGAGTTTCAGTGGTTAGTGGAACTTTATCGGTAGCTTTCGGCAATACGGAGGTCGCCAACAGCAGGGGGATTTACTGCAGTCAAGAATCCACCATAATATCTTGCGGACTTCTCACAGTAGCTAGAGAGGGAAGTGAAGTGGGAAGCCTTGCATATGAAGAGTATTCTTCGAGAAAGATGGACATTAACGTTGAACATTTAGCTTTTAAAGCCGCTGAAAAAGCCTTAGAAAGCCTAAGGCCTAAAACCGTTAAAAGTTTTAAGGGAAATGTTATACTGGCCCCAGACGTATCAAGTATGATCTTTGCAGCGCTATCTCAAGCATACAATGGCATGTATGTTTGGAGGAGGATAAGCCCATTCTGGAATAAGATGAACGATGAAGTCGCAATTGACGAGTTAACTGTTATAGACGACGGCGTTAAACCCGGCGGACTGGCGTCCTCTATATTCGATGGTGAGGGATCACCTAGGAGAACGACAGTAGTAATTGAGAAAGGCGTTCTTAGAAACTTCATCAATAATACGTTTACTGCAAGACTTTTAAATATGGAGGAGACTGGTAACGCGGCCGGCCTACTGGACGTAGCGCCTTCAAACACGGTAGTTAAACCGGGAGATTTCGAAGTCGAGGAGATGATAGCCGAAACAAAAAAGGGATTATACGTTGGAAGGTTCTCAGGATACGTTAGATTTGAAGACGGTTTACTATCCGGAGCCGTTAAACAGGCGTTCCTAATAGAGAATGGTGAGAAGCGTTACCCTGTTGAGAACTGTATGATATCAGGGGACATATATGAGGTTCTACGAAAACCCATAGGGATAAGCCGTAGCCTTGAGGTCAAGGGAGGTTACATAGTCCCGACGCTGATGATAAATGATTTTACGATAGTAGGTGAGGATAATCTTTAACTATTGCGGAGGCGAATTTAAAAATGCCGATGACGAAAGTCACCTAAGAATGACACAGTTAAATGGATGAATTTAACCTGGGGTATCTGAGGCATTTCCATGAGGAAGACGAGCGATTCTAACAAGGGGAACGGTATAAGGTTAAAGAGGATTTACAACATCGTAAGAGTATTCTTTGCAATAGGATTTTCCATATCTGTAGTTTTACTGAGCACTGGGCTTTTTATCCAAACCCCTAGAAGGTTTTCTAATCCTCCGACAAACCCGGATATAGATTTCTGGAACTTAACAAAAGCCTTTGAAGAACCTTTAGATGTAGAATTCAAAAGAAGTGAATACATAGTCGAATACAATCGTAGTTTCAACATTCGGTGGTTAGAATACACGAGTGAACACTATGGTTGTCAAAATGTCAGAATAAGCGGGTTTATAGTTAAACCTGTAGATCAGGTTGAACCTCTACCAGCAGTTTTAATGCTCCATGGAACTAATGGTTCATCTAGAGATTTTCTAAGCATCGCCGTCTACATAGCCTCGAAGGGTTACATAGTCATGTGCATTGACGCTCCAGGATGCGGTAGCTCTTCTAAAGAACCTGCGTGTACGGCCAGTAATATAGTTAACGTATCTGGTGGACCCGAGGGAGCTTACTACTATCACGCTGTGTGGTCTGCCATAAGGGCCGTGACGCTTCTGAAATCTATGGAGGACGTAGATGGAGGGCATATTGCCGTAGCGGGTGCTTCTATGGGTGGACTGGAGACGTATATTGTTGCGGCGGTGGATCCTAGGGTTAGAGCCGCTATACCCATAGTGGCGTCTGGAAACTATAGAGATCTAGTGATGTCTGGCAGTTTAGCTAATCATATGATTCCGAAAACCTTCGACGTGAGGTCTGAATTTGCCGATTCTATGGTCAAGCAGTTTGACGTTTACTTCTATGCGTCTAAGATAGATAAGCCTATACTCGTACTGGCATCTACAAACGACGAATTTTTCACATTACATGCAATCAACGATACTTTTACAGCAATACCTTATCCGGGTAAAGTCATGAATCTAGCTCCGAATTGGAGCCATTCAAAGGCATATCCAGGTTGGATGACAGCGGCAATTCTATGGTTGAACTACGTGTTTAAAAATGGGAGCGCCGTTTTAAGCCCTAAAGTAGACTACACTGTTAAACTATGGACTTTAGAAGTTGAAAGCGAGCATATTGAAAACTACGATCTATCCATAGTCTGGAGAACCAGTATTCCAGGTAGCCTTTGGGTTAGGAAACCTATGAAGCCTGTAGACGGAAGGTGGGTTGCTAGGATAGAGCCAGTAATACCTTGCAAACTATTCTTCTACGTTGCTTTAGAATATAATGGGATGCAAGTATCCACAAGTCCAATATACGAGGTGGAGTTGAATCCACCATACCTACCGGCCTTGACCATAGTCATCATCTGTCTGAGCCTGATTCATCTAAGGTGGATTAAGAGAGTATCGAAGAAAACCCTTTTAGTTAGGATCGTAGCGGGAATTGGATGGATTTTAACATTCTTGGGACTTTTAAGCCCACACATAGCAATAGTTGGGAGGACTGAAGTAACAATATGAGATCTCTTGGAGAGATATGGTTTGATAGTTGGGTTAAATCCGTGGGTGACGTTTGCGATATTGATGGTTTTAGCTTTACAATTATCCGCCGTTTTTCTAAAACCTAGGTTATGTTGGATACCTGCTTTCGTAGATTGTTTAATAGTCTTGGCGATTTTCAACGTAGTAAAAAGTAGCGTCTTTAAGGCATTTGACGTAGCCATAGGTTATGGAGTATATATACTTGTAGCTTCCCTAATAGTCCATTTAACTACTTGGAAAATTCCTAAAGAGAAGTAATCTATCGAAGTTAGATTTAACAGGAACTCTATATGACTACAGTTAACGACGCGATTCTTTCAAAGAGCAAATGCAGGAAACTATAAAAGTTCAAAACTCGAATCTTAGAATAGGAGAGTTGTTGATGACTTACCTGCTGAGGGTTTGCACACCTATTAGAGATTGGGACAGGGTTTCAGATTTATTAAATAGTATTGAAAACGGTGTATTGAAAACGGTCAAATCGTAAAGCACAACGTCGATAAACTCTTTCCCAATCGGCCGGATCTAGATGCTGTAGAGTTCATCATGGTGATAGATTGTAGTTCAGATTACGTGAAAACGCTTAGGAGGGAGCTGGCTAAAAGATTAAGCGGTACTATAGGCTTTTTCATAGTATACAAGGTTAAAAATGCAAGACTTTAAACATTTAAACCTTCACAGGTCTACCTTCAACAGCCGACTTTAAAGCAGCTTCTATAATCTTCGTAACAGCCAACCCATCTTCACCCGTAGATAGTGGCGTTTTATCCCTAATAAGGCAATCTACGAAATGCCAAACCGTTCTCACATTAAAACCCGTTAAATGTTCATGTATCTCAAGGGGCCCGCCGAATAGATCAGGGTTCTCAGCTTTCACAGACGTGTAGACTCGCATAGCTTGGCTATGGTGGGTATCTACGTATACACAGCCTTTGGTGAAGACAAACTTGCTTGCGAAATCGACTACTGATGGAAGTGTTTCTGGGAGAATCCAACTGTTTTCAAACAATGCTACGGCACCATCTTGAAATTCAACTATGTAATGGAAGAAGTCGGCAGTCTCCACATTCATACCTTTAAGAATGTTGTCTCTTTTAATACAGTAGACTTTCTCCGCTTCTTTCTCAAAAATCCACCTTACGAGGTCTACTACGTGGCTTCCTAAGAACCAGATGACAGATGTCTTGGAGGACCAGCCTATCATCTTAGTAGGAACGTATATGGTATCGCATAGACGCATATATGCATATATGGGGCTCCCCAGTTCACCTGAATCAACTCTAGACTTTAAAATAGCATATGGTGGATTCCATCTATTGTGAAATGCGACCATAAGTTTGACACCCGCGTTTCTCGCCGTTTTAACCATTTCCTCAGCATCAGATGTTGAAGTTGCCAAAGGCTTCTCACATAAAACGTCTTTACCAGCTTTTGCGAATGCTATTACAGGCTCTTTATGCAGAAAATCCGGTGTAGTCACTGAAACTGCTTCAAGTTCAGGGTCTTCAGCCATTTCTCTAAAATCCGTGTAAACTCTTGCTATTGAGAATTCTTTGGCGAAAGATTTGGCCTTATCTTCATCTATGTCGCAGACAGCTACGACTTCAGCATTAGGATGGGCTTTATAAGCCCTTGTATGCACTCTACCCATTATACCTAAACCCACAACCCCAACTTTAACCTTCCTCATAAAGACCTAGCAATTATAATTTCTTCAATTGATAAGAATTTTTAGGAAGATTTCGAAAAATCGTAGGGAGCTCTACGAGAATGGAGAGTTAGGAATTAAAGAGAGTATGAGAGACATTTCTCAAGATGAAGACTGGTGAATTGATATTTGTAGGCTTTGGCTTGGGAGAAGGGGGATTAACCCTAAAGGGTCTTGAAGCAGTTAGAAGCGCCGATGAAGTCTATGTTGAAACATATACCAATTATACTCCCGAACACGTCTTAAGGAGACTTGAAAATGCTTCAGGTAGAATATTTAGGAGGGTTTCTAGAGAAGACCTTGAAAACCTAGGGGGGAAGCTCATCTTAGACAAGGCCGCTGAATTTAAAGTTGTACTATTAACTCCGGGAGACCCATTCACCGCTACAACACATATAGCTTTGAGGCTTGAAGCTGAAAAACGTAACATAAAAACCAGTGTCATAAATTCATCGTCCGTAGTCACGAGCGCCGCCGGAGCCTGTGGACTACAGACTTATAAGTTTGGCGAAACTGCGACTGTGTGTTTTCCAAACGGGGGAGTAGTTTCAACCAAGCCTTACGAAACAACGTTTTACAATCTTGCACGTGGATTACATACACTCCTTCTACTGGATTACAGGGCTCATGAAAATAGGGCTATGACCGTTAATGAGGGATTGGAGATTCTTAGAGAGATTGAGAACTTAAAGCGAATGGGGGTTTTTACGGAAGATAGGCTTGTAGTTGGATTGGCTAGGTTGGGTTATGACGATTTTAAAGTTAAAGGTGGAAGGCTGGATGAGATCATCCGTGAGGATTTTGGTGAACCGCCCCATTGTATAATTGTCCCAGGAGCTTTACATTTCCTCGAAATTGAAGCTCTCATGAAGTTAGCTGGCGTTAAGAAAAGCCATGTTGAGAATATTCCACGTTTTAGAGGCTTTATAGAACTTGACGTATTGGACAGGTATATAAATGGTGTTAAAAACGTTTTTAGGGAGATGAAGATTTTAGGGGAATCTAGAGAAATGTCTAATAGAGAGCTCGATCTAGCATTAGAGTGGGCTAGGAACTATTACAGCGACTCCATAGCCTTTAAGCTTAAGGGTGATTTAGTTAGCAGTCTTACTGCGATAGCTTACTGTGAAGGTATACTAGAGGGGTTGCGTCTTCTAAAATTTGTAGACTTTAAATGGGAGGGGGAGCGTTAGTGGGCAAAACCGTCCTTGTCGGAGGGGTTTTCGACGTAATCCATCCTGGACATATAGAGCTCCTTAGACGAGCTAAATTATTAGCCGGTGACGGTGGAAGATTAGTCGTTGTAATAGCTAGAGACTCAACGGTAGAGAAGACGCGTGGAAAACCACCTATAATCCCTCAAGAAGCGAGGAAGTTTATAGTTGAAAACCTTAAACCTGTTGATGAAGCTATGCTGGGGTTTGACCCACCATCCATTGAGAAGGTTTTAGCCATCGTCAAGCCGGATGTTGTCGTTTTAGGCTATGACCAGGATTACCTGAGGAAAGCGTTGGAAGAGGCTATTGAACGGCTTGGGGTTAAAGTAGAGGTTGTGAAAATGGAGAAATTTGAGACATTTACGCCCAACAGCTCATCCGTTATTAAGCAACGTATGGCTGAGTATTTTATGGAGAGAGGGGTTTGAGGGAGGATAAAGTCCTCTGGAGGAATCCTTCAGTTATTTTAAAACTTATAGAGCTTGGCGCTTGGAAAGATTGGGTCTACGTAACGACTACGGAGTTGGCTTCGGATACTGGGATCCCACAGCAGACTGTTTCAAGAGTTTTAAACGAGCTGAGCAGTAACGATTTTGTCGAGAAGAAGAGGATAGGTAGAGCCATAGCCGTCAGATTAACGGAGAAGTGTCTAAACAGTTTAAGACTTATGTATGAAAAGCTTACACCCATATTTGAAGAGCTTAAAACGTTCAGGTTTTCAGGGATAGTATTAAGTGGATTTGGAGATGGGGAGCACTACGTGAGAATATACATGGATAAGTTTGAGGAGGTTTTGAAGTTTAAACCATACCCTGGTACTTTAAATCTTAAAATCGTCGATTTAAATGACTTGAAAAAACTATTTATTATAAGGGGATTGCCCGGTTTAAAGATAGAGAGGTTTACTAAAAACGGCAGAGTTTACGGTGCTGTAAAATGCTATCCGGCTTTAATAGAGGGCAAGGTGAACGGTGCTATGGTCATACCCGAGAGGACGCATTACGGGCTTGATGTGGTTGAACTCGTAGCTCCTGAAAATTTAAGGAAACGGTTTAATCTTAAGGATGGCGATAAGGTTTCAGTTGAAGTTAAGGTGGATATTTAGTGGTTGAAGTTGATGGAAGATTCATTGAAAATCTTAGGAAAATCCAGAGAATTTTAGCGTCTAAAGCCGTTATAGAAGACCGCTTTGAAAAACCCATTAGTAGGATTGCTGGTGTAGACGTCGCCTACGATGGTTTAAACGCATATGTCGCAGTAGTTGTCCTAAGACTTTCAGATTTTAAAGTCGTTGAGAAGACCATTTACAGAGATAAAGTAGCGATGCCTTACATACCCAGCCTACTCTGCTTCAGGGAAGGGCCTTTAATACTCAGAGCTTTGAAAAAAGTTGTTGAAGAGTTTCAGGTGCTTATGGTTGGTGGACACGGTATAGCACACCCCTTTAAATGCGGACTGGCTACGTATGTTGGAGTGTTGTCGAGTAAGCCTTCCATCGGGGTAGCTAATAGACTATTGGCAGGTTGTACATGTGAAATCCCTAAGAACCCTTTAGAAAGTAAGCCTATACTGTTAAATGGAGAGGTTGTAGGTTATGGTATCAGACCGGCAAATCAAGCTAATCCAATATATGTTTCACCTGGAAGCTTTATCTCCTTAGAAACGACCTTGGATGTTTCCATAAGATCTCTTAAGAGTTATAGGATGCCTGAGCCTCTTAGACTGGCGCATTTAGCGGCTAGTGAGGCTAAGAGGTTTTACTCTTCTGAATGATCTTCTCCAAATTCCTCAACGCTTCTTCCAGATTACTTCTTCTAATTTCGAACACCAGATCTCCCCTTGTAGCTTCAGCTATTCTTCTAGCTATGTCGAGTTTACGCCTCAACCCGACGGATAATGCATAGGGAGAGTCTATCTTCATAGACTCGTAACATATATCATCCATAGTCTTCAGGAATTTTTCAGCCGTATCTACATCACCACGTCGAATATGCTCTAAAGTCAAACGTCTAAGCTCACCCACCATGTCTAGTAGACCGAGGAGGTAAGGTACTGGTGGAGAACGCAACTCATCCCAGCAGGGTATCCTATTTTCACAGATATACGTTAGGAGGATTTTGGCTTCACAATACTCTTGATATGCATCTGCTATCAGATTTGAAAAGTAAAATTCTTCGTGAAGACTTCTAAGCTTCTCCAACTCTTCTAGAAGACTTGAAAATTTATCAGCCTCAGATTTAGCCTTCTCAAGAAGCCCTCTGTGAATTAAACCTATAACTGTTTTAGATAGCCTTATGATGTTTCTAACGTTTTCTTGGATGGAATCTCGAATAGAGTCTTTTTCAGATAGTACATTTTCAAGCTTTAGGAAGATTTCCATTAACTCTGTCATGAGGAAACACCATGTAAGTATCATTATAGCGGGCAATATGAACTTATACCTTTCCGTTTAAAAACTAACTTTATATTTTAAGAATTCGTATGGTGAACATGATTATTGATGGCAAGTCAGAAGGATGCTTTAGAATCGTTTAAGCAGACGCTTTTAAAGCAAGGTTATAGGATTGTTGGAAAGCACAGCGGCGTCAAGATATGTGAATGGACTAGGAAAAGCCTTACGCAGGGGAGGTACTGTTACAAGCAGAAGTGGTATGGAATTGAAAGCCATAGATGTCTTCAATGTAGTCTAGCGTTATTTTGGTGCCTTAATAGATGCCTATACTGTTGGAGGAGCTTTAGAATATTTTTGGGAGCTGAAATGGACGTTGAACCGGATGACCCTGAATGGTTACTCGACGGTCTGATAAAGGCGCAGAGGGAGCTTCTAACAGGCTATAAAGGGAATGTTAAAGTCGAGCGGAGTAAGTGGGAGGAAGCGCAGAATCCTACAAATGTTGCCATAAGTCTCATAGGCGAGAGTGTTCTATACCCATACCTATCGGAGTTTATAGAGTTGGCTGAGAAGAGGGGGATGAAGAGCTTTCTCGTCACTAAAGGTACGTATCCTGAGGGGCTTGAAAAGTTGTCGGTTGAGCCGACAAACTTATACATAAGCGTGTGCGCACCAGATGAGGAAACTTTCAATAGGCTTGAAAGACCTATTAAGCGGAATGGATGGGAGGCGCAGATGAAAAGCCTAGAGCTTATGAAAAGCTTCAACTGCCGTAAAGTGATAAGAATAACCCTAGTCAAAGGATATAACATGGATAATATAAGAGGATACGCCAAGCTAATAGAGAAGGCTGAACCAGACTACATAGAGCCGAAGGCCTATATGAGAGTAGGGGAGTCTATAAGAAGGCTTCCAGAAGATGCTATGCCGAGTTGTGAAGAAGTTCTAGAATTTGCTGAAAAGCTAGCTAGCGAAATAGGATACGTTGTCAAAGACTTATTTAAACCCAGCAGGGTAGCTCTACTTTCAAAGAATAAAAGGTGATCTTAGCCCTTCCACGGCTTTTCAACTTCAACCTCCCTGTTGAGGGTGGCAGACTTATATATTGCGTCTAGAATTGCCTGAACTTTTATACCTTCATCGGCGGAGGAGAATAGAGGTTTTCCGAGTTTTACAGACTCTATAAAGTTTGCTATGCGCATATAGTATATGTCCACACTTGGAAGATTCTCGATAGGCTTAGCCGCTAAGTTGAGCGGACCATACGCCCGTTTCTTTAACTCCTCAAGCTCTAAACCCTTATATATTTCAAGTGGATCCATCTGAGCCCCTCCCTCATCTCCCAATAACACTAGGTTAAAGACTCCTGAAGCGTTTATGTAGCTCGCCCAGCTTGTTTCAACTACCATGGAAAGTCCATTCTCAAACCTAACGAAACCCACGGCCATATCTTCAACTTGAAACTCTTCAGGCTTCCACTTAGACCCCCAGCAACCCATTTCAGCGTATTTCTTACTCCTTCCAAATTTTGCATACGTGACGCCGGTGACTGTTTTAGGTTCTGGAAAGCCTAGAACATACATAGCAGTATCCACCGCGTAACATCCTATGTCAAGTAGAGCCCCTCCACCGGATAGCTTCACATCTATAAATGTTGGACTTGGTGGAATACCCCAACGTCTTAAATGCAAAGCTCTAGCGTAATATACTGAGCCGAGCTCACCAGATGCAACTATGTCTCTGAGTAAAACTATGGATGGGCTAAACCTCGTTTGAAAGCCAACTATGAGTATGCGGTTTGTCTTCTTAGAGGTCTCCCACATTTCAACAGCATCCTTCAGCGAGGCGGCCATAGGTTTTTCAACGAGTACGTGTGCTCCAGCCTTCATAGCCGCTATAGATGGGTCTTTATGCACCGCATGAGGCGTACATACGCTTACAGCATCTAGGCTTTCCTTGTCAAGCATATCTCGATAGTCTTTATAATACGCTGGAATGTTGAACTTTTTAGCAAAATCTCTCGCCCTAGACTCATCTATATCAGCACAGGCTACCACAGACACATCCTGTATTTTGAGGTAATTAGGAACATGTGTAGCTGAAGCAATACCCCACATCCTATTACACCGACTCTAATCTTACCCATATAAACCATTAGTACTGAAACAGATTTTTAGATTTAAACATTTTGCATGTTCCGTGACGAATACCTTTGGGCTTCAATCCTAGCCCTTAGAGAAGGATGTAAAGGGTGAGAAAATAGGTGTAAATCCCGAGCTCCTAAAAGAAGCCATGACCTTAGCTGATATATTGGATATAGCATTGGAAAAGAAGTATAGGGGCGTGAAGAATGAAGGCTTAAGCCTAATGGAGCGGGGAATTAGAGAACTATCAAAGTAAAATTCCCTATATATTGAAGTGGGAGAGGATGAGTTTGACAATAGATTCTTCCTCAGAAACCACTCCATACGCCCACTCTCAGCAATAAAGCACAGAAAAAGGATGAGTTTGACACCCTCATTAATAATAGCTAAAATTCAAGAATAGATCGTCTACAGTAGCGGAATGTAGTGTTCAAGTTTAAGTATTCAAAATTAAATGGAAAGCTGGATTTCCCGTTTAATTTGTTCATCCATTCAAACCTATACTCCAGCATTAGAACGAAAAACATCCTGACTATTCTATTCAGATAGCTTCTCATCGTTATTCCTAGAGTTGTTCAGAACTTGAACTACCACCTTTTTACAAGCTTAGCTATAAAAAAGCCGTTGCACATATGTTTGTGCGGATAGAGCCTTATGCACTCTTTAAACCCTCTTAAACCTGGGTCTCCAATTGTACAGTTTATCTGCTCAACGTCGAAATCGGGGTTTAGATTTAGAAATTTTTTAATAACCATTTCATTCTCCTCAACCATTATGCTACATGTGGCGTAAACTATATGTCCATTCGGTTTAACGTGTTCTATTGAGGAGAGGAGTATGGATAGTTGAAGCTCGGAAAATCTTCTAACACGTTCTGGAGACATTTTCCACTTTAACGATGGATCTCTATGAAAAGCTCCAGTGTTAGAGCATGGAGGGTCTAAGAGAACTAAATCGGCCTCTAGTTTTAACGGGTATGGTTTAGACGCATCTGCTAATACCATTTGAGCGATTGAAACGCCCATTCTAGAGGTTTCTTTACGCCACGTTTTTACACGGTTTTTTGAAAGCTCAATTGATACTATACGGCCTTTATTCTCCATCAGTTGGGCGAGGTGTGTTGTCTTAGACCCAGGTGCAGCGCATACATCTAACACCGTAAAGCCTGGTTTAGGTTCAGATGCCTCTACAGCTAAACAACTCGATAAATCTTGGACATATATCCAGCCTTTTTTATAAGCCTCAGATACAACTATGGGTTTTTCAGACCTGGTAACTTTGAAAACATAATTTAGACCTATTATTTTTTCAAATTCGAAGCCCTCTTTTGAGAGTGAACTTAGAACGGTATCTTCAGAGGCCTTAAGTGTGTTAACTCTGAAGTATGTTGGAGGTGGAATTGTTAGACTCTTCAAAAGTCTTAAACCGTTGATAAGACCGAAGTTTTTAATGGAGTATTTTATAAGCCAATCTGGGTTTGAATATGAAAGCGATAAGCGTTTTACTGGATCTTCCATTGAGAGGAGCTCGTCTACAGATATTCCTTTAAGCCAACTGAAGAGGCGGATACATGAAGCATATTCCTCTTTTTTAAGGATTTTTCTTAAAGCTTTAAAGAAAACATCGGGTTTTATAGATGGATTATTATTTATTTTAAATTCGTACGTCAAAACTTGGGAAGCATATTTAGCTGATTCTGAAAGCGTTTTAAAAGATTCGCCGTAAAATTTACTGAGGATGTTATTTATAAGCGATTTATGCTTTATAGTTTCAAATACTAAACGGTGAGATAAACCCATTACCTGAGGGTCTTCTTCAGAAAGGATACTTCTAGCTCTAATAGTGGCGGATTTTAAACCTAAACCATCTTTTTCTTCAAGCTGGAATATTTCAAATGCAAGTCTAAGAGCTCTTTCAACTATCATAGGTATTGGTAAGCATGTGATTATTGTTTTAAACTTGCTTAAAAACGTTGGTTTAAATACGTAGTTAATTCGCTATGTTAACAGCTTTACAAAAGATAACATAAATATTTAAGGTTGCTTATAGTCTCTAGTGAGAAGGGAATGCCTTACAAAACCCACACTCATGGATTTTCTAGCTAAGAGAACGGAGGGGGAAAAGAAGACTGTAGATGAGATTCACGTTGAGGAAGAACAGCTTCCGAAAGTTAAAACTAAAACTAATGGAGATGAAGAAGTAAAGAGCATACCTCCGAGCTACTTGGTATCAGTAACTTATGATGGAGAAAAGGGAGCCGTTTGCTTAAAGCTATACAATGAAGCTGAGCAGAAGATATACTTATGGTATGATAATACAGGCTACAAACCCTATTGTTTAAGCGACTTGCCACCTGAAAAAGTGAAGGAAATTCCGGGGATTGTAAACCATCCCGGATTTCAACAACTGGAGGTTGTTGAAAAATACGATCCATTAAACTATGTGAAAAGGGTGATGACTAAGATTGTGGCTAAAGACCCACTTTCCATAGGTGGTAGAGTTGGAAATTCCATAAGAGATATTCTACCCAAGGCCTGGGAGGCCGATATAAAGTTTCATGAAAACTACGTTTTCGATAGAGGATTGAAAATCGGTATGCCATATAAGGTTGAAGAAGGCAAACTTATACCGGTTGAATACGAGCTTCCAGATGAAACTGTGAAGACCATTAAAAGCGTTTTTAAAGATGAGCCGGAGGAGTATATGGAATACGTTATTAGATGGCTTAGCCTATTGGAGCTTAGAGTTCCGAAAATAGCTAGATTAGCGGTGGATATAGAGGTTGCAGGTGAAGTGGCGACTAGAATTCCAAATCCTAAGGAGGCGAAAGATCCAATTGTTGCAGTTTCTCTAATAGGATCGGATGGGTTGCGGAAAGTCATGTTGCTGAGAAGGGAGGGAGTGGAGGAGGGCGTGGCGGATGTTGATGCAGAGATTGAATATTTCGATAATGAAAGGGATCTTATACTGAAGGTTTTCGATTATTTTAGAATGTATCCTTTTATCTTAACGTTTAATGGCGACGATTTTGACCTACCATATCTCTACTATAGGGCAAAGAAGCTCGGTATAGAAGCGGATAAAATACCTATAGAGCGGGGGAGGGACTCTACACTTATAAAAAATGGGGTACATATAGACCTTTACAAGTTTTTCTTCAACAGGTCTATACAGGTTTACGCTTTCGGTCAGAAATATCGTGAAAATACGCTTGATGAGATAGGTGAGGCTTTACTTGGAAAAGGAAAGGTAGAAATTGAAACACCTATTAGTGAGCTTACATACATGGAGCTTGCCAAGTACTGCCTTAGGGATTCTGAGATAGTTTATGAATTAACATCGATGAATAATGATTTGGTAATGAAGCTTATACTTGTTCTTGCGAGAATAACCTCCACCCCTGTTGAAGATTTAACCAGACAAGGCATATCGAATTGGATAAGAAATATGATGCTTTATGAACATCGTATGCGAGGGTGGCTGATACCTAGGAAAGAAGACCTATTGGCGGTGAAAGGCAAGATAACGACAAAGGCCATCATAGAGGGTAAAAAGTATAGGGGTGGGGAAGTCATAACACCTAAACCTGGTGTTCACTTTAACGTGGCAGTTCTAGACTTTCAATCCATGTATCCTTCCATAGTCAGACAATACAATATAAGCTATGAAACGTTAAATTGCAACCATCAAGAGTGTAGGTCCAAAATCGTCCCAGGTACAACCCACTGGATTTGCACGAAGGAGAGGGGGTTGACAAGCCTACTTATAGGGTCTCTAAAAGACGTTAGAGTTAAATGGTATAAGCCTAGGTCGAAAGATAAAAGTCTACCACCTGAAGTTAGAGAATGGTATAATGTCGTTCAAAGCAGTCTGAAAGTTATCCTGAATGCATCTTACGGCGTATTTGGAGCTGAAAACTTTGCACTCTACTGTCCAACGGTTGCGGAGGCGATAACATCTATAGGAAGGTATGTCATAACGAAGACCGTTGAGAAAGCAGAATCTCTGGGAGTTGAAGTTATATACGGTGATACCGATTCATTATTCTTGAAATCTCCGACGAAGAGTCAAATTGAAGAGCTTATGAATTGGGCTGAAAAGGAGCTCGGCATGGAGCTTGACATAGATAGAATCTACAGATACGTTGTACTGAGCTCTAGGAAAAAGAACTACCTTGGCGTTTACCAAGATGGAACCGTGGACGTTAAAGGATTAACTGGCAAAAAACGTCACATCCCAGACTTCATTAAAGAAGCATTTATGGAGATGATGAAGATCCTTGGCTCCGTCAATAGTTTTGAAGACTTCGAGAAAGCCAAGGAAAGCATAATAGAGCTCTACAAGGAAAGCTACAATAGGATTAAGCGTGGAAACGTACCCATAGATAAACTTGCATTTAAAGTCATGCTTAGCAGACCCCCCGAGGGGTATGTGAAAACGACCCCCCAACACGTTAAAGCCGCACTACTGTTAAAACAGAAAGGGTTTGACGTGAGAGCGGGAGATATAATATCCTTTGTTAAAGTTGTAACTGATCCAGGCGTCAAACCAGTCCAACTCATAAGAAACCCGAGTGAAATAGACGCAGACAAGTACATCGAATATCTTGAAAGCACCTTTGAACAGGTTCTTGACGCTTTAGATATAGATCTCATAAGCATGGCGGGTAGCAGATCGTTGTGGAGCTTCATGCCATCGAAAAAGCAGAAATAAGAACTTATGGGGAAAATAAAAAGTAAGCTGTAAATCGTCTCCAAACTTAAAAGTCGTCTCTCAATTTCAAAACTTTTGCTATATTTGCATTTGGATCCATTACTGGTTTTATTTTACCTTCACTTGAAGTCATTATTGTGGTTACTCCAGGCCCATGTCCTGCCAACACGCAGTCTGTGTGAACGACAACACCTATGGAAATGGCTCCACTACGATAGATTCGTCCATATGTGTGATCCGCGTTTATTATGGCTACAATGTCTCCTAATCTAAGATCATCTAAGTGGTATTCCTCGACGATATCTTTATCAAAGAGTTGGATATCGTAATCGCCACTGTACACCTGTATGTCTCCTAAGCCTGATCCCATTATAGATGCTGGTACTAAATGGGTAACTGGAACAACTAGATAGCCATATTCAAACTTCAAGTTTAGCAGATTCAACACCCTGGGGTCGAGGTTCATAACCTTAACGTTCGGAGCGTTCAGTATTTTTAAACCAACACCATAGGCTTTAACTAGAACATTATCGCCTATGTTTAGCTTGTCTAAGACCTCTACTGGGAAATCCACTATAACATGTTCAATCCCACCATGTTTGCCAACGACAGTACCTTTAGAGCCTTTAGCATCACCTGAAACTACTATGGCTTCATTCCCTATACAGGATAGCGTGTTTAAAGCTTTATTGGCATCGGTATTTACATTTTTAATGCTTACGCCAGGTTCGACGTGGTCGGCCATCCATCCGGTCGCATAATCTCCAACACGTAGATTGTACCTGATCCCTCCTACGCTCGGTAGAACCATAGGCTCGCCGAAGGCAGATATCTGGTATGGATAATGTATAACTGGACTTGAAACGGAACCGGTGACTGAAACCTTAACAAGTCTATTTTCATTTGTCTCTAAAACGAGGGACATGAATATTAGTATATTGAATTTGCTATTTATAAGTAAATCCTCTTTACAGCCTCACTCAAGCATACGTAGATGATTAACGGTTAATCATTTTCATAGAACAACATTTAATCTGGCAAGTGAAGAAACCGCGTAGAAAGTATCCTCTAATGTTGAAATCCCTAAGTTTACAGACCTTCTGAAGCCACCATTAGGATTATAACAGCTATAAATGAAGTTGACGTGTGCTTTTGGAAAAAGCGGTTCGATATCCAATAGATTCATAATCTGGAGGCCATAGTACGTATACTCTAGAGAGTATGAATATGGAATATCCGGTTTAACTTTAAAACCTCCTGAATGGTTTTCACAATCGTATATCCACTTTATGGTATCTTTTAAATTTAAATCGTTGAGAGACCCCTTTAGATCCATTAAGATAGATAGCGCATGGAAGGTTTCATCGATATATGAGGCATTTAAACCAAAACCACCATCTTCATTTTTAAATTTTAAAACAAGTCTAATTATATTTTCCCTTTCTAATTCACTCAACTGATAGCCCAGTAGGTTAAGAGCTGATGTTACCATATGTATATTGCATAGCAACGTAGGTATTTCTATAATATACAGATTATATAAATCCACAGATTTCAATACATTTTCTTCAATTCCTTTAGTTATGTAATTTTTTCTTTCAAATTTCACCAATTGTTGAAATGAATCATATTCTTTATTCAACATTAATTTTAATGAATTTTTAAGATATGATATAGATCCATTTACGTCTTTAGGTTTTTCATGAAAAGTTGTTAGAGCTTTAATGGCGAAATAAGCCACGCGGAGACTACTGTAGCTTCCATCAGTCGATTGCGCCTTCTTAAGAAAATCTATAGTCTTAGATATATTGGGAGGGTTCACTCCTAAGAGCTTAAGCGTAATGAGAGCATAATAGGTATCTTCGACGCTGGATTCAAAGATCCCCATGTATTGATAGCTCAAATAGCCGCCATCTATCCCCTGTTTGCTCATCACATATTTTACGATGTCACGGGAATTTGGCGTCTCAAACATTTTAGAAGACCCCATTTTGATCGGCAATAGCTAAACTCAAGGTCTTTAAAATGGATGATAAGTCTTCATCTCCAAGGACATATATGCAACTGATCACATCTGATGATTGGGAGATTATTGATCCAAGACCGAAGTGGCTTTTAGTATGCTTTAGAACTTCTTGAATTGGAACTTCTATTATAGATACAACGCCAGTGTATGTTTCAGCTGTGTAAACCGGATGTCTTATTGTGATTGTGTCTCTCACTAGATTTCTTGGACTAACAAGGGTGATACGTCTACCCCTATCTAAGTCTATTGAAAAGCTTCGATAGGAGGGGAAGATCACGTTATCAGCTCTATAGTATATCAGCCAAGCCTCCCCTTTAGCAGAGAGCACCCCTGGCGGCATTCCTTGAAATTGCTTCTCTTTTATAAATTTTACAGAGGATACTCGTATCCATTCTATAGATTTTCTAGGGATTTCTCTGACGCGATAACTGAGTTTCTCAGATAGATCGTTGAAAGCTAAACGTTCATGTTCTCTCATCACTCCCTCGCAACATCCAATGTTTACCCTACCATTTCTCATAACCTCTATGTAAATCACATTGGGTCGAGTATTCAAAGGGGAAGAATATATTCCCCCTTCTCTAGGCAGGATCCGCGAATCTGTAAGCGCGGATGTAAAGGCGTTGATGTGCTTGCTTTCCAATAGTTGCAATTTAATCCACTTTAAATGTAACGGTTGTTACATTTAAAGATTTCTAAGCCCTCTAAAAGGAAAAACGCATATATAGCGCCCCAATGGAATATTTAACTAAATGTCGAATATCGAGAAGCCAACTAGATTCTTTATACTTCTCTATGATGTTTCTGAAAAACCCTCACGTTTAAAGGTTAAGGCATGGAGAAAGCTTAGAACACTGGGAGGGATATATCCCAAGCTCTCGCTATGCATAATACCTGGTGATGAGAAGTTGAATGGGGAAATTTTGAAAGCCTTAGAAGAATTAAGGGATGTAGAGTTTACAGTTTTCCTATCAAAACCATTAAGAGATGAAGACCTGGAGCATATTTTTCAGAAGTTTAAAGAGAGCAGGGAGAGGGAATACTTAGAGATAATTGAAGAGTGTAGGGAATTTCTAGAGGAAATAGAGAGGAATATAAACACGGGTAATCTTACCGAGGAGGAGTATGAGGAATTGGAGGAGGAATTGGAGGCATTAAATAAATGGTACAGGAAGGTTTCAGAGAAAGATCTATGGGGAATACCTATGAAAAAGGAGGTAGAAAATTATCTTGAAAAATGTAAAGAAGCATTGTTTTCCTTTGCGGAAAAAATACTTGAGAAAAAAAACAGTTAATTGATGCTTTAAAGTAGAGATGTAAACCCACGGAAAGCGTGACCGTATATTCTAAAGTGTAAAGTTTATCAATTTGGATGGCGTTCCTCTTTTATACGAGTGAATCGTAAATGTCGAAAGCTTACGAAAAAACCCCTGAGTGCAATATAGGTACAGCGGGGCACGTAGACCACGGTAAAACTACACTCGTAGAAGCTCTCACTGGCGTCTGGACAAGTAAACACAGTGAGGAAATAAAACGGGGAATTACAATTAAACTCGGGTATGCTGATGCTGGATTTTATAAGTGTCCAGTTTGCCCACCTCCGAAATGCTACTCAACCCAACCAGTATGTCCAAACTGTGGGTCTAAAACGGAACTCCTCAGAGTCGTAAGCTTTGTAGATGCTCCGGGGCATGAAGTACTTATGGCGACGATGCTTTCAGGAGCTGCGGTTATGGATGGGGCTATGCTTGTTATAGCCGCTAATGAACCGTGCCCTCAACCTCAGACGAAGGAGCATCTAGCTGCCTTGGAAGTGGCTGGTGTTAAGAATATTGTAATTGTCCAGAATAAGATAGAGCTTGTAACGCCGCAGGAGGCTCTGAAAAACTACCAGCAGATTAAGGAGTTTGTTAAAGGCACGATTGCTGAAAATTCCCCTATAATACCCATCTCTGCCCAGAATAGGGTTAACATAGATTACTTGATAGAAGCCCTTGAAAAGTACATACCCACACCTAAGCGGGATCCAACTAAACCCCCCATAATGTATATAGTTAGGTCGTTTGACGTCAATAAACCTGGAACAAGAGCCGCAGAGCTTTCTGGAGGAGTGGTCGGAGGGACAATAGTTCAAGGCGTACTCAGAGTTGGAGATGAGGTTGAAATACGCCCAGGTATAGTAACGACTGATAATTCCGGTCGAAGCATAGCTCAACCGCTGATAACTAGAATAGTCTCACTCAAACATGGAGGTTTAGATGTTAAAGAGGCTAGATGCGGTGGACTAGTGGGTGTAGGTACAAGTTTAGACCCAAGCTTAACCAAAGCCGATAACCTCGCTGGGAACATACTTGGCAAACCGGGTACGTTACCCGATATACTCGATGAAATAACGATGGATGTTTCACTTTTTGAAACAGTTATCGGAGCTACAAAGCAACTTAAAGTGGAGAAAATTAAAGTTAGAGAGTCGGTGCTTTTAAACGTTTTAACTGCCATAACACTCGGCGTTGTGAAAGATATTAGGGAAAATCATGTAACGGTAAGTCTTAAGAAGCCAGTATGTGCTTCAAAAGGACATAGAGTCGCGATAAGCCGTAGAATAAATGATAGATGGAGGCTCATAGGATACGGTGTAATCATTTGACGGTTAAATTGATTGTAGATGCTAGCTTTCTCCTCGAATGTATTCAAAGAAAGATCGATATAGTTGAGAAGTTGGAAGAAAGGTTGAATTCAAAGGTTAAATTGGTTATTCTAAAGCCAGTTTACGATGAAATACTTAGATTGAGCACGGGTTCTAATAGGAAGAGCCATTACGCTAGACTTGCAATCCAACTCCTAAATAGAATTGAAGCGGATTTAGTGGATGTGAACGGAAAAGAGCCTGTAGATACACTCATAGAGCAGTATGCGTGTAAATTTAAGATCCCCGTAGCCACAAATGATTTAAATCTTAGAAAAAGGTTGACACAGTCGGGAATACCGGTTTTATACGTTAGAGGGCTTTCAAAGATAGACGTTGATCATGGAGAGTATCTAGGTATGGTTAAGGGATTACGAGATCAGCAATATCGATAGAAATATTACATATCCTCGTGAATTCGGGGATTAGAATAGACATTCTCCCAAGATCGATTGAAGACATTATATGGTTGAACCGTTCTTTTTCACTTCTAGCAAGTTCTGCTTTTCTGAAGTCCTTGGTTAGGAAAGCCTCCATAGACTTCGCATATATGTCCGTTAATACGTCCAGTATTGTTTTAACGTTTTCAACTACTACACCGTTGAGGCTTTGTTCGCCTGAGAGTTTCTCAGATATTGAAACTACGCAGTCGGCTATGGACTCTATGAAAAATGCGACTAGACGATAATCCATACAGTCTAATGGTGAGATGCCGAGCTTACTGCTCAATGAGGGGTTTTGAATAGCCATCCTTAAAATACGTACCAGTAGGAAGTATAGCTTATCGACTTCATCATCTCTTACAATTATCGACTTGAGTAGGTTATGATCGGTTAAGGCATCTTTAAGGTCTTTAAGCATGGCTAGTGTAAGTAGATGTTCCCTCCGCAGAACCTTTACTGGCGGAACTGAAGCTGGTTCTATAAAACATTGGAGCTCTATCGATGATGCAGATTCTTCAACTATTTCTAAACCTATAAGTCTCCTCGCCAAGCTTTTAATCCTCTCTCTATCTGCTAGACTTATCCTACCGTTTGGAGATTTTACGATAATTGAATCATACCCAAGCCAATAACGGCTTGTGATCTTCTTCTCAACATCTGGAGATATTTCAATTAGAACACTTTTAGACGTGTTTTTAATCCTCTCAACCGGGTAAAGAACTAGGGCCCCGTCATCCCTCTCCTCTAAGAAAAGGGGGGAGCCTTTCTCTAAACCGTGACGTAAAGCCCATGGTTTAGGAAGTGATATGAAGAGAGAGCCTGAGCTGAATTGGACTTTCCTAATTTCCACAGAAAAATAATAGGAAAAACCGACTTAAAACCTTAAAATACCTTAAGGATTTAATAGCTGATTTGAATACGCTTACCAGTCTCAGCAGACTTGAGTATGGCATCGCACACTACGTCTACCTTCCAACCGTCTTCAAACGTAGCAGCGTAAGGACCTACTGGCTTATCGTTGACTACGCAGTCTAGGAAATGGACTAGCTCATTCTTAAACGTATCCTCCCATCCACCTATATGCCCATGAGGCCAGTAGTACTTGTAGAATGGATGGTAGCTCTCCGTTACAAGAACCTCATGCCAACCCATTATATCTTTAACTGGCTCTTCTCTCCAGTATACTCTCAATTCATTTAAACGCTCAAGGTTAAATTCTATGGACGCTTTTTCACCATTTATCTCGAAACTATTGTAGTTTTTACGACCACCTGCAAATCTGGTGGCTTCAAGCGTTCCAATGGCACCGTTATCAAATTCAATTACGGATGCGAAGGCGTCTTCAACCGTTACAAGCCCCTTTTTACTCGGATCTTCAGGTAACGGCCTCTCTTTTATGAATGTCCGTGTAATGGCGGCTACAGATTTTATATCACCCACTAGAAATCTAGCCAAGTCTATTATATGTGAACCCAGATCTCCCAGAGGACCGGAACCTGCTACATCTTTCCTTAAACGCCACACCAACGGGAAGTTTGGATCCATAATCCACTCTTGAAGATAACGTGCCCTGAAGTGGTAAATCCTACCCAGTAAACCATCCTCTATGAGTTTCTTAGCAAGCCTGACAGCCGGTACGAACCGATAATTGTAGGCGCACATGTGCTTAACGCCAGCTTTTCTAACGGCTTCAAGCATCTTCCTAGATTCTTCCGCATTTCTACCGAGCGGTTTTTCACATATTACATGCTTACCAGCTTCAGCAGCAGCTATACATGGTTCAGCATGCATATTATTGGGTCCACAGTTGTCGAAGATTTCAATGTCCGGGTTTTTAACGAGTAAGCTCCAATCCGTATAGTATTGCTCAAACCCGAATCTTCTAGCGGCTTCAGAGACGGCTTCTTTCGTTCTACCACATATCGCTACAAGTCTAGGAAGCGCTGGTGGAGGCCAGAAGTATGTCGGTATGGATTTCCATGCNTGNGCGTGAGCTTTACCCATAAAAGCATAACCAAGCATACCGATTCCTATGCTTCTAATTTTCTCAACCTTCCGCTCAACCTTAGCCATTGTGACAAATCCAACTTCTTCACTCATTTACTACACCGTTAGAGAATATAGCTTAAAATTAATTTAAATTTTAGCAGTTGACATTATCTACGATTGAGCTCTGCCATTTGAGAACTTCCCATGCTTTTAAGCGTGAATCTACGTCCAATATTTCTGTAAGGGTAGGGATAAATTTAAAATTTCAACTGAAGATAAAGATTAATGGGGGAAATATGAAGATTGGAATATTTACCGTGTTATACAACGATAAACCGTTAGATGACGTCTTAAAGTTTGTTTCAGGGTTGGGCTATGAGGCTGTTGAAATAGCTGCTTGGAAAGGGAGCACCCATATAGATGTCGAGAAAATATTGAAGGGTGGAGCATCCGAATATAAGAAAAAGATTGAAAGCCATGGATTAACAATCTCTGCTCTAAGTAATCACCTTGAAGGGCAACTTATACTGGGACCTTTAGATGAGAGTACGGATGACTGGTTTAAAGGGCCTCCCGAGGAAAAAGTCAAATATGGAATAGCTAGGTTGAGAAAGACCATAGAGGCTGCAGCGGCTTTAGATGTACCTGTCGTTAACACGTTCACCGGATGCCCAGACTGGGCAAAGTGGTATGTATTTCCACCCGCAAACGAGAAGATTTGGGAGAGCTATTGGGGTCTATTTAAAGATAGGTGGCTTCCAATTCTAGATCAAGCTAAAGATCAAGGCGTTAAAATAGCTTATGAAACACATCCACAGGAAATGAATTACAACTTAGAGACTGCTAAGAAACTTCTAGAAGTTTCAGAAAATCACCCGTCAGCTGGATTTAACTACGACCCAAGCCATCTGATGTGGCAGGGAATGGATCCTGTTCAATTTATTTACGAGTTGAAAGGTAGAATATTCCACTGCCATGCAAAAGATTCTGAGAGGGTTGTTCATACTGCTTCAGCATCTGGAGTCTTGTCGGTAGGACCGTGGAATAAGGTTGCAAGAGGATTTAGATTTAGAACCGTCGGATGGGGTGAAATGCCGTGGAGGCGCATAGTAACCGCTCTTCTTGAAATAGGCTACAATTACGTTCTCTCAGTTGAACATGAAGATCCATGTATGAGCAGAGACTCTGGAGTTAAGCAAGCAATATCGTATCTTAAACCTTTACTGGCGGTTGAGCCTCCGGAAGTTAAACCGTGGTGGTAGTATTCCATTTTCTTTTACCCACTATTTTTATTTAATCACCGTATATCTCTGACCAAGAAAATTGTTTGAATCTTTAATAGGGATAAGTTTTATTTTACCCCCCAGTTAAAGATATGAATTGACGCATATTTGTGGTTTCTATGTCTCATAGTATTCCCTCAGGAGAAACTATTAGACGGCTTAGGAAAGCCGCTGGATTAACTCAGAAAGAGCTTGCTAAGAGGGCGGGGTTAAGTCAATCGTTAATTTCCAGAATTGAGAGAAGCGATGTAGACCCCCGTCTGTCGACAATTAGAAGAATAATGTACGTCATAGAGGGATCAACTGTTAAAGAGGGACAAGTAGCAAGTCATATAATGCATAGACCAGTGATATGCGTCAACGCTAAGCAACCTGTTGAAGTGGCCGTTAAACTCATGAAGAAACACGATATATCCCAGCTTCCAGTCGTAGATGATAATGACATACCCATTGGATCGATTCAAGAGTCGACCATCATCCACCGCATGATTAGAGAAAAGGACTTTAAGAAGTTTTTCAAGATGACCGTTCGAGATGTTATGGAAGGGCCTTTTCCAGAAATAGCTCCCAACACACCTATTCATGAAATTCTTCAGATATTTTTAAGAGGAGCCCCAGCTGTTTTGGTAGTTGAAAACGGCAAAATTCTTGGAATAATAACTAAGATCGATTTAATAACAAGCCTTCTCGGCGTAGAAGCAGGAAAAACATTAGAACAGAATCTACTTTAGGTTGGAGTCCGGAACACGAGATATGTTCATCTTATTAAGCTTATAAGTCCACATTGCTCGAGAGCCAGCTCTCAAAAGGAAACCGCTACTGTGAAGCCTTTGAAGATAGGTGGAAACCGTACTTAGTCTTATCTGTTCATTGTAGACTGATTCATATTCAGCTTGAACATCTCTGGATGAAAACCAGCCTACTGCAAGCTTATCCATTATTATTTTCTTAATTCTTTCGAGTTTAGTAGATGATTCGGATTCATCGTTGTATTGTTTACTATTGGATAACCCACCCATAAGCTCTACGAGATCCAGTATCTGAAGAATCTTACTTCTGGATATGGCTCCTTCTAGGGTTATCGTTAACTTTCCACCAGATTCATCTTCAGCCTCAAACCTTAGCCTAGACTTGGGCATCTGTTAATAGATTCACAGAATAAAAGTAAAAAAGTTACTAGAGAATCTGTGAAAGAGAAAGTTGAAAAATAGCCTTAATTTTAGAAAAAGAAAGATTTCTCCAGATTTTTTCCGTTTACAAGTTCACAAAATGTGAGTTTCAACAAAAGAAGCTTTTAGAATCTTTCTTAAAAAACTCCAGTAGAAATCAAGGGGTTCCTCATTCACAGTGAAAGTGAATGTTTAAAGAAGCAAAACAGATAATTTTTAACAGGAAAAGGTCTATTTTCTCGTGGAGTTAACTTGAGGAGAAGCTGTGAAGACATACAGTGTACTTGTGAGTGGAGCCTCAGACCCCTGAATTTCAACTGGAAAATGAATGGTGACATTAAAATCCTTGACTATAACTAATTAATTTAGAGAAAAATCCTCTCCCATTTAGGAGATGGTGGAGATTTATATAAATATTCTAGTCTAATTATTTTAACAAATAAGTTTACATAAAGTTCACAAGTTTTCTCATTTAATGAAAGGAGTTGGAGAAGAAATATTAGGGTGAGGGAGGTTGTTTAATTAAAGAAACTTGGAGGTATATTTTCTTTTACTAATAAGTTTTTATCATTTCTTCCCCCACCTAAGTTTTAGGGTGGAAGTCTGGAGAAATCCCCCCTCTCCAATATCTTTGATAGGTATATTGAAGGGTCTACTATCTTTAAGAATAGGGAGTGTCTTAGACACGATTATGTCCCAGATTTCCTCCCCCATAGGGAGGATCAAATAGCAAGGCTTGGGATGATTCTTGCGCCGACGCTTAAGGGGAATAGATGCTCAAACATATTCATCTATGGAAAACCTGGCACTGGTAAAACGGCCGTAGCTAGATACGTCCTTAAGCACCTTTCAATGAAAAGTGTTGAAGTTGATAATCCGTTAAAAATTTGTTATGTAAACTGCAGGACTGATGGTTCAGACTACAGAATTTTAACACATTTATGTGAGAGTATTGGAGTTAACGTTCCCTTCACTGGTCTTTCAACAAGTGAAGTCTTTAAACGGTTTAAGAATGGGCTGAAGATGCTGGGCGCCATTCTCATAATAGTCCTTGACGAAGTCGATATGTTAGTTAAAAACTATGGTGATGAACTACTCTACAAACTCACGAGGATAAATGAAGAATCAGAGTACGGTAAGCTTGTGATAATAGGTATATCCAACGACCTTCAATTTAAAGACTACTTGGATCCTAGGGTTTTAAGTTGCTTGAGCGAAGAAGAGCTCGTCTTCAGACCATATACTGCCGACGAGCTCTACGATATACTGCAAGATAGAGCTAAACTTGCATTTAAGCCAAACACTTACACTGAAGCCGCTTTAAGGCTTTGTGCGGCTTTAGCCGCATCTGAACATGGAGATGCTAGGAGAGCTTTAGATCTTTTAAGAGTTTCAGCTGAAATAGCTGAAAGGGAAGGTGCGAGTAGTGTTCTTGAGGATCACGTTAGAACAGCTCAAAGCAAAATAGAGGAAGATAGGGTTCTCGAAGTTTTAAAGACGCTTCCCCTTCACTCCAAACTTCTACTATCGAGTATTTTCCTCTTGAAAAAACGTGAATTAGGGAATCGCATGATGACGGGTACCATATATGAAGTTTACAGTGAACTTTGCTCTGAAATTGGTTTAGAGCCTTTAACGCAGAGAAGGATAAGTGGATTGTTAGCTGAGCTTGATGCTTTAGGGATAATAAACGCTAAAGTTGTAAGCCTCGGACGGCACGGGCGTTCCAAGCAAATAAAACTCAATATACCTTTGAAAACACTGAAAACCTCTTAACTGGAGATCCAAGGTTGGCTTTTATCTTAGAGTACTCTCCTAAATCGTTAACGTAATTGTCAATCTTTCATAAAAATGATAAAAGATATCTGTTAAATTGTAAGAGTTTTCAATGAAATTGTATAGAAGGGTTCTAGCGATAGAGGATGGCTGTTTTACCGTTGAAAAGCGTCTGTTAGATAACGCCATTCTCATAGGCGTCGTCATGAATGGCTTTTTACTGGAAGACATTCTCATAGATACGGTTAAAGTTGACGGTTTAGATGCTACGGATAAGGCTTTAACGTTTGTATCGAAAGCGGGTATGTTAGATTTGATTCTTCTACATGGAGTGCCGTATGCGGGCTTCAATCTGATAGATGCCCATAGAGTATACGAAGAAACAGCATGTCCAGTTGTGTGTATACTCGACCGTAAGCCAGATATTCAACGCGTTGAGAGGGCTCTGAAAATGAGATTCTCAGACTGGCAGGAACGGCTCCAGGTGATTAAGAAAAACGCTCCATTGGAACTTTCTCTAGACGGCATAAAACTCATCGTAGTTGTTAAAGGTTTAACTTTAAGCGAGGCTTCTCGATTGTTAAGGGAGATTACGCGTTTAGGGAAATTACCAGAGCCTTTAAGAGTTGCAAAGCTTATAGCTAGAGAGCTTCCGCCCTTGCTTCTAGACCACTCCCCCTGAAATCGATGTAGATTATTTGAAGGGTTTTCAAATTTACGATTGGAATAACACCAGGTACTGGTTTCAAACCATTCCTCTTCTGATAATCTGTTTGCTCCTGCCAAGCGCCAGAGTTCACGATTAAACTGTTTCTGTAAAATTTATGTTTAGCTACATGAACGTGTCCAGAGTGGAAAATTGTTGGTTCCGTCTCGATTACTAGGTAATCTTCTGCTTCGGGCGCTATCGCCGTCCTCAATCCGTAAATAGGCGCTAAATGTCTAGCTTTAAGTAGAATCTCCATGGCTTTCTCCGGCTCTCGAAAAGTTAACCCGGGTACGTAGGCTATTATGTCGTCTAGGCTTCTACCGTGATACATAAGTACGTCTACACCATGTATTGATATCCAGCATGGATTTCCAAGAATCCTGACATTGTTTAAACTATATAATGGCTCTGAATATTTTCTGAAGATAGCGGGTTGAGGAAGCGCCTGTCTAGAAGCATCATGGTTTCCAGGTATGATAACGGTCTCTATATGCTCTGGGATTTTAGTGAAATAGTCTGCGACGAGTTTATACTGTTGCGTTAAGGAGTCTACGGCAAGTTCTCTATCTTGTCCCGGGTATACTCCTATACCGTCAACTAAATCTCCGCATACTAGGAGATATTTGACTTTACCGGCCAACTCTCTGAACGGTTCAGACCCTTCTAAGCCGTTCAACCATCTTAAAAATTTTTCAAAGCATTTTTCCATGAAGAGTTTGCTTCCGACGTGCATATCTGACGTTAGAACAGCATAGACTTCTTCATCGCTTCTTCTAGCTTTATGATCCGGTATATCTGGAAATATGATGTCATCTGCTAAGACAACGTCTTCTGATACTTTAATACCTGATACACATATGACTTGATCCTGTAAGACAATAAACGCCTTTTCAATTAATTTTCTATCTGAATTTTCAGGGATTATAACGGTTATTGAAGATTCGAGGTCTTCAAGTTGAATTTTGAAGCCTTTCCGTTTGACTTTCTCGGTCACCATCCCTATAAACTTTACGTGACTTTTCAGACTGGCCTTCAATACGTCGGATATTGTTGTACTACCTCTAACATCCATCCTCCTGCGCAGTATTTTCTCAAGTTTCTTAAATCTACTTTTAAAATACTTGTAGAAGTTCTCCACACTGTCTCCACCGTGGATCTTGTCCGTGGGGTCAAATAAAACCTCAAGCTTAGACTCCAATTCTTTAGCCAAAACCTGCTTAACGGCTACGGAGACTTCTACTTTTTCCCTCCTTTTTTCAAAATATTCTTCAACGTCGTTAAGAGTTATTATGTAGTCTCCCCTTTCCATGACCTTGCTCAGAATCTTATCCACAGCTGTATATAATGTATCTTGGTCAAATTCACTGAGTTTTTCTAAAGCCTTCGGCTCTATTTGTAAACCGTGCGTTGCAATCATCCGCACTATGTTTTTCAACGCCTCAGAATCCATTATATGATAGAATATTGATACAATATCGATTTTAACAGTTTTACTATTTTCTAGTTAACGCCTCCATAATCCATCATCGATATTTTAGAAATACGTTTAAGTTTACGTTTCTCCATAACTTTTTCAAATGTCTTTTACCTTTAAATTCAAACGAACAGGTAAGTGTAAAATATGCGGGTTGGAATCGCCACTGATATCAAACTACTTGGGAGTTTGTGTAAACTGTATACGTGAAAATCCTAAGGAAAGTTTAAAAGTAGTTTTAGATGCGCATAAAAAGGCTAGAGATCCATATAAGTTGCCGCCACAACCATATAAAACGCAAAACGGCGTTAAATGTAGCATATGTTCAAATGAATGCTCTATGAGTAATGGTGAAGTTGGTTTCTGCGGTTTGAGGTGGGTTGAAGATGGACGTTTAAAATCGTACGTAGGTGTTGACAAAGCACTGTTATACTACTACCTTGACCCTCATGTGACAAACTGTTGCAGTGCATGGTTTTGCCCGGCTGGAACAGGCGCAGGCTATCCAAAGTACGCGTATACTAGAGGTCCGGAGTATGATTACTATAACCTTGCCATCTTCTTCTACGGCTGTAACTTCAACTGTTTATTCTGTCAGAATAGTTCACATAAGAGGTTTGAAGAAGCACGAATTGTAACTGTTAAAGAGCTTATCTATGCAACTCTATCGAATACACGTATATCGTGTTGGTGTTTCTTTGGAGGTTCACCAGAACCACAACTACCGTTTGCTATAAACGCTTCAAAATGCGCTATCGAGAATCTCCCCAGTGGAAGGATTTTAAGAATATGTTTCGAATGGAATGGTTGTGGTAATAAGACTCTAGTTAATGAAGCAGGTGAACTATCTCTTAAAACGGGTGGGAATATAAAGTTTGACATTAAAGCATTCTCCGATTCTCTAAGCATCGCTTTAAGCGGTGTTTCAAATAGAAGAGCTTTTGAAAATTTTGAGGAGCTTTACAACCGTTTTTACATGGATCGCCCAGATCTACCTGTTTTAACCGCTACTACGCTCCTCGTACCTGGCTACGTAGACTCTGAAGAGGTAGAGGGGATAGCCAAGTTTCTAGCAGATCTAAACCCTGAAATCCCATATTCTCTCCTAGTTTTCCACCCCAACTATATGATGAGAGATCTACCTGTTACTCCTATAGAACAAGTTGTAGAATGCTATAGAGTAGCTAAGAGGTATCTTAAGAGAGTTCACGTTGGAAACCTGCACCTCATAGGGTTTTACTCGATGGAGGATTTTGAAAATACGTATGCTAGTTCAATTTAGCCAGGAGGTTTAGTGAAGTTAAACGATATGAGTTCACTTGACGTTATCACTCCCTTGTATAAGAATGAAACTTGTCTCATAGTAAGTTTAAGGTCGAAATCGTTCAAGGCTGCTATACAATCTACTGGTAGAACTACTTTAAACCCCCTTAAAGCAGCGCTTCCAGCTGTGTGAAGTACGCATATATTTGCCACTACTCCCGTTACGATGACGTTTTCAACACCAGCTCTATTGAGGATGCTTTCAAGGTTTGTATTGAAGAAAGCATCATAAGTTTCCTTCTTAACTATGAATTCACCCGGTTTTGGTTTTAGTTCATCTATTATCTCAGCACCTTGGGTTCCTGCAATGCAGTGTTTAGGCCATATTCTGAATTCTACCGCATCCTCAGGATGCCAATCTTGCGTAAAGACTATGGTTAACCCCTTCTCCCTACACCTGTTTAAAAGAGTCCTTAAGGGGGCTATTATTTTCTCAGAACCCGGCACGTAGAGTTTACCGTTGCTGTATACGAAGTCTTTCTGCATGTCTACTATTATGAGGGCGGTTTTACTAGCCGTTAAAACACACCGTTCCAAAACGCTTTCAAACATTATCAAATTTAAGGTATGTGCGATTACTTATATTCTTTTTTAGACAAACTTCGTTTCTCAAGCTTCAATCATCTATTGAATGGATCCGTGGGCTCTTCAATTTAAAATAGATACATTTATTTGTTATTTCAGAGTTGTTTTCTACTGGAGTTGGTTTCTGTGGAGCCTAAAGGGCAACCGAGCAATAGGGCTATTACAATAGCTGGAGCGTTAATGTTTATATCGCTTTTAATACCGTGGACTATGATAATAGGTGTGACAAGCTACTACGTTCGTGGCGCTTCAGTGGAGGAAACGTTTGCAGTTTTAGAGTTTCCCCTAGTGGGCTACGCTTACTCTAATATGAACGGAGAAGTCTTTCAAGGGTGGATTGAAATATTCCCCGTTAGATCAATAGCAGCTCTCATGGTTCTTGTGAGTGGGGTCATATTATTGAGAGAGTCCAAGCGTAAAGAGGTAGATGTGCGCTCGATCACGATCGCGATTACAGTAGGTTTGGCTGCACCTACAATATTCAGCAGTATAGATAGCGTTTACGTATCTTTCCCTCAGGCTTCAAACCTCTCTCAGTCATACTGGATCATACCGATAGGTGTAGTTCTACCGATAATAGCAGGCGCGCTATCCCTCTATAATATGTTTAAGAGGTCTCTAACGGTCAGCATGGCTCAGCCTACACGTGTAGAAGGAGTTTATACCGCTTATAAATGTCCATTTTGCGACTATCCTGTAACCGTAAACTACATGTACTGTCCAAACTGTGGAGCTAGGTTAACGCGAGGCTTCACACGTTAACTCCATTTTTGTCTTATAATCATATGATTGAGGTTTGCTTTTTCTTCTCTTCTTCTTCCTTCTTCCTCTTCATCTCTTTCTGCTCTCTCTCAAGCCACATCATTGTTATGTCTCTATCGTACTTGAGGAGTTCAAAACCTATGTTCATAAGGTTTAGGACGATTTCTCTTACTAATTCAGGCTCCATTTTCTCCATAATCCCATAATTCGTAAACCACTCGTCAAAACCTTGAAGACTCTGCTGATAGGTCGCTATAAGCTGTCTACCGAATTTTATAACCTCAGCTTTATCTAAAGTCTTAAGTTTTTCCTCAATATTCTTCCTCTCTCTAAGCAGATAATCTATATACCTGTAAAACGACATAAACTAAAACACCCAATCTAATTTGGATGTTTAGTTCTACTTAAAGTTTAGGATAGCACTTATATATCAGATTGAATACGTTGAAGCTTAAATTTGCCTGAAAGTTCCAATCATTTATGATATCTGGTTAAACGTTAAGTAGATGTTCGCAACACTGCCTCTTGTTCCTTCCATTCTCTCTATTCTTAAACCAAGCCGGGGAACCTCATCTCCCTTATGCTTGCATAACGATACTCACAGATACTCTGGCCTTAATCTTGAAAATAGTCTTTTTCCGACTAAGCCTCTAATTTCAGCCTCGCTTGTAGATATTAAGATTAAGCCGACTCTTGGGAAGTTCTCCACAAGATTATTTACATTCCGGAGAAAGCTTTCAACTCCATTTATCTTATCGGAGTTCTCTAGAGTTATAGCGATGGCATAATTTCTTTTCTTAAGAAGCTTTCTTCCAATCTCTCTGACCATTAAAGATGAAGGTAGCCTTCTCTCCTCCTAACCGCAAATAGTTTCATAGACCTCTTTTAAAGCTAGGTTTGGAGTTAAGTGTGATGCGCTAAGGTAAATTGAGCAAGCTTTCTCAAGTCCATCAAACTGGTTCAAAACATTCTTTGTTACAACAGTCTTTCCAACTCCTGGTTTACCATAGATGCAAAGAACCTTATTCATTCCTTTAATGACATCTTGAAGAAAAATCTTTGATTACTCCCTGCTCTTTCTCCCTATCGATAATTACTTCGAGAAGGTAGCTATCGGCAAAAACATCCAGCATTACCATGTTTGTTTTTAATCGCTTAATAAATTCTAGAGTTTCGGAACACCTCCTTGCCAATAATCCTGAGAAAAAGAAAAACTATGAATATTTTCAAGAAAGAAAAATGTTTTTGCTTTTAATCAGTTTTTCCAGTTCTGTTATTACTTTTCTCCTATCTTTCTCGTTGTATTTTGTTGTTCCGAATATTCCTCTCCAGCTATCTAGGAAGGTCTTCCTTCTGATCTCAGGGATTATCCTCTCCTTAAGTTTTATTGAGAATATCTCTGGACAAGGTAGTATTTGTTTAACCCTTTCTACTAGATTTTCTAGGATTCCGTTCTCGCAGATCAGCGCAGCGATATCTCTTATGTCTGAGGCTCTAGCCGAAACAACTTTCATTACGAAATAATCAACGTAGCTTGGAACGGGTAGTTTAATGGGCTTACCAGCTATAGGTATTGAGACGAACGCTCTATTTCTGATCATAGCTCCGTCGATCTTTATTATTTCCTTTGCCTTTCTTCCCCTAATCTCTCCCTCCATAAAGTCAATGGAAACCTTTACTCTTGTTCTATTGTGCTTAACAAATTTTATGCATCTTAAAAATCCGTAATTGTTGCGCTTCTGCTCCTCTTCAACTAAGTAGCTTTCTGGAAGAACTCCCTTTATCCTATCTATGTTCCAGCCATTTCTTTTCATCATCGCGCAGTCGCAGTCTCTTGTGAATCTTGAGAAATGTATGAAAGCTCTTAAGGCATAACCACCAATCATTATTAGCTCAGGGTCTGTGAAGCCTTTAGTTTTCTCTGAAAGAAAGAGTAGGCTACTTAGGATCTCTTCTTCCCTTCTCTTCATTAAGGCTATGGCTTTAGGCAAACTCAACAACCTTCTCCACAGCTTCGTTTACCAATTCTCTAACATCAGCCTGCTTTACCTCAGCGACTTTGAACTTGAAGACCTCTCTACCAAAATGCTCGTTGAACAATTTGCACCCATATTTTATTAAGGTCCATGCTCTCAAGTTTGTTTTAGATACTCTTTTCCATCTCCCCAAATTTCTCAACTTATCGAAATCGACCTCTTCTCTTCTAAGGTATAGGGTTGCGAAAGCATCTATGAAAGACCATTCGGCTAAGCAATCGACTATACAGGATTCTAAAGTTTCGATGAATAAGCCGTCAACCTTCTCATACTCATAGGGGATTTTCTTATGATACTCGACTTCAAAGTCCCAGCCCATACTCTTAGCGAAAGCTTCTAAAGCCTTTTTGTAGGATTGGCTGTTAACAGCTAAGCGGAAGACATCTCGATGAACGAAATCATAGTTCCATATGCTTGCGGCTGTCTGCTTGATTATCACTTTAAAACCTCTATCTTTTGCTAAGAATTCCCAAGCATCCCTGTAGCTTGTTGGAATCCAGTACCAACCCCAAGTTACGCGCCTTATTCCATTGCTCTTACTCAACCTGTGCAAGTACTCCTTAGCCCTAGGATGAATTTTTCGTATAGAGCTTAAGCTAAACAAGCTTCCAGACCATTCTTTCACCAACCTAGCTTTGAAGTCATCTAAATACATTAAGTCACCTTTAATATAAATTTGGCACACTACCAATTTAAAGCTTCCGCACCACTCTACGAGATTAGAATCCTTTAACGTTAAGTAGATGCTCGCAACACCTCCTCTCGTTTCTTCTATTCTCTCCGTTCTCAAGCCAAGCTGAGGAATTTCCTCCCCTTTGATCGAATTTAGGGATTCGTTTATTTTCTCGACTTCGGATGTAAATTCTTTGCCTTCTAGGCTTTTTCTCAAGCAAGTTTGGAGTTTGATGAAGACCTCTAAGTGCTTCCCTATTGCTAGATGCCATTCTACGGCTCCGCATGGCTTAATCTTCTTCCAGCTTGCCATAATTATCGTTGGATAAACTGTTGCGCTAACTCCTAGTAGGGCTGACTTTGTATCTTTGGCTATCAATTTTGAAACCAAGATTTTTGTCGCTAATCCGTTTAATTCAAGGCTTCTGAAGATCCAAGAATACTTTGGCTTAAGCTTAGCCCCATAGCTATCGACCACAAAGATCGTGTAAGGTTTGTAGTCTGCGTCATTAAACCCTTTTAGGATTGTGTGTGAAGTCAGTCCAGAGATTACGGTTTCGAGGTAAATAAGTTTGCTGCATTTTGGGAAGTTTCTGTATAGTTCCTCAAGCTCTCTTTGCTCCGTTAAGCTCAAAAGTTTTGTGTAAAAATTAAAGTAATCGTCTTTGCTTCTTTCATCACATTCTTTTAGGAATGAGAGAGCATATATTTCAACGAGCTTCTTAAACCAAAGAAACTCGTGATCTGGAGGCTCGCTAAGGCTGAAATAACTGATGAGAAAGAATTAGGAATTCTCTAACAAGAAATCTCTAAACCTATCATCTGCATGTTCATTTCAGTTATTTCAGCGAATAAATAACGGTATTCCAAGTGGTGTAAAGTCTCCTAGAACTTTTACGGATTTCAGCTATAGTCCAATTCTTCAAAACTGCAAATGCCTCGTTAGGAGTTAATTTCAAAAGCTCCTTCGGAGATAAACCACAACCCTCAACAAAATCCGCCAACATGTCAACATAATCGTAAGTAGCTCTCCCACTTCTCGCAATCGCTAATTAATCAAACCAAACCTTAACTTCTCCGCAACACTCATATAGTTTAAGTGCTCTCTTTGATACAGTATCAGAGAGAGGAAAGTTGGGCCCGTCGTCTAGCACGGATAGGACNCCCGCCTGCGGAGGGATGCGTGGAAAGCGGGAAGTCCCGGGTTCGAGTCCCGGCGGGCCCATGGGTGTCTATATGGATATTTTCGAGCCTTAC
>JGI20130J15133_1000211_pt1 | contig 53539 bp, 52 predicted proteins | sample WasSprMetagenome_FD_15133 | JGI IMG/M metagenome (IMG submission 15133) | reverse complement strand
ACCGAATGGTATCCTGATTGTGGATTCGACCTTCGTTAAGCAACTTCCTACCACAAAGACTATCGCCATTCCTTTCACAGCCATGGCCAGAAAGGAGCTAGGAAAGGAAATGGTTGCAAACGTGGTGGCTCTGGGAAGCCTTGTTTTCATCACGGGAGCAGTGTCTCTTAAGAGCTTAGAAGCCGCTTTGATGAACAGGGCTCCCAGAGGGACAGAAGAGCTAAACAGAAAAGCTATGGAGCTCGGAGTGCAGCTCGCTAAATCTTATCAGCAAGGAGGAGGATTCTGACGGTTAATGCGGATACTCATTACAAACGACGATGGTATTTACGCAAAAGGTATTGAGGTGCTTTACCATATTTTGGCACCAGAACACGATGTTTATGTGGTGGCACCCGAGACAGAACAGAGCGCTGTGGGACATGCCATCACTTTCCTGGATCCTTTGCGAGTAAAGGAGGTAAAGCGAAACGGAGTTTTTTTCGGCTATGCCGTAAACGGTACCCCGGCAGATTGTGTGAAACTTGCCATTAGAGAGTTGATGCGTCCCCTCCCGGATATGGTTATCTCCGGTATAAACCATGGAGCTAATGTTGGCGAAAACGTAATCTATTCCGGAACCGTATCTGCGGCTACAGAGGCTGCTATGCTCGGATTTCCTTCAATGGCCGTATCCATAGATGCTTATCCGGCAAAGGATTACAGTGGCCCAATAGCTTTTTTGCCCAAAATCATAAAACTGGTTGAAAACAAAAACTTTCCCAGGGGAGTGTCACTTAACATCAATTTTCCTCATTGTCCTGCCGAGGAAATTCGAGGCATCAAAATAACTCGCCAGGGACACCTTAAGTACGCCGAAACCTACGATCGTCGAATAGATCCCAGGAACCGAGTCTATTACTGGCTCTGTAGTCAAACTGCAGAATACGACTCCGATGAGGATACCGACTCTCATGCCATACAAGAGAAATACATCGCTATAACCCCTATTCACTATGACCTTACTCATTACCCAAGCCTTGAACTTCTCAGGAAATGGTTTGGTGAAGAGAACCGTAGTTGCGTAAAATCGGCGATAGGGAAATGATGGTAATCGACCGGAGGAAGTGTTTTAATGGAATTAGCTAAGGCGATAGAGTTATTTCTCGCTTATCTAGAAAGGGAGCGGCGAGTAAGTAGCGAAACTTTAAGAGCTTACGAATCGGATCTAAATCAGTGGGCTGATTGGCTTACAAGAAAAATCGGGAATTGCAAACCCACTGTGAAAGACGGAACGAGATATGACGTTCTTGAATTTTTCGGGTCCCTATCGCTGGAAAAGAGTTCTCAAGCGAGGAAGCTTTCGGCTCTTAGGAGTTTTTACCGCTTTCTTGAAGAGCGCTTTCAGGAAACTCATAACCCCGTGGAAGAGGTTAGTAACCCTCGAATTCCCGTTAAAACTCCGCCTCACATGGATGTTGACGAAGCCTTTGCTTTTCTGGAACATCTCAGAAAGAAAGCTCTATCTCCTTCATCTACATGGCGTCAGGTGCGGAACTGGGCAATATATGAAACTATATATTCCACGGGCATTAGAGTCAGCGAAGTGGTGGCTCTGAAAGAAGCCGATGTGGATGCATCGCAGGGGTTTGTGAGAGTTGTGGGGAAGGGCAGAAAGGAACGGATAGTGCCTATAGGGAGGACGGCTTTATCAGCAATAGAGTCTTACCTTCAGGCTCTTTCTACTCAAGCTCCCCATCTTAGATCGGTTTCCGATGAACTATTTAAGAATTATCGAGGTGAACGGTTATCCACCAGAGCAGTCCACGATATGCTCCAGAGAGAATTGCTCGAAGCTGGAGCATCAAGGCTCATGGGACCCCATGGACTTCGCCACAGCTTCGCAAGTCATCTTTTGAGCGCTGGAGCTGACATCAGATCAATTCAAGAAATGCTGGGTCACGCTCATCTCACCACAACAGAGCGTTACACTCACATTGATCTTGGACACTTAATCAGTGTATATGATAAAGCCCATTTGAGAAGCAGAAAGGACGGCAAGAACTGATATGCAGGAAAGGTTGATAAAAAGCACAACAATTTTGGCCATTCGCCATCAGGGTCGAGTGGTTATGGCGGGGGATGGACAGGTAACCCTGGGGGATACTGTTATCAAACAGGGAGCAAAGAAAGTTCGCCGAATGCATCATGGTAAAGTGCTTGCTGGCTTCGCTGGAGCAACGGCTGATGCTTTTACCCTGTTCGAACGGCTTGAAGCAAAATTAGAGCAATATAATGGTAGTCTCAAGAGGGCAGCCGTTGAGCTTGCCAAAGATTGGCGAACCGATAAAATACTCCGCCGATTGGAAGCTATGCTTGTGGCGGCGGATAGAAACGAATGTCTCATTATAACTGGTAGTGGGGATGTGATTGAACCTGATGATGGTGTTGCTGCGGTGGGATCGGGAGCACCCTACGCTCTGGCTGCAGCAAGGGCTCTCATCAAGCATTCGAATCTTTCTCCAAGACAGATTGTCGAAGAAGCAATGCGTATTGCAGCTTCAATCTGCATCTACACTAACAGTGAATTCGTCATTGAGGAGCTTGAAATATGAACAAACCACTTACCCCTGCAGAAATAGTTAAGGAACTTGATAAGTACATTATCGGCCAGCAAGAAGCCAAAAAAATGGTCGCCATCGCTTTGAGAAACCGATGGCGAAGACAGCAAGTGCCCGAACATCTTCGAGACGAAATCGCCCCGAAGAACATAATAATGATTGGTCCAACCGGGGTCGGCAAAACGGAAATCGCTCGCCGTCTTGCTAAACTCGCTCAGTCACCCTTCCTTAAGGTGGAAGCAACCAAGTTCACAGAAGTGGGCTATGTTGGACGAGATGTCGAATCAATGATACGAGATCTGACCGATATTGCTGTTAATATGGTTCGGCAGGAAGAGCTGGAACGTGTTAGGGAAAAGGCGGCTCAGCTTGCCGAAGAAAAGCTGCTCGATATATTGTTGCCCTCGTCCAGAAAGAGAGGCCGTGGCGGGGTGAGACGTCATCCTGAAGATAATTATTCTGCGGAAGAAACTGCTTCGGATGAGATTCAAGCCATTGATACTACAAGAGAAAAACTTCGGGAGCTTCTCAGAGCAGGAAAACTCGATGAACGCTACGTGGAAATTGATGTGGCAGATAGATCCAGTCCGGTTATGGAAATTTTTACCGGTAGTCTGGAGGAGCTGGATTACAGCATCCGAGAAATGCTTAATTCTATGATGCCCCGAAGAACCAGGCGCAGAAAGGTAAAAATTCCTGAAGCAAAGGAAATTCTAACTGAAGAAGAAGCTCAGAAGCTTGTGGATATGGACAAAGTGATTCGGACTGCTATAGAACGAGTTCAACAGTCGGGTATCATCTTCATCGACGAAATTGATAAAATCGTGGGAAGGGATGCAACCGGAGGCCCCGATGTGTCTCGTGAAGGCGTGCAGCGTGACCTGCTTCCCATTGTCGAGGGTTCTACGGTTATGACAAAGTACGGTATGGTTAAAACCGATCACATTCTTTTCATTGCTTCCGGAGCCTTTCATATAGCTAAACCTTCTGATCTCATTCCAGAACTTCAGGGACGGTTTCCTATACGAGTGGAACTAAAGCCCTTGACCAAGGAAGATTTCGTGAGAATTTTGACTGAACCGGAAAATGCTCTCACAACTCAGTATAAAGCTCTACTTCAGACTGAAGGCGTTGAACTGGTGTTTGAGCCTGATGCTATCGACGCTATTGCTGAAATAGCCTATGAAGTAAACAGTCGAACGGAGAACATTGGTGCAAGAAGGCTTCACACTATTATGGAGAAACTTCTTTCTGATATCTCTTTCCATGCGCCAGAACTTCAGGGACAGACTATAAGAATTACTCGACAGTATGTGCTCGATACTCTAAAGGACATTGTGGAGGATCAGGACTTGAGCCGATACATTCTTTAAACTTCAAGTTGGGAGAGGATTATCAACGGCCAGTCCTTCTTCCTTCGCTTAGAATCTACAAAACCAGTTATAAGTAAGGTTTAACCAGGCGGTCAAGGCCGCTAGAGGAAAAAATTTTTTATTGAGGGATTTGGGATGGAACGCACGGAATCAATGGAAAATGTTGCTGAACGAGCACGGGTATTGAGCGAAGCTCTTCCATACATACGATCCTTTTACGGCAAAACCTTTGTAATTAAATACGGTGGCCACGCAATGATCGAAGATCATCTCAAAAACTCCTTCGCTCAGGATATTGTGCTCCTCAAATACATCGGCATAAATCCAGTGATAATACATGGCGGAGGACCTCAGATCAGTCAGATGCTGAAAAAGATCGGCAAAGAGAGCCTCTTTCGTGAAGGCATGCGTGTTACCGACGAAGAGACAATGGATATCGTCGAAATGGTGCTGGCTGGAAAGCTCAATAAAGATATCGTAAAGCTCATAAACAATCACGGCGGCAAAGCAGTAGGGCTTAGCGGAAAGGATGCCAACCTTATCGAGGCTACAAAGATGCACATTTACAAATATCAGGGAGATGACCAGCCGCCTGAAATCATAGACATTGGGCTCGTCGGAGAAGTCAGGCGAGTCAACGATGAAATCATCCGCATTCTGGAAAAGAGCCAGATTATACCGGTGATTGCTCCTGTAGGTGTGGGTCCCCAGGGGGAAACCTTTAACATAAACGCCGACCTTGTCGCAGGAGCTATTGCTGGAGCTCTTAAAGCTGCAAAACTCATTCTTATGACGGATGTGCCTGGTGTAATGGACAAAGACGGTAATCTTATTTCAAGTCTTACCATGAGCGAAGCTCTGGAACTTATAGAAACAGAAGCCGCAAAGGGCGGTATGATCCCAAAACTTAGATGTGCCGTCGATGCTTTAAACGAAGGTGTTGAAAAGGTTCATATTATTGACGGCCGTTTGCCTCATGCCGTTCTTCTTGAAATCTTTACCGATTCCGGTATAGGAACTGAAGTTGTGAAAGGATGAAGATACAATGAATGCTAAAGAAACTTTAGACATTGCTCAGCTTTGCGATACAACGATTTGTCGGACGTACGCTCGCCAGCCGGTGGTCTTTGTCCGGGGATCAGGATGCCGACTCTGGGACAGCAACGGCAAGGAGTACCGTGATTTTCTCGCAGGCATTGCCGTATGTAACCTCGGACACTGCCCCGAAAAACTTACGGAGGTTTTGTGCGAGCAGGCAAGAAAACTCGTCCATGTATCGAATCTTTTCTACACCGAGCCTCAGACTCTCCTCGCAGCCGAACTTGTGAAGCATTCCTTCGGAGACCGTGTTTTCTTCTGTAATAGCGGTGCCGAAGCTAACGAAGCTGCTATAAAACTTGCCAGAAAATACAGCCTGACTCATTACGGACCTGGCCGTTACCAGATTATTACCATGAAAAATTCCTTCCACGGCAGAACACTTGCTACTCTTTCAGCCACGGGTCAGGAAAAGGTTCACAAAGGATTCGAGCCTCTTGTGGATGGATTCGTGTACGTGGAGTTCGGCTCGGTTGAGGCTGTGCAGAAAGCCATCACGGAAAAAACCTGCGCGGTCATGGTGGAACCCATCCAGGGAGAAGGAGGTGTGAGGATTCCTCCGCCAGGCTATCTCAAGGACCTTAAGGCTCTTTGCGATGAACGGGGACTTCTCCTCATTTTCGACGAAGTTCAGGTTGGAATGGGAAGAACAGGAAAACTCTTTGCCTACGAACACGAAGACGTAACGCCGCATATAATGACTCTCGCTAAGGCTCTTGCTAATGGCCTTCCGATGGGAGCTATGGTAACCACAGAGAAAGTGGCGGAGGTGTTTGATCCGGGCAGTCATGCCAGCACCTTCGGAGGCACACCTCTTGTCAGCGCTGTTGCTCTGGAAGTTCTGAAAACCATTGCCGATCCGCAATTTCTCAGCGAAGTCCGCCGAAAGGGAGATTATTTCCTCAACGGACTTCGGGAACTTCAGAAGAAACACGGAGTGGTTAAGGATGTGCGGGGACGGGGTTTGATGGTCGCTATGGAACTTGATAAACCTGCAAAGGTTGTTGTGGAAAAATGTCTTGAGCGAGGTGCCGTAATTAACTGCACTCAAGACACCGTATTGAGGTTTCTTCCACCCCTTATAGTCCCCGTTGAGGATATTGACTGGCTTTTGGAACAGCTCGATCAGATACTTAAGGAGTTTGTATGACAAGACATTTTCTTACCATCTGGGACCTTACGGAAGAGGAAATATGGGCTATTATCGAGAGAGCTCAGATCCTGAAAAAGGCTCTACGTGAAGGAACTCTTGTAAAGACTCTCCAGGGCAAGGTGCTTGGTCTCCTCTTCATGAAGCCATCCACCCGAACCAGGGTTTCCTTTGAAGCTGGCATGTATTATCTCGGCGGCAATTGCGTCTTTATGACATCTAAGGAAACCCAGCTTTCCCGCAAAGAACCCCTTTCAGACACGGCAAGAGTCCTCTCACGATACATAGACGCTCTTGTTGTTAGAACCTACGCCCATGAAGAAGTGGAAGAACTTGCCCGATATTCCTCTATCCCCGTTATAAACGGTCTTACCGATTTGCATCATCCCTGCCAGGTGCTTGCTGATCTTCTCACGGTCTGGGAGAAGAAAGGCTCTTTCAATATACCCATAGCCTGGGTGGGAGATGGAAATAATGTGTGCCACTCATGGATCGAGGCAGCGCTCCGGCTTGGGTTGACTCTCCGAATAGCCACACCCGAAGGTTTTGAACCTAAGCCTGAAATTATGGCAAAGGCAAAGAGTGATTCCAAGAGTCACGGTGTTGTGGAACTATACCGGGATCCTGTGGAGGCTGTGAAGGACGCTCAGGTGATCAATACCGATGTCTGGACGAGCATGGGACAGGAGGCAGAAGAAGCCAAAAGACGGGAGATTTTTGCTCCATATCAGGTTAATCGTCAGTTGCTTGCTCACGCTCATCCCGAAGCTATTGTGCTTCACTGCCTTCCGGCGCATCGAGGAGAAGAAATCACTGACGACGTTATAGAAGGCCCACAATCGGTCGTTTTCGACCAGGCAGAAAACAGAATGTTTGTNCAGATGGCTTTGCTTGAATGGTTAATTATTCAGTAAATGCTGGTCGTATGTCTGGTGATGATTGTGGATGAAGGAAAATACAAGGAGCGGTTGAATGAAAGTCAAAAAGGTCGTTCTTGCCTATTCTGGAGGACTTGATACTTCGGTTATCCTCAAATGGTTGATTGAAACTTATCAATGTGAAGTAATCGCTTTCTCTGCTGACATTGGTCAGGGTGAGGAACTTGCAGGACTGGAAGAAAAGGCTCTCCGTACAGGAGCAAGCAAGGTTCGTATTGAGGATTTGAAAGAAGAATTTGTGCGAGACTTTGTTTTCCCCATGTTTCGCGCAAACGCCATTTACGAGAATCAGTATCTCCTGGGAACATCCATTGCACGACCGCTTATAGCCAAAAAGCAGGTCGAAATTGCTCATGAAGAGGGAGCCGATGCAGTAAGTCACGGTGCTACTGGCAAGGGTAACGATCAGGTTCGGTTTGAACTGACCTATATGGCACTGGATCCTTCCCTTACCATCATAGCTCCGTGGCGAGAATGGAATTTTAAATCCAGGACGGCTCTTATTGAATTTGCCAAAAAGCACGGCATTCCTGTGCCAGTGACTAAGGAAAAGCCCTACAGTTCCGATAGAAACCTGCTTCACATAAGCTACGAAGGCGGCATTCTGGAAGATCCGTGGGCAGAACCACCAGAAGATATGTTTGTCCTTACGGTTAGTCCAGAAAAAGCCAGCGACAAACCCGATATTATAGAGATTGAGTTTGAGCGAGGCGATCCCGTAGCGGTTAACGGCCAGAGAATGACACCTGCTCAGTTGTTGCAGTATCTCAACGAACTGGGAGGAAAGCACGGGATAGGCAGAGTGGATATAGTGGAAAACCGATTTGTTGGGATGAAATCACGAGGGGTCTATGAAACGCCGGGTGGAACAATCCTTCGAGTGGCCCATCAGGCGATTGAATCAATAACGATGGATCGGGAGGTTATGCACATCAGAAACAGCCTCATCCCGGAATATTCACGGCTGGTCTACTACGGATTCTGGTTTTCTCCAGAGCGCCAGCTTCTCCAGCAGTTGATGGACACGGCCCAGGAAAATGTCTGGGGCACCGTCAGGTTAAAACTTTACAAGGGCAACGTAATCGTGCTGGGAAGGAAGTCCGATCGGTCGCTCTATCGTCCAAGTCTTGCTACCTTCGAGGAGGACACCGAATACCAGCAGGCTGATGCAACAGGTTTTATTCGACTTCAGGGACTCAGGTTAAAAATTGCATCCATGATTCAACAGGTGAAAGGGATCAGGGCAGGCACGTAGGCCTGCCCAGAATGTAGGGGCAACCCTTGTGGTTGCCCGAAAACGTAGGGGCAACCCTTGTGGTTGCCCAGGAAAAAAGGAGACCAACAAGCCGTGGAAATCAAAAAACCCTGGCAAGGCCGCTTCGAAAAGCCTACTCTTGGTGAAGTAGAACGATATACGGAATCTCTAAGCTTTGACTGGCGACTCTACCGATATGACATCGCCGGCAGTGTTGCTCACTGCAGAATGCTTGCAGAATGTGGGATTATTTCTCATGATGAGGCTTCCCAGATCATTACAGCCCTTGGGGAAATCTATCGGGAGATTGAACGAGGCGACTTTGTCTTCGACCCGTCCTTTGAAGATATTCACATGGCGATAGAGCAGCGGCTTATTCAGAAGATAGGCGACCTGGGAGGCAAACTCCATACGGCCAGGAGCCGAAATGATCAGATCGCTCTCGATGTAAGGCTATATTTACGAGACGTTATAGTATCCGTTCGGGAAGAACTCCTGAACGTGATAGAAGCTCTTATTAAACTGGCAACTCGGTATTTTCATGTGGTTATGCCCGGATATACCCATCTCCAGCATGCCCAACCCGTAGCCCTCGCTCACCACTTTATGGCATACTGTGAAATGTTTCGCCGGGACGAGGAACGCTTCGCCGATTCATTGAAGCGCGTTAATGTGCTTCCTCTAGGTAGTGCAGCCCTTGCTGGAACAAGTTTTCCCATAGATATGACTCTCACCGCTAAATACCTCAACTTCGACGCCGTAACTAGAAATAGCATGGATGCGGTGAGCGATAGAGATCATCTCCTGGAGTTTCTTTCAGCCGCGGCTATAACAATGATGCACATAAGTCGTCTTGCAGAAGAGCTGGTGCTGTGGTCAAGCTCGGAATTCGGTTTTATCGAACTGAGCGATGCCTTCTGCACAGGGTCAAGTATTATGCCGCAGAAGAAAAATCCTGATGTGGCGGAACTAATGCGCGGGAAGACCGGTAGAGTTTACGGCAATCTGGTAGCTCTACTGACGACCATGAAAGCGTTGCCCCTCAGCTACAACAGAGATCTCCAGGAGGACAAGATTCCCCTCTTCGATACGGCCGATACTCTCCTTAGCACTTTAAAACTCCTTGCTATGATGCTTCCTGAAATCACCGTTCGTGAAGAAAAAATGGAACAGGCAGTCAGCCAAGGATGGACCCTCGCCACCGAACTGGCAGACTATCTTGTAACTCAGGGTGTGCCGTTTAGGAAAGCTCACCATGTGGTTGGGCAGATTGTTCGATTTTGCATTGAAGAAGGGAAAGACTTTAAGGATTGCACTCTGGAAGAGTTGCGAAAGTTCCATAAAGCCTTCGACGAAGGCGTTTTTGAAGTGCTGGACGTTCGCACCGCAGTTGAGCGGCGAAAATCCCATGGCGGAACGTCGTGGACTCGAGTAAAAGAAGCCATAGAAGATGCGGAAAGGTATGTTAAAGCAACAAGAGAAAATCTCCAGATAATCAAAGATCGCTATGGCAGGCAAGGATACTCACACCTGCCAGTAGTGCATTGAGGTGTTCAATATGAAAGCAAATTTGATGAAAATGGGTCTTCTAAAATCATGTGTGCTTCTGCTTGCTCTTTTTGGTCTTGCTGGCTGTGGGAGGAAAGGATTTCCTGTCCCGGCTATTGTGGAAGAAGAATCGCCAAAGATTGATAAAGTCTTTGTGAATTTATATCCTGACGGCGTTGAACTCTCCTGGTATGTGCCCACCAAAGATAAAAGCTTTTCAAAGTATCCCTATTGTTTCACTGTGGAAAAGGCAGAGATAGACTGGAAAGGGTTAAGCTGTAAAGAATGCCCGGATCTTCCTTGGCAGAAGACTCAATGTTTTCACCCGGCTTATCCTGATCCAGCCAAGATAGAAGATGGGAAAATGGTCTGGAAAGACTCCCGGATTGTAGTAAACCGTGCTTACAGGTATAGAGTCACGGTTAGTGATAGAGACCGCCAGCGAGTGATTACTGCTTCTGATCCCGTGGATGTGCGTATTTACCCGATCGGCGATATGATGAAGCGACTCACCGCACGATCGACGGATAAAGGAATTATAGTCGAATGGCTGATTTGTCCTGACCAATGCAAGGATGCTAAAAACACTCTTAGTTTCAAGGTTGAAAAAAGAAGCGGCTCCGAACCGTGGCGTGTAGTATCCGAAGCCAATTACCGTAAGACGAACTACCTGGATACCGAAGTGGAAGGTGGAAAGCTCTATGATTATCGAGTAACGCCTTACTACGAAAAGGATGGCATAACAATCTGGGGGAAGCCATACATGATCACCAAAGTAAAGGCAAAGACCAGAGTATTGCCTCCCCCGCCAGAAAGTATATGGGTTGTGCCTGGAAAAGAAGGACTAGAAGTTCACTGGTTGGAACCCAAGGGAGGAAAAATCGCTGGCTACAATGTTTATCGAAAACAACCTGATGGTAGCATCGTCCGCCTTAATGATAAGCCTGTTCCCCATTCTCCTTTCATTGATAAGACGGCGTTGCCAAATCAAGTTTACGGCTATGCTGTGTCATCTGTTTCATCTGATCCATCCGGAGGAGAAGGGGTAACGTCTTCCTGGATTGAAATTCGTAATGTCTTCACGAAAGACAAAGAAAAAGAAAAAAAATAGAGCAATGGAGCAAACGGTATGCATCATTTTCATTATGTGAATGATACTCTACACTGCGAAAATGTTCCGCTTCCTCGTATTGCCGAAGAAGTGGGAACACCATGTTACGTTTACAGCCATGCTACTTTGACACATCATTTCAGAGTCTTCGATGGAGCTTTTGACACCGTTGATCATCTAACCTGCTTTGCTGTTAAGGCTAATTCCAACATAGCCATACTAAGCCTTCTGGGATCGATGGGCGCCGGGATGGATATAGTTTCTGGAGGAGAGCTGTATCGGGCCATAAAAGCCGGTATATCTCCAAAGAAAATCGTCTATTCCGGTGTGGGCAAGAGTGTCCAGGAGATAGATTATGCTTTGTCTGAAGGCATTCTCATGTTCAACATCGAGTCCTTCGAAGAATTGGAACTCATAAACGAACGAGCTAAAAATCTTGGAGTTAAAGCTCCTATAGCGCTTCGAGTTAATCCCGACGTGGATCCTCAGACTCATCCTTACATCTCTACCGGCATGAAGAAGAACAAGTTCGGTATAGACATGAAGCTTGCTCTGGACGCTTACACCCGGGCTTCAGAGCTTGACCACGTGGAGATCGTGGGAGTGGACTGCCACATTGGAAGCCAGCTTACTGACACAGCTCCTTTTGTTGAAGCTATAGGAAAAATTAGAGAGCTTGTTCATGAACTGAGACAGCGAAACATTGGCATACGCTATGTGGATATTGGAGGAGGGCTTGGTATTACCTACGATCAGGAAAAACCACCTCACCCAACAGAATACGCAGAAGCTGTGCTCAGGGAAATGCGAGGTCTGGAATGCCAGTTCATTCTTGAACCCGGAAGGGTTATAGTTGGAAATGCCGGCATTCTTCTTACAAAGGTTCTTTATAACAAGAAGAGTCCTCTGAAACACTTTGTCATTGTAGATGCCGGCATGAACGATTTGATACGCCCGAGTCTTTACAATGCCTTCCACGCAATCCTGCCTGTTCATCGGGATCCTTCGCGGGGGACAGAAGTAGTGGATGTGGTAGGTCCGATATGTGAGTCTGGAGATTTTCTTGCTAGAGGACGTTCCCTTCAGGTACAGTCATCGGGAGATCTTCTCGCTGTCATGAGTGCTGGAGCCTACGGTTTTTCGATGTCTTCCAATTACAACTCCCGCCCCCGAGCAGCAGAAGTGCTTGTGCGGGATGATCGGTATGAAGTCATTAGAGAGCGAGAAACATGGGAGGATCTTATACGCCTTGAGCGCATTCCTGACTGGATTAGGAGTGGTGTGGCATGAACAAAACTAAAATTCCCTTTATGAAGATGACCGGTAGTGGAAACGATTTTATTTTGATAGACAATCGGCAAATGTTGATTCCTCCAGAAAAAGCGGCAGAACTTGCCAGAAAAGCCTGCAGACCCAAGTTATCCTTGGGGGCTGATGGGCTTATCCTCATTGAAGACGATAAAGAGGCTGACTTTTCCTGGCGGTTTTTCAATTCAGACGGTAGCGAAGCCGAAATGTGCGGCAATGGAGCTAGATGTGCAGCCAGATTTGCCGCGTTGAAGGACATAGTAAAATCTTCTTCAATGGTTTTCAGAACCGGAGCAGGCTTGATAAAGGCTGAAATAACGGGTTCTAACCAGGTTAAGGTTCAAATTCCCAGGGTAAGCGAAATCAAACTGCATGTTTCTGTTAGCCTCGATGGCTTTGATGGTGCAACATATCTGGGAACGGATCAAAACCGACTGGTTGTTCATTTCGCTAACACAGGAGTGCCTCACGTGGTTATTTTCTGTAAAGACAGGAATGAACTTGATCGTATGGATGTAGTAAAGCTAGGGCGTTTTATCCGATTCCATCCGCAATTTTCGCCTCGGGGCACAAATGTTAACTTCGTATGGGTTGCCAGTGAAAACGAGGTTTTCATAAGGACCTACGAACGCGGCGTTGAAGATGAAACTCTAGCTTGCGGCACAGGCTCCATTGCTGCAGCAATCATATCTTCGGCTCTCGGAAAAACCCACTCTCCCGTGGCTGTTAATACAAAGGGTGGAGAAACCCTTCGAGTGTTTTTCAGCAAAGAGGCAGATAATTTTACGGAAGTTTTTTTGGAGGGACAGGCTCTTGTAGTCTGCGAGGGTCTGNTGTGGGATGAAACCTTAGTAAACTAAGGGAGGAGGCGCCATGTTTAAAGGAGCTATTGTAGCTATTGTTACACCGTTTCGCGACGGGAGAGTGGATGAGGAAAGTCTTCGGCAGTTAATAGAGTTTCAGATTGCCGAAGGAACAAACGGTATTGTGCCCTGCGGGACAACAGGGGAGTCGGCAACTCTTTCTTTCGAAGAGCACGAGAGAGTTATTGAGATAACCATTGAGCAAGTCAACAAGCGAGTGCCGGTTATTGCCGGAACTGGATCTAACAGCACAGCCGAAGCAATTAGACTCACACGCCATGCTTACAAGGCAGGAGCCGACGCTGCGTTAATGATCAGTCCCTACTACAATAAACCCACTCAAGAAGGATTGTATCGGCACTTCGCAAAGGTTGCTGCAGAAGTTGATATACCTATTATTCTTTATAACATCCCTGGAAGAACAGCAGTTAACATGGAGCCAGAAACTATTGAACGACTTTCTCGAATTCCCAATATCGTTGGCATAAANGAAGCTTCCGGTTCTATGAAGCAGATTATGGACATCATTGCTCGATGNGGAGAAGATTTCGTTGTGCTTTCTGGNGAAGACTACCTGACGTTCCCGCTTATGAGCGTTGGAGGCAAGGGAGTTATTTCTGTTGTATCTAACATTGCGCCGAGAGATATGTCGGAAATGTGCCGACTTGCTCTTGAAGGAAAATGGGACGAAGCTAGAGCTCTTAATTACAAACTTCTTCCTCTCTGTCACATTCTGTTTTGCGAAACTAACCCAGTGCCAGTAAAAGCTGCTCTTGCTATGATGAAGAAAATCCCGAGCGATGAAGTCCGACTGCCTCTTGCACCGCTTTCTGAAACCAACCGAGCAAAGCTTTATGATGTGATTAAAAAATACGGGCTTGTTTAGAATGCAGGTAATGCTTTAGCTTTAAGGCAAGCCACGAAGGAGAAAAGCATGATCGCCGTTGCTGTTGCAGGAATTGCAGGGCGGATGGGAAGCCGTATCGCTCAGCTTGTATGCGAAGCTGACGATATGAAGCTTGTTGGCGGCTGGGAACGTCCAGATCACAGCGCTGTTGGAAAACCCGTGAAACAATTTGTCCCGTCGGCGGAAGCTGATCTCGTGGTTTCCGGTAATGCCTCTGAAGTGATCAAACAGGCGCAGGTGGTAATAGATTTCACAGCACCGGAAGCTACAGTTGAACATTGCAAGCTCTGCGCAGTCAGTAAAGTTCCTATGGTCATTGGAACAACGGGACTTTCAGCCGACCAGCTCAATACGGTTCGTTCGTATGGGACATCTATGCCTATCGTTATATCACCTAACATGAGCGTTGGAGTAAACGTGTTGTTCAAACTTGTCGAATATGCTGCAAAATTGCTCGGTTCTGACTTTGATGTGGAAATCGTTGAAGCTCACCATCGTTTTAAAAAGGACGCTCCTAGCGGCACCGCTATAAAGCTGGGACAAATTATAGCTCAGGCTAGATCGGCAGAATGGGATCGAGTAGCCGTTTTTGCTCGCCAATTATAGCTCAGGCTAGATCGGCAGAATGGGATCGAATAGCCGTTTTTGCTCGCCATGGGCTTATCGGTGAAAGAAAGGCAGAAGAAATCGGCATACAGACGGTGCGAGCTGGAGATATTGTTGGAGAACACACGATCATATTTGGAAGCTTGGGAGAACGTGTAGAAATCACTCACAGAGCTCACAGTCGAGACAATTTTGCCCGAGGAGCTCTCAAGGCGGCTCGATGGGTGATAAATCAACAGCCTGGTGTTTACGACATGCACGATGTGCTGGGACTCAAAAAACAGGAGGCATAAACCTTATGGTTTTTGAAAGAGCGAATAGACTCAAGGAACTTCCTCCATACCTTTTTCAGGAGCTTGATCGACTCAAAGCAGAAGTTCAGGCTAAAGGTGTTGATGTAATCGATCTGGGGGTGGGAGATCCAGACCTTCCAACGCCACCTCATATTGTAGAAGCCCTTAGGGAAGCAGTTAAAGATCCTTCCACCCACAGATACCCTTCCTACTCCGGTATGAACGATTTTAGGGATTGTGTTGCAAGGTGGTATGAAAGACGGTTTGGAGTCAAATTAGAGCCATCACGAGAAGTTATCACTCTCATTGGGTCTAAGGAAGGTATTGCTCATATACCTCTTGCTTTTATTAACCCTGGCGATATTGTGCTTGTTCCGTCACCCGCTTATCCTGTCTATCACGCTGGAACTGTGCTTGCCGGGGGGAAATCTTACTTCATGCCACTTACGGCGGATCGAAACTTCCTCCCTGACCTTGATGCTATTCCTCCGTCGGTTGCCCAGCAGGCTAAGATGATGTTTATAAACTACCCAAACAACCCGACCGGAGCTACGGCCGAAGCGGAATTTTTTGAAAAAGTGGTCGCTTTTGCGAAGAAATACGAAATTATCGTCTGTCATGATGCTGCTTATTCAGAGATGAGCTTTGACGGGTATCGTCCCATGAGTTTTCTGGAAGTTAAGGGAGCAAAGGATGTTGGCATTGAATTTCATTCGCTTTCTAAAACCTACAACATGACCGGCTGGCGCCTCGGTTTTGCCGTTGGAAATGCAGAAGTTATAGGGGGACTCGGGCAGGTAAAAAGCAATATAGACTCGGGAGCCTTTAATGCAGTTCAAAAAGCCGGCATTGTGGCGCTTGAAGGTGATCAGTCCTGCGTTAGGGAAATGCAACGTATTTATCAGGAAAGGCGAGATGTTCTGATAGAAGGACTTCGTTCCGTCGGCTTATCACCGTTCGTTCCGAAGGCGACCTTCTATGTGTGGTGCCCTGTCCCGGAAGGAACTACATCAACAGGCTTTGCAATGACTCTTTTGAAGGAAGCCGGTATTGTTACCACTCCCGGAAACGGCTTTGGAGAACCGGGAGAAGGATACATACGTATGGCTTTAACGGTTCCCAAGGAGCGTATAAAGGAAGCGGTGGAACGCATGAAAAAATTGTTTGGCAACAGATAGAAACTGAGTAGCGAGAAGGTTATCCGTGGAAGAAGTGTTTATTGGTATTGGCAGTAATGTTGGAGATGCGATAGGACACTGTGAGGAAGCTGTCAGGCTTCTGGTGGAACGATCTGTCATAACGATTACCGCGTTGTCCTCATGGTATGCCACGGAACCTCAGGGGTATCGTGACCAGAATTGGTTTATCAACGGAGTGCTCAGGGGAGAGACGGAACTATCACCGAGGGAACTTCTTAAAGCCGTAAAAAGTATAGAAACCGACATGGGACGAGTTAAGACGGTGCGGTGGGGACCAAGGGTTATCGACATTGACATACTTTTCTATGGAACAGATGGGCAAATTTGCGTTGAAGAGAATGATCTGTACATTCCCCACAGGATGTTACAGGATAGAAGGTTCGTGCTCGTTCCCCTTTGCGAAATAGCTCCAATGCTTATGCATCCCATCTACAACCAAAATGTGAAGGAATTGCTACGGCAGGTCCCCCCAAAGGGACAAAAAGTCAAGAGGGTAAAAAAGAGATGATGCGGTTCATCCTTTTTTTGTTGCTTGCTTACTGCGGCTATCTTTTGTGGCGGTATGTGAAAAAGAAAGTTCTCTTACCGGAACAAGATAGAGGCCAAGCAGCTAAACAGGGACATCCAACGGTTGCGGAACTTGTTCAGGACCCTCAGTGCGGCGTTTACATAGTAAAGGACAAAGCGGTAAAGGATAAAATAGGCGGGAAAGAGGTTTACTTTTGTAGCGAAACCTGTAGAAGCCGATATATAGAAAGGAAGAAGGAGGATTCGGAGGAATGAAGTTCTTTATAGACACTGCGAACCTTGACGAAATTAGAGCGGCTCATGAACTCGGTGTTCTTGACGGNGTAACGACCAANCCATCGCTTGTGGCAAAAGAAGGNATNAAAGGACGTGAAGCTTTCAGGAAGCACATAAAGACGATCTGTGAGATTGTTCAGGGACCTGTAAGTGCTGAAGCTGTAAGCACAAAAGCTGAAGATTTGATCGCTGAAGCTCGTGATCTTGCTTCCATTGATCCCCATGTTGTGGTCAAGATTCCGATGACACGCGAGGGACTTAAGGCTGTTAGGGTTCTTTCTGAAGAAAACATCCACACTAATGTAACTCTCGTTTTTACACCTATCCAGGCACTCCTTGCTGCCAAAGCCGGCGCTACATACGTAAGTCCCTTTGTGGGGCGACTGGATGATATTACCTCGCAGGGGATGGAAATTATTAAGGACATCATGGATATTTTCTCCAACTACATGTTTGACACGGAAGTTATCGTTGCAAGCATAAGACATCCTCTTCATGTTCTAGAAGCAGCTAGACTGGGAGCAGACATTGCCACAATTCCTTTTAAGGTGATTGAACAGCTCATTCAACATCCACTGACAGATATTGGACTTAAGAGATTTCTGGAAGATTGGAAGAAAGTGGAGTAGGGGAAAGAGAACATCTTAAGGGCTTTTAAGAAGTGAGGGGTCTCCTGCCTGTCATCCTGAGCAATGTAGGGGCAGGACTATGTGCTTGCCCTGATGTGGGCAACCATGTAGGAGCAGACCTGCGGGTCTGCCCGGCAGACCTGTGCCTCGGAATGACAGGAAGAAAGTCCCTATTATGTATCGGCCTGATTTTTACAAGGGAGGAAGACGATGATGGTGGTCATGCCATTTCGGTTTAAGAAGCTGTTATGGTTGGCTACCACTTTGATCGTTTTTATAGCGACTCCTCCTACAGAAGCTCAAATCTACACCTATGTTGATGAAAAGGGAGTGGTGCATTTTACCAATGTTCCGACAAAACCCACTAATAAAGTGACCCCCAAGGCGCTAGCTGAGTTCAAGAGACAGCTTCAGCAAACTAAACGAAGATTTTACATGAGCGTTTCGACTCCAAGCGTTTATAGATCCTTTGCCTATGTTCCATCTGGTGGATATTCTTCCTCCTATGTTTCGAGCTACCAATATAGCATGAGGCCCATTTATCTAGGACTGCATCCTAACGAGAAAGCTTTTGAACCCTATATCAATGACATAGCAAGGGAGCATGGTGTTGATCCAAGGCTTGTGAAAGCAGTTATCCGAGCTGAATCAGCCTTTAACCCATCAGCGGTATCGCCTAAGGGTGCTATGGGACTTATGCAACTTATGCCTGGCACAGCTATGGATATGGGTGTGCAGGATCCTTACCATCCAATACAAAATCTCAGAGGAGGTATCGGTTATCTGAAGGAGATGCTTCGCCTTTTTAACAACGACCTGATACTTGCTCTGGCGGCTTATAATGCCGGTCCCAATGCGGTAAAGCAATATGGTGGAGTCCCGCCTTATGAAGAAACTCGACAGTATATACAGCGGGTGCTCCAGTATTACTCGCATTATAAGACTATGCCGTAGAGGTTAACACTGGCCGATGATCAATCCAGAGAGGAGTGGTGGTTCCCGTGATTTACTTAATCTTCCGAATGCTCTTACCTATTTTCGGATTGCTGCTGTGCCGGTCGTTCTTGTTGCACTGGTTCCACCGGTAAGTCCTGGAGCCTTTCATCTGGTCTTTTTTACCTGCCTTGCCGCTCTGGTTACCGATTACCTTGATGGTATTCTCGCAAGACGTAGGCATCTCGAAACACCAATAGGGAAACTTCTTGATCCGCTTGCAGACAAACTTCTTGTGCTGGCGGTCTTTATCATGCTCATACCGCTTGGTAAAGTCCCTGCCTGGATGGTTTTTCTCATAGTTGGACGAGAGCTTATCATAACGGGGCTTCGATCCATAGCGGCTTCTCAGGGAATAATCCTGAAAGCCAGTGTGCTTGGGAAAAACAAAATGATCTTTCAGTCTCTTGCAATGCTTTGCCTTGTGGCTTTCGTTCCAGGTTTTCAAGACATACTGGACAAGTTGGGAACCATCTGTCTGTGGATTTCTCTCGGGCTGGGGTATCTGTCGGCTGGAGTTTATTTCTTCCATTTTGCAAAGGAAATTAAAGCTCGTTAAACTATTAAACCTTCTGGATACCGTTGTGGACGAGAGCAATTGCGACAAAATCGGTAAATGCCCGGCTATTCTATTACCGGCATTCTTGATATTTCGGTGACATCGTAGATCTCTCGCATGAAAGCCTGAGCGACAACCTCTATCATTGCTTCGGATGACATAAGCATATCCATCTGGCGGGTAAATTGAAGGAGTCGGCCTATCTGGTCAAGGGTTATTTCTATGAATGGAGCCTCGTATTTCTGGAGTCTTCCCTCAACGCGGTCTGCTACTACTTCAACGGAAAAATTAAGAAGCTTGAGAATGCGAGCGATGGCTCTAGCCCGCCTGTTTCTTCGCACATCATCTGCCGCTCCACCTTTGAAAGCAAAGGTTATGTAATTTTTATTAATGGTTTGCCCGCAATAGCTATCCAGCAAGGCAAAGTGGTAGCCAACACGGGAGCTGAAATGAAGATACTTGTCGGAAATTATAGCGTAACTCTTGTCTCCAAATCGATCCATCATGTAAGGGTTGGAAAGCATCTGTTCGCTCAAAACGGAAAAGAACCCGCTAAATTCGACAGGACGAGGCGCCGGTTTCAAAAAAGCCTCATGTAACATGCCTTTTAGAAGGGCTCGAAATGGAACGGAAATCACAGCATCCACAGGAACTTTGTCGCCTCTGATTCTTTCCGTAAGAAGTCCTCCTCCCAGGTCAATAACATATAGATTCAAGGGAATAGGGGCATCAATGCGATAGGCGGCTCCATACTCATCGCTAAGAGCATCGCTCAACTTGAACATCTCACCATAGGATTTTTCATGTACAAACCGCATAATGTCGTGCAGAGTCTTACACCCTTCAGGGCAAAAGTTGGGAGACTGCGGATCAATTAGATTTAATGGCACTATAAAGCGCGAGAGTCTTTCGAGCACCCGATATACCGGCGTTCCTTTCATGGGTGTGTGTTCTCTGGAAGCATCAACAATCAGGTTTTTTACATGCTCTGGAAGTTCGCCTTTGTAAACCTTTCCATGAAAGGCATCAACCGTTACCGTTTCCCCTTCCGGAATGACTCTGGTTGCAACCTTTGTATTCAGCAGAGTTGGGATTTTAAATTCTCGAGCTACCGACGCCATGTGTCCTGTTATGCTTCCTGCATCGGTCACTATGGCACTTACACGATCCATTACGATAACGAATTTGGGAGAAGAATGGTGAGCTACCAGCACAGCTCCCTGAGGCACTTTGTAAAGATCCTCCTCTGATCGAACATAGAAAGCTGGCCCGCTTCCTATGCCTGGGCAGGCGATAGCTCCTTCAGGGATAAGCACCGGATAATCGGAAGGGATGTTTACCGATGGTATGTTTGAAGGCGATTCCACGAGTTTTAACGGTCTGGTTTGAAGGAGAACTATTTTGTCATCCGGCGCAAGAGCCCACTCAATGTCTTGAGGACAACGGTAATGTGATTCCAACCGCAAAGCATACTCAGCCAGCAGGCGAATGTGAGCTTCCTTTAGACATGGCGAACGCCTCAGCTCCTCTTCAACCGGCTCTTCTGACAATCCTCCCCCAGGATTCAATACCTGTTTTACAGCTTTATCCGAGACGTTAACTTCTGAAATGGTTAAGTCTCTTTTGACTCTATAGGTATCCGGAGAAACAACGCCGTCCACCACATACGATCCAAGTCCCCAGGCAGCGTTTATGACAATTTCGTCTTTATCTGGAGTTGATGGATCCCTGGAATAGCACACACCGCTTGCTACGGCAGGTATCATTTCGAGGCATCCAACACTCATGGCGCAGTCCTTATCGTCTATTCCCATGCGATATCTATAAGCCATCGCTCTGGGGGTATAAAGACTTGCGATGACATAACGATAGGATCGAAGAAGATGTTCGCGAGAAACATTTAGAACGGACACATACTGCCCGGCAAAAGATATGTCCCCGTCTTCTCCGATGGCACTACTTCTAAGGGCAACGTTTGCGTTTGAGCCGACGGTGCGAACAAGATCGTCATAGGCATTGAGTATAGCCTGAGCCAGCTCGGAAGGTACTTCTGATGCTATAATCTTTGCCTGAATTGCTTCACTTGATTCTTCGATAGATTGCGGATCTTCAAAATTGGTCTCCATGATGATCTTGTTTATTTCGTTCCGTAGGTCATTAGATTCCATAAACAGGTGGAAGGCGCTGACCGTTATGGCAAATCCCCGAGGGATTGGTAACCCCAGTTTTGTAAGCATTTCTCCAAGGTTTGCGTTTTTACCTCCGACCTTGTCAATNAGTTCCTGAGNAATCTGGCTGTAGGGAAGAACCCATGGGCCTTCAGATTCGTTTTCCCTGTGTTCTTCCAGAATTTCTCTGATATAATTTTGAATGGTCTGGTGAACATCGTAAAGCTCAGGATAGTTTCTGCCTGAAAGGTCATTCAATCTGTCAATCATTCGCAAGCTGTGGAAGATGCCTCGAGCAACCATTGATCTAACATGTGCCATGCCGAACATCGTTTTACCCTGGAGTTTCTCCTCAATNTCGGCGATAACNTTTGCCATTTCAGAGTTGGAATCGAGGAGTTCCTTAAAGTGCTGATATTTTATGCGAAATACCTCTGGGGATTGTAGCTTGTTTTGCTTTGGTCTGCGAAATATACGAGTTATCCAGGAACCTATGGACATTTCCTATTCGCCCTTTCTTTAAGAAAAATTTACGGCCAAACGGTTGTTTCGCAAAAATTATACCCATGAGAAAATAAGGTTTAAACCGTAAAACCCATGAGCGTTACAGTTTGCAAGTTTTACAGGATGTAAAATTATCGGACACTTAAAGGTCAGGGTTTCCTGAGACAAGCCTTAGAAAAGACTTGCCCAAAGCGTTAAATGATAAAATGGCATAGGCATTGCTAAACTAAACATAATGAGACATGGCTTCCAGCCTTGGATAATAAGACGGGAGAGGATATGCACGAGCCGAAATATTACAATCAGTTGAGAAATAGAATATTCTTAATCACCGTATTCACATCGCTTATCCCAATTGCTTTGATTGCAATCATAAGCGGTTATCAATTCCATACGGCGTATAAGTCGAAAACCATGGCTTATCTTTCGGAGTATGTTCAGAAGCATGCCCAGAGCATCGATGCCTTTCTGGCTAACAGTATTGGAGCGATAAAGATAATTGCTCAATCTAATAGCGTTGAAAAGCTCAACGACTCTTCTCATCTTAACAACATGTTGATGATTCTTCAGTCCACCAAGGAGGGAACATTTGTTGATCTAGGGCTAGTTCGAGATGATGGCATCCAGACGGCTTATGCTGGTCCATTCAAGTTCGGGATGGCCTTTTACGGAAGTGCCAGGTGGTTCCAGGAAGCCATACAAAATTCTTATTACATCAGCGACGTATTTCTCGGTCTCAGGGGAATGCCTCACTTTGTTGCAACCATCAGGATAGAGGATAAAGGCAAATTTTGGATACTTCGATCCACCATCGATTTTGCCACTTTTACAAGAGTTGTCGAAAATCTCAGAATTGGAGAAACAGGTGAGGCTTTTATCTTGAACTACGACGGAGAGTTACAAACATCTCTAAATCGAGCGTATCCAAGAGAGCTTCTTCAGGGGATATCCAGAACAGTTCTTTCTGGATCGGCTACAGGGATTGAGGAACCATTACTGGATATTCCGATAATTAGGGAGATAAGTCGAGAAGATACAACCGTGGCGCAGGAAAACGTGGCCGTAAAGATTTTTAGCAGAAAGTCAGTGGATGGGAGAAACATGCTCTATGTGGCAGTTCCTCTCAAGATGGCTCGATGGATTTTGGTTTACACTCAACTGGATGCCGAGGTTTTCAAGGAGATTCATAAAGCCAGAACGGCGGTTATTGCCGTCTGTATTCTATGCGGCCTGGCCTTTGCCGTCCTCAGTTGGCGGTTCGCCAATCATCTTGTAGATCGAATCAAAGAGGTGGATCGGGAAAAGGATATAATGAATGAGCAGATTATAGAAACCGGGAAATTAGCTTCCCTTGGAGAATTAGCCGCTGGAATCGCTCATGAAATAAATAACCCTGTTGCAATCATGGTCGAAGAAGCCGGATGGATTGAGGATTGCCTTAAGGACCTGCCGGCAGATCAAAACTCGGAAATTTATGAAGAAATTGCCAGATCTGCCAAGCAGATAAAAATTCAGGGTTCACGCTGTAAAGAAATTACCTATAAACTCCTGACCTTCGCTCGTCGAACAGATCCAGGAGAGAAGCGGGTTTCCCTGAACGATTTACTTAAAGAGCTGGCACCACTTTGCGAACAGCGAGCACGTTACGCTAGAGTAAAGATAGAGCTAAGACTTGAGAAGAACCTTCCCGACGTTGCTCTGTCTGCTACAGAAATGCAACAGGTAGTGTTCAACCTTGTTAATAATGCTATAGACGCCATGGAAGTTCATGGAGGTGGTGTTCTTACTCTGTCCACAAAACTGGTCAACGACTGGGTTGTTCTGGAAGTTTCGGATACAGGACCTGGCATTCCTAAATCGGTTCTACCACGAATATTCGAACCGTTCTTTACAACTAAACCGGTCGGCAAAGGCACTGGTCTTGGGCTTTCTATCTGTTACGGGATCATTAAAAAAGTGGGAGGCAACATAGAAGTTGAAAGCGAGTTGGGTAAAGGCACGACATTTAGAGTCTGGTTGCCCCCTGTGGAAACTCCATCGAAATTTGTGGTTGGAGCCCTTCCTGAAATTGTAGTCCTTAGCAAAGAAAAAGATACTCAACCGAAAAAGCATGTGGAACAGTCTCCGCAGAGTCAGCATGAGGAAACAGAGCAAGAAAAGAATGCAGAGCTCGATAAACAGTCGTCAAAATCGTAAGCAGAGGTAGCGACAGGAGAAAACCCGATGCAGCCATGCGGAAAAAACCGGAAAATGCCATCACTTAAAGTTCTAATCGTGGATGATGAAGTTGCCTACGTTGATGTGATTCGAAGGAGAATGGAAAAACGCAACCTGAAGGTTGACTCGGCTCATAGTGGATCAGAAGCCATCAGGAAGATGAGAGAAAACTCTTTCGACATAGCCATTGTGGATCTTAAAATGGAAGACATGGACGGATTGGAAGTGGTTAAGATTTTAAAGAAAATGGATCCAGATATGCCTGTCATAATCGTAACCGGCCATGGTTCGGAACAAGCTGCAAAAGACGGCATAGCTTACGGCGCCTATGCTTATCTTATGAAGCCATGCGATTTCGATGTTCTTATGGGGAAAATATGGGAAGCTGTAAAAACCAAAACAGCCCGAAATAGGTAAGAGGTTACCGTGAAATTTTTGAAAAAACTTTTCAGCAATTTCCGTAAACAGGAAAAGCCGCTTTACAGTCCGGAAGAACTAAGACTTATTTTTCAAAACAGGTATCACAACTTTAAACTTCTTCTTGGGGCGAACAACAAGGCTCTTGAGATAATGACCGAAATTGAGGAAATGCTCAGGGGTTATAAGCCCTTCGGGATGACCTTCATCCGCTCTCGAGCGACCAGAGTAAGCGCAAGTGTGTTTCAGATGATACAGTATCTCAATGAGCTTTCCTCGGGAAGATACGAAAAACTTTATCCCAAATTCCGAGAAATCGAAGAAGCTATCAGACGTCTTATAGAACCAAAAATAACCCTTACCGATGCGCCGCTCGTGATTCCTCTGGATTCCGTAAGCCGTGATACCGCCGATCTGGTTGGTTCAAAGATGGCTAACCTCGGCGAACTCAAGCATGTTCTGGGACTTAATGTCCCCGACGGTTTTGTTATTACGGCAGAAAGCTACCGAAAGCTTCTCATTGAGACCGATCTATTTTCTGAGATAAACCGCTTGATTCAAAAAACGGTTACCGAAGATATAAGCGATTTCTTTGCTTTGAGTTCCGCAATCCAGCAGCTTATCGTTAATGCTTCTGTGCCTGAGGAAATTGAGGAAGCGATAGTGTGCGGGATAAACGAGCTGCTTAAAAAATATGGCCCTTCCATCACATTTGCCCTGAGAAGTAGCGCTCTAGGTGAAGACCTCCCCGGCCATTCCTTCGCCGGTCAATATAGATCAATCCTTAACGTCCATCCCGACAATGTCATTCAGGCATACAAAGAAGTCGTTGCCAGCATGTATGGACTTCAAGCCATGACATATCGATTCCGCTACGGTATTCGGGATGAAGATATTGCCATGAGCGTAGGATGTCTTGTGATGATAGACCCCATAGCATCAGGCGTAGTGTACACCAGAAATCCGCTTAATCCTCAAGAAGACAGCCTTCTTGTTCATTCAGTTTGGGGACTGCCTAAACCTGTAGTTGATGGATCTCTCGAATCGGATATGTTCATCGTATCTCGCCATGAACCCTTTGAAGTGCTTGCTCAAAACATTGCTATCAAGGATGTTGCTTACATTCCTCTTGCGGAAGAAGGAGTCGCTCGAGCAGAGATGCCCCCTCACCAGTGGGAGATGCCATCTCTTACGAAAGATCAACTTCAGGCTCTTGCCCGGATTGTTCTCAGTATAGAACGTCACTACGGAGTGCCCCAGGATATTGAGTGGGCTCTCGCTTCAGATGGCCGTTTTGTGATCCTTCAGACTCGTCCTCTGAATCTTAAATCCCAGGAAATCTCGGAAGAGAAAGTAAAAATTTTCGAGCCTTTGCCAGTTGAGGAGGTTATTCTTAAAGGTGGAGTAACGGCGAGCCCTGGGGTAGCTTCCGGAAAGGTGTTTGTGGTAAAGCGAGACGCTGATGCTCTCAGGTTTCCTGAAGGAGCGGTGCTTGTCACAGAACTGGCTCTCCCCAGGTGGGCATCCCTCCTAGGACGTGCCTCTGCTGTGGTAACAGAGGTCGGAAATGTTGCCGGACACCTCGCTAATGTGGCAAGAGAATTCAAAATCCCGGCTATATTCGGCCTTAGCGGCGCCACCAGGATTCTCAAAGAAGGCGATGAAGTCACCGTAGATGCCAACAGAAGGCTTGTTTTAAAAGGGTTAAACGCTGTGCCTTTACAAGACGTCAGCAAGGAAGAATCTATGATGATCGACACACCGGTGTATAAAACTCTTTACGATGTCTCACGCTTAATAGTTCCTCTGCATCTTCTTGATCCCGATTCTATCGACTTCAAACCTGAGAAATGCAAAACCTACCACGACATTACCCGCTTTTGCCACGAAATGTCTGTGAGAGAAATGTTCCGCTTCGGCAGAGAATTCAAATTCGCCGAAAAGGCTGCTAAACGGCTCATAAGCGAAAGAAAAATGCAGTTCTGGGTTCTAGACCTTGATGATGGCTTTTATCCTGGCGCAGTTCCTCCGGAAACTAAATATGTGCGGATAGAAGACATTGCTTCTATACCGATGAAGGCTTTGTGGGAGGGCATGATGGCAGTGCCATGGAGCGGGCCTCCACCTATAGAAACCAAAGGCTTTCTGTCCGTGCTGGCGGAATCTACCCTTAATCCCAATCTCGACCCTGCCGTTTCCTCCACAATGGCTGTGAAAAACTACTTTATGATCTCTCGAAACTTTTGCTCTCTCCAATCTCGCTTCGGTTACCACTTCTCGGAAGTTGAGGCTTTGGTAAGTGAGCGGACAAGGGAAAACTACGCCAGTTTCCGATTTAAGGGTGGAGCCGCAAGTCTTGATCGGCGTATTCTCCGAGCAAAGTTTATAGCTTCAATCCTCGACCTGTGGATGCTCCGTTGCGATGTGAACGGAGATGCTCTGGCAGCACGAATAGAAGGCAGAAACATCGAAGAAATGAAGGACATTCTTCGGGTGCTCGGCTATCTAATCATCCACACCCGCCAACTGGATATGGTCATGACTGACCCGCAGTCGGTTGCATACTATCGCCAGAAAATGCTCGCCGATCTCCGAAAACTTTGCACAGTTTTTTTGCCGGACATAGAGTAACTGGCTTCGGTTATAAAGAGGAGAGATCGGAAATGGCTAAAAATCAAGTTATGCTTTTGTTCGATCATGTGATGGAAGATGACAAGAATTTCGGTCGGCTGGTTACGCTCAGTGATTTCCTTTCTCAACCCAGAAGTCTTCAGGAGCTGCTTGATGGTAGTCTTCAAATAGTCCTTAATGATTTCGATCTTGAAGCCGGGCGCATATATCTTTCCGATCCCATCCGTGGCGATCTTTACCTTGCCGCTTACAAAGGTCTTGATATTTCCGGGCTTGAGAGAGTTCAAATAGGGCAGGGGTTTACAGGGAAAGCGGCAGAACTTCGATCCTTTATCGCCTACAGAGTGGAAGAACTCGAGGATAAAGCCAGAGCACGACTTCTTCAGGATAAAGGGCTTAAGATAGTTTACTGCGTTCCCTTTGTCGTTTTAGGTAAGGTCGAAGGAGTCATGAATCTCGGTTCTAAAAAAGATGTAGCGCTTTCCCTTCAGGAGATGAAACTTCTCTTCATTATGGGACACCAAATCGGGATTGCAATAGCTTACTCTCGTCTTTATGAGGCTTTAAACGAAAAAATCCAGCTTCTGGAAAACCGCAAAGAGACCATAAAGTTTTTTGCCTACTCCGTAAGTCACGACCTCAAAAGCCCCGCCATAGGACTTTACGGTTTAACTAAGAGGCTGGTTGAAAAATACAGCGAAGGTCTTGCAGAAAAAGGAAAGATGTACTGCCGCCAGATCATGAAAGCAGCAGAAGAGATTGTGAATCTTGTGGAATGTATCAACCACTACATTTCGGCCAGGGAAGCCGTTGAAGAGCCTCAAGTCTTCGCTCTTGCTGACACCATAGAAACCATCAAATCTGAATTCAAAAGCAGATTAGAAAATCAAAAGGTGGTACTAGAGGTGCAGAATAATCTTCCGCTCATCTATGGTTACCCACACCTGCTTTTAAGAGCCATCAGAAACCTCGTGGACAACGCTCTTAAACACGGAGGGCAAAATTTATCCAGGATAAAAATTGAAGTAGAAGAAAAGCAGGACTTCTGGATTATAGCCGTTCGGGACAATGGAGTGGGCATTCCCTCCGACATGGTTGATGTTATTTTTGAGCCGTTTCACAGAGGGAGGAGCAGAGCAGAGGGTTCGGGTCTTGGACTTGCTATCATTTCTGAAGTCGCCAAAAAGCATGGTGGTAAAGCGTGGGTTGAATCATCTCAGGAAAAACATGATACAGCCTTTTACATTTCGATACGACGTTTCCCTGGGATAGAGAAGAAATTGGCATAATCAACAGGCATAACCAACTCCTTGGAGGATTACGAAACATGGGACTTAAAGGACTCGATGCGATCTTCAAGCCTCAAAGTATAGCCGTGGTGGGAGCTACAGAACGGGAAGGTGCTGTGGGAAAAGCGGTTATGAAAAACCTTTTGGAAGCTCGCTTTCCCGGTCACATTTATCCTGTTAACACCAGAAGGAAAGAGGTATGTGGGATTAAAGCATTTCAATCCGTAAAGGACATAGGAAACACTGTAGATCTTGCAATCATTGCAGTACCGATAGAAGAAGTTCCAGATGTGCTTGATGATTGTGGTGCTGTGGGTGTTAGGGGAGCCATCATTCTCTCGGCTGGTGGCAGAGAAATCGGCGGTGATGGGCTGAGAATCGAAAAGCGTATAGCAGAGGTGGCTCAATCCAAAGGCATTAGGCTCATAGGCCCAAATTGCCTCGGTGTTATTTGTCCTGAACGTTCCCTTAATGCGAGCTTTGCTTCCCACATGCCGATTCCAGGACGAATGGCTTTTATTTCCCAGAGCGGTGCTCTATGCACGGCTATCCTTGATCTGGCTGTGGAAGAAAAGATCGGCTTCAGCTATTTCGTAAGCATTGGCTCTATGCTCGATGTCGATTTTGGAGATCTCATAGACTATTTCGGCAACGACACCAAAGTAAGCAGTATCCTTATCTACATGGAAGGACTCACCAATCTGAGGAAATTCATGAGCGCTGCCAGGTCGGTATCCAGAGCAAAGCCTATAGTCGTTTTGAAAGCGGGAAGAAGCCAGGCGGGAGCACGAGCAGCCTCTTCTCATACGGGAGCCATGACCGGAGAAGATGCTTTATACGATGCGGCCTTTGAGCGAGCCGGCATTGTAAGAGTCAAGGAAATCGGGGAACTCTTTGCCTGTGCTGAATTGCTTGCAAAGCAACCACGTCCGTCCGGTCCCAAAATGGTTGTGATCACCAACGCCGGAGGTCCTGGCGTAATGGCGGCTGATGCGATATCGGACGCCGGTCTTGAACTGGCAGACCTTGGCTCTGACACCATGAACAAACTCAACAATATCCTGCCGAAATGCTGGAGTCGGGGGAATCCCGTGGACATACTGGGAGACGCCACACCTGAACGTTACATTCAGGTAGTGCAAACATGCCTCGAATCTACAGACGTAAACGGCGTTCTCGTAATTCTAACACCCCAGGCAATGACCGATCCGGTTGCTGTTGCTGAAACTTTTACAAAGACCGTCATTCGACGTCCCATGCCCATTCTGGCTTGCTGGATGGGTGGGCACGATGTTGCCCCAGGAAGAGCAATCCTCAATAAAGCCGGCATACCTACCTATGAAACACCTGAGGAAGCTGTCCTGGCTTTTAAATATCTCTATGACTACGCAAGAAATCTGGATGCGATCCAGCAGATCCCTCCTCGATTTTCTAAAACTCTCATCTGTGACAAAAACAGTGCCAAGAAGATCATTGAGGAAGTTCTTTCACAAGGCGACGGCAAAGTGGGCGAATGGCAATCTATGGCTATCCTGCGAGCCTATGGGTTTCCGGTTAACAACGTAGAACTTGCTAAAACCAGGGAAGAAGCCATCAAGCTGGGTAAAACTATGCCCATGCCACTTGTAATGAAAATAGCTTCTCCCGATATTCTCCATAAAACCGAAGCTGGTGGAGTCAGACTCAATATAGGATCAGAAGAAGAAGAAATTGCCGAAGCCTTTGATGCTCTAATCGCTTCTGCAAAAGCGTATAAGCCTGATGCTAGAATTGACGGTGTGACTATGCAGAGCATGGTTAAAGATTACGACTATGAACTACTTATCGGAGCGAAACAAGATCCGCTTTTCGGTCCCGTTGTTCTTTTCGGATGGGGTGGAATCTTTGCGGAGGTTTTAAAGGATTACGCCATCGGAATTCCTCCTCTTAATCGTGCTCTGGCTCGCATGATGATAGAAAAAACCCGCGTAGCGAAGCTCTTAAAGGGTTATCGAGGACGTCCTCCGGCTGATTTTGAACTTATAGAAGAGCTTCTAATACGTCTTGCCAGTCTGGTGATCGATTTTCCTGAAATAAAGGAACTTGATATGAATCCCGTCTTTATAAGGCACGGAAAACCTGTAGTTGTTGATGCGCGAATGATTCTAAAACCTTCAGATGTTCAGACACCTATGCATCTCATTATTAGCCCTTATCCCAACCAGTACGAATGGCACATGGAAACTGCAGGTGGAGTAAGAATTTTTGTGCGTCCTGTGCGACCTGAAGATGCACCATTGTTTGAGGAGCTCTTTAAGGTGCTTTCTCCCACAAGCGTATATTTCCGCTTCTTCCGACCAATGAAGGCTCTGCCTCACTCCTTGCTTGTGAGATTCACTCAGGTTGATTACGACAGAGAAATTGCTCTTGTGGCTCTGGATGAAGATAGTGTTGAGGAGCGTATGCTTGGAGTGGCCAGAGTAATTTCGGGAGCGGATAAAGATGAAGCTGAATTCGCCATTCTGGTGGGAGATCCATGGCAGGGCAAGGGAATCGGGGCGGCGCTTTTAAGGAAGTGTCTCCAGATTGCTAAAGAACGAGGCATAAAGCATGTGTTCGGTATAGTATTGCCAGAAAACACTCAAATGCTGGCATTGGGTAAAAAGCTCGGTTTTAAAATTTCCCGGTCTGGTGGGGGAGAATGTGAATTGAGAATAGACTTGGAAAAGGTTTCTTTTGAAGAGCTAAACGGGTCTAACAATCAGAGAAAAGGGGAGCGCAATCATGAAAACGAAGCAGATTCTTGTAGCAGTTGATGTATCGGAGTGGGCATTTCGAGTGGTGGAGTATGTTGGAAAGGTGCTGGAAAACGACAGTAATGTCTCGGTGAAGATTCTTCACATTATGAGCCCGCTTCCGGAGAGTTTTTGGGATGTTGAGAGTAGTCCTCTTGTTACCTACCGTCCTGATATTATGCAGGCCTGGGATGTGGCACAGCGAAAAGCTGTGGAAGCAGAAATGGAGAAGCTTGCGGATGTTCTGGTTAAGCACGGCATTTCGCGGGATAGAATCATCATCTCGGTTCAACAGCGTCAGGTGGGCATTGCTCGAGATATTGTCTTCGAAGCTCAAAAAGGTTATGATGCGCTCGTTGTGGGACGCCGAGGCGCAAGCAGGCTCAAGGAACTTATCATTGGAAGCATTGCATCTAAGATTCTTTCCAGATTGACCAACGTGCCTCTCTGGGTCGTGGGAGAACAAGCAGAAGACAAGAACATACTGATAGGTATGGATCCATCGGCAGAAGCAATGAAAGCTGTTCAGTACGTAGCTTCTATGCTAGGAGGAAAAGACAGGCCAGATTTGAAAATTCATCTTGTTCATGTAGTTAGGGCTCTGGAACTGCTTACAGTAAGTTACGATCCATTCTTTGTGCCTGATGAACGTGTGGAATGGATGAGGCGAGTGGAGCAGCAACAAATGGAAGAAGTGCGAGCCAAGATGGGTGAAGTATTTGAAAACGCCAAAAAGATACTTGAAGATGCAGGTATGAGACATAAACGAATCGAGGCTGATATTATTTCGGGTGCTTACAGTAGAGCAGCCACTCTTGTGGAAGAAGCTAGAAAACGTCAGTGTGGAACGATAGTTGTTGGACGTCGAGGTCTTTCGAAAATAGAAGAATTTTTCCTGGGAAGGGTGAGTAGCAAGGTGCTTCAGATGGCTCCTGATAAGACAGTGTGGATAGTGGCTTAATATGAACAGGTTAATCGTTAAGATATGGTGTTTGCTGATTTATATTGTTGTGCTGGTTTTTGCAGATACCTCTCTGGCGGGGCAGTGTATTCGCTGTGGAGGCAATCTGGTTTGTGAAGGCGACAGTGAAAGCGAGTTAATGGAAGTATGCGGAAAGCCGGACTATGTTGAAGATAAAGGGATCTTAAAGATTCCTGTGGGCTATAGATCTTACGCATATAAGCCCGTGCGGGTCTTTTACTACAATTGCGGTTCCGACCGCCTTGTGCAGTTTGTGACCATAACCGGAGGCACTATAACGGAAATCAGATCAGGTAAAAAATATGGCTCTGGGGTCCCTAGGTGTAATGAATGAAAAAGCGCTTATCTCTTGCTTTGACTTTGAATTTTTCTTTCTGACCATCTACGGAGGAAACCAACAAAACGGTTTACCGGGGACGGGCTTAAAATGCCCTGTTTTTGCAGAGCCTCACTTAAGCAGGAGGAAACATATTCGCATAGAACACATTCCTGATTTGGTTCAATTAACCCTTCAGAATTTTTAGGCGTTACCTTATCGGGATTACCAAAGCAGGAAGGTTTACTCTTAGGCTCCTCATCCTTTGATGGTCTAACAAGATGAGGAGCCGAAAAATTAGATTCGCCGTAAAAACTACTCATTCTATAATTTCTAAAACTGCACGTTTTTTAAGCTTTGTCGCTGCTGCGTTCAAAATAGTGCGGATAGCGTGAGCGTTCCGCCCTTCTCGACCAATGATTTTCCCCAGATCCTCTTTGGCCGCTCGAAGTTCAATGACACAAGTGTTCTGCCCTTCAATTTCTCTAACGTCCACTTTTTCTGGATGCTCTGCCAGGGATTTGGCAATAACTGCTACCAGTTCTTTAAGCTCTTTCATACTTCTTCTCCGTTTCTTAAGGGGTTAGAGGATTATGACATTTATTGCCGACAAAAAACCAACGAACCCTTCGTGCCTGTTCTGATTCTTCGCGTTAATATTGACTTCTTGATAGTTCCAATTTACATAAGAGCATCAACTACATTAAAGAAAAAATGGGATCTGTGTCAAGAAGAAAGATTTGTGATAATCATGAGATGGAGTAAAAATGATCACACCAGGATGGTTATAGGTTGGAAAAACTTCAGAATGCCCTTATAGAGACGTTAGCCGAACTAAAAAACGTATACAGTGACGATTTATCTAAGCTTCATATAACAGGGAAACTGCCTGTAGCGGTCAAAAAACTTCTGGCTCGAAGTTTTAATTTGTTTGACGAATCTTACCGCTTATTCATTTCTCGCCATCATTCTTCCATCAGCGAGGTAAAGTGCCATATAGGGTGTCATTTTTGCTGTTATCAGGCGCCTTATGGAATTTCCATAATCGAGTACCTCTATCTTTATGAAGGTATATGCAAAACCTCACCCGGCAGACTATTTTTACCTGCTTTGCTTGATCGAACAGAATTTATCGCGTCGCTTTCTCAAAACATTAAATCCACCTGTGAGCTTCTTAAAGCCTATTCTCGCAAAATGCTTCTGTGCCCTTTTCTTGATAAAAATTCCAGACTATGCATGGTGTATGCTTATAGACCTCTTGTTTGCAGGATGCATATAAGCTTTAGTGCTCCTCGATTCTGCCATCCTTTGCATGAAGAGCCATGGAGGTGTGAGGCTGTAAATATTGAATCTTCCGATGCCATTAGAGAAGTTCTAGCTGAACTGGACGATGTTTTTCCATTTTCTTTGTCTCAGTTTCTTTTTGTTGGAATTACCGAGTTTATGGTAAACATTATGAGATGCCAGCCGATAAAATGGTGGTCGTAAAAACTGGGCAATCTTTCAAACCAAAATACCATGCGAGATAGCCAAGGAGAGATTTGCCAATGAATACCGCCGACAACAATGCCGTAGTATTCTCTGTGTCTTCACCTATAGTGGTGGAAGAATCTTTCGTTCTTGATAAACCAAGCTTGCAGGACAATACCGCTGATTGGGATCGGTTGCTAAAGCATCTAAAAAAGAAAGGCTTCGAACCTCTTACTCTCAAGGGAATGACCCTTGAAAAACTAAAAAGATTTACCGAAACGATAAGAAAGCATAACTTTGCTGGGCAAGCTGTTCTTGTCTATGCTAAAGATGGCTGGGACATTGTGGATGTTGCTGAATCTCCCCCGGCAGAATCGCTCTCTGGAGGTCCCTTTGGAGCTGCCTTCGACCTCGGAACCACAAGAATCGCCTTTTATCTTGTAGATTTTTCAACCGCTAGAGTTATCTATGAAACATCTATTGCCAATCCACAGATTCCATTTGGTGAAGACATTCTCAGTCGTATTCACTACGCATCTACGGACGAAAAACTCAAAGAACTTCAGATGCTCCTTATTGAAGCCTTTAACAATGCGATAGCAAAGGTTATGGAAGAACTTCAATTCTCGGCAGACCGCATCTACGCAATGGCTGTTGCTGGAAATACTACGATGAGCCATTTTTTCCTGGGGCTCAACCCATCCCGTATATGTAGAGAACCCTACATACCCGTAGCAAATAGCTTTCCGATATTTCGAGGGCGAGAACTGGGACTGAACATGAATCCTGAAGGTATAGTTTATGTTTTCCCCAACGTTGGTTCCTACTTTGGTGGCGATGCCGTCGCTGGTATTATCGCTTCTGGAATGTATAAGGATGAAGCCATATCTCTTTTAGTGGACGTTGGGACAAATGCTGAGGTGGTTCTCGGAAATAAGGATTGGCTTATCGCCTGTGCCGGTGCTGCCGGACCTGCTCTGGAAGGAGGAGTGGTAGAACGTGGTATGATGGCTGCACCCGGGGCGATTGATCGAGTTCGCATTAACCCCGAGACTTTAGAACTCACCTACCATACCATAGGCGATCAGAAACCCATTGGAATATGCGGATCGGGACTTATCGATTTAATAGCCGAGATGTTCCAGGCGGGTTTTTTAACTATCCAGGGCAAGATCAACACCAAGTTAAAAAGCCCCAGAATTGTAAATACTCCTGACGGTACAGGTTTTATCGTTGCCTTCGCAGAAGAAACGGCAGATGGGAAGGATCTCATCGTAACCGACATTGATATTGGCATTCTCCTCAAATCAAAAGCGGCAATGTACACCATACTTAATATTATAGCTCGCAAGGTGGGACTCGATATCCACGACATTGATAAATTTTACGTCGCTGGTACCTTTGGTAACCATATCGATCCGCGAATGGCTATTCGTATTGGTATGCTTCCCGACCTTCCTCCAGAAAAATTCATTCCTGTGGGCAATACATCAGGGAAGGGAGCTTCAATGCTTCTTCTCAACCGAAAGATTTTTCAGGACATCGAAGAAATATGCACCAAAATAACTTATGTGGAACTGAACGTTAACGTTGAATTGATTCACGAATTCAGAGGCGCCCTTTTCTTGCCACATACCGATCCTTCTCTCTTTCCTTCGGTTCGAATCCCGGAAATAGCCAAAGGATAAACGTTTATGGTAGAGTGGTCGCCTCCAGGGGTTAATCATGCATGGCTGGGACAGGGTGGGCAAGCCCGAGGTTTGACTCTACTTCAGGTTTTATTTTGGGTTATAGCCGTTCTTCTTTCTCTTTTGCTATTCTACGGGATTTTTTCAGCTCCTACGGGCATGAAGGGATACTTAAACAAAAAGAGCCAGCTCAGTATTATCAACCAGAACATAGAGAGCCTTGAAAAGGAGAATGAACGGTTATATAGAGCCATTAGGCAATTTAGGGATAATCCCGAAAGCCGTAAAGAAATGATCCGACGTCAACTTGGCTGGATCCAGGAGGGGGAGCGAAAAATTATATTTGTACCTCAACAATAAAAACTCCATGAAGGAGGGACACAATGGATTACAACAAAGTGTTCATGGTAAAGTGGAACCCTTTTTCAAACATGTTGAAGAAAGCCAAAAAGCTTTATGAAAAAGCAGAGATTTTCGATGTGGTGGAAAAGGGTGATCTAGTGGCTATAAAGCTTCATGTCGGGGAACTGGGCAATCCCAATTACATCCGCCCCTTTTTTGTGAAACAAATTATGGATGAAGTGATCAAAAGGGGAGGAAAGCCCTTTTTAACCGACACAACAACCTACTATCCTGAAATGAGAGCAAACGGATACGACCATCATGAAAATGCAGTTGCTAACGGTTTCGGGTTTGGACATTTTATCAGCGCTGATGGATTAAAGGGTGGTTATGTGGTGCCGGTTCCTACAGGGTCTGATCTGATTAAGGAGATTGAAGTTGCCGGCGCCCTTTATGAAGCTGATGCTATGATTGTAGTAACTCATGTTAAAGGACATCCTCTGGCTGGTATCGGCGGAGCTATAAAAAACCTGGGGATGGGGGGAGTTTCGAAAAAATCCAAGCTGGAACAACACAGGCTTGTGGATATGGAGCTCAACACGGAGAAATGCCAGGGTTGCGGTGCCTGCAGAGAAGCCTGTAGAATGCAGATTCCGGTAATAGATCCAGAGAAAAACGTAGTTGTCATAGATGATCCAAGATGCATGAGATGTCCTCTGTGCAGCCAGGCCTGTCCCGAGGGGGTTATAACGCTGATAGGGAAGGAACGGCTTTGTAGAGGATTGGCTCTGGCGGCAAACACGGTTCTGAGAACTTTCAAACCAGGCAAAGTAGCTTTCATTAACTTTGCGGTATCGCTAAGTACTGTTTGCGACTGCGGTCCTATGCAGGCAGAAATGATAGGCCCTGATGTGGGAATTTTTGCCGGATTTTCAGCCCTTTCTGTGGATGCAGCAAGCTTTTCTTCCATTGATCATAAGCGGTTGAATGAGCTTCATAAAACCGATGCTTGGGAACAGATAAGGTGTCTAAAAGAACTTGGCTATCCAGGGTCTGATACTCCTGAGATTGTCACAATATAATACGTTAAGTAGGAGTAATCCCGCTAAAAGGCGGTGTCGCAATTCGATGCGTGTTTATGTAGGGGCAATCCCGCGAGGCGGGACGTCGCCCCTACCACCAACTACCGATAATTTTCGAACATTCCTTCTAAACGATTGACACGGAAAAATTTTTTATCTACAGTTCAAAAACCATTTGGGAGGGATTTTTCCTTGAAGATTAAGAGTTTAGATTAACTAAAATCAATTGAGCGTAAGTAAACCCCTTTTTCTGGGGTCGAATCTTCCTTTCGGGAGGTTTTGAAGAAACTATGAAACTTACGGGGGCGCAGATCTTCTTTGAATGTTTAAAACGCGAGGGTGTGGAAGTGATATTCGGGTACCCTGGGGGAGCGGTGCTCGATATCTATCATGAAATGCCTAATCACGACATAAAACACATCCTCGTACGCCATGAACAAGGGGCTGCTCATGCAGCCGACGGTTATGCCAGAGCTTCGGGGCGAGTAGGTGTTTGTCTTGTTACGTCCGGTCCTGGAGCAACCAACACCGTAACAGGTATTGCTACGGCTTATATGGATTCGGTACCCATGGTTATATTTACGGGACAGGTGCCGACTCGCCTTATCGGAAACGATGCCTTTCAGGAGGTTGATATTACCGGAATAACTCGCCCCTGCACCAAACACAATTACCTGGTAAAGGATGTAAGAGATCTTGCCAGAGTAATTCGGGAAGCCTTTTATCTTGCCCGTTCTGGCCGCCCGGGTCCTGTGCTAGTAGACCTCCCGAAGGACGTTATTCAGGCTTCAACTAATTTCGTCTATCCTGAAACTGTTAATCTACGTGGGTACCGTCCAACAATAGAACCGCATAAGGGGCAGGTGCAAAGAGCGGCTCAGGCAATCCGAAAGGCTAAAAAACCCGTTATCTATGCCGGTGGTGGAGTAATACACTCAGGTGCATCGGAAGAATTGAGAAAACTGGCAGAAATGCTCCAGATCCCCGTAACTACAACTCTTATGGGACTTGGTGGTTTTCCTGCCACACTGAAAAAAGGCACAAAGGAATTTCATCCTCTGTGGATGGGCATGCTTGGTATGCACGGAACTTATTGCGCTAATATGGCGGTAAGCAACTGTGATGTGTTGTTTGCAATAGGAGCCAGATTCGATGACCGTGTGACCGGTAAGGTGGAAGCCTTTGCACCTAATGCGACAATTATCCACGTTGATGTAGATCCAACCAGCATCAGTAAAAGTGTTATAGTGGATATTCCCATCGTGGGTGATTGTAAGAGAACTCTTCGGCATCTTATATCCATCTTCGAGAAAGAACCGATTCAAAACCTGGATGAAAAAAGACGTCCCTGGCTTGAACAAATCGAAGACTGGAAAAAAACCCATCCTCTTACTTACAACCAGAATAGCCATATCATTAAGCCTCAATTTGTAATCGAAAAGATCTATGAACTTTCTAAAGGCGATGCGATTATCACTACCGAAGTAGGACAAAATCAGATGTGGACGGCTCAGTTTTACCACTTTACCGAACCGAGAACTCTTATAACTTCTGGCGGGCTTGGAACTATGGGATACGGTTTCCCGGCAGCTATCGGAGCCCAGGTGGCAAGACCTGACAAACTTGTCATAGATATTGCCGGAGATGGAAGTATCCAGATGAACATACAGGAACTCATTACAGCGGTGTGCAATGAACTTCCGGTGAAGGTGGCTATACTGAATAACGGCTATCTTGGTATGGTAAGGCAATGGCAGGAGCTTTTCTACAACAAAAACTACTGCCAGACCTGTCTAAGTGCTGCTCCTGATTTTGTAAAACTTGCTGAGGCTTACGGTGCTGTGGGGCTTAGAGCGGTTACGCCAGATGAGGTGGAACCGGTTATAAAGAAGGCTTTAGAAATACCTAAACCGGTTATCATGGATTTTGTGGTGGACAAGGAAGAAAATGTTTATCCCATGGTGCCGGCTGGAAAACCTATAAACGAAATGTTACTGGTGTAGGTGGCTATGAGCACAAACGGACAGAACGGGAATAATCAGCGTCATATTATTGGTGTGCTGGTGGAAAACCAGCCAGGTGTGCTCGCAAGAATTGCTGGTCTTTTCAGCGGGCGCGGCTTCAACATAGAAAGTCTGACGGTTGCGGTGACCAATGAACCGGGTATGTCTCGCATAACTCTTGTTACTACGGGCGATCAGCATATTGTTGAGCAGATCATCAAACAGCTTAATAAGCTCATCAACGTCATTAAAGTTATCGAATTCCGCGATATGGAATTTGTCGAGCGCGAAATGGCTCTTATAAAGGTGAGAGCTGATAAGCAAAGTAGAGCCGAGATCCTGAGAATTGTTGATATATTCCGAGCCAAAGTGGTGGATGTAAGTCCGAATTCCTACATAATAGAAGTTACAGGAGACGAAGGCAAAATCTCGGCTATTCTTGAACTGCTCAATCAATTCGGAATACTGGAACTCGCCCGCACAGGAAAAGCTGCAATGGCTAGAGGTAAAAAGGAATACGGAAAGGCGAGTAAATCTGTAAAGCCTGTAAAATCTGTCGAGCGGGAAAAGGAATTCATTGACGAGTAACCCGGTTTGTCGCACAAATAGGAAATTGTGAAGGTTCGTTTGCTGTTTGTTTATTGGCGAGAAGGCTGTTCCGTAGGTTTAACCCAGATGGGAGGTTTTCAGGATGCGTTTATTTTATGAATCCGATGCGGATCTTGGATTGCTCCAGGGTAAGAAAGTGGCCATTATTGGGTATGGCAGTCAGGGACATGCCCAGGCTCAGAATTTAAGAGATAGTGGTGTGCAGGTGATTGTAGCGCAACGCCCGGGCTCCTATAATTACAACCTGGCTGTAGAGCACGGCTTTAAACCGGTATCTGTGGAAGAAGCGGCTGCTCAGGCAGATATCATCCAGATTCTGATACCAGATCATGTTCAGGCGGCTGTTTATAGAAATTCCATCGCTCCACATCTTAAACCAGGTAAAATGTTGATGTTTTCTCACGGATTCAATATTCACTTTGGACAGATCATCCCTCCCAAGGACGTCGACGTGACAATGGTCGCACCCAAAGGACCTGGTCATCTTGTGAGAAGTGAATATGTACGTGGAGCTGGAGTGCCGGCTCTGGTTGCCGTGCATCAAAATGCTACAGGCCAGGCTCTTGAGCTGGCTCTTGCTTACGCAAAGGGAATTGGAGCCACTAGAGCAGGGGTTATAGAGACCACATTTCAGGAAGAAACGGAAACGGATCTTTTCGGTGAGCAGTGCGTCCTTTGCGGAGGTGTTACTGAATTGATTAAGGCTGGTTTTGAAACTTTGGTGGAAGCCGGCTACCAGCCCGAAGTGGCTTACTTTGAATGCCTTCATGAGCTCAAACTTATCGTGGATCTAATCTATCAGGGTGGCTTTTCCTACATGAGATATTCCATAAGTGACACGGCTGAATACGGCGATCTTACTCGCGGTCCACGCATTATTACTGATGAAACAAGACGAGCTATGAAGGAGATTTTGAAGGAAATCCAATCCGGAGCCTTCGCCAGAGAGTGGATCCTCGAAAACCAGGCAGGACGCCCATCTTTTCAGGCATTGAGAAAGCGAGCAAAAAATCACCTTATTGAGGAAGTTGGAAAGAAACTCAGAGCCATGATGCCATTTCTTCAGGCAAAAGAGGTGCCCGAGGCTTGATGAACAAGCTAACTGAACCAAACGGCCGCTTTCCAGAGAATGATCGGGATCGTATCCCTGTGGTAAAAGAAGGTTATCCTTTCATACTTTTTGCTGTTTTTTTTACTCTTGTAATGGCGATTCTCCATGTAACGGTGGCGGCTATTGGAGGTCTTGGGATTACAGCACTTGTGCTGTATTTTTTCAGAGATCCCCAGCGAATTGTGCCAGCAGATCCACACCTCGTGGTAGCCCCTGCTGATGGTTTTGTCGTGGAAATTGCAGAAAGTTCCCATCCAGAAATGGAAGATCCAGATATTCCCCTAAGAAAAATCGGCATATTTATGACCATTTTCGATGTCCATGTTAACAGAGCGCCGTGTTCGGGAACTATCATCAAAGTTTCGCACCAACCGGGAAAATTCGTATCAGCTCAGAAACCCAGTGCTTCACTGCAAAACGAACGAAACACCGTTGTCTTGGAAACACCCAGGGGAAACAAGGTGATTCTGGTCCAGGTGGCAGGGCTTATCGCTAGAAGAATTGTCTTCTGGTTCAAAGAAGGAGAAGCAGTTCAGAAAGGTGAACGGATAGGCATGATCCGTTTTGGATCCCGCGTCGATCTTTATGTCCCCCTTGAGTGGGACATTAAAGTATCACGCGGCCAGAGAGTTAAAGCAGGGGAGACGGTAATATGCACAATGACGTGACGTATTTTAAGCGAAATAAACGAAGAAGAGACGATGATAAGGTGCGGAAAGGAATATACATCCTACCGAACCTTCTCACAACGGGTAATCTTTTTGCGGGATTTGTTTCCATCGTGAGCACTATTGACGGAGAGTATGAAAAGGCTGCCATCGCTATACTCATATCCTGGGTGTTCGATATTCTGGATGGAAAGGTGGCAAGGCTTTCGAAAACTTCAAGTCGCTTTGGAATAGAATACGATTCGCTTGCGGATCTTGTTGCCTTTGGAGTTGCTCCTGGTTTGCTCGTATATATGTGGGCCCTTACAGAACTGGACCGGCTGGGGTGGCTTGCTGCCTTTGCATTCGTGGCTTGCGGAGCCTTGAGGCTCGCTCGCTTTAATACCATGGCTACAACCGAAGCCAAACAATACTTTCTCGGACTTCCCATACCGGGCGCTGCAGGAATGATAGCAAGCCTTGTCCTATTCCTTCACCCTCATTATCCCCAACCTCAAGGTAATATCTCTGTAATTCTTATGCTGGCCACATTCCTCCTCTCGGCTCTCATGGTTAGCAACATTCGCTACAGTGCTTTCAAAGAGCTGGACTTTATAAAAACTAAACCGATTAGAGCCACATTTATAGTGGTGATGCTGATTGTAATTATTGCTGCAAAACCTAGGTTGATTATATTTGCTGGTTTAGTCTCTTATGTGCTCTCGGGACCATCACTTTGGTTGAGAAGAGCTTTAAGTATGGCCAGGTCGTCCTCTCATGAGGAAAAAGAAGAAAAACCAACTCCCTAACGATGGACAGGTGTGAAAACCATGGCAGGAAAAACTCTCGCAGAAAAGATTCTTTCTGCTCACACAAACTCCGATAATATCAAACCAGGTCAGATTATCGAAGTCTCGGTAGATTTTTGTTTTGGGAATGATATTACAGCGCCTCTCGCCATAAAAACCTTCAAAGAGGCTGGCTTCCAGAAAGTGTTCGATCCTTACCGTATTGCCTTGATACCAGATCATTTTACGCCCAACAAAGACATTGCCACGGCCATGCAGGTTAAAGTCATGAGAGATTTTGCGAGGGAGCAAGGAATTCCTTACTTTTTCGAAGTGGGCAGAGTAGGGATTGAACATGCTCTTCTCCCCGAAGAAGGTCTTGTGCTCCCTGGAGAGATTATAGTCGGAGCAGACAGCCATACCTGCACTTACGGTGCTTTGGGCGCTTTTGCAACAGGTGTAGGGAGTACCGATCTCGCCGCCATTATGGCTACAGGAAAAACGTGGTTCAAGGTTCCACCATCTATTAAAATCGTATTCAAAGGACGCCTTAGTCCATGGGTGAGCGGCAAAGACCTTATTCTTTACACCATAGGAAAATTAGGCGTTGAGGGAGCTAGGTATAAGGCTCTGGAATTCGCCGGGGAAGTTATAGAAAACCTGCCGATGGCTGATCGTTTCTCACTATGCAACATGGCTGTGGAAGCAGGAGCAAAGGTTGGTTTGATTGCTCCAGATCGGATTACGGAAGAATACATCAAGGGAGTTGCAAAACGTCCGTATAAATTCTATGCAAGCGACCCCGATGCTACATACGAAGAAGTCTATGAATGGGATGTTTCATCGCTTGAACCTTTGGTGGCCTTTCCGCACATACCGGAAAATGTTCATCCCGTAAGTCAAGCTAGCAATATTGCGATTGATCAGGTCGTGATAGGCTCCTGCACTAACGGTAGAATCGAAGATTTACGAGTTGCTGCTGCGATTCTTAAGGGCAGAAAAGTGCATCCCAGAGTTAGATGCCTTATCTTTCCTGCGACACCTAAGATATACCAGCAGGCTTTGGAAGAGGGGTTGATCAAAATATTCGTTGAAGCAGAGGCGGTGGTGAGCCCTCCGACCTGCGGGCCCTGTCTTGGTGGACACATGGGAATTCTTGCTAAAGGTGAACGGGCTCTTGCCACAACTAACAGGAATTTTGTGGGACGGATGGGACATCCTGAAAGTGAGGTCTTTTTGAGCAATGTTGCCGTGGCGGCGGCTTCGGCAGTCACAGGTTATATTACCCACCCAGGACAGTTATGAAAAAACGGTCCGTCATGCCGGGGCGAGATATTAAAAAATTTTACGGCCTTTCATGCTTCGAGATGAAGATACCGGTTNTGTCACCATGAGCGGGCAGAAAAAATCTATCTGTAGTCAGAATGGAGGAAACCATGCGATTCCAGGGGCGAGCCTGGCTATTTGGCGATAACATTGATACTGACGCTATTATTCCCGCGAGGTATCTAAATACGAGTGATCCCAGGGAGCTGGCAAAGCACTGTATGGAAGACGCCGACGCCAGCTTTGTTGATAAAATCCAGCCTGGGGATATCATTGTGGCAGGGAAGAATTTTGGTTGCGGGTCTTCGCGAGAACATGCGCCGATAGCTATCAAATGGGCTGGCATAAGCTGCGTGATAGCGGAAAGTTTCGCCAGAATCTTCTATAGAAACGCCTTTAATATGGGACTTCCTATCCTGGAATGTCCCAGTATCGGTGGAAAGATAAAAGAAGGAGATGAAATAGTCGTAGATCTATCCAAAGGCATCATTGAAAACGTTTCCACAGGAGAAATTTACCATGCAGAACCACTTCCTCCCTTCATGCAGGAACTTCTTGAAGCTGGAGGGCTTATTCCTTATGTGAAGAAGCAAATTCAGTCATCAAAATAAAACTCCGGAAAGGAAGGTGACTATGGCACGGAATTACCGAATTGCAACTATCCCGGGCGATGGAACAGGACCAGAAGTTGTGAGAGAAGCCGTTAAGGTTTTGAATGAGGTGGCTTTAAAGGAAGGTTTTACCATTGAGTGGATCCCATACGATCTAGGCGGGGAACGATATTTGAGAACAGGTGAAATACTACCGGACAGTGTAGTTGATGAACTTCGCCAGACGGACGGGATTCTGCTTGGAGCTATCGGGCATCCGGATGTTAAACCAGGGATACTGGAAAGAGGGCTTTTACTGGAACTTCGTTTTAGACTCGATCAATACATAAATCTTCGACCGGTGGTGCTTTATCCAGGAGTTGAAACGCCCTTAAAGGACAAAAAGCCTGAAGATATAGACTTCGTAGTTATTCGGGAAAATACAGAAGGGTTGTATTCTGGAGCCGGCGGTATCCTTCGTCAGGGAACCCCACATGAAGTTGCAGTTCAGGAGTCAATAAACACAAGGATGGGGGTAGAGCGTTGCATTCGCTACGCCTTTGAATATACAAGGAAGCGTAACAAGAAGAAAAAGCTTACTTTGTGCGGAAAAACCAATGTGCTTATATATGCTTTTGGGCTCTGGGAGCGAACATTCTACGAGGTTGCAAAGGAATACCCTGATATTCAAACCGACTATGCTCATGTGGATGCCACCTGTATGTGGATGGTAAAGAATCCCGAATGGTTCGATGTTATAGTGACAGATAACATGTTTGGTGATATCATTACAGATCTTGGAGCGATCATTCAGGGTGGGATGGGTATAGCTGCGGGAGGAAATATCAATCCTCAAGGAGTCTCAATGTTTGAGCCTATTGGTGGTTCGGCTCCCAAATACACGGGCAAAAACATCATAAACCCACTTGCAGCAATCTGTGCAGGGCAGATGCTCCTGGAACATATCGGCGAAGAAAAGGCCGCTAACATTGTTCTGGAAGCGGTGAAGAAAGTGGTGGCTCGAGACATAAAAAGCCTTGCTGCAGGACAAATGGGAATGACAACTTCTGAAGTTGGGGATAGGGTCTGCCAGTATGTTAGAGATTACAAAGACAGCTAGGAGATAAAGGAAGGAAAGAAAAATGAGTTCGCAGGGCTACAATGTCGCAGTGGTTGGGGCTACCGGGGCAGTAGGAACCATGATGATTAAGGTTCTGGAAGAGCGAAATTTCCCGGTAAAGTCTATTAAATTCCTCGCATCCGCCAGATCTGCCGGTAAAAAACTCACCTTTAAGGGAACGGAAGTTGTCGTGGAGGAATTGAAAGAATCCTCCTTCAAGGGTGTTGATATTGCTCTTTTCTCTGCAGGAGCTTCAGTAAGTCGTGCCTTTGGTCCTGTGGCTGTTTCGTCTGGCTGTGTTGTGGTGGATAATTCCAGTGCATTCCGCATGGATCCAGAAACACCCCTGGTGGTTCCGGAAGTCAACCCTCACGCTTTAAAACAACACAAAGGGCTTATATCTAATCCAAACTGTTCTACTATACAGATGGTAGTTGCCTTGAAACCCATAAGAGATGCTGCAGGTATTAAGCGCATTGTGGTTACGACCTTCCAGGCCGTTTCCGGCACAGGTCAGAGAGCGATATTTGAGCTGGAAAATCAGGTTAAGGCTTGGGTTAAAGGAGANCCGATGCCAAGATCGGTTTATCCTCATCAGATCGCTTTTAACTGCCTTCCCCATATCGGTGCTTTCCTTGATAACGCCTATACTGAAGAAGAAATGAAAATGGTTAACGAAACGAGAAAAATCTTTGAAGATCCTTCCATTGCGGTATCGGCCACTACAGTGCGAGTTCCTGTTTTTTACGGTCATTCTGAATCTATTAACGTGGAACTTAAATCACCTCTATCGCCAGAGGAAGCAAGGGAGCTTCTTTCAAAGGCTGAAGGTGTGACGGTGGTAGATGATCCTAAGAACAATCTCTATCCTATGCCAATTCATGCTGCCGGTCAGGATAAGACCCTCGTGGGACGTATACGAAAGGATCTTTCTGTAGAGCACGGTCTGGCAATGTGGGTTGTTGCCGATAATATCAGAAAGGGAGCTGCAACAAATGCCGTGCAGATTGCAGAACTCCTGATCCAGGGTGGTCTGCTCTAAATCGGTGGTACGTATTACTGGTGGAATTCTTAAGGGGAGAAAATTGCTGGTGCCGAGTGTGCCGAACCTTCGCCCAACGACGGATCGGGTTCGAGAGTCGCTTTTCAACATTTTAGGATCCCAAGTGGATGGGAAGCGAGTGTTGGATCTTTTCGCAGGTTCTGGTGCACTCGGAATCGAAGCTCTAAGTCGTGGTGCTGCCGAAGCGGTTTTCGTTGAAAGGGATAAGAGAGTGGCGGATGTCCTGCGGAAAAATATTTCGGTTTGTAACATTGGTGATAGATCCTTAATTTTAACAATGCCTGCTGACAAAGCTATTTTGACCCTTACAAGGCGTTCCGAAAAGTTCCACCTTATATTCATGGATCCACCCTACCATTCGTCACTTGCGTCTTCAACTCTCGCCTTCATTCCTCCACTTTTAACCGATGAAGGCATAGTAATCGTAGAACATGACATTAAAGAAATGCCTTTGATTGATGAAAATATCTGGGTAATTGAAAATAGACGCCGGTTTGGGAGAACTATGGTCTGTTTTCTAACCTCAGACGGTGATTGGAGGTCTTCTTTATGAACCATTGCACTCTTGCCGTGTATCCCGGGTCTTTTGATCCTATTACAAATGGTCATCTGGATTTGCTTTCCAGGGGGCTGAAGCTTTTTGATAGGATTATCATAGCGGTGGCAATAAATCCTGCCAAGACTCCTCTCTTTACTCTTGAAGAAAGACTTGAGCTGATTAGAGCTTCCCTGGAGGATTTTCCTCAAAAGGATCGAGTCGAGGTTGATGCCTTTGAGGGACTCCTTGTAGATTATGTTAAAAAAGTTGGAGCGAAGGCTATACTTCGAGGCCTTAGGGCAGTAAGCGACTTTGAATACGAATTTCAGATGGCTCTCATGAATAGGCGTCTCAATTCGGAAGTGGAAACGTTCTTTCTGATGACGGGCATGAGATGGATTTACATAAGTTCTCGTATAATCAAAGAAGTGGCTATGGCTGGAGGATGTGTTACTGGTCTGGTTCCAGAGCCTGTGGAAAAGAAGCTCATAGAAAGGCTTAAAGTAAGGGCAAAACCGTGAAGAAAGATTCGCCAAATTGTGCTATACATTGGCAATGAGCCATGCAGAATTTCAGCAATTTTGGAGAAAGAAGGCCTTCTTTACCGATACAAAGTAATAGACATCAAAGAAAAGGAATTTCCTGCGACGTGCTTTTAGAGAGTGGGAGAGCAGAAATGCCAATCACAGTAAGACTAGAAAAAGATCTGGTAGAAAATTTCCCAATAGTTGGCGACCTGGTAAAACAAGGTAAAAATGAAGGATTTTTGGAGGGAAAGCAATAATCTTTAATCAAAATCCTCGAAGCTAAATTTGGTAGAATTGGTGAGAGTCTGCAAGAGAGGATAAAAGGGATTAAGGAAGCTAAAAGACTAGATGAACTTTTAATCATCGCTATTCAGGTTGCGGATTTGGAAGAATTTGAGAAGAAAATTTTAGAAGATTAGAACATTGCTCTCCTGCCGTTCGTAAAACCCATGTAGGGACGACCATCTGGCCGCCCCACAAAAATTACTACAAAATTACGCATGCAGTTTTCGGGCGTATTCCACCGCTTTCCTCAGGCGATTGATAACAACCTCTTTCCCGAGGATGTCCATGATCTCAAAGAGACCTGGGCTTGCCGTTCGTCCGGTAAGAGCTACTCTCACAGCTTGAGCAATCACTTTCAGCTTAACACCACGTTCTTCCGCCATGCGGCGAAATAGTTCTTCAAGAGCCTTTTCTTCAAAACGCCCTTCGTTTTTTGAAATAGCTCCAATAATTTCCTCAAGAAACACAGAGGTTTCAGACGTAAGAAAATTTTCTGCCGCTTTTGGGTCATAGGCCACTTCATCGAGCATGTAAAAATCCATTGCGTCTGCCATTTCTGCAAGTGTAGCACACCGTGGCTGTAAAGTCTGGATAGCTCGGGCTAGATAATCCACCGGCTTTTCTGGATAACCCTTTGCTTTAAGAAATGGTAGAAGTGGCTCCACAAGCTCTTCAGGACTTTTTTGCCTTATATAATGTCCGTTGAGCCATCTCAGCTTTTCCATATCAAAGATGCTTGCAGAGGAACCCACGTTTTCCAAAGAAAACTTTTCTATGAGCTCGTCTTTTGTGAAAATTTCCTGATCTCCGTAGGACCATCCCAGTCTGACCAGGTAATTAAAGAGAGCTTCTGGTAGAAATCCCATTTCTCGGTAGGCAATAACGGACGTGGCTCCATGGCGTTTGGAAAGTCGCTTGCGGTCTGGTCCCAATATGAGAGGCACATGAGCGAATTCCGGAATCCTTTCTCCAAGAGCCTGATAGAGAAGCACCTGCTTTGGAGTGTTGTTTACATGGTCGTCCCCCCGAATAACATGAGTAATGCCCATCGTTATGTCATCCACGATGACGGAAAAATTGTAGGTTGGCATACCGTCGCTTCGTATCAGTACGAGGTCGTCCAGTTCTGAATTATCGAAAGAAAGCACTCCCTTGATGATATCCTTTACCACGGTGGTTCCGGTTTGAGGACACCGAAAACGTAACGCTCTTCCCGGTGCTGGCGTAAGCCCTTTGTCTCTACAGGCTCCGTCATATTTGGGCTTGAGCCCCTTTGCAAAGGCTTCCTGTCTCCTTCGTTCCACCTCTTCTGGACTGCATTCGCAATAATAAGCCCAGCCAGACTGGTAAAGCCTTTCGGCATAGGCTCGGTAAAGATCAAGTCGCTGAGTTTGAAAATAGGGACCTTCGTCCCAATCAATCCCAAGCCATCTTAGCGACTCGAGAATTGATTTAGTGTATTCTTCCGTCGATCTCTGAGTATCCGTGTCCTCAATGCGGAGTATGAATTTTCCACCGTGATGCCGTGAAAAAAGCCAGTTGAAAATCGCTGTTCTTGCTCCTCCAATATGAAGATGCCCTGTAGGACTTGGAGCAAATCGAGTAACCACAGATTTTTGCACAGTTAGATCCTCCCATTAGAAAGTTTTTGCAATTTCGATAAAATCAAAATAAATTATTACCACCTGGTTTGTGAAAACTCAAGGAAAGAGGAGGGAAGGGGTTATGCTGAGAATTGGAGTTTTACTTTCCGGTTGCGGAGTTTTCGATGGGTCCGAAATACACGAAGCTGTCATCACTCTGCTGGAACTGGATAGAGCCGGAGCAGAGATTGTGTGCATGGCTCCCAATATGGATCAGTATCACGTCATTAACCATCTGACTCAGGAGGAAATGCCGGAAAAGAGAAATGTGCTCATAGAGTCTGCAAGGATCGCTCGTGGGCAGATTAAGGACGTACGTGATGTTTCGGCTTCCGATCTGGANGGTTTAATCATACCTGGAGGATTCGGAGCGGCTAAGAACCTGTGCGATTTTGCCTTCAAAGGAGCNAATGCTACTGTTCATCCGGACGTTGAAAGGCTTCTTAAAGAGATGGTAGAAGCCAGAAAGCCCATTGGTGCCGTCTGTATTGCACCGGCTCTCATAGCAAAGGCTCTAAGTGCTAGAAAACCCGAGGTGACTATTGGAACCGATGAAAATACCGCTAAAACAATAGAAGCTATGGGCGCTGTACATTTTTCCTGTCCGGTAGATGATATTCATGTTGATGAAAAGAACAAAATCGTTACCACACCGGCATACATGCTGGGACCGAGCATCAAACATGTTGCCGAAGGAATTAGAAAACTCGTACAGAAAGTGGTTGAAATGGCGAGGAACAACGGCTAATGAGTGAAACCTCAAACACTATTGAAACTATCAGATTAACGGCCAAAACTATCGCGGAATATGTGCCGTACCCCTTGGGAGTAAGTTTTAAATCGGAAGTTTTATTTCTTAATCAAAGAGCTAGAGTCATTCTCGGAAATTATCCTTTTTCAACTCTTCCCAGGGGGATCAACGGGGATACAAAATCCTTTTATCTTCGGATAGGTCAAGAAAAAACGGTCTCTGTTCAGATTGTCAGGTTACCTATGGAGCACTTGCTCATTGTCTTCGAGGAACTTACTGCAGAAACAGCACGAGACGAGTTGACTGGCCTTCTGGGACGGTATCATCTTAATCTGATAGGAAATAGAATCCTTGAACAGACAGATAAAAATAGAAAAGTAGCAATATTCTTCCTAGATCTTGATGGGTTTAAGGAGGTTAACGACACCTTAGGGCATGAAGCTGGTGATGCAGTTTTGAAAGGTGTAGCCAAAAGGTTACTTAATTCTCTAAGAAACACTGATTTGTGCTTCAGATGGGGAGGAGATGAGTTTTTAATTATTTCTCCTGGCTTTGCAGAGAAGATTCATGCGGCGCTTTTGGCCAGGAGGATTATTAAGCTAATTTCAGAACCTTTTTCGGTAAAAGGACGTAAGGTGAAAGTGGGAGTAAGTATAGGTATTGCTGTTTATCCTGACGATGGTAAAGACTTTTTTGAGCTTTTAAGGAAATCCGATTTGGCAATGTATGAGGCTAAACAACGCGGGGGAAACATTTACATGTATTGTTCTAAGGCGGAGTAGAAGATAATATGGTGGAACCTGATGAAAAAGTTGTTGAAAAACTGGCAGACTGCATCGTGAAAAAGATAGAACCCTCTATAAAAGAAGTTGTCCAGAGAACGGTTCATGAAGAGGTTGTTGCGGCACTTAAGAAAGCTTTAAGGGATAGCGAATTTTATAAAGGTCTAAGTGACGATGTAATTGAAGGGATAGGAAAGATTTATCATGAAATATTTTCGACAAAAAGGGAAATAAAGGGCGATGAATATCTACTGACAGTACATAATAACTTGGAGCTAATCGGTGAATCTCAGTCCATTCTCGACAACGTGTTTTCCATTACTGAGGCATCCACATTGAAAATCATGGATGTTGTTGAGCTGATCCAGAATAATCTCGAAAAGGCTAAAGCAGTAGCAGAACAACTAGGAAACACAGATAAACTCCAGGCTGTTTTTAGAGAAATCGATCGCCGCCTTATGGAAATATTGACTTTGCTTGGCTTTCAAGATGTTACGGGGCAAAAGATCAAAAAGTTGGTGGAGTCCCTTAAAAAAGTTGAAGAAATTGCTTTTGAAATATACATTAGCTCTGAAGTCTTCAGGAGAGCTAGGGCTGAAGGGTTTGAAAGAAGTTACGAAGAGCTAAGAGAGGAAGTTAAAAAGCAAGTAGAACTTATGAAGAAGAAAAAAACAGAGATCATGGATCAAAATGCTATAGATGAGCTGTTGGAATCTCTGGATCTTTGAAAGACCGGAGTCTATCCTTAGCATCCTTTATCGTTGAACCGTCTTCTAAGACGGTGATTTCTTTCCAAGCAGTTTCTATAGTTTTGCCAGAACATATATTACCGATATATTGGATAATTTTGTGAATCAGAAAGTCCGCTGGATTAGAAGCGATGTATGATCCTTGGTTTTTCGCGTTTCCGTTGCTCTTGATAATTCTTCTGGCTTCCTTGGGAAATTCGCTTTCATAAATAACTCGCAAAACATCGTCTATATAGATCAGCGATGGGTGGCGAGCTAAAACATATCGCCCTGGATTATGCCCATCTTCCACTATAAACCCGTGAACTACTAAAAGCTCCACTACAGCTTCAACCTGCTCGGTTGATAACATGTCCAACTCGTTAGTTATTTCTTCTTCAAGGGATTGGGATGATCGTCTTCCAATCATATTTTCATACAGCCTGAAAAGTATGAACAAGGCAAGAAAGAAGGGGGAATACATCTGCCCTTCACGGTAGTCACTTTCCTGAAGGTTCATAAGAACCTTTTTATGCTTGAGAGCGTAGCATAGCTGGCAGCCCCAGAGGATGATAAGCCAGGTTATAAAAAGCCACACGAAGAAGAGAGGCACCGTTGCGATTTGTTTGTAGAAGTTGATAACACCAATGGCATGAGACACATAAAAGTAGAAGGCTTTCTTAGTAAGTTCCCACAAAACGGCAGCGCAAGTTCCTGCTATAGCGGCATGAACAGCCTGAACTCTGGAAGAAGGCAGGAAAAAATACATCAGTCCAAAGCACGTCGATTCTACAACTATAGGTATAATCGTGCGGTAAATCAACCGAGCCCACCAGTGGTTAGCGAGAAAAGTCTCGACGGCTCCACCTGATGGAGCAATGAGATTGCCTATAGAAATCGATGCAAGGATAATGAAGGGACTTGAAGTTAGTAGCACCCAGAAAGCGGTAACTTTCTGAAAATAGGGACGTGACGCTTTTGCTTTCCAGATGTGATTGAAAACTCTCTCGGCCGTGACAAGAATATTGATCGCTCCCATAAAGAGTCCTATCACGGCTGCGAGGTTTATAAGTCCTGCAGGTCCAGCTTTAAAAGCTGTGGGAGATATGTACCGCTGAAGCCAGTCCACAATTTCGTCCTGAAATTCCGGGGCAATGGCTGGAAGGATTTTTTGGTGAACGTAACGCATGATGTGTTCTCCTCCGCCAAGAAGCCCCACAAAGCTTACAAAAAGCACGGCAAAGGGAATCAAAGAGATAATGGTTGCGAAGGTAAGGCTGGCTGCACGGTCAAAACAGGAATCCTTGCCAAATTTCCACAACGTGAGATACAGCAAACGCCCGGTTTGCTGAAGCCACACAAGACGAGAAGATCCCTCATCCTGAAAATCTTCGAAAAGCATCCGTTTTAAACTTTTACCCCAGCCCATCTACAAAAATCCTCTTTGTAGCCGTATATTCACGCTTGCTTATTTTCTATTCTCCTGCAAATATTGAAGGGAGTTATTTTCGGGGTCAAACAAAAAGTAACGAGATAATAACCAAAAAATCCGTTTCAGAGGGAATCATGAAGACAAAGCTTGGATTAGAAGAAAACATTGAAGCAATGCTGTGCTATGTTTTAGGGTGGATTACTGGCATACTCTTTCTTCTGCTTGAAAAGGAAAGCGAATTTGTCAGGTTTCATGCTGCTCAATCTACTGTAACGTTTTTGGGATTTACCGTCGTATCGGTAATAATAGGTCAACTTTCCGCAATCCCACTTATAGGGTTAATGTTTATGATCATCAACGCTTTGATAGCCATATTCGCCTGTATTGTCTGGCTTGTGTGCATGATTAAAGCCTTTCAGGGAGAAAGATTCAAACTTCCAATCGTTGGAAATATTGTAGAGAAACAAATAGGGTAGGGGAGT
>JGI20130J15133_1000208_pt1 | contig 54027 bp, 50 predicted proteins | sample WasSprMetagenome_FD_15133 | JGI IMG/M metagenome (IMG submission 15133) | reverse complement strand
CGATGTAGCCGACCACAATCGCATAGTCCAGACCCGTCAACCTCGCTTCCATTCCACCCTTCACCTCCTGAAATTGCCCTATGAGTGCAAACAAGAAGCGACATTGCAAAGTCACTTGGCGAACTTCAAGGTTGCGACCAAGCCGAGGTGGTCAGATGGGTAAATTCCGCCTGCATCTGGGACATCACCGACAAGCCTCACCTCTTCTACGACGAAGGCGTCTGGCGGCGAAAAGAGCACATAGTCAATGCGGTGCTTTGGGTTGTGGCTCGGGAAGGTGTAACCTCCTTCAGCACCATTGACCGATTGCCACGCATCAACAAATGGCGGATTCGTCTCCGTGAGAAGGAACTGGATTGGTGGCGAGTTGGGTTCATCGTTTAAATCGCCGACGAGGATTTTGGGCGCGTCGCTTATTCGCCAGAGCCAAGCCACCAATTCCCTAACGCTTCGTTCCCTTGCTTTTCGGGAGAGTGACAGATGGGTCACGCAAAACTCAATCCCTCGCCCTAAAGCCACCCTCACCCAAAGGGCAACCCTGTCTTCAGTGTCTTTCGGGTCAGAAGGGTCGCTCGGGAATGGCAATATGTCAACGGCGGTGATGGGACAACGGCTTAAAACGGCTTGACCGATTGTCTTGGTCTCACTTCGGTGAGCCGGAACGAAATGCCAGAAAGGATAACCTGCGATGCGTGCGAGGATGACCGCTTGATTTTCGCCCACCAGTCCAGAACCGCGCAGATAGCAAACTTCCTGCAAGCCAACAATGTCAGGTTGTTCTTGCTTGAGCAGTTTGGCAATCAAGTGGCATCTCCGTTCCCAATTGCCAGATAAGCCCCATATGTTCAGCGTCAAAACCTTAACCCGCACGGGTAAGTCACCAAGCGAAAAATCTAACGCAACTTCGCCCGTGAACGGCAGCGACTGACGACTGGCGATTGGCGACTGGCGACTGGTGAAACGGCAGCGAATAGCGAGTGGCGAATGGCAAATGGCTTTGACCACCCACTAAGGTGGATGGCTACGAATTGAGTTGCGAGTTGAGCGCTGAAGTTGTGGGTCAGGATTTTTTCTCCGAACTCACAACCCGCAACTCGCAACTTTTTCAGTTAGCCTGCTTTAGCAGGCTTCGTTTTTCGTAGACACCGACTTCAGTCGGTGAACGGAAAATGGGAAAGCAAAGTTTTCCGCGAACCGAAACGGCAGCGACTGGCGATTAGCGGCTGGCGACTGGTGAAAGTGGCAGTGATCGATGCAAACATCAGCAAGAGGCAAATCGGTTATAAACCCCTTTCAGGTTGGTGAACAGTCAACCGAAAAGGCGGACGATTTCGTCCTTTGGGAAATCGGGCAACTTCTCCAACTTGCCGTCAGGACAGCGAACCAAAACCTTACTTTCGCCCTTTCCAATCACTTGCCCGATGCGCTCAACTGCTATGCCCTCGCTTTCCAGAGCTGCCATAACATTGTCTGCTTCATGTTCACTAACGCAAATCAGCAAAGTGCCCGATGAAATCGTGCCGAGCGGGTTCAGACCGAAAATTTGGCACAAATGTTGCCCTTCGGGGACGATGGGCAGAGCCATAGCGTCAACTTCAATGGTCACTTGCGACGCTTCTGCCAGTTCCCACAATCCCCTCGCTAACCCACCTTCCGTCGGGTCGTGCAATGCATGGACATTCGCGACGCTACACGCAATCAAAGCATCGCGGACGACACTTATGCCTGGGTCAAACAGGAAATTTTTTGCCCGTTCAATGATGTCATCGGGAACGCCGCGCTTTTTCAATTCGTCTTCCTTTTCACGGGCGATGATAGCCGTGCCTTCAATGGGAAAGCCTTTTGTGACCAAGACCGCATCTCCGACTTGAGCGCCGCTGCTTGTCACCAGTTTGTCCTTTCCGACTTCGCCCAACATTGTGCCGACAACAATTGGGCGCGGCAGTTCCGGCGTTATTTCCGAGTGCCCACCGATGAAAGCGACATCGAGGGATTTGCAGGCATCTCTCATTTGGACGAAAATCCCCCTGACCAGCGGCTCATCGGTTTGACCTTCAGGCAAAAGCACGACCGCCATGAACCATTTTGGCTTTGCACCCATTGATGCCACATCGTTGGCGTTGACATGAACGGCATACCAGCCAATCAAATCGGTGGCGAAAGTTATAGGGTCAGTGGTTGCGACGAGGTATCGGTCGCCCATGTCAACAACGGCAGCGTCTTCGCCAATCCTCGGACCGACGACAGTTCGTTCGTCCAAAGGCAAATCGGCAATCAATTCGCTCAAAAGGGCATAGTCCAGTTTGCCTGCGGAGAAATCGTAACTGCCCATACCCAACTCACCTTCACGCCGCTCGTTATCGGCTATTTTCGTTCTCTTTTGCGATTTCAGCCAACCACTTTGCCAACGCTTTTCTCTCGGCTTCCGTTCCGAGGAACGGTGGCATGACCCCGCTTCGGAGAAGGTGAAGTCGCTGCAGTGCTTGGTCAATCATTTGTTCATCCCAGCCGTGAATTAGCGGGCGAAGTGCATTGTAGCCATCAAGGGTGTGGCAGGAAGCGCATTGGACTCTGAAGATTTCTCGCGCCGCATCGCGCCAATTGTCGCGAGTGAGATAAGGCACTGAAGACCATTTTGCGTTCACCAAAATCCCTTTTTCTCGCAGCCTCGGGATTTCTTCAACCCTCACAGAGTTGCTGAACATGTAGCCGTGAATGACATACGGTTTGCGCATCGCTTCCCGCACCCACTCCGTAAGTCCTGTCGTGATGAGAGCCAAAGCAGCAATGAGCAATGCCAGCGGTATGTTGAATTGACGAGCGAATTTGAATGTGCCTGTAAGGGTGAAGGCAAAGACGAAGAATGACAGGATGACGCTGACAACAAAGAAGACTTGCAACACGGGCGCAGCGCCGAAAATCACGAACCTTCGCGCACTTTCAGGCACCATCGCCAAATACCAAACCAACCCAATCGGCATCAGCACTGCCGGAAAGATGAGCCAGCGTCCAGCCCACTTGACCATCTTTTCTCGCAGGTCATCAGGTTGCAACCACGACGCAGTTATCAGCGCGAAAATGCCGGCAAGTGCGATGGCTACGAGGGTTCGCAGGAAAAGTGAAGGCAGCATCGTCGGGTTGAAGAAAGCATGGAACAGTGAGCGAGTTTGAAGCCACTGACCTGGCGTTAGCATGAAGGTGATAATGCCGTTGATGAGGAAAAGGGAGAGCCAAGCCGCTGCGAAGTAAATCCAACCAACCGTCAAGTGGGTTTTGGGTGGCATTTTGTCCCAGCCGTAGTAGTAAATCAGCGCTGCCGCAATTTCCGTGAAAAACATGACCCACTCGGTCGCCCAAACCCAAACGAAAACGAGCAGCAAAGTTCGCGTTGCTGGCGGGTGAACCAAACCTATTGTCCACCAAATGCCAACGCCCGTTATAGCCCCCGTCACGAGGGTGAGAAGAACGAAAAAGATGGTGTGACGCTTGACATAATCCAGAATGCGCGGGTCGTTCTCCCTGTAGGCTTTATACTCCGTCAGCGGCAGGAACAACCCGCCACCAACAGCGAAGTGGGCGACGAAGACATGAACGATGGCGACAATGCCGATAAGCATGCCGCCACCAATTATCGGCACTTCCCAGAATGGGTAGTTCATGCCTTTTGCCTCCTTTCAGCCCTCTATTTTGCGGCGGCAACGATTGTCAACGCAACCCTTCGTGGATTTTAGGTTCGTTTGCTTCGGCGGTTTTTGACCTAACTCAAGGGACCTCTTCAAGGTCGCAGTAAACAAACTGTCCCCTTTGAACCTTCTCTCCGACCCGAACATTGATTGGGGCGCTAAAGAAGGGAGCAGAAGTCACGAAGGAGTGGAACTCGCCGTTCTCGCCGCAAGGGTCAACGGATTTGGGCAGCGAAGCGAAGAAACTTTCGTCCAGCCAGCGACCGCAAAATTCTGCTGGCAAAACTTTTGTGTCAACGCATGAAACGATGCCGCTGTAGCCCTCGGAGAGAAATTCGCGCACCAGTTTGTCGGTCGGTTCGCNCCAAAGCGGGAAAATTNCACGCATGCCGACTTCTGAAAGCCTCGCTTCCCTGTAAGCCCTGACATCGGACAGGAAAATGTCGCCGAAAACAACGCCACTAACTCCCTTCGCTTTCAACTTCAGCATCGCTTCACCCATGAGGTTGTCGTAAACCTCATTGCTCGGTTCCGGTGGCAACCAAACTATGTGCAGAGGCAGCCCAATCAATTCCGCTTGCCTTTGAACGAGGCTGCGACGAACACCGTGCATGGTAACTCGGTCGTATGGCATGCTTATTGTTGTCAAGAGCCCCACGACTTCAAGGTCGTTGCTGGCAAAGACTCTCGCCAAAGCCATTGCGCTATCCTTCCCGCCACTCCAAGCCATCACTACTTTCACGGTTCACCGACCTCGCTTCGTTCCGATTCGTTTCCAAGCGACAGCCCCAACGCGCTAATTTCTTTGACGAGTTCGGCAAGAGTGCCGTTGACAATTGCTTCCCTTATCCGCTCCATCAACCGCAGGTAAAAGTGCAAGTTGTGCCAAGTGACGAGTCGCGGTCCAGTTGCTTCTCCTGCCTTGAACAAGTGACGCAGGTAAGCCCTGCTGTATCTTCGGCAGGTCAGGCAGTCGCAGTTAGGGTCAAGGGGCGATGGGTCATCGGCATATTTTGCGTGCCGCAAATTCACCTTTCCGACGCTGGTGAAGGCAGTTCCCGTTCGCCCAAGCCTCGTCGGGAGCACACAGTCAAACATGTCAACGCCCAAAGCGACTGCTCGAACGATGTCCTCGGGCGTTCCCACTCCCATCAAGTAGCGTGGCTTATCTTCAGGCAAAAGTTCCGTTGAAATTTCAACCAACTCAAACATCGTTTCCTTCGGTTCGCCGACGCTCAAACCGCCGATAGCGTATCCGAGGAAGTCCATCTCAACCAACCTCAAAGCACTTTCGCGCCTCAAGTCTTCATAGACGCTCCCGTGCGTGATGGCGAAAAGCAGTTGGTCATCGCGGCGGTGAACTTTTTTGCACCTTTCAGCCCAAACCAGCGACCGCTCCATAGCGGTTTTGGCGCGCTCGTAGGGGCAGGGGTAAGGAACAACATCGTCAAAGCACATGGCTATGTCGGAACCCAACGCTTCCTGAATTCGGATGCTGTCTTCAGGCGTCAGGAAGCGTTCGGTGCCATCGTGGTGGGAACGGAACTTTACGCCTTCATCGTTGACCTCTCGCAAGGTTGACAAACTCAGGACTTGGAAGCCACCGCTGTCGGTTAGGATTGGTCGTTGCCAGCCCATGAATTTGTGCAGCCCACCCAATTGCTCAATCAGTTTCTCGCCGGGTCGCAAGTGCAGGTGATAAGCGTTCGCTAAAATGATGGTCGCCCCAAGGGCTTCCAAGTCCTCGCAAGTCATCATCTTGACAGTTCCCTGCGTCGCGATGGGCATGAAAACGGGCGTTGTCACCGTTCCGTGAGCCAGACGCAGTTCACCAACTCTGGCTCTGGTGTTTTTGTCTTTCGCCACAACCTTGAAAATTCCTGCTCCCGACATCGCTCCTTTCACCCTGAACCTGCAGGCTTCTGTCAACAAAAATTTGCCCCTCAACTTCCAACGGGCAAATCAGGGCTATCAACGCACCGCAGAAACTTGCAGCCAAAGGTAAACGCAAGCGAGGAGAAGGTAAGCGAGCCATGAGATTGAAAGGGCAACTGCTCCGATGGGGCGCGGTCTTATCGGTTGTGGAAGCCAACGAGGCAACCAAAAGTAGTTGAGCACAAGCAAGGCACCTGTGAAAATCACCGTCCCAACGAAACCCAATACGGCGCTGAGCAAGATGAGAGCCTGAGGGCTCGCAAAATGCATCGTCACGATTGTCACAATCGTCAAGGCGACGGCGATGCCGTAATACCAGACACGAGGGTGATATTTTCTGGCGGCTGGGAAGAAGCACAGGACAAAGTCGGTGTGAACTCGGCTAACCGCATCAAGGGTTGTCAGCCAAGTATCCGAGAGGAAAGCGGCTGCTACGATGGCGAAAAGCAACTTGCCGAAAGCGCCCCAACTCACTTCAAAGAAACGCATCTGGTGAACGACTAACTCCCATTCCTGCGGGACCAAACCTTTGGGGTAAAGCAGAGCGAAAGCGAGGAAGCAAGTCATGAGAGTCGTGACGATGTTGCCGATAATTCCGACAGCGCTGTCAACGCACAAGTAAGCGCGCCACTGACGCCACCTGCTGGCAACTTGGTCGTTGGCTTCTGGGACAAAACCTGCAAGCGGTATCACTTCAGGTTTGCCCGTTATTGGGCTCGTTATGTGCCCTATGTGGCGAGCCATACCCGCTCCCTTCTCGCGAAGCCAGTATGAGTAAAACAGCGTCCAAAAGCCACCAAGTCCAGCAAAGGTTATGGCTGTCAGCAAAGGAGTTGCGTCCTTTGGGTCCCAGGGGCGGGGAAGTTGAGCGAAAGGCGGAAAATGGGGCAGCAAAATTCCCTTGACAAACTGTGGCAAATGTCTCAGCACTTCCGGTTGCAGGCAAGCCACTAATAGCCCAAAGAATGTGACTACTGCGACGAGCCACATCAACCTTTCAATCAAGCGATATGCCGTTGGACTGAAAAGCAGGGCTGGGAAGAGAACTGCGATGGTGAGCCATGACCAAAACAGGGTCTTAGCCTGTTGGCTCCAACCGTGAGGGAAGTCAATCAAAGCAGCCAAACCGGTGCTGCCAGCAGTCACAAATGCGCCGAACCAAAAGAATTGGACTGTCATGAGCAACCAAAGGAGAAGGGCAAACCATCGGTTGAGCCTGATGAATCCTTGCCAGATGCTTTCGCCCGTCATCATCGTGTATCGCCCAATGGCGTAGTTGAGCGGGAATTGAAGCAAGCAGGCTGGAACGAGCAAGAACAGGAAACCGAGCCCATATTTCGCCACCAATCTCGGCCACCAAATCAACTCGCCACTCCCTTGAGCCAAAGCGAGCCAAACTATGCCCGGACCAAGCATAACCCACCAACCTGGAAAAGGCGGCAGGGGTTTGGGTTGCAGCGGCGGCAGGATTCCCCACTCGCGGCGAATTTTTTGGAGCAAGTCCGAAAGTGAACTTGCCATCTCGCGTTCACCCATTTTGCTTTCTAACCGTCTTGAGTGAAGGGCTTCAATCCTTCCGCAAAGGTAACCTGCGGGCACCGACAAAGCGAGCGGCATAGTATGGGTCACTCAGGCTCGTAATGGTCACATAACCTCGTCCGCTTGATGCGTGGATGAACTCTCCATTGCCGATGTAGATGCCGACATGGGTTATGCCTCGCCTTCGGGCAGTGTTTCGGAAGAAAACCAAATCGCCGGGCTTGAGTTCGGAGCGAGGGACAGGTTTGCCCATCCGAAACAGTTCCGCTGCCGAATGGGGTGCGTTAATGCCGTGACGGCTCAGCAAGTAGTAAACGAAGCCAGAACAATCAAAACCGCGAGACGGCGATGAACCGCCGTATCGGTAACGGATGCCCAAGTATCTTTTCGCTGCCGAAACCAACGGGTGAGTTTTGGAAGACTGCTCAGAAGCGACCGACATCGAAACCAACAACACACTCACCAGTCCACATAGCCACCATTTACAGCCCACTCCGTCGCCTCCTTTCCCTTCGGGTCTGTCATCGCAAAACACAACTCTCCCAACGCTGTTGCTCAAAGCGCCTTTTGGAACTACTGAAAGGCTAACGCAAAATCCCCCTACTGTCAACCCGATTCGAGTGCGTTCGGAAATTGAGCCAATGGGAGGGTGAACCTCCCGGTGAGCCTATTCCTCCGACCTGCTCAACTTCCTATCTGCCAACCTGCCCATCTCACGATTTGCTGATATGTTCGGCTCGGCAGAAGCCTCGCCCTCCCTTTCCGAACACCCTCACCCAATTCAGCGTTCTATCTTGACCACCTTTCCTTCGCTGGCGGTAGGGTTGGGAACGGAGCGTGTGGCTCGGTCTGATACCAGTAAGCAACCGATGCAATATCGTCGGTTAGCGGTTGGAATTTGCCGTTGGGATACCAGCCGAGGGCTTGGATTGTTACCCTTAAGTCGCTTCGGAAGCGGATTGGGTCAAGGATGTGGAAGCGATAAAGGCAGTGTCTCGGGACCTCGCCCGGGTCGGCTTTTCGGAAGGGGTAACCCAAGAAAGCCGTTGAGTAAGTTTTGCCGCCGAAGCCCCATGCCCCGCCGACATAATCTTCTGTGCCCGTCCCGCAAATCGTAGGGAACTCAGTATCGCCATCAATGTAGAACTTGATTTCGCCTTCGCCCCACCAACCGTTTGAAAGTTGCGTCCAAGCGAGGAAAGTCCCGACATAATGACCGCGCCCCTTGACGCCGTCCAAAATCGTGTGTTCAGGTCGTTCGCGGGTCGTCATGGAGCGACGCCATTGGGCGTGGAAGTAGCCGATATTGTCGGGCAAATCTGGAACGAGGGCATAGGTGATTTGGTAGAAGAAGCCGTGAATGTCTTCCCAACGCTGGTTTTCAACGGTGATAAGCGCCCGCTTTCGGAAAGGCATCGGGAAGTAGCAATTAAAACCACCGACAGGATTGACAACGATTGGCAAGGCGTTGACCTCATAGCGCAAGCCGTGCCCGTTGCAGAAGAAGTCACCCAGCGGGACTTCAACAGAGGGTGTTTCCTCGTCGTCCCAAAACATTCGCAGGACGCAATCTCGGTAGGCTTTTTCGGTGACTGTGATCCAGATGTGTTGGATGATGCCGCACCCTTTGATGTCTGCCAGAGTCACTGTTTCGCCCGATTTCAGAGTGATGCATGGTCGGACTTTCCAACCTCGTCCCAACTCGGAAGCGGGGTTGTCAGGGGTTGGTTCTGCTTTTGCCCCGCCGCCTTTCTCGCCCGTCGGGTTCTCGGCGGAGATGGAACGAGTTTCGGCGTCAAGCAAAAGCGGCAAACTGCCTAAGCCCAGACAGAACCTCATCAACGCTTCCATCACTGACCACCTCGCTTGAAAGTTTTCTGAACGCCGCCCAAAATTTTGACCGCTCAAAACCCGCAAGACAACCCGTCACGCTGCAAAATATAACCTGAGCCAGATTTGGGAAAAGTCAAGGTGATGGAACATGGTCGTGGCGGACAAGGAGAAATTGGTCAGGGTTGTGGAAAGCGAGCGGGAGAAGTTTTTGTTCTTCTGCGCCGAAGGGTTTGTTTGGGAGAGTTTGCCCGTCGGGACAAGGGTCGTTTACGCACCGCCACCTATTGAACCCATCGCCGATTTGGATTCAGCCATCGAGCAAGCCCTTGAAAACCCGATAAACGCTGACCCACTTTCTGCTCAACTCAAGCGCGGGATGAAAGTCACCATCGTCTTTGATGACCTGTCGCTGCCGTTGCCGCCGATGCAGCAACCGGACATTCGGCAACTTATCATTGAACGGGTTTTGCAAAAGTGCGCCGAGAAAGGGATTGACGATGTTCACCTCATTGCTGCTACTGGCTTGCACCGCAAAATGACAGCCGACGAGTTGCGCCACCAAGTCGGTGACCGGATTTTCAAAGCCTTCTACCCGCTCCGACTTTACAACCACGATGCCGAAGACCCTAAAGGACTCGTTTTCATCGGCAAGACAGAGATGGGCGAAGAAGTTTGGCTCAATCGGCGGGTGGCTGAAAGCGACTTGGTGGTCTATGTCAACATCAACTTGACTCCGATGGACGGCGGTCACAAATCTTTGGTCACTGGCGTGACCAATTACGCAACCGTTCGCTATCACCACAACGCCCACATGCTGCTGACTTCCTACTACATGGACCCGCCTCGCTCGCCCTTTCACGGCGTCTTGCAGCGGCAAGACCGGTTGATTGAGCAACACATTCGCCGCTTCCAGATTGAGACGGTGCTCAACTCAAACACCTTCCCGCCGATTTTTCAGGTTTTGCAAAAGCCCGAGAGGTCATGGAGCAAGTGGGAAGCAATTTGGTTTCAAATGCTTCGCTTTGGGTGCGCAGTCGCTCCTTTTGAAATCAACTGGCGAATTTGGCAGAGCGTCAAAGCGCCTTACGGCGTCATCGGAATTTTTGCCGGCGAGGTTGAAAGCGTTCACGAACGGACACTGCAAAAACTCGCCGAGCAGCAGGAAGTCCCTGTCAAAGGGCAAAGCGACATCGTGCTTTGCGGTGCTCCCTACCTTGGTCCCTACAATGTCAACAGCATCATGAACCCCATCTTGGTTTACTGCCTCACGACTGGCTACTTGTTCCACCTGATGTCCATCGGCAAACCGCTGCTCCGCGAGGATGGCGTTTTGATTTTCACCCATCCGCTTTACGAACGCTTCCACAAGCAGCACCACCCGAGTTACATTGACTTTTGGAACTTTGTCCTTCCGCAAACACGCGACCCGAGAGAGATGGAGCGCAAATTTGAAGCGTCGTTCGCCACCAACGAGCGATACATTCACCTGTATCGGCACGAATACGCCTATCACGGCGTCCATGCATTCTACATGTGGTATTGGGGCAGCCTCGGTCACGCCTATGCCGGCAAAGTGATTTTCGTCAAGGGGAACAAGCGTGTTGCGGAACGGATGGGTGTTGAAACTGCTCCGAGCATCAAGGACGCAATTGAGATGGCGAAAAGTTTTCTGGGGACAAACGAACCTTCCATCACCTACTTCCACTTGCCACCCATTTTCACCTGCCGAGTTGAATGAAGGTTGTGGCAAACTTTTGGTGCGTGAATTGCCGAGCGAAAAGGTGGTGACTGAAATGACGCAAACAGACGCCCTCACAGGTGTGATTACCGTTGAGCAGCGCATCGTCAGAAAAGTCTTAACCACTGACCCACCCTTGACATTCACTATCACGGTGGAATATGTGCCTGAGGACAACGGGTTCGGGGCTTGGTGCGAGGAAATGGAAGCGGCAGGATGGGGCGAAACATTGGAAGAAGCCCTTAACGAACTGGCTGAAGAGATGTGGGATTTTGCTGAGGTGTTGGTGGAAGATCATGACAATGACCCAACACTTCGTGATCCGCGCATCATTCATGCCCGCTATTTATTGTCTTTGGGCAGCCTTGAAAAGGTGAAGAGATTGGTAGGGTTGTGATGACAGATGAGCCACACTTACGACCAGTTTCGGCGAGTTTTAAGCAAGTTAGGCTTCACTGTCGTGCGCTCGAGAAAGCACGAAACTTGGAGGAAGAAGTTACCCAATGGGCGAGAATATACCGTGCGTATCAGCCACCAGCACGGCAAAGACATCCCACAATGGCTTTTTGCAAAAATGTTGAGGCAGGCTGGTTTAACTCGCGACGAATTTGAAAGGCTCTTGCGTGACCCATGATTTTGAGGGGTGGCGCAATCATGCAGCGTGAGCCCGCAAGCAGTAGGGCAATCTGGTCGTTGGTGTTGGGAATCTTGGGGTTGATTTTGTGCGGGTTGCTTGCACCTTTCGCTTGGTGGCTCGGTGCGGCGGAGTTGCGCGATATCAAGGCTGGGCTTTCACCCGACAGCGGGCAAGGGTTGGCGACGGCTGGGATGGTCTTGGGCATCATCGGCACTGTTTTTCTGGCAATCAGTTGCTGCGGCGCTCTCGTTTATCTGCTCTTCTGGATTGGGCTAATCGGGACAGGATTAGCCTTCGGCTTGAGATGAATTTCACGCCTTGCCAATTCTGTCCCGTGCTGCAACAATTGCTGCGGACATAACTTCTTTCAACGGCACTCCGCGTTCCAAAGCGAGTCGTCGGCAATCTTCGTATTCGGGCGCGATGTTGACAATTTCGTCGCCCAACTTTGCGACTTTGACCTTGACTGTCCCATAAGGTGTCGTCACTTTCCAAATCTCGCGAGGCAAGCACAACCTTTCCACTTCCTGAACTCTCGCGCCCAAAGTTGTGGTCTCCCTCAAAAGGATTTGCAAAACTGTCGGCAACTTCTCATGGTCGCAAAGGACGGAGAGGACGATAGCAGGTCGGTTCTTCTTCATCTGTGCTGGAACGACCCACACATCCCTCACCCCTGCCGTCAACAACCTTTCCATCGCGAAACCTGCCATCTCGCCCGTCATGTCGTCCAAATTCGTTTCAACGACAACCAACCGTTCCCTTTCAAGGGCGACATTATCGGGCATATCTCCAACGATGACTCGCAAGACATTTGGGAAGGGCAAATCCCGCTTTCCAGCACCGTAGCCGACTTTTCGGGGCGTAAAAGGCGGCGGCATGCCAAATTCATTCGCCAGCGCTTTCAACAATGCCGCTCCAGTTGGAGTCACAAGTTCAACCTCAATATCCAACGGGTAAGTAGGCACACCGCAGAGAAGTTCCATCGTCGCAGGTGCGGGAACGGGCAAATCGCCGTGAAGGGTTTTAACCCTTCCGCGCGAAAAAGGTAACGCCGAAGCATAAACCGCTTGAACTCCCAACAAATGCAAGGCGTAAACCGAACCAACGATGTCAACGATGCTGTCAACGGCTCCGACTTCGTGGAAGTGAACTTCGTTGACGCCGATGCCGTGAACCTTCGCTTCCGCTTCCGCAAGCAGTCGGAAGACCTTAAGGCTTTGCTCCTTCACTTTTTCGGGGAGTTGCGATGCGAAGACAATGCTTTCAATGTCCGACAAATGCCGTTCAGGTTGTTTTTCGTTGACGATGACCGACACAGAGGTGGCTGCGATAGCACCTTTTCGAACCCGCTCAATTTTCAACTCCCAACCCGAAATGGGCAAGGTCTCCAAGCCATATAGCAAATTGTCAACGGGAGCGCCTGCGTCAATCAAGGCGCCCAGCAACATGTCACCGCTTATGCCAGCAAAGCAATCAACGAAAGCGCAAACCATGCTTTCGCTCCGCCCATTCCAAGATGAATTTGATGATGACCTTTGCGTCCGACATCGGCATGCCCTTGCTCAAATTTTCCATCGCATCGGCAATTTCTCTAGCTGTCGGTAACCTTTGTCGGGCGAGCAGGGTGAAATCAATGAGCGTCCTTGCCGGAATATCGCCTATTTTGTGGCGGATTCGTTCGTAAATTTCCTCGCCCATCTTTTTGAGCCGTTCAAGTTCTTCGTCGGAAGTCTCAGGTTTTGCGGTTTGCTGCTCAGCCATTCCCTCTCACCACTCACTTCATGAACGGCAGTATCTGACCCAGCAACTCCCAAACTTTCGGGTTGGTCGCGATTATCACCAGCAGCAAAACGACAAACTGCAGGTTCATGCGCGATTCAAGCCTCAAGAGGGCTTCGCGGATTTGCGCGACATCTTCCTTATCGGCTTTTCGTTCCAGCGCCCTCAAGAGCCTTTCAAAATCCTCTTTGTCAGGCATGCGCTTCAACTTTTCCTTAATTTGCGAAAATGCTTCCTCGAGCGCCCTTCGGTTAACTTCGACGCGCAATTGATGAATGTCTTCCTTGTCCGCTTTCTGTCGCAATTCCGTCTCAATTCGGGCAGTGTCTTCTTTGTCGGTTTTGTATTCCACAACTCGCGAATTCGGGCGAGGTCAACTTTGTCAGCTTTGCCCACCAGTTCAGTCATTACCCTTTGCTCCAACTGGGCAATGTCGTCCTTCGTGGCAAGGCGGACGAGGTTCTGCTGGAAAAATTCCATCAACCGCTTGGCATCTTCGTCCCCGAACTGTTTCCGCAGGATTTCGTAAACTTCCGTGAGCACAGTGACCATTTCAGACACCACCACAAACTTTGGGGCACATTCGTGCCCTTGTCAACGCCATTGAATCAGGTCAGAAATCATGGCTGCCAACCACTGTTGGATTTTGTGGTCAGAAAAGAACCAAACGAGTGTTCCGACCATCCACAGCACGACAGCAATTTGAGCCCAAAGCGGAAGCCCTTGAGTTTCCTGTTGAGCCGAAGCCTTCCTCCGGCGAGCCATAAACTTCGTCCCCTCACTTGCCTGTTGACCTTGCATGTTGTAAACTTTGCCACAGCCTTGCGGAACGAGGTGACCGAAAATGCGAATGAAAAGGCGTGAGTTTTTGAAGACCGTCGGTATCGCTTTAGGAGGTGCATCCGCAATGAGCGCAGGTAATGGAAGTATGCCGCGACGAATTTTGGGCAAGACGGGTGTTGAGGTTTCCGCAATCGCTATGGGCGGCATCGTCGTCATGAACATGCCCCAAAAAGATGCTGATGCGATGGTCCGTTGGGCATACGACAATGGCGTCACCTACTTTGATGTCGCCCCAACTTACGGCGACGCTGAGGAACGGCTCGGTCCGGCATTGAAAGGGCTCAGGGACAAGGTTTTCCTTGCCTGCAAGACCGAAAAGCGCGATAAGCAAGGGGCAGCAGAAGCCCTCTGCCAGTCGCTGAAGCGGCTTCAAACCGACCACTTTGACCTTTACCAACTCCACGCTTTGCGGACGAAAGAGGATGTTGAGCAAGCCTTCGGTCCAAACGGTGCGATGGAGGCTATCTTGGAAGCGAAGGAAAAGGGCTTGATAAGGTTCGTCGGCTTTTCGGCTCACTCGGAAGAGGCAGCCTTGATGGCACTTGAAAGGTATCCCTTCGACACGGTAATGCTGCCCATAAACTTTGCTTCGCTGCTCAAAAACGGGTTCGGGCGGAAAGTGCTTGAGAAAGCGAAGGAAACGGGAGCGGCGGTCATCGCCATCAAAGCGATGGCGAAAACTTACTGGAGCGGTGAACGCAAAGTCCAAAAGTGCTGGTATGAGCCACTAATGGAACGCCACCAAGCCCAACTTGCTCTGAGGTTCACGCTGTCGCAAGAACCGGTTGCAGTTGCCGTCCCGCCCGGCGACGAAAGGCTGTTCCAAATGGCGGTTGAAATCGCGAAAAATTACCGACCGCTGGAAAAAGAGGAGCGAGAGGAACTGGAACGACTCGCTGCGCCACTTACGCCGCTTTTCCCGCTGAAGGATTAAATGCTGAGGTGAGTCAGTTTGGCTTTGACAGCAAAGGATGTCTTGCGGCTGATTGAGTTGTTGCGGCAAAACGATTGGCTGCGCGACGAGTTGCGCCGTGTCCTTTTGCCGCACAACTTTGAGGGTTGGATGAAGGGCGTGGACGAACGGCTGATGAGGATTGAAAGCACCTTGGGCGAACTGAGAGGTCTTGCAAAGGAACTGGACTACTGGCGTAAGGCTGGAAGGTTCCTGAGCCGGTTGCTGCGAAATGTCAGGGAAGTGGGGCAGGAGATTTTGGAGCGGTTGGAGAAGGCTGAGGCAGAAGGTTCAATTTCGCCCAAGGAATCCGATGAATTGCTGCAAGCGGACTTACTTTTGATGGGCGAAGTCCGGAAGGGCAAATTTGCGGGGCAAAGTCTCCTGCTGGTTTGTGAACTTTCAGCGACAGTCGCTCGTGAAGATGTTGAGAGGTCAATCAAACGAGCCCAAATCGCACGACGAGCAGGTCTTTGGGCTGTGCCCTTGGTGAGCGGTTCCCGGTGGAGCAGTCAAGCACTGAAACGGTGGGCTGTTTCAGAAGCAGTTTTGTGCGGTCAAAACGGAGTGCTTCAACCATCGCCAACAGAAGATTGGGATGCCATCGAGGAATTGCTCGCGAGATGGCGACCTGAAGGGAAACGAGAAGAGAAAGCGCAAGGAAAGCCGAAAACCTAAGGTGAGTCAGAACCGCCACGATGAAGGGCATGAAAGCGGTGTTGTTTGACTTTGACGGGACTTTGGTGACGCTGGAAATTGACTTCCCGCTGATGCGAAAGCGGGTCAACGAAACTATTGCTGCTTTCGGCGTCCCTGCTCACATTTTGACCGCACCCTTCTCTTGGGAGCGGATTGAACAGGCAGCGAATTGGTTGGCTCAATTTGACCTTGAGCGGGCAAAGGAACTGGAGCGAAGAGCCAAAGCAATCATAACGGGCATGGAAGACGAAGCAGCGAAAATTGCAGAGCCGCCACCCGATGTCCAGCCATCTCTGCAGGCATTGAAGGCGAAAGGGTTCAAACTCGCCTTGGTCACTCGCAACAGCATGAAGGCTGTCCAAACAGTTTTGAAGCGGCACCCGCTTCCCTTTGATGTCATCGTCACCCGCGACCACATAAAGACGCTGAAACCGAACCCTGAGCACTTGCTGTTTGCGCTGAGGCAGTTGGGCGTTCATGACCCGTGTAGAAATCCGAAACACTTGGCACTCCGCACCCCGCACTTTGCACTTGTTCGTTGGCACTGTGCGTTTGTCGGCGACCATCCAGCCGATGTCCAAGCAGCGTTGCGTGCGGGTTTGATTCCGATAGGCATCGCCCGCAACGATGAGATGGAAAGGGCGTTGAGGAGCGCCGGCGCTTTTGTCGTCGTCCGGCGAATCAGTGAGTTGGTGCATTGGTTGGCGCGTTAACAGCATTTCCTTCAGAAGTTTTCGAAAACCCAAGGTGCGTTTGCTTGCTTGAGCGAACCTAACGCTGCCCAAGAGAAGGTGACAGCCATGAGCGAATGGGTTACCCTTTTGACGGGATTGCCAAGCGATGTCGCTGCAGTTCAGTCCCTTCTGAACGCCAACGGCATTCCGACTTTCACGATGCAAGCCGACCCTTACACCGGCACCATGAGCCTTCTCGTCCCAGCGTCGAAGTTTGAAGAGGCACTCCAACTGCTTCAACAGTTTGAGCCGTCAACTTCCGATGACGAAGCCGCAGATGAAGGAAATGACGAGACCTGAAAAGGGGTGATGAACCATGAGCCAATGGACTGTCCTGATGAGAGGTTTGCCGGGCGAAATCGCTGCGGTTCAGTCATGGCTTAACGCTAACGAAATCCCGACCATCACCAGAACCGCAGAGGTTCACAGTAGCGTTATGGAATTGCTCGTCCCTGCCGATAAAGTTGCCCGTGCGAAAGAATTGTTGGCGGCAATCAGCCATTCGCAACACGCACACGATGATGAAGCGAGGGGTGATTGGGATGAGTAGCAAAGTGACGGCGAGCGTGGAAAAGATGAGGCTGAAGATGTATCGCTTCAACGAAGACCCGTTCCCGCCGCTTCAACGGACGGGAACGGCACGAGTCTATCCCTACCCGATGCAAGACGATGTTACCGACGAGTTAACCGAGCGGGAGTTCACTGCTGTCATCTTGGACAACGGCTTGTTGCGGGTCACCGTTTTGCCTGAGTTTGGCGGTCACATCCATTCGGTGCGAGACTTGAAAAACGACCGCGAAGTTTTCTACCGCAACGAGCCGCTGAAGTTTGGGCTGATAGCACTTCGTGGCGCTTGGTATTCGGGCGGTTTGGAATTCAACTTCCCGCAGGTCGGTCACACCGTCACGACCAACGACCCGCTCCCTTGGCACTTGACAGAAAATCCCGACGGTAGCGTCACCCTTTCCGTCGGCACGATTGAGCGGTTGACTCGGATGGCATGGACGGCGAGCGTGACCTTGCGCCCCAACGATTGGCGATTGCACACGCGAATTTGGCTCTTCAACCGAACGCCTTTTTGGCATCGCATTTACTTCTGGACGAATGTCGCCGTCCCTGCCCGCAACGATTTTCGTTTCCTTTTGCCCTGCACGCAAGTTTTCTCTTGGTGGTGGGGCGCTCGTGGCATCGCCAACTTCCCAATCCAAGGCGGAACGGATTTGAGCCGATACACAACTCACAAGCGACCGACCGACTTGTTTGCGAAAGATTTGAGAGCCGATTGGTTCGGCTGCTACTACGAGGAACTTGACTACGGCGTCTTGCACCATGCTAACCGATTTGAAGTTCACGGGCGAAAACTTTGGACTTGGGGAACCGCTGACGACGGAAGGGTTTGGACGAATTTGCTTTGCGACGAAGGCAAGCCTTACTGCGAAATCCAAAGCGGACGGTTCGTCCATCAAGGTGTCCATCGGCTCATGCCACCGAGAGCCGTTGAAACTTGGAGGGAGGAGTGGTTTCCCGTCTGGGGTCTCGGCGGTGTCCTTCACGCTTCCGACGAAATCGCAGTCAACGCACAAAGGTCAGGTAGTCAGTTGCGATTGAAATTTTTCGCACTCGTCCCGATGGACGATGTAACCGTCACGGTCAGGCAAGGCGAAAAAGTCTTGGAGAGAACGCAAGTGAATTTGCCTGCAGGGCGAACCCGTCGCCTTGACTGTGAATTTGCACAGTGATGCTCCCGTCTTCATCGCTGTCCAAGACGGCAAGCACACTGCGTTGCAAGTTAAGTTGTTGCTTGAAGGCGAATCGGTCAAAGTTGATTACCGAAGCAAACCTGCTCCGCACATCGGTTTGCCCGAACATCATCCAAGCGAACTGACGACGCCGACATCTTGGTTGCTGAAAGCACGGGAGCACGAGGAACGGAACGAGTTGGACGCAGCGGCTGAGTGTTACCGAAAAGCCTTGTCCCTTGACCCGCAATGCGTTCCAGCCATGAACGGTTTGGCTCAGTGGCATTTGAAGCGGGGCGAATGGCAACAAGCGAGGGAGTGGGCTCAGAAAGCGTTGAGCGTTGACCCGCAAAATGAAGATGCGCTGTGGTGGCAAGCAATGGCGAGTTATTGGGACGAGGGGCGAGGGACGGGGGACGAGGTTGCTTCGCTTTGGGCGCTGACACGGAGCAACACTTATGCAGCCGCTGCCTTTGCGGTCTTGGGCGAATTATCTTTGCGGAGAAACGACTACCGAACTGCCCTTGACTGTTTTGCACGGGCGCTGGAACGAAACCCGCAAGACAGCAAAACTCTTGCCCTTTCCGCTTTCGCTGCCCGAAAGTTGGGCGATTTTGAGTTGGCGCAATCGCTTCTGAACCGCTGCGAACAAGTCAACCCGCTTGAACCACTGCTTTGGAGTGAACGGCACTTCCTGCGGGACGAGGGGCGGGGGACGGGGGACGAGGAAACGGCTCTGAGGCGAATTTTTGTTGACGCGCAATTGTGGCTTGATGCGGTTTGCGATTACGAGCAAATTGGTGCGTGGGGAACGGTTAGCGTTTGGTTTGCCGTCGCAAAACGGTTCACCGAACAGAACGGCAGCATCAACCCGATGCTGCTTTATCACGCAGCCTATGCCATGTGGCGGATGGGCAAATTGGCGGAAGCGATGGCGTTGCTCCAAGACGCCCAAAAGCAATCGCCCGTTTTCGTCTTCCCTTATCGACACGAAGATGCAATAGCATTGCAAGTGGCGTTGACACTCGACCCGCACGATGCGTTGGCGCATTACTTGCTCGGCACTTGGTTGGCATCCGTCGGGCGATGGGACGAAGCGATGGCGCATTGGCGGAAGGTGACGGATGGGACAAGGGGCAAGGGACATGGGACAGGTGAGACGGCGCTGCAAGTGTTGGCGTGGAGGAACATTGGGTTGATGCAACGGATTGTCCGAAGCGATTTGACCGCAGCAGAACAGGCTTACGACAAAGCCATTGAACTCGTGTCCCGTGCTCCGTCTCCCTTGTCACCTTACGCTTGGCGTTTGTGGCACGAGCGTGATTCTGTGCTTGCTGCTCTTGGGCAACATGAGAAGCGGGTTCAGTTGTTTGAGGGTGCGCCGAAGGAAGTTGCGAGCAAGCCGCAAATTGTCGCCCGATGGGCTGAGGCTTATGCTCGTGTCGGCAAGGACGCAAAGACCGTTGAGTTGTTGTCTCGGGGCAACTTCAAGCCTTGGGAAGGCGAATTTGCTTTGCGGCAACTTTGGAAGGAGGCGCAAATGCAACTTGGGCATCAAGCGATGCGTGAAGGCGATTTCGCGAGGGCAAGGAAGCATTTTGAGGCTGCTGCCGATTACCCACAAAACTTGAATGTCGGGCGACCGCATTGGACTGACGATGCCGATGCGCTTTTCTGGGCGGGTTGGTGCGCTTTGAAAGCGGGCGACAGGGAAGGAGCAAAACAACTCCTTGAACGAGCAGCCAACGAAAACCAACCACCAAACGCCCAAACCGCCGAGTTCAAAGCAAAAGCATCCGAGTTGCTCCAACAGTTGCGCTAAGCGTCCCAATCATGAAGACCATTCGCCGCCGAGCAGGCGAAGTTCAAAATTGCTCGTCACGCCTCACCCATCACGAATCGCGCAAAATTTCCCGAAGGGCGAACGAAAATGGGGCAGCGATGGCAAACCATTGACGGGCTGAGGTTCGTTTTCCATCCGGCAGCAAACCCATTTTTGAGCCTGCTTCTGGAACGGGCAAAGCATCAGCCTGAACCCTTCCTGAAATGGCAAATAAGAGCCTTAGCCTTCGTGGGCGTCGTTTCTTTGCTCGCTATGATAGTGGTGGAGTTGCTGAAAGTGCCGCTGCTTTTGAAAGGTGGTTAGTTGCCGGAAGCCATCACAATTTCGCACCTTATCGCCGCCGCAGGCTACGCTGGGACTATCACCAAACTGTTGGGGCAATTTTGGGGGAGAAAACTCGGCACGATTTGCTGCTGACGGGTATCCCTGCTGTTTGGCTCGTTCTCGCCCTCAAGTTTTGCCGAATCGTCTTTTCTGCCCACTTTGCGCTCCTTTGCCTCCCCTTCTACGCTGCCGCTTTCGCTTGTGGTGTCCCTGCAAGGGCAATTTTGATTCCGCTCGTTTTGGCAGTTATCGGTAGCCCCACAATTGCAGTGTTGGCTTTAGTATGCCTTTTCGGTCGGTTTTATGTCGTTGTTAGCCAACCGACAGTAATGTCGTTTTGGGTGAATGTCCCTTTCCTGCTGACTCAACCGATGGGCTTTTTCGTTTGGACAGTTCCCGCTTGGCTTGTCGTGACCGTCGCTTTTGTCTCGCTCATTATCGTCTCAGTGACAGCGGAGGCGTGGGAATTGGAGAAGCGCCCTATCCCGTCGCAGTTGAGGATGCTTCGTTGGAGAGATTCTTTTGGTTTGTTGCTCTTCGTTTCGCTCTGGGGTGTGGCGTGGGCATATTTGCCTGTCAGTTACATCGTCAAAGTTGCCTTTTCACTTTGCGTGCTCAGGTTGCTTTTCAGCCACCGCGACCAAGTTTCACAGCTGAAGTCAGGGTTTTGGAGGGTGCTTGCCCTTGACGGGACAGTTTTAGCAGGCTGCATTTTCTTCGGCATGGCGGAAGGGCAAGGCAACATCGCTTTCAAAGTGGCTCTGGTTGGCTCTCTTCTGTCAATTGTTCACGCCGCTTCACATGTGCTCAGCTTTCATGGGTGGGAGAGGATTCTGGCAGGCAGTGCCACTTTGGTTTTGGTTCTTCGGGTTTTCTGGTTCTTTTCGCCTGCAACCTTGCTTATCGGCTCTTACGCACCGAAGTTTTCTTGGGTTGGTGCGTTGGCAGGCGTTCAAAGTTGGCTCGTTCCGCTGAGCATGGTAGGGACAATGAAATTGCCCTTCGCCATCGCAGGCTTCAATCAAGTCTTATTTCCGCCTTGGTGGTTGATGGCGACTGTGCAGTTGGCTTGGAGCGGTTTGTTGTTTCTCGTGGGACGAAAAACTGCTCCCGTTGCTGAAGTTGAGCCAGTCGCTCTCACTGCCGACCACCCGCTTTTCGGCTGGATTGTCAGGCTTGAGGACAAGATGATGGAGAAGTGGGACGACGCACTCGTGAATGTTCAATTGCGTTGGCAGCGACGACACGCTGTCGGAACGCTTCGTTTCTCTTTTGCGCTCTCGCTCCTCGGGTTCGTTGTCGCCGCCGTCACGCTTTTGACGCCGTTGCGGGTTTCGCTGCCCAATTTGCTTTTTGCAACGCCTATCCTTCTTTGTGTTCCCACATTCCTGACAGCCACGCTGGCTTTGCTGTGGTATGAACTGAAGCATGACCTCAGTTGCTGGGGGCAATTGCGGATAATGGAGCAAATCGTCTTGACAAGGTTAACGGCAAAGCAAATTTGGTTTGGCTTGTGGTTCCCTCGGTTTTGGTTGGCGGTCAAAATCTTCGCCATTCCGCTCGTTTCCGCTTGGCTCATTGCCTTGCCGCAACTGTTTGTGCTGCCAACCAAATTGAGCCTTTGGTTACTCGCAACCATGGCTATGGCTACCTTCGTGATGCCCTTCTTCTTTCTCGCTGCTGCACTCTACCTTTCAGGAACAGGCATTGCGGGCAGAGAATCTTCAGCAGGGGAACTGATCTGGCCCATGACCTTTGTGCCCTTCATAATGCTAATCCACCCGGCTTTCCAACGAAGGCTAAACCCATTCATGCTTTTGGCTTTTAGTTTGGCGGCTTGGCTTTTGATCTTCAGTTGCGCCATTTTCATGCTTCTTTTGGGCGTTCTTTGTTTGCGGGGTGTGGGCAAGTTGATGACGGCGAGGGGATACGAGGAGTGGCTCAAGAGAGCCGAAGAAATCGCCAGCAAGCGCAAAAGGCAAGGCTGAAACTTTAAGTGCCAGTTTGAAGGTAGTTTCATGCATTCGGACGAAAACCCTGAACCGCAACCCCTTGACCCGCAATGAAACCCATGACCGCTCAAAAGAGGGAAATGATGCGCCAAAGGAAGATGGAGCCATCGGAGTCGGCAGAAGCGAGAAACTTCCCGTCCGACGAAAAGGCGACAGAGTTGACCAAGCCTATGTGACCTTCCAGCGAACAAAGCAGCCGACCTTCGATATGCCAAATCTTGACAGTTTTGTCGTTGCCTCCCGATGCAATCAAATAGCCGTTCGGGGAGAAAACTGCGGAGTTGACCGGACCTCGGTGACCCCTGATGAAACCCAAGAGACCGGCACGAAGCAGGATTTGAAGTTTCCCGTCATCCGTTCGCCAAATCGGGATAGGTGTCTCCCACCAACTTCCCATCGGCTGATAGGAGAAGCCGGGCGTAGCCAGCAATTTGCCGTCGGGCGAAAATGCCACGCACCGAACCCAACCTGTATGGGCGACAACGGTGTATTTGGGCGATTCGGGTTCCGCTTGCCAAATCCTGACTTTGCCGTCCCAACTTCCCATCGCAAAGAATTTGCCGTCAGGTGAGAAGGCGACAGAGTTTATCGGGGCTTCAAAGCCTGCCCGTTCAGCAACAAACTCGTTACCGTCCAAACTCCAAAGTTTGACCGAACCCGTTGATAACCTTCGCTCCCTTTCGTCCCAGACGCCCGTTCCAATTGCCAAAAGTTTTCCATCCGGCGAAAACGAAATCGATTGGACGACCTCGTTCCTCAACTCCATTTCCACCGCCGCTTTGCCCTCGTTCACTCGGTAAATCCCGACGACGCCGCCATGCCCTCCTGCTGCCAGCAACTCACCATCGGGTGAAAAAACGACGGACAAGACGGGATGCCCTAACTCCCAAACGGTTTGAGTTTCCGCTTCTCGGAGAAGCCACAGCCTAACCGTTCCGTCCCGGCTCGCTGAAGCGAGGAGTTTGTCGTTTGGGGAGAAAGAGACGGCAACGACCGAACCCGAATGCCCTGTGAGGGTAGCCATCAACTCTGCCTGCACGCCTCTTTCGCAGTAGACGGCACGATGTTTTGCGGGCGTCAGCGTGAACATCATTTTCGCTCGCCCCTCAAGTTGCGGCAACTTTAACTTGCGAGAGCGGCTCTCAAAACCCTCTTTGCGTTCGCCAAAACGATGAGAGGGTCTTGATTGGGCAGCGGCTTCACTTCAAAACTCACCGTCGGCAAGCCGTAAGGGGATGGGCGGGAAAAATAGCCGCTGTAGTGCAAGGCGCTCAGGAAGATGCGAACTTGCTCAACACCGTTTTCGCTTTTCGGGTAGCCGAATGGCGGATGCTGGTCACCGTAAAGGGGATCGTCAGGTGCAGTGACGCAATTCCCGATGTGGACATGGCGAACCGATTCTGACGGGAGCGAGATTAGGCACTCATCAACGGTCTCACCGAGCAATGGCAGATGGCTCAAATCAATGAGCAACCCGAAATTCCCGTGACGGCTCAGCATCTCCGACGCCAATTCCCCAGCTAGTGGACTCGGACCGATAAGTGCCTTCTTGTCAACATTGCGGTCAAACGGCTCAACCAAGATGATGAGCGGTTCGCTGCCAGAACGGTCAGAGGCGTAAGCGCAAATTTCGTCAAGGGTCTTGATGAACGCCCTCAACTCGCCTGCTTCGTCTCCGCCGAACGGTCCGCTCATCAGCGTCAAAGTTTTTGCCCCTAAAGCGATGGCTTCATCAACGCACTTTTTGAGTTCATCTGCCGCTGCTCTCCGAACAGTCTCGTCAGTCGCCGAAGGGTTCAGTCCTTGCCTCAGGATGACTGGGGTCGCAGCGAACCCACAATCCAACTGGGCTGACTCCAGCAGGGAGCGAACTTTGGTGAGGGTCTCTTGGTCTGGCATCCTCGTTACCTCAACCGAACTGAAATCGGCATCAAGGGCGATGGTTTTGAGGGAAGCGAGCAATGCCTCTGGGTTTTGGTCGGAATTCGGGAACGCCATGAACTGGACGACACCGAGTTTGAAATTCTGAGTTGTCATGGCTTTGTCCTCTCCTTTCCCTGAACTTCACTTTAGCCAACGATGCCACTCCTTCAAGATGCCTTCCGCACCGTTCACCCATTCGTGGGCAGGGTCAAATTTGACGAACATTTGCCTTCGTTCGCCAGCGAGAACCCAAAGGTAATAAACGGCGTATCCCGGCGGGGCGGCAACTGGATGGTAGCCGCGCGGGATGACAACAGTGTCGCCGTCCTTGACGATGATTGCTTCGTTCAACTCGCCATCGTCAGTGTAAATCATCTGGATTGCGAAACCCGTCGGCGGGAAGATGCGGAAGTGGTAAACCTCTTCCATCTGCGTCTCAAAAGGCGGGTTCTCTTCCTCGTGTTTGTGGGGCGGATAAGAAGACCAGTTGCCCGGCGGATTTCTGGTCTCACCGACAAGCAAGCGGCGGGCAGGGAAGGAAGAGTCAACGATGTCGTCAATATCGCGACGCCAATTGAAGAGACCGACGCTCCTGCTTTTAACTTGGTCTGGAGTTATGAGGGTTGGTTCGCCGCCTGTCGGGGCTGGGACTGTCCCGAAAGCCAATTCAACGAAAGTATTTGCTCGGATGCGGAAACGGGCGTTTGAAGGCAAATAGAGGGCATAGGCTTTGCCGCTGAAAACATCGCGTCTTTGCCCGACCGATGACCAGCGCCTGCCATCCACTTCGGCATCCATAATGCCCGAAAGCAGAACAGCGACAGTTTCGCCCCCAACTTGACCCTCATACTCGCTCCCCGCCTCAAGCCTCAAAAGCGAGAAAGTGATTTGCCTCGTTTGCCCCAGTTGAGGCGAGACAACGGTGAACCATCCAGTCCCCTTCGGTGCAGGGACATGAAGTTTGGGCTCAGCCAAAGCAACCGCCTCCTTTCTCGCTCAATTTGGCGCGACCGCCGCAGTAAAGTATGTCAAGAAGTCGCCTACAAGGTCATCTGCTCGCCCGTCATTGCGACAGCCGTCAACTTGCATCAAAATTTGAGCGACGAAAGACGATGGTGACCAAGGGTGATGTGAGCCGATGAAGACTTTGAGGCTTGTCATAGCGACGACCGTAAATGCCCCAGCAGATTGCGTTTACGCGGTCCTTGCTGATTTGCCGCGTTACCCGAAAATTTTCCGCTACATGCACGACCTCCGCGTCATTGAGCAGCGAGACCACTCCGCCCTCGCCGAGATTGAGGAAGACATTTTTGGCATGACGGTGGCGAAAGTGCTGACGAAGTTCGTTTTTGAGCCCCCGCTGAAAGTCCTCATTGAGCAGGTGAAAGGTCCGTTTGAAAAGGCGGTCGCTTGGTTCCACCTTGAGCCTCAGGGCGAGAAGACGAAGGTCGTTCACGGCGCTGAGATTACTGTCGGCGGGCTTCTGGCGAAGATAGGCATGATGCTGTTGGGGAGCGGAGTAGCCAAATCGCGGATGACGGAGGAACTGAAAGCGGTCAAGAGGGAAGCGGAGAAGTTGGCGGCAGCCAGCAAAACCTGAGAGACCCGAAACTTAGGGGTGAGGTTCATGGGGGCGGTTACGGAGTTGGCTGATGGACAACTTTGCCCCAACCCACTCTGTGGTCGAAACAATTCCCGCTCAGAATCAATTTGCCCTAAATGCGGGACAGAGCAAAAGCAACTTCTCGGCAAGGGAACAGTTTTGATAGGGCGCTACCAAATTGACGCCGTTTTGGGTTGCGGTGGGTTCGGCGCCGTTTACAAAGCCACCAACTTGTTGACAGGACAATTTGTCGCCGTCAAGGAAAACCGCCAACACCGAACTTTCGCCCGATTTGAGCGGGAGGCAAATTTGCTCCTGAACTTGAACCATCCCCACCTGCCCCAAGTCCACGAGTTTTTTCTGGACGCCGTTACAGGCAGAGCCTATCTCGTCACGGACTTCGTTGATGGCGAGACCTTAGAGGCGCTTGTCAAAAAGCGCGGGCGACTGAGTTGGGACGAAGCCAAGCCGATTTTCGGGGCACTCGTTGACGCCGTTGCCTACCTTCACGAGCACGGTGTCGTTCACCGAGACATCAAGCCTGCGAACATAATCGTCATCCAATCTGCCAACGAGCAAGTCTCCGCTCCAGACACAGCCACCCTGAGGCAATTCGTGTCTGCTAAGCACTTTCGTCAAGGGCGAAAATTTGCCCGTCAAATCGTCAAGGGAGACGCTTTTGGCGATGGGTTCGTGGTTCTACACCGGGGGAGGAACCGACTGGTTGGTGTGTGGCGGGATAGGATATCCGGTCAGCAGTGGCATCTTTGGGTGAGGTTGAGCGGCTCGAAAATCAAACTTTGGCGATGCGAATGCCCCGAAGGTCAAGGGCAAAAGATGTGCTCTCACTTGCTGGCTCTTTTGGCAATTTACCGAGAACAACCTTCAGCCTTCGTCGCTGTCAATGATTCACCTCAGCCACCTGTCGCATTAGTTGACTTCGGTGTGGCTAAGGTGATGGAGCCTGCTGACCCGTCGCGCCCGCATTCAAGTTCCGTCATCGCTTGGACTGACGGCTTTTCACCGCCAGAACAATACCGAAGCGGGATTGAAGTTGACCCGAAAGTTGACCAGTATGCTTTGGCTGCCACGCTGCTCTTTGCCTTGACAGGTGACATTCCGACGGACGCTTTGACTCGGTTGGAACTTGCCTGCAGGGGAGAACCAGTCCCGCCCTTTAGACCGCCAAAAATTCCCGACGCTGTTTGGGGCGCTATTGAGCGTGCGATGGACCTTGACCCGCAGCGTCGTTTCCCGAGCGTCAAAGACTTTTGGGAAGAAGCGTGCAGGGACAAAGCGAGAGGCGTTTCGGTGCCCAAAATTTCCTTCAAAGAACCGCTTAAGTCTTTCGTGTCCCGAATCCGCCATCGCATCCCATTCCTTGAGTTTTCCTTCAGCCTTTCGGGGCACTCCGATTCTGTTTCGGCGTTGGCTTTTTCCCACAATTCCGAATGGTTGGCGTCAGGAAGTTTTGACAGGACGGTTCAGATTTGGAACTGCCGAGAAGCGAAGCGGTTGAAGGTTCTGAAAGGGCACGAGGACTCAGTGCTCGGGCTCGTTTTCTCTTCGGATGGTTTCCGACTGGGTTCGACAAGTGCCGACAAAACTGTTCGGTTGTGGCATTGGCGGGAAGAGAATGCCGTCATCATCCTGCACGGTCACAACGAGGCGGTCTTGACAATTGCTTGTTCGCCCGACGGCAGATTTTTTGCGACGGGCAGCGCCGACGGTTGCATCAGGCTTTTTCAGTGGCGAGATAGCCAACTCATTTGGAAGTCGGAAACTTTCGGCGCTTTCGTCAACGCCGTCGCTTTTTCGCCCGACGGTCGCTTTCTGGCTTTCGGGTGCGCTGACGGTGTTGTCGGCTTCCTATCAACCCGCGACGGAAAGTTCTTGAGGCGCTTGTGCGAAACCGGGTATTCAATCACGAGCATCGCCTTCTCGCCCGACGGGCTTCATTTGGCTATCAGCGGTGAGGGGTTCGGAGTTCAAATTTGGCAATTGCCAGAGGGGAAAATCGCTCGCACCTTAGGACAAACCTTGACGAAAGCAAAAGGTTGGGTCAACGCTGTAGCCTTTTCGCCCGATGGTCAACTCATTGCGACCGCGAGCATGGACGAGGTTGTGAGGTTGTGGAGGGTTGCTGACGGAAAACTCGCCCGAACTTTAAAGGGGCACAAAGGATGGGTCACAACCGTCGCTTTCTCACCCGACGGGCGCTGGCTCGCTTCCGGGAGCAGCGACAGGACAATCAGACTTTGGCGGTTACGGTAAGCGGCGAAAATTACCAAACTTGCCCTACCCTATTTGTCAAGCAAACCCCGATGCGAATGTGCCTTAGTGGCGACATATTTGATGGTCGGAGGTGTTGGGAGATGCGAGAGTGGACTTACGAGGAACTGATGCGGGAACTGACAAAGCCTGCGAACACGAAAATCGTTTTAGTCGTGCTTGACGGGCTTGGTGGCTTACCTGTGCCCGAACTTGGCGGCAAGACGGAACTTGAGGCTGCAAAAACTCCCAACTTGGACGAACTCGCAAAGCGCTCCATGCTTGGCTTGCTTGACCCTGTGTTCCCGGGAATTTCGCCTGGTAGCAGCGCCGGTCATTTTGCCTTATTCGGCTATGACCCGCTCCGCTACTATGTTGGGCGCGGTGTCTTGGAGGCTTTGGGAATTGGCTTCCCGCTTCAGGAGGGAGATGTCGCCATCCGCGCGAATTTCGCCACCGCAAAATACGAGGGCAACCAACCCATAATCGTTGACCGACGGGCGGGACGACCGCCGACAGAGGAGACGAAGCGACTTTGTGCGAAACTTCGTGAATCAATCTCGGAGATTGACGGCGTTAAGGTCCTGATTGAGCCCGTCAAGGAACATCGGTTCGTCGTTGTTCTGAGGGGGGAAAGTTTGGGCGATGGTGTCAGGGACACTGACCCGCAAGTGACCGATAAGCCACCTTTGCCGCCCCAACCTGACCCTGATACGCCCGAAAATCGCCGGACCGCAGAAATCGCAGCCAAACTGATTGACCAAATCGCTCAAGTTCTCAAAGACGAACCAAAAGCCAACTACGCACTGCTTCGCGGTTTCGCTAAGCGACCGACTTGGATTTCTTTCGGCGAACTTTACAAACTCAACGCTTGCTGCATCGCCGTCTATCCCATGTATCGCGGTCTCGCCCAACTTGTCGGCATGAAAGTCCTTGACTTTGAAGGCGACACTATCGCCGACGAAATTTCCGCGCTCAAGCGGGTTTGGAACGATTACGACTTCTTCTTCGTCCACATAAAGCCGACCGATTCTCGCGGTGAAGATGGAAACTGGCAAGGCAAGGTTGCGGTGATTGAGGAGTTCGACAAAAACTTGCCCGACATTTTAGCCCTCAACCCCGATGTCCTCGCCATCACGGGTGACCACTCAACGCCAGCAATGTATCGCGCCCACAGTTGGCATCCCGTCCCCGTGCTGCTTCACTCCAAGTGGGTCATCCCTGACCCGACCGTTGAAGGTTTCGGTGAACGGGCTTGCGCTAAAGGGACACTCGGGCGAATCCCAGCAAAGTTCCTGATGAGCCTGCTCTTGGCACACGCAGAGCGGCTTGAACGGTATCAGGCTTGACCGAGCGAAAATGCGGCGGATGGCGAATAGCAAGTAGCGAACAGTTTTTCTGGAGGGCAGTGCTCCTGCACTGCCGAGAAAATTTCAGCGCTGATAACCGCACTCCGAACTTAGCACTTCGCACTTGGGTTAGTCTCACTGAAAGGTTGCCATTCAAAACGCCGAACGAATTTTCGGCGTTCTGCCAACACGAAGGGACGGGTGACAGCGATGTTGAGGTTGCTGCTCGTCAGGCACGGAGAGTCTGTTTGGAACGAGGAGGAGCGAATTCAGGGACAGCAAGATATCCCGCTAAGCGAAAACGGGCGTAAGCAAGCGGTGGCTTTGGGCGAGCGGTTGCGAGGGGTCAAAATTGATGCTTGTTTCTCAAGCCCGTTGAAGCGGGCGACTGAAACAGCGGAACTAATCTTGAAGGCATCCGGCAATTCACTGCCCATCGCCACTGTGTCCGAACTGATGGAGCGGAACTTTGGCGAGTGGGAGGGAAAGTGCGTTGCCGAGTTGAAAGTCGAAAGCGCCGAGGAGTTTGCCCGATGGGTTGCTGCCCATTACCTGCCCGCGCCGCCGAGAGGTGAGAGCGTTGAAGAGTTGCTTGCGAGGGTGAAAATAGGTCTGGAGCGAATTTTGGCGGAAGTTAGCGATGGGACGGTTTTGGTCGTCGGGCACAGTGGTTCTGTCAAGGCAGCAATTTGCGTCTTGTTCCAGTTGCCACCAGAAAGTTTCGCCAAACTGAAGGTTGACAACGCCAGCCTGACAGTTCTGGAAATCAGCGACGGGCGACCGAGACTTTGCCATTTCAACGACACCTGTCATTTGCGTAATGCGTGATGCGTAATGCGTAAAGGCGTTTGCTGAGACGAGGGCGTCGGCTGGGAAACTCTCTTCACGGGAATCGGACGCGGATAGTGCCGACTTGTTCGCCGTGAAGGTTTTTGAGGGGCGACTCACGGAATTCCGCTAACGCTTCCGCTTCCTCATCTTTCAGCCATCCCAAATGGGTCAGCATGGCGACGATGGCGAACGGTGTTGCCCTGTGACTTCCGTCTTGACATTTCACGACAACCGTCCTTCCGTCCCTGAACGCCCCAGCGAACAAACCTTCGGCACCACCTTTGCCAACGAACTGCCCCTTTGTGGCTTCAATCAGTTTCGTGTTCCAATGTCCCCTGTTCGCCACCATTTCAGGGTTTCCTGCCATTGCTGCGACCAACCGACCTGCCGCTTCGTTGGGAGGCAATTCAATTGGCAAACTTGTGTCAAGGGAAGGCAATTTCCCGGCGACGAACCGATGGAAGGCGACGGCGATTGAGAGAAGCGAAGATGCCCAAATCGGTGCGCCACACCCATCCGCAACTACTGTTTGGGGCAAGTCCTTGTCACCCGTTGCGGCAACGAAAACTTGAGCGATGAGTTTCTGGACGGGATGGTCAGGTTCTCGGTAAGTTTCCAAAGGCGCTCCAATTTTCTTTGCTGTTAGCAACATCGCTGCGTGTTTGCCCGAACAGTTGCTGTGAATCGGCGATGGTTCAAGCCCTTGGCGGATCAAACGGTTTCGCTCTTCCGCATCAAAGGGTTCATGGACGCCGCATTGCAAGTGCGATTCGTCAAGCCCCGCTTTCGCCAACATTTCCCGAACGACGGCGATGTGCTCGGCACTTCCGGCATGTGAACCGCAAGCGATTGCCAATTCCTTTTGGGTCAAACCGAAAGCATCGGCAGCGCCTGTCAAAACAACAGCCATCGCCTGCAACGGCTTTGCAGTGCTCCGCCAATAGGTCACGAGTTCGGCGTCTCCAAAAGCGGCAATTGACCGCCCACCTTCGTCAAGGGCAAGGGCATGGACGAGGTGAGTTGCTTCAACGATGCCCTTTCGCACGATTTCCACTCTCAACGGTTCCATCCTTCATCCCCGTTTCATCGCATGTTTTGGCGAGGCAGCCTAAAATTTTTATGGCACTACTGCGAATTTGTCCTCGCATCCCTTTACGGCTTGGCGCTGGACATCCAAAATTTTCCCTTCGGTTTCACGAGAACGCTAAGACCCTGTAGGCACGGAGGTGAGAAACCATGACAGAGCGAGTTTTGACTGCGTGGGTTCGTTCCTGCCATGAAATTGGCACACGACCGTCGCGTCGGCTCCGCCGTCAGGGTTTCATCCCTGCCGTTGTCTACGGGAAGCCAGTTCCGAACGGCAACTTGCCCATCAAACTGGTTGCGTCCGAAGTCCGAAAAGTCTTGGGTCCGACAATCCCTGAACTCAAAACTCCTGTGAGGCTGCGGGTTCACATAGGTGACGATGTCCTTGAGTTTGACACTGTGCTTCAAGAGGTTCAATGGGACCCGATGAGGTTGGACTACAGGCATCTTGACTTCTTCGTCCCTGCAGTCGCTGAAGAGAAGGCACAGCCGGAAGAATTGGCACCGGCTGCGTGAGGGGTTGCTTAAAAGCGGGGCGGGTTCGCTTTCCCCGCCCCGCAGCAAATTTTTTGAGAGGTGACCGATTTGCTTTTTTGGAGGCGACGAATTGAACCCGTTGATAGGCTCATTGTGGGAATCGGCAACCCAGGTCCCGAATACGCCAAAACCCGCCACAATGTGGGCTTTCGTGTCTTGGATGCGCTGGCGAAAAGGTTGAATGTCAGCAAGCAAGAGGCAAGGTTTCGCGGAGTTTACGCCGCCGCCCAAATCGGGGACTTGAAAGTTGGGCTGCTGAAACCGCTGACCTATGTCAACTTGAGCGGTCAAGCAGTGAGCGAGGCTGTCAAGAAACTGAACTTGCAGCCGGAACAAATTTTGGTCGTTTTGGACGATGCCCAACTGCCGTTGGGGAAATTGAGGATGAGACCGAAAGGGAGCAGCGGGGGTCATAAAGGCTTGCAGTCCATCATTGACGCCTTGCAGACTGAGGAAATCCCGCGCCTTAGGGTCGGCATCGGTTCGCCGCCTGAGGGCGTTGATATGGTCACCTTCGTCCTCTCTCCCTTTGAGGACGACGAAGAACTTGTCATCGGTGAGGCGGTGGAGAGGGCTGCTGATGCCGCAATCGTTTGGGCAACGGAAGGGATAAACGCAGCGATGCAAAAGTTCAACAAGTGAGCGCTTCTTCCTTCCCCTTGCCAACCACCCTTTGGGCAAACTCATAGTCTTCAGGTTCGTCAATGTCAAAGGCGAGTTCGGGCAGTTCGGCGATTATCGCTTTGCACTCGCATCCGAGCAACTCCTCGCCACGCTTCACGATTTCGTCAACCGAAACGAGGAAGAGTTGACCGACCAAAGGCAAATGGCTCAAAACCCACTTGAGCAAGATTTTCCAACCCGCCATCTTGCCCAACTGCCAGCGAGATTTGCGGTATCGGATTGCTTGGTCAGCGAAAGCCACGATATTGGATAGCGCCCTCGCACGGAGCAAAAGCAAGTTTCCGCCCGTCAAAACCCCCTCCTTCAATCTGGCACAAGTTCTGCGAACCTTCTCCGAGCCGAAAAGTCGCTGAAACGAAGCCATAGGGACAGCCAAGTAAACGATGTCTGCCCCACTCGCTATCGCAGCATCAAGAAACTCCCGCAAACTTTGTTCCGTGACGAAGGGCATATCGGCGGCGCAAAGCAAAAGGTAGTCGTCGGGTTGCGGTTGAATGACATTTATGCCGAGTTTGGTGTTGGTCCACAAATCGGAAGACGCTTCAACTTTGATGAGCGGTTCGGGCAAGATTTCCAAAACGGCATTTGGTCCGACGACCGCAATTTGATTCACTTGTTGAAGGCTTTGCAAAGCGTTGACGATGCGCAGGACGATTGGCTTTCCGTTGAAAGTCAAAAGCGCTTTCGGCTTGTTGACCCAAGTTGCCACTCCGCCAGCCAGCACGACAGCCTTCACGCTTTGCGATGCCATTCTTCACGCCACTCCTTTTCCGCAACCTCGCTGCCCTCTTCATCTTGACGAGAAGTTTGCTCGCTCAGCGCTTCAAAACTCTTCGCCATTCTGTTCCACTGAGTTCGTTTCCTTTGCCGACCTTGCAGGAACTCAAAAGCTGACCATTGCCGCCAAAGAGCGTAACAAAGCATCACCGCAAAACCAGTTTCAGCGATTCGTTCCATGAAGATTGCTCCCGGCAAAGGAGCAACTTGGTTGCCGAGCCTAAGGATTTCCCTGAGCGCCAGCAAGATGACCCCAAAGACGATGAACTGCCACGCCCGACCCAATTCGCCGGCACGCAACAAAGCGTGCAGCCGCACGCCATACCAAAGCGCCAACAAAGTCAAAACCAGCAAAAGCAAGTCAACGATTGTCACAAGGTTCATTCAACAATTCACCGCCGTGTTGGCAACGATGTCTCTCTTCCAGACCCAAAGCCCGTAGCGCAGCCCGACCGTATCTACCTGTTCTGGCAATTGTGACCTAACCCCGTCCAGCCATTCGGCGATGAAGGGAGCACCGACGAGATGCCCCAAAGTTGCGTGGGCGACGCCAACGAGTGTCCTCGCAAACAAAGCGAGGTCACCGAGAGTCTGCCACCAACGATGTCGGCTGACCAAGTTCAAATCCTGAAACTGTAGCGGAATGTTTTGCCGCATCAACCACTCGTTGAGCCAGTTGACAAAAACTTGGCAGAACTGCCGCCCCATCAACTTTTCCATCTCCGCCAGAAGTTGTTGGACGAAAGAGCGAACTGCCCGCCAAAGCATCGCTTCCTCATCACGAACCAATCGTTCCAGCGGGATGGGCTTGCTGCACTGCGAAAGTGATGAGAGGGAAGAGAAGCCAAAAAGTTTCGGCAACTGCGATTGAGCAGCCTTGACTAACTCTGGGTCAAGAACTTTGCCGGCGAAACTTTGCAGCCGCTCAATGGCTTGGGCTGGGCTTAGTGGCGGGCGATACCACCTCGGCGTCAGCGAGGCGCTGACTACTTCTGCGACAGCAACAATCCTTCCCCAAAGTGGCGTTTCATCGCCTTTCTTTCCAAACGGGTAACCTTTCCCGTCAAACCGCTCGTGGTGATGGCGGATGGCTTCAACAATCTCGGATGGAAGGTGCATCGCAAGGGTAATTCTCGCCCCCGCCGAGGGATGGCGCTGAACTTGCGAATACTCTTCCTCGGTCAATGGCTTTGGCTTTTGAAGCAACGACGCAGGCAAGGTGAGTTTCCCGACATCGTGAAGGAACCCAGCAACGCCGATTTGCTCAACCTGCTTTTCGGGCAAGGTCAAAGCCCTTGCGGTCAGCGCTGCAATTTTCCCCGTCAACAATCCGTGTTCAATTGCCCAAGGCTCTTGCTTAGCGACCGTTGACAAAAGTTGCCAAAACTTCGGTTCTGGCGGCTCTCCCCAATCCCAGCAAAAACCTGTCATTTTCGCTCACCACTCCGAATGACTATGCTTTGGCGGACGGTGCGAGCCAACTGGCACCAAGCAGCGACTGGCTTGACAGTTTCCAATGCCTGTTTTGCCGTTTCTCGGTCAAAAAAGATGCCGAAAACAGTTGTGCCGCTGCCCGACATCGCCGCTGCCACCGCACCTGCCGCCATCAATCGTTGCTTCAATTCTGCCACATCAGGTATCCGGGCGGCTATGAGATGTTCAAAGGCGTTCGTGACGAGCCGTTGGATGGTTTTTTCGTCCCGCCGCCACAACGCCGTCACCAACTTGCTTGGGTCAACATCAACATGAACGGGCTGAGCGTCCCAGAGGTCAAAAGCTTCTTTCGTGGGCATGTCAGCGTAAGGTTTGGCGAGAACGAGCCAGAAGGTCGGGAGCGTGACCGGTGTCAAGATATCGCCAATCCCTTCAACGATGGCAGCGCCGGTGGGAGCGAGGAAGAACGGGACATCGGCGCCAATCCGTGCAGCCAAAGGGACCAACTTTCTCCACGACCACCGCAATCTCCAAATTCGCCTCAACGCCAAAAGCATACCTGCTCCGTCGCTGCTGCCACCGCCCAAGCCTGCTTGGGCAGGGATTGATTTTTTGAGCGTCACCGAAATTTTCAGTGGCTTGCCCGTCATTTCAGCCAACAAATTCGCTGCCCGAAAAACAGTGTTGCGTTCGTCAAGAGGTGTCCCACTTTGGTCGGTCAAGGAAAAGTGAGTTGAATGTTCAACGACCAATTCGTCCCAAACGCTGACAGCAGTCATCAGAGAACGAAGGTCGTGGTATCCGTCGGGTCTCTTGCCGACAATTTCCAAGCACAAATTCACTTTGGCTGCGCAGCGAACAATCTTTCGCCCTTCGCACCTCAAATCCCTTGCACCCTTCCCACAATCCGAGATCAGAGTTCAGCACCCCCTTCCTGCACCCCGTCAGAACCCAGCACCCTGCTTTGCAACTCTTTCGCAGCCGAAACGATGATTTGTGCAGTCAAGTCAATTCCGAGGGCAGCGACATTCAAGACCATGTGGTAAAGCGACGGGTCGTTCCAATCTATGCCGTAGAAGTGCCGCAAGTATTCAGCCCTTCGCTTGTCTTCTGCGATGATTTTTTGCTTTGCCTTTTCTGGCGGGATGTTTTCGAGTTGCGAGAGCCTTTTGATCCGCCAATCCAAAGGGGCAAAGAGCCTGACATGGAGAGCGCCAGGAAAATCCTTCAGGACCATCATCCCGCCACGACCGATGATTACGACTCGCCCTTTCTGAGCCAGTTTTTTGAGAGCCACTTGGGTGAACTTGAGGCACTCCTCGTGGTCCAAGACCTTCCCGCCTTCACGCTGCCATTGCTCCCTTGTGGGCAGCCAGAATGGAGTTTCCTTAAGCGGTCCTGGCGACCAAGTTAACGCTTCTTCGGGAGTTGCAAACTTCACCAAAGTCCGCAGAAACCGCTCAATGGGCGAAAGACAAGCCTCATCGTATTTGGCGACCTCTTCCTCGCTCGCTTGAGCCTCAGCCGCCACATGAGCCAGAAGTTCTTTGTCAACGACCTCGTAGCCCAGCGCTTCGGCAACCTTCGCCGCAATTTCGTTGGCAGCACAGCCAAACTGTCGGCTAATGGTAATGACGCCCATGTTGAGCCCCTCACTTCGTGGGAGAATTTCACCCGCAACACAATTTTGAATTCGCCTCAAAGGAAACCGCAACAGCCTGCTTTCGTTTGGAGAAACGATAACTGCCGCCCGAAATTCCATCATGTGTGTAAGCGTGCAAGCGTGCAGGCGTATAAGCGTGTATGAGTGCACAGAAATGGTGCGGAGTGCTGAGTGCGGGGTGCAAACCTTTCAAGATTTTTCTGCCCATGCCACTGGCTTTAGCCAGTGAGGGACAAGGGACATGGGATTTGACAGATTTCTATGAGCGTCGAATTCATTCGGCGAAAAATTCTGGAGGGCGCATCTCTCAATGCGCCGAAAAATTTTTCGACAGTGCAGGAGCACTGCCCTCCAAAACTATTCGCCACTCGCTACTCGCCATTCGCTACCGTTTTCCTGTTGAAATTGGTGGTTCGGTTGCTGCATCATTAGTTTGTGTCCTGTGTCCCACTTGAGCGGGGCGATGAGCATGAGAACGATGAAGAGGCTTGAAACGACGCAAAGGATTTTGAAGGAATATCTCGGTTCTGACCATGCCATCGTGCAGTTGCATCGCCAAACCGTTAGTTTCATCTCAGCCGTTCACGGTGCGCCTTTCGTCCCAAGACACTCAGCCCAGCAGGTTCTTTCCCAAATCGTTTCCGAAAACTCGTCTGCAACTGTTTTGCTTTACGCTCCTGCAGGTTTCGGCAAGACGACTTTGCTTTCCAACTGGGCGCTTTCGTTGGATTGTGCGTTGGCAGTTCACTTTTTCTCCCGTGCACCTGAGTTTTTCGGTTTGGCTTCAAATCCTTCCTTCGCCTTTGCCCACCTTGTCGCTCAAGTTTTCGCCATCAAACAAATTTGGGACGAGGGGAGAGGGACGGGGGACGAGGATTTCAAAGGCTTTTTTGAATGGCGATTGACTCTCCCAGAAACTCAAGAAGAGCGTGCCAATTTGCTGAAGGAAGCGGTTGCTTCTTTGAAAGTCCCGAAGGGCGAAAGGTTGCTGATTTTGCTGGACGGCATTGACGAAGCTGACGAACCTTTCCCTTCGCCCTTTCCTGACCAACTTCCCGAAGGCGTTTTCGTTGTCGTCTCGGCTCGTTGGGACGGGCAAAGCGAGATGCCTTACCTTCGTGGCTGGAACTTTGACGCCCAAGTTGAACTGGGATTGATGGACGAAAGGGAGATAGTTGATTGGCTCAAAGTCTATGGAAACGGCGAACTGGCGGGTCTTGCGAAAGATGACGAATTTGTTGTGAAACTCAAGAGAGCGACTGATGGCTTGCCACTGTTTTTGAGGTTCGTTTTGGAAGACTTGGCGGAAAAAGTCCGTCAGGGCGAAATATTTGGCGAAATTGAAGTCCCGCAAGGTTTTTCCGCTTACATCCGAGAGCAAGTTTCAAGGATTGTCGCTTCTTCGTGGGATGGAATTCCACTAACCGACTTGATTGCCTTGCTTTCAGTCGCGAAGGGAGCAATAAGGCAAGACGAGGTTGCGCAAGTTTTGGGCACACCTTCGGAAACACTTTCGCACCTTCCCAACATCATTGCGAGGTGGCTTCGCATCGGAAAGTTGAAAGAGGGCGNCGGGCAAATCTTTTCCTTCGTTCATCCTTTGCTTGCGATGGAGTTCGCTAAGGCGATGGGAGAGAAGGCTCGAGATGCCGAAATGAGGTTGATGTCTTGGTGCGAAAGGTGGCNGGAGCACAAAAGNGAATATGCNCTGAGATACTTTGACGAGCACTTGAAAGACGCAGGCGAAAGGGAAAAGTTGTGGCAATTGGTGATGGATGACGAGTGGGCAAATTTGAGGGCTGAAGTTTCCCTTGATGAGCCTGAGTTGACTTTGAAAACGGCGAGGTTGGGTTTGGATGCTGCCGTTGAAGTTGAGGACGCTGCGATGATGGCGAGGATGCTACTGAGGCATGTGAAGTTGTTGGCAGGACAAGAGAGCCCAACGGAAGCGTTGAGGCGCGGGAAAGTTGAAAGGGCATTGAAATTGGCTGAGTTGGCGATGGAACGAGATGCAACAGTCGGGATAGACTGGCACTTGATTTTGGCTTGGAATTTTTATCGGCGGGGAGAGATTGAAAATGCGAGGAGGGCGTTGAGGCAACTCCTCCAAACTTATCGGAAGGAAAGCATAGTGCCTGAGCGGGATTTGCGAACCCAGATTCTTTTGCATTTGAGTGATTTGCCTGAAGCCTTTGATGTGGCTATGCTGACGCTGCGTGACCAGAACAAAGGCAATTTAGCATCGACATGGGCAAAGGAGGGCAAGTGGGAAAAAGCATTGAAATTGGCAAGGAGCATGGAGCGCGATTTCGTCCAAGCCAAAGTCTTGAGCGAAATTGCTGCTGAGATGGTGAAAGCGGGGATGGTTGGTGAGGCGGAAAAGTTGTTTGCGGAGGCAGAACAAATAGCGATGGCAGAGCAAGAGGGAGAGGCTTTAGTCTACGCAATGGAAGCGTTAATTAAAGCCTTTTGGGAACTTGGATGGAAAGAAAGAGCAAAAGGTTTGGTGGATAAGGTCATCAAAGTAGTGCAAAAGCGAAAGGCGATAGATGTGGCAGAACCACTGATCGTGTTGGCGAAAACGCTCGCAGAACTTGGTGAAACAACTGGAGCGGAAAAATGCCTGAAATTGGCGGAACAAAAAGTGAAGGAGATTGAAGATGATTATCTGCGGTTAAGTGCTCTGGGGTTGGCTTCGGCAGTTTGGGTTAATTTGAGGCGAAGAGATAAAGTGGAGAGAAACTTGAAGCAAATTCTGTCCGAACAAACTAGCATTTTTGCCTATTGCTCAGCAGAAAGTCTTTGGAGAGTTGCTGAAAAGGCTTTGAAAGTGAGTTGGAAAGATTGGGCAAAAGAACTTGTGCAGGAAGCAATCAAATTCGCTCAGAAAGTCGCAGACAAATATGAAAAGGCTAAGGTGTTATTGGATGCTGTCAAAGTGATGGTTAAGGCTGGGCAATTGGATGAAGCAAAGGCTTTATTGTCAGAAGAAAGCGAAGAATGGATGCGATACATAATTTTGAGTGGAATTGCTGAAGGCTTGGCGGGAATGAGACGATATGACGAAGCGATTGAAATTGTTGACGGAGTTGAGACACCTTATCCTAAAGGCAAAATTCTGGCTAATGTGGCGGAAGCAGCAGCAAGATTAGGAGACATTGAAAGGGCAAGACAAATTTTTGAGAGAGCGAAACAATCGGTGAGTTGTGCCGAAGATTTGGTGTTCATCAGCGAGCAACAGGCTGAAGTGGGGTTAGTTGAAGAGGCTGTGGAAACGATGGAACGCTACCTTGTCCTTGAAGCAATTGAACACTCCAAAAACCGCTGTGAAGCCCTTGCAAGGGTAGCAGAGGTTTTGATTGAAGCAGGACAAATTGAAGATGCTGAGACAATAGCAAATGCCGTCAAAGACGAAGAATGGAAGGCGTGGGTTTTGGGACGCCTTGCTGTTGAATTTGAAACATTAGGGCAAAGGAGAAAGGCTGAAGAAGCGTTGAGATGGGCAGTAAAGGCAGCAATAATGTCTCAAGAGAGAGATGCTGTTGTCAATGAACTTCTTTTTCGTTCGGCTTTAGATTTGGGTTGGAGCGAAGCGATAGACATAGCCCTTTCCGAAGTCACCACTTCGGTAAAGGCTAAGTTTCTTAGGGCTGGGTTTCTTGATGAGGTCAAAAGACTTTTTGTGGAGTTTATGGCAGACAGAGGTCTGACTGAAAAAGCCTTTGAATTGGCTCAGTCCATCGTTGACCCCGAACTTCAGGCATGGGCTTTGGTGGCAGTGGCGAAAGCAATTGGGAAAGCGGGGGATAAAAAGCGAGCAGAAGAGTTGCTTGAGTGGGCTTGGCAAATCGGTGAACAAAGCCATTATTCATGTTGTCTGCAATGTGAAGTTATCAAAATTTTTGCTCAATTGGGCGATTGGGAAAAGGCAATGTCGAGGTTGGAGAAAATTAGAGGATGCACCTATGATTATGATTGGGCAACAAAATTCTTGGTAGAAGAAGCAGTAAAGCAGGATAGGTTAGATTTGGCTCGGAAAGTTTTGAGCAAGCGAAAAGAGGATGAATATGTTGAAGTTTGGACAAAGTTTATTGAGGCTCTTGCGGAAACTGGCGACGAAGAAGTAGCGAAAACAGAATTTGAGGCTGCAAAGAAATGGGCAATAAGGTTGAAGGATAAAGAAACAAGGAATAAGGCACTCGAAGGACTTGTGGTGATAAGTGCGAGGTTAAGTTGGGTGGAAGAAATTGAGGATTTGCTTGAGGCTATAGATGATGAGGAAGCACGAAAATCTGCCCTTGAACTTGCCATTTGGAACTGCGAAAAAACCTGAGGCGGCAGAGTATTTCGCTCAGCGACTTAATGACCCTGATGCTTGGTGCTTGGTTGGGGAAATGTGCGTTGAGACTGGGCAAAAGGAAAAGGCTTCGTCGGCTTTCAGAAAGGCGCTGCAATTGGCTGATAGGCAATCGGTAACCAAAGTGGCAGAGAAGATGATCGAAGCAGGATTCTTTGACGAAGGTGTCAAGTTACTGGAAGGGCGACGATTGGATGCATCTACACTGCACCATGTGCTTGATGTTTTGGCTCAAAGGGCTGAACGCAAAAACTTTTTGAAGTTGCTACCGCAATGTCGGTGGAGTGGCAATTTAGCCTATCGGGCTTGCGGTTGGTTGGCGAAGTTGTATCCTGAAAGGGCGAAAGATTTGGCGCATGAAATTTTGAACGCTTGAAGCGTCCACACCAAGCACCCAAATCACGCACTAAGGACGGATTTCAGTGCGGTTATGAAGCGTTCAACGGTTTCGGGTGTTCCGATGTCAACACGCAGATGGGTCGGTAAACCGAAGGGTTCGCATGGTCGGACGATGATTCCCTTGCGGAGCAGAGCGTCGGCGACTTCCTTTGCGGGGCGTTGGACATCTACCAGCACAAAATTGGCTTCGGTCGGAACATATCTCAAGCCCAACTGCTCCAACCCGCGATACATCAATCGCTTGCTCGTCCAAACCGTCTTCCGAACTCTCTCAAGGAACTCGGTGTCGTCAAGGGCTGCTTCAGCCGCTGCTGCTGCGATACTGCTGACATTGAAAGGCTCACGGACTTTGAGCAAGTGCTGTGCGATTTCGGTTCGTGCAAACCCGTAGCCAACCCTTAAGCCAGCGAGCCCGTAGGCTTTTGAGAAAGTCCGCAAGACGATGACGGGGTAACCTTCTCGGACATAGTCCAGCGATTTCGGGTAGTCGTAAGACTCAACGAACTCGGCGTAGGCTTCATCCAAAACGACGATGACGCCTTCAGGAATTTCGTCCAGCAGCGAACGAATTGACCTATCCCGCAAAATTGTCCCTGCAGGGTTGTTGGGGTTGTCAATGAAAACAACTTTCGTCCGCTCAGAAATCGCTTCAAGCAAACCTGCGACATCGTGGATGTAATCTCGGAGCGGGACTTTCACGCAAACTGCGTCCATCAAGGTGCTCAAGATGTCATACATGACGAAGGATGGGGTGCTGAAAACAACTTCATCGCCGGGCTCGACAAAAGTTTGAACGATGTGCAACAGAATTTCGTCTGAGCCTCGCCCAAGCAAAACCCAATCGGGTGGGACATTGTAGACCGAAGCGATTTTCTGGCGGAGTCGAAAGTAGGAGTCATCGGGGTAGCGGTGGGCTTCAGGCAAGACTTTCATTGCCGCTTCAATAGCTTTCGGCGACGGTCCGAGGGGATTCTCGTTTGATGCGAGTTTGATCACTTCCGTCAACCCTAACTCCCTTTGAACCTCTTCAATGGGTTTGCCAGGCACATAAGGCTTAAGCCGGTGCACAGCCTTCCTGACCCGACTTGCCCAATCCATTCCCCATTGCCCCTTTCCTTATGCGACTGCCGGTGCTGGAGCAGTCACGGTCGCTTGCAATTTTTCGTGGAAGCCTTTTATCGCCACTGGCAAAACTTCATCCATGTGCCTCACGAACACGAGTTGCAGTTCCTTCAAGATTTTCGGCGGCAGGTCTTGCAAGTCCTTCTCGTTCTCTTTGGGCAGTATGACGACTTTCAAGCCGGCACGGTGTGCGCCGATGAGTTTCTCCTTGATGCCGCCAACAGGAAGCACTTTGCCACGCAAAGTTATTTCGCCCGTCATCCCAACTTCCCTTCGGACAGGCAAACCAGTTATAGCCGAAACGAGAGCGACCGCAATGGTTATTCCCGCTGAAGGTCCGTCTTTGGGAATTGCCCCTGCCGGGACATGGATGTGAAGGTCGGTTTTCTCGTTGAGTTTATCGGCGAGACCCAACCGTGCTGCAACGGACCTTGCGTAAGTTATTGCAGCCTTCGCTGATTCCTGCATGACTTCGCCAAGTTGTCCTGTCAAGACCAGTTTCCCACTACCTTCCAGCAAAACGACTTCGACGGAGAGGACATCACCACCGACACCTGTCCAAGCCAAAGCCGTTGCGACGCCGACTTCATCTTGCTCTTCCGCTTCGCCCAGACGGAACTTGGGCGGACCGAGGAACTTGGCAATGTTGCTGGGAGTCACTTTGACGGAAACTTCCTTCCCTTTAGCCACTTGCACAGCGACTTTGCGCATGATTGCTTGAATTTGACGCTCCAAGTTTCGAACCCCCGCCTCTTGGGTGTAGTGCCTGATAATCTGCCGCAGGGCAGGTTCTGTTATGCGCAAGTGTTCGCGCTTCAAACCGTGACTTTCAAGGTTCTTCGGGATCAAATGCCGAATGGCGATTTGGACTTTTTCGTCTTCGGTGTAGCCGGGGAAGTTGATGATTTCCAATCGGTCTCGGAGAGCCGGCGGGATTGTGTCAGTGACATTGCCTGTCAGGATGAAAAGCACTTCGCTCAGGTCAAAAGGCACTTCAATGTAATGGTCGCTGAAAGCGTTGTTTTGTTCGGGGTCGAGGGCTTCCAGAAGAGCAGCCGCTGGGTCGCCACGCCAGTCAACGCCCAACTTGTCAATTTCGTCCAGCATGAAGACGGGGTTTTTAGTTCCAGCCTGTCGGATGCCTTGGATTATCCGCCCCGGCAAAGCGCCGACATAAGTTCGCCTGTGACCTCGGATTTCAGCCTCGTCTCTAATTCCGCCCAAACTCATCCGGACGAATTTGCGTCCCAACGCCCTTGCAATAGACTTCCCGATGCTTGTCTTCCCGACGCCGGGTGGTCCAATGAAGCACAAAATCGGTCCCTTCGTCTTATCCGTCAACTTGCGGACAGCCAGAAACTCCAAAATCCGCTCCTTGACATCTTTGAGCCCATAGTGGTCTTCGTCCAGAATTTGCTGTGCTCGTTCAATGTCCAAGTTGTCTTTGGTGCGCTTGTTCCAAGGCAAACCCAGCAGCCAGTCCAAGTATGTCCTGATTACACCCGTTTCGGGGGACATGGGCGGGATTTTTTCAAGCCTCTCGATCTCTTTCAATGCCCTTTCCCTTGCTTCGTCGGGCAACTTCAACTTCGCCACCTTTTCCCTCAACTCTTCGACTTCGGCGGCGAAAATGTCTCGTTCGCCTAGCTCCTCCTGAATCGCTTTCAACCGCTCTCGCAAGATAAACTCCCGTTGACTTGCGCTGACACCTTCCTTGACCTTGCTTTCAATGCGTCGCTCCAACTCCAAAACCTGCAATTCCCGTTCCAGCAAGACGGCGAGTTTCTGCAACCTCTCTTTGGTCGAAAGCGTTTCCAGCAGTTCCTGTTTCTCCGATGGCTTCAGTTCAAGCAGAGAGCCAATCAGGTCGGAGAGCCGCATTGCGTCTTCCACGGTGCTAAGCGTCATCAAGACATCTGGTGGAAGGGAGCGGCTCCCTTGAACCAACTGTTCGAACTTCTGCCTGACCACCCGTTCCAGCGCCATAGTTTCGGCATCTTGTTCGTAAGTTTCGGGCAACTCTTCCACAACAGCGAGGTAGAAAGGTTCAGTGCGGGCAATTTCGACTAAGCGCGCCCTGAAGCGACCTTCCGCCAAGACGCGGACATTTCCGTCCGGCAACCTCATCGGCTGAAGTAGGTCGGCAACTGTTCCGATCTCATATAGGTCCGCCTGCTTGGGTTCCATTATCGTCGGGCTTCTTTGCAGGACCATGAACACGGGTGAATCGTTCGCGAAGGCTTCTTCCATCGCCCTGAGGGATTTTTGCCGACCAACGAGGACCGGGGTAATTGCCCCCGGGAAAATGACTAACTCGGGAAGTGGGATCATTGGCAAAGCGTAGGTGGGTCCTTGGGTCTGAGCAGTTGTATTTCCTCGCTCGTTCGCTTCCTTCGTCTCCTTCGAGTTTTCTGGTTTTGCTTGCTTCATGACTCAAATCACTCCCTTCAGTGAGCGAACATGGATTTCACGCTGTTTCCCGCTTTTCCCAAGTTTCCCCCTCGCTCAAAAGCAGCGGCTTTTTCCGCTGGCGAACCGTCTCTTCGGTTATGACGCATTGCCTCACACCTTCCAACGATGGCAAATCAAACATCACATCGAGCATGATTTCCTCGATGATAGCCTTTAACGCTCTTGCTCCCGTTTTGCGTCGGATGGCTTCCTCGGCAATGGCTTCCAATGCTTCGGGCGTCACGATTAGTTCCACACCTTCCGCCTCGAGCAGGGCTTGATACTGCTTGATGATAGCGTTTTTAGGTTCGGTCATCACTCTGATCAGGTCTTCTTTGGTCAGCGGGTCAACTACGGCGATAACCGGCAATCGCCCGATAAACTCGGGAATGAAGCCGTATTTGAGCAGGTCTTCCGGCATGACATAGTTGAGCAAGTTGCCTCGTTCCTCTTTGCTCCTTATCCTTGCCCCGAAGCCCATGCTGTTTTCCTTCAACCGTGCTTCAATGATTTTGTCCAGCCCATCAAAAGCGCCCCCGCAAATGAACAGTATGCCTGTCGTGTCCAACTGGATGAACTCTTGGTGCGGGTGCTTCCTTCCACCTTGTGGCGGGACATTGGCAATCGTGCCCTCAAGGATTTTCAGCAATGCTTGTTGGACGCCCTCGCCTGAAACATCGCGGGTAATTGAAGGGTTGTCAGCGGACTTGCGGGCAATTTTGTCGATTTCGTCAATGTAGACGATGCCGTGTTTCGCTGCCTCTAAATCCCAGTTGGCTGCTTGGATGAGCCTGAGCAAAATGTTCTCCACATCTTCGCCCACATATCCCGCCTCCGTCAAACTGGTCGCATCGGCGATAGCGAAAGGCACATCGAGCATCTTTGCCAGAGTCCGTGCCAGCAAGGTTTTGCCAGAACCTGTCGGTCCAATCAGCAAGATGTTGCTTTTCTCGATCTCAACACCGCTGTTGGGCGGCATCAGGATGCGCTTGTAGTGGTTGTAAACGGCGACGGAAAGAATCTTTTTGGCTCTGTCCTGCCCGACGACATATTGGTTCAGGAACTCGTAAATCTCTCGCGGCTTCGGCAACTTCATCGGTCTAAAAGTGCTTGTCCTCTGATGGGTGCGGTAACCGCTCTTCCTCTCTGTTCCGGACAGTCCGAGCATGTCATAGCAGGTTTGAACGCAGTCGGCGCAAATGTTGACTCCACCGGGTCCGAGTATCATGCTCGGAACTTCGTCTTTTCGCCGAAAGCAGAAGGAACATCTTGGGTTGCTTCGGTCTTCGCTTCCGAAAAGCGGCATCTTTCGATCGCCTCCGTGAAGGCAAAATTTTAACGCAGTCTATTGAACTTATCGGGCGTCAAATTCGCGTCCCTTCATTACTCCGTTCGTCGCTCCAAGACATGGTCAACCAAGCCGTATTCCTTCGCCTCGTAAGCGTCCATGAAGAAATCTCGTTCGGTGTCTTTCTCAATTCGCTCCAACGGCTGTCCCGTGTGGTAGGCAAGGATGCGGTTGATGGTGTCCTTGACCTTCAAAATCTCGCGTGCGTAGACCTCCACATCTGCTGCTTTGCCCTGAACTCCTCCCCAAGGTTGATGGATCATAATGCGGGCATGAGGTAACGCGTAGCGTTTGCCCTTTGCGCCAGCCGCCAGCAGAACCGCTGCCATGCTGTATGCGTGACCGATACAATAGGTAGCGACATCGGGCTTGATGAACTGCATGGCATCGTAAATTGCCAAGCCAGCGTCAACGGAACCACCAGGGCTGTTGATGTAGAGGTCAATGGTCAAGTCTGGGTCTTCCTTTTCCAAGAACAGCAGTTGGGCGATGACCACATTGGCAACTTGGTCTGTAATTTCGCCGCCCAAAAACACGATGCGATTTTTGAGCAGGCGAGAATAAATGTCGTATGCCCGTTCACCTCGCGGTGTCTCTTCGATGACCCAAGGTATGAGCATTGCTTCTCCCTCCTTTGACCGAGACTTTTCGCTGTGCTTCAATTTTCACCGCGCAAAATTTCGGCGACAACTTGCCGCCACGAAGTGGTTGGTCGTCCAAGTAATTGGCTCAATTGATGGCTTTCGTCGTAGAGTTCATCTCGAGCGATTGCGCTCTCGATGGAAGCGAGAAAACGGGCAAAGGGTTCAGGGAAACCGACATCCACCAACCACCTGGCGTAATCTTCCTGCGAAACCTCGCGATACGAAATCTCCCTTCCCGTCAATTTGGAAATCTCGGACGCGAGGTCTCGCATCGTGAAGGCTTCATCGCCCGCCAGTTCGTAAATTTTGCCGACATGTCCGTCAGTTGTCAGCACAATCGCCGCTGCCTCTGCGTAATCCCTTCGCGGTGCCGATGAGATGCGACCGTTGCCCGCGCTGGTGACAAGTTCACCCTTCGCTGCGACCGCTTTAATGATCGGCGCATAATTCTCGGTATACCAGCCATTCCTGAGAATGGTGTAATTCAGCCCAGAAGCAACCAGCAACCTTTCTGTTTGGCGATGTTCTTCCGCGACGATCCCGAGCTGTGACCTGTCAGCGTGTAAGACACTGGTGTAAACGATGACCTCTACACCCATTTTCTTTGCCGCTTCTATTGCGTTTCGGTGCTGCTCAACCCTTCTTCCCACTGCCGGCGAGGAAATTAGCAAAAGTTTGCTGACACCGGAGAAAGCTTTCTCCAAGGTCTCAGGGCGGTCATAATCTGCCTCTCGAGTCTGGACTCCTCGTTGAGCCATATCAACCGCTTTTGAGGGGTCGCGGACAGCCACAACAATTTCGCTTGCAGGCAACCTTCGAAGCAGAAAATCTACGACCTTGCGACCAAGTTGACCAGTTGCAGCGGTAACACAGAGCACTACCGTTCACCTCGTCGGTTCCATTCTACAAGGCGAGGGTGATTGAATCACCCGTTGCTGCTTGCATCCGCATTCGTTTCGGGAGTTTCCTCACTTTCAACCCACTCAGCCGTTGTCAGGACCAAGTCCATCACTCGCTGTTCCAGAAGGCGGCGGCGAAGCGAAGTGATTTCCTCATCACTCAGTTCGCGCTCTTCTCCCACGAGTTGAGCGATTTCTTCGTCGCTGACGGTTATGCCTTCTCGTTCCGCTATTGCTTCCAAGATAAAACGCAACTTCAAAGTCCGTTCGGCATCGGGTCTCAGTTCGTTTCGGTATTCATCCAAAGTTCTGCCCTGCCTGTCGAGCCAAACTTCAAGCGACAAACCTTGCTGTCGGAGAGAGTTGGCTGTTTCGGCGACAAGTTCGTCAACGAAGCGCTCAACCAACGCGTTGGGCAAGGTAACTTGGCAATTTTGGAGCAACGCATCTTCCGCTTGAACTCGTTCCGAAGCGCGTGCTGCTCGTCTCAGGCGATTTTCTAACTCGCGCTTTAACTCCTCCTTCAACGCTTCCACGCTTTCCAGTCCCAATTCTTGCTGGACAACTTCATCGGTCAACTCGGGCAGGATTTGTCGCAAAACGCCTTCAACCGCGAATATGACCCGAACGGTTTTCCCTGCCAGTTGAGGGTTTTGGTAATCGGCAGGGTAAGTGAAAGTGAACTCTCCTTCATCGCCCTTCTTTTTGCCCACAAGGTTCTGCGGCAGAGGCGGTGTCCAGCCCGACGAACCAGCCACGAATGTCCCGCTTTGCCATTGTTCGCTTGGTTCCTCGCCCTCCTCAAGAACTTGGTAGCGAACCCTCACGCGATCCCCTTCCAGTGCAGGCTCATCGGTTGGTTCGTAGCGAGCCAAATCTTTGCGAACTTCCTCAAGGGCTTCCTGAAGCATCTCCTCAGTGACTTGAACTTTCGCCCGCTTCAGTTTCAGCCCTTTGTAGTTACCCAGTTGCACTTCAGGCTTCGTGATTACTTCGGCAGTGAACCTCAAAGGTTGTCCCTCGTTGAACTGGACATCGCGCCATTCCGGCAAAACGATGGGTTCCAAATTGTGCTGCCTCAAAGCCTCCATCAAGGCTTCAGGCAGCAAATCTTCCAAGACTTGCTGCCGGATTTGCTCTTCCCCAACCCACCGCTTGATTAGTCCGGGCGGGACACGCCCTGGTCGGAATCCGGGCACCCTAACAGTTCGGCTCAGTTGACGGTAAACGGAATTCGTTACCCGCTGAACTTCCTCAGCAGGGACCTCAACTTGCAACTCAAAGACATGTGGCTCCTTTTGAGCGACTTGAACGCTTGCTAACTGCATCGTCGTCCCTCACTTCCTTCGTCAGTTTTTTCGGTTTGAGCGGCAAAAACATTTTAGCGACATCCGCCGGAAGATGATGAACAGGTTAGCAGAAGTTTCGCTTACTCCGCCTTCGGTTGACTGAACCGAGTGGCACAGACGAGGCTTTCGTGCCTAAATTTGTGTCTGGGAAAAACTTGCGAAGGGGTGATGAGCGATGTTGAGGCGAATGGGGCGAAGAGAGTTTTTGAAGAGTGCATCGGCTGCTGCGGCATTTGGAACTTTAGCGTCTCGCGTGAACGCTCAAGCCAAAGAACTTCGCTGCGCTTTCATCGGTGTTGGCGGGCGCGGGATTTCCCTTCTCAGGGAGACCCTGAAGTTGCCAGGCGTTAGAGTTGTTGCTATTTGTGACATCAACGAGCAAAACCGCAACCGGGCTGTCGCTATCGTCCAAGAAGCGCAAAAGCACCGTCCAGAGGCTTTGGGTGACAAGGGAGTTTTCCACTACCGTGACTTGCTCGCTCGGGACGATGTTGACTGCCTCGTCATCGCAACCCCATGCAATTGGCACGCAACGATGTATGTCGATGCGCTGAACGCCGGCAAACACTTCTATGGCGAGAAGCCCATTGCTATCACGATGAACGAAATCCGAGCGATTTTGGAGGCGCGGAAGAAAAACCCGAAAGTAGTGGTTCAAATTGGCTTCCAGTGGGGAGCCCATCGAGGTCGCGCTGATGTGGTCAAGAAAGTCCAAAACGGCGTAATCGGTGATTTGCTTGAGGGGCGATTTTACCGTTACAACAACTGGGGGAGTTTGGGGCGTTGGTTCAATAAGCGAGAACTTTCCGGCGATTGGATGTTGGAGCAAGCAGTCCACGAGTTCAATCTCATGTGGTGGGTGACAAGAAGCCACCCCACCGCTGCTTACGCAGTCGGGCGACGAAATGTCATTGAGCCCGATAACCCTGAACGAAATGTCACCGACTACTACACCGCTGTTTTGGAATACCCCAACGGTCTCATCGTTCACTACTCCCACGGTTGGATTAGCCCGCCGGGGTTCACTGGCATGGCTGCTCATTTCATCGGCACGAAAGGTGCCGTAGACTTGTTGGGCGCCTACCTCGTTTTGCGAGAGAAGGGCGAACGAATAAGCGGAGAAGGGCAACCCGGTGACACCCTTGAGCACCTTCAAAACTTCTTCGATGCGGTCCGAGCAGGAGACCCTAACATGGTCTACTGCGGGGTTGACAACGGTGTAGCTGCTTCCTATGTTGGCTTGCTAATTCGACTCTCTTTGGACAGAAAAAGGCGAGTGACCTTTGATGAGTTGATGCAACTCGACGACGGTTGGTCCCCGCTCGTGCCAACTTACTGACCTAAACTCAGGCGAAAGTCCATCGTGAGGGTATTCGAAAAAGGGAGGACGAGGCTTCTGCCGAGCCGAACATATCAGCAAATCGTGAAATGGGCAGGTTGGCAGATAGGTAGTTGGGCAGGTCGGAGGAATAGGCTCACTGGAAGGTTTGCCCTCCCATTGGCTCAATTTCCGAACTCACTCGTCCGTCGTTGACAACATGGCGTATCTGTGCTAACCTTTTTGCGGCTCAAGCAATGGGGCTTGAGCCAAGCAGGGCAATGGAGCCCTTTGACCCGTATCGTGCTTTTATCACGGTGCGAGGTCAAAGGGCTTTTGGCTTTTATGGGCTCAAGTTCGCGCGAAAACTTCAACGGAATGCGTGAGGTGTTCTAAGGTGAACTTGTTGCCGCTTTTCGCTTTAGGCGCTTTGCTGGTTGAAGTTGGGATGGGAAGAGCGAAAGGGGCTTTGCATTGCTCGGTCAAAGGTTTAACCGCATTCGCTGTCGGAGTTTTGCTCGGGGCTTTAGGGCGAGATTGGACAGATGCGATGCTTTGCGGGACAGTCGCTCTTTTGGCAACTGTCGGGCTCGGTGACCGAGTGACTTTGGCAGCAACGGTCTTCTTGGCAGCGGGCATCAGCATCGTTCACAAGTTGGTCGTAGTTTTTGACCGTTTTGTCGCCGCGTCATCAGCGACTTTTCTCCCTGAACCTTTCTCTGCTTTGAACGCAATGAAAAACTTGCTGGCAAACTTTTGGCAACCCGATTACGCCTTCGTTTGGTCAATCCACACTTTGGCTGGGGGTGCTGCTTTAGGTGCGCTGTTGGTTTCGGGACCGAGGGTTGGTCGCTATAACCGAAACGGGACCCCGACGGCAATTCCAGCCCACAGTTTGCCTTTGGCTGGGATCGGTGTTTTCCTGCTTTGGATTGGCTCGCAGAGTTTTTCCCAACCCATCTGGGATGCCGCAACCTTGAGTGCATTCGTTGCCTTGTTGTGTTCGTTGATCTGGACGAAATGGCGTTTCGGTAAAGTTGACCCTTCGTTCACCGTGACCGGATTTTGGACTGGCTTAGTCGCAGGGCTCGCCCTCGGCAAAGTCTCGTTCGCCCTTTCGGTCTTAACAGGAATTCTCAGCGGCATAGCAGCAGTTTCGGTCTCCCTAACCCTTGACCGACATTTCATTGACGATCCCGTTGGCATCGTATCGGCTGAGGGAATTGCGCCCTTAATTGGCTTGGCGGTCCAATGGGTTGGGAAGGTTTCCTTTTTGGGAGCAGGCTTCGCCAGTTGGGCTGTGTCGTTTTTAGTCGGCTTTTCAGCGGCTTGGGTAACGGGACGAATTTTGTCTGCTTTCAATTTGCTCCGACTCGCTCCAATGGACGAATTTTCTGGCGCAGATTTGCGCCTTTACGGAATCACTGCATACCCTGAGTTTGAAATGCGCGAGGCTTAACTAATCGGGTGCGGGGTGCGGAGTGCATAAAGCAAAAACACAAAAGGAGGGATTTGAAGTGGCTAAGCGTAACTTGAGGTCGCCGCAAGATGTCATTCGCATGGCTAAAGAAGCTGGGGTTCAAATTGTTGACTTGCGTTTCACCGACCTGCCAGGCACATGGCAGCATTTCAGCATCCCCGTTCGTGACCTGACGGAGGAACTCTTTGAGGAAGGCATCGGCTTTGATGGTTCGTCTATCCGAGGCTTTCAGGAAATCCACGAAAGCGACATGATTCTCGTCCCTGACCCTGACACCGCCTTCATTGACCCAGTGCTGGAAGTCCCGACGCTGGTGCTTATCTGCGATGTCTACGACCCTATAACCCGTGAACCTTACAGCCGCGACCCGCGCTACATCGCCAAGAAAGCGGAACAGTTTCTCGTCCAATCGGGCATCGCCGACAGAAGTTACTGGGGTCCTGAGGCGGAGTTTTTCCTGTTCAACGATGTCCGCTACGACTACAAAGCCAACGAAGGCTTTTTCCGGGTGGACAGCCGTGAGGGAATTTGGAACAGCGGCAAGGACGAGCAACCTAACTTGGGTTACAAGATTCGCCACAAAGAAGGCTACTTCCCTGTGCCGCCTTCGGATACGCTCCAAGATGTTCGCTCAAAAATTGTGCTGGCGTTGGAAAAAGCAGGCGTGCCTGTGGAAGTTCACCACCACGAGGTTGCGACGGCGGGACAATGCGAGATTGACCTTCGCTATGACACTTTGGTTCGGATGGCTGACAAACTTCAGGTCTACAAATACATCGTCAAGGTGGTCGCTCGCCAACACGGGTTGGTCGCTACTTTCATGCCCAAGCCAATTTTCGGTGACAACGGTTCAGGTATGCATACACACCAAAGTTTGTGGAAAGGCGAGACGAACCTTTTCTACGACGAAAGAGGCTACGCTCAACTTTCCGAAATCGCTCGCTACTACATTGGCGGTTTGCTCCGACATGCGCCTGCGTTGCTGGCATTTTGTGCCCCCACGACTAACTCGTATCGTCGGCTCGTTCCGGGCTACGAAGCGCCTGTCAACATCGCTTATTCCCAACGAAACCGCTCCGCATGTGTCCGCATCCCGGTTTACTCCCGAAGCCCGAAAGCTAAACGCGTAGAGTTCCGACCGCCTGATCCGTCATGCAACCCTTATCTGGCATTTGCAGCAATGTTGATGGCTGGTTTGGACGGAATAATCAACCGCATTGACCCAGGCGAACCCATGGACAAAAACCTTTACGATTTGCCACCCGAAGAACGCCGCAACATCAAGTCGCTGCCCGGTTCTTTGCACGCAGTCTTAGACGCTTTGGAGCAAGACCATCAGTTCCTTTTGCGAGGCGATGTCTTCACCCGTGATGTCCTTGAGGTTTGGATTGAAATGAAGCGCAAGGAAGCAGACGAAGTTAACATTCGCCCGCACCCCTACGAGTTCTACCTCTACTTTGATGTGTGACGGTTGCTTGAGGGAAGTTGCGGGTTTAAAGGTTGCGGGTTGTGTGAGTCAGCGTTTGTGTGTAACTGAACGCACAACGCTGAACGCACAACCCGCAACTTTCTTTGTGCAGCAAAATCTTAAGCGGGTGATGGTCATGGCAGCCATTGAGATTGCGCCGAGAATCGTCATTGACGAAAAAGTCTGTTTCGGCAAGCCTGTCATAAAGGGAACAAGGGTGCCTGTCGTCGTTGTCTTGCATGAACTGGCGAACGGCATGAGCCCTGAAGAAATTGCCGAGGAATACGGCATCACGGTGGAAGATGTGAGGGCTGCTGTGCGCTATGCGGCAGCGATTGTCGCTAACGAAACCATTTATGTGACCAGTGAGCGATGATGTGGCGATTTTTTGTTGACGAAAGTTTACCAAACTTGGCTGTTCAAAGGCTCAGGGAAGAGGGCTATGTGGTTGAGAGCGTCCGCGAACTCAACATGCAGGGCGCTACCGACGAAGCTGTCTTTGCAGAAGCGCAAAAGCGGCAAGCAATCTTGGTAACAGGCGACGAGGATTTTGCTGACATAACTCGTTTTCCTACCGAAATACATCACGGCATCATTGTCGTTCGTTTGCAAGGGACGAAAGAGCAAAGGGTCGCAGCCCTATTGGGAGCCCTAAAGCAACTTCACGGGCAACCTTTGAAGGGCGTTTTAGTCATCGTTGAGTTGGGTCGTATTAGGGTGAGGAAGCAAGCGGGCATTTAACCG
>JGI20130J15133_1000200_pt1 | contig 55208 bp, 50 predicted proteins | sample WasSprMetagenome_FD_15133 | JGI IMG/M metagenome (IMG submission 15133) | reverse complement strand
TAATCCCGATGCATTGTACGGGCTGGGAAGCAATAACCCTATTTGAAAAGGAAATGCCAAAGCAGTTCATTCTAAACACGGCGGGTACAACGTACACTTTCCAGGCTTGAGATTTTTGAGTTAGGGACTTTCTCTCAATTCTAAGGACTTTTGGATCAGAATGGCCAAGGGGGTTTTAGACCCCCGAAGAGATATCCACGCACAATCTTTCATATTCGATAGAAGACTCTAAAATGACCTCTTTATAATTACTACCTTTTTCTCAAGGGTTATAACTTCCAATGTCCTTCCGTGAAGATCCACTATGCCAAATGATGGGGCATAGCCTTTTTTGTCTTCCAATTTTAAGTGACCGGGATTCAATATAAGTACCCCGCCTTTTTCCTCAATTTTTGGGATGTGTGTATGCCCAAAAAGGGCAATATCGACTTCCTTCTTTAAGACCAGCTCCTCAGGCCTTATCAGCTCTTTCACATGGGGTGGAGGATCGTTTATGTGGACCTCCTCTGTGTGACTTAAAAGAATCTTCCTTCCTTCAAATTCCTCTACTATCCGATTTTTTACACCTGGATCCTGATAATATGCCTCAAATAGCCTGGAACCTTTAGAACTCTGACACCGAACTCTTCCAAAATTCTCGTATCCTCCATGTCGTCTCCCAGATGAACAAGAAGATCGACTCTCTTTTCCTCAATGAGCCAGCTTGCGGCTTCTTTCAGGTATGAAAGATTATTGTGGCTGTCACTTAAGACCCCTATCTTCATTATTAAACCTCCCACCACTTAGATAAGAACGGAAGACCCGTTTCATCCGATAGGGCCAACAATCAATATCACCAAACAAAGACCTCCAAAAAAACTCGTACGATCAAGGAAAGGATGATCGCTACAGAGAAAGTAAAAAAGGCCGAAAGAAGCGCTCCCTTTTTACCGATCTCTCTCCAAAGGGCCGCAAATGTGGCCAGACACGGAATATAGAAAGTCACAAAAATAGTAAAGACCATGATTTGAGTTTTACTCATGACAGAGAGAACTTCCGTTGTTCTAAGAGCCTGAGTCAACATAATCAGGGCGAGTTCTTTCCTTAAAAGACCGAAGATAAGTGTTGTTCCAACAGAGACTGGGAGGCCGAGAAGATGGGTGAGGGGGGATAAGAACCAGTTTACATATTTTTCAACGCTTAAATATTCCATAAGGGCAAGTAAAGCACTCCCCATGATCAAGAGAGGCCAAGCGATAACAATAAATTCTCTTATCCGATACCAGGATTTTTTTAAGGTATTTTTCAAAGGAGGCAATTGGTAGGCAGGAATCTCCAAAATCAGCCCAGGACTTCCCGGTTCGGGATAAAGAAAAGAAAAAATCCTCCCTAACAAAGCGAGAACAATTACGTTAAGGGCAAATATTGCCAGTGCCGCATTCGGGTTGATGAAAAAAGCGACAAGACCGAAGATGATCGTGATTCGAGCGGAACAAGGGGTCATCGTTGTCAGGATAGAAACGATGAACCTATGCTGAGGGAATTCAAGGATTCGCGTAGCCATAACAGCAGGGACACTGCATCCGTACCCTAAGATAAAGGGAATAATAGATTTCCCATGAAGACCAATCTTATGCATGAAAACATCCATCAAGAAAGCCACTCTCGGCAGGTATCCCACGTCCTCGAGAATGGAGAGCCCGATTAGGAAAGGAACAAGGTAGGGTAAAACAATTGCTATTCCTCCAGCAATTCCCTGGAGGACCCCTCTTAAAAGAAAGAAAGACAGGCTCTCTTTTCCCGCAGATCCTTCGAACCCTATTATCCATCTTTCAAAGAAGTCCATTAGGGGTTTTTCAATGTAAGCTCCAATTCCAAACACAACGTTAAACAACCCATAAAGTACCGCTGCAAGGATAAAATAGCCAAAGATTTTATGCATCACCCAGCTGTCAATGGTGATCCTGATATCCCTGCCCGGAGGATGGACAATAGTTGCANCCTTTTCAAACAGATTCATAGCNAGTGCGTGACGCTCAGAGGATATGACCTCGTCCGATGGAACGCCGTGANTCCTCTCCANTCTTCCTTGCAAAGACTCGATGGATTTAAGCATATTTTCCGAACTTTTTATCTCCTTCATGAAAAAAGGGTCATTTTCGAGTAGTTTGATGGCGAGGAAGCGTAAAGGAAGCTTCGTGTTTGGAGATAGGCTTCGGAGGCTTTCGACGGTCTCATCTATTGTTTCCTCAATATCTTTGCTGAATTTTTGGGTTTTCCCTATCCTCTTTTCTTCAGCGACCTTTATTGCTACGGTAAATAACTCCCTAAGTCCTTTTCCAGCCTTAGCTATGGTCGGAATAACCGGGATGCCGAGGAGGTCGGAAAGTTTTTTTGTATCGATCTTAATCCCTTTCCTCTGAGCTTCATCCATCATGTTAAGACAAAGCACTAAAGGAATTTCGAGCTCCAGGAGCTGAAGTGTCAGCTCAAGGCTTCGAGACAGCAGAGAGGCGTCTACCACATTTATGATGACATCTACCTCTCCGGATAGCAGATGTTTTCGTGCCTCAAATTCTGCTGGGTCTCCAGAGGTAAGTGAATAAGTTCCTGGAAGATCAATGCAAGTACAGGTGATCCCGTCGAAGCGGGTTCTGGTCTCAGTATACTTGACGGTAGTCCCCGGAAAATTCGAGGTAATCGCCTTGTAGCCAGCAATGTGGTTGAATATGGTGCTCTTCCCACAGTTCGGCTGACCAACCAACGCAATTCTCAATCAATCTCCTCCACAATAATTTTGGAAGCAACCCCTCTTCCAAGTGCCACTTGACTTCCATGCACTTCGATCAGCACAGGCCCTCGCAGAGCACCAAACCTTAAGAGTGTGATCACGTCACCGGGATGGATACCCATTTGTGATAGCCGTCTCCTAATTCCCTCTCCTCCTCGTATATCTATAACTCTTACCTTCTTATTCTCGTAAATCTGATCCAAAGTGGTCTCCATACTACCCCCGGTGATCGATGAATTTCTTTTTTTAACGTTTTTTATAGCATCCTAATAGCTCCAAGGGGACAGGACTCAACGCACTTTTTGCACTCCTTGCAAAACCCCTGGACAGGATAAGGGTAATCATACGGTCGAAGTTGTCTCCATAGCTTTGCTGGACATATAGCAACTACGAGGCAGATCCCCTTCTCGCACCTATTAGGATTACATCTTTTATAATCTATTGCCACTTTTATTTTTCCGTCNAACATTTTTTTACGAGCCTACTTTAAAACTACAAGCTTATCCACTCAACTCAAAACGCGCAACCGTCCANTCCAAGCTCCAAACCATATAAATCCCGTAAAGTATATTATGGGAGTCTAAGCGAAATCAAGGTGTGTTCCCAATTCTGTGGTTACNATTTTGAGATGTCACATTCTCTTCCTGCCATGACCTCCTCCACGGGTGATCCTTANCCGGACTNATCTTTTTCCTTCGTTTGACCAAAGGTACATATTCCCTTCTTTTTAGTATNTCCTCCTCTTTCATGGCATTTAAGTTCTCTATTCACCTATGCTTTATGGNAAATACCTGTTCCAGATCTATATCTTAGCCTGTCCTGAAAAAATCTAAAAAGCCTCTCGATCCTATCTCCTTTAATACCCTTTTGCATCTGGGTGTCACCCTGTTCTTAAAACACTTGATAATGGAGACCTCCATCTGTCTCCTTAGGATGGAATTCAGCATAGGCATATCCATCTCCATCATCTATCATTGCTACAAGGTAGAAGCTCTCCCTTTGCTCTTCTATCCATCTGGACAAGTAGTCATAAATATGGTCTTCCTCAATTCTATTATCCTCTCTTTCAGCTTATTGATAATTTCAGATGGGGAGGATGTAAAGTTATCTCCTCCTTACGGCCGTTGGTCCTTTAAGGATGATCTCATACTCAATGTGACATTTCAAAATAGTAACCACAGAAAGAGATATTTACTGGAAAAGTTAAAACACATATGCGACATTAAGGGATAATGGATCATTATGCACGAGCATATCCGATATTTGGTAAGATACGAGGATTTTATAGTAGGAGGTTTCAAGATATGCTCTGGAGTCTTAGAAGGTTTTCAAGGAGTGAGGTAGTACAGCAGAGGATGAAGATAATTAAGTTTTATGAGGAATATGGGGAGAAGGCAACCAAGGAGGCATTTGGAGCTGACAGGAAGGTCATTAGCAGGTGGAGAAAGAGACTTAAGGACAGTGGAGGCAGCCTTGTAGCCTTAATTCCCCACTCTACACGCCCTCACAGGGTAAGACGTTCAAATACACCACCAGAGATTGTTGTCTTTATCAAGGAGATGAGAGAAGAGTATCCACACTTAGGTAAAGAGAAACTCAAGCCTTTACTTGATAAGTACTGCTTTGAAAAGGGATTAAAATCCATTTCAGAATCCTCTATTGGTAATATCATTAAAAGGCATAAATTCTTTTATCAAAAAACGGGTAGAATATATCATGACCCAAATTCTAAGTGGGCGCAGAAGGCTGTAAAGAAAGCAAAGAGGTTAAAGATTAAACACCCCTTAAAGCCAGAAGACTTTGGACATATTGTTTCGGATACCCTTCAGAGAATAACAGATGGGGTTAAGGATTATTTCTACAGTGCAATAGATGCAAAACTAAAATTTGCATTAACTCTTAACTACAAGAGACTTACAAGCAGGAACATGAAGGATTTCTACTTCAGATTCAAAAGTGTTTATCCTGGGGTCATTAAATCATGGCAATCAGACAATGGCACGGAGAATCTTGGGGAGTTTGACGATCAATTAAAGAGAGACGGTATGCCGCATTACTTTTCCTATCCTCGCTGCCCAAAGATTAACACCTACATTGAAAGGTATAATAGAACCATTCAAGAGGAATTCATTGATAATAATCTAGATGTAATTTATGATAAACCACTATTTAACCAGAGACTTGCTGATTATATGATTTTTTATAATACTCAGAGACCAGATAAGTCTTTGGGATTAAAAAGCCCTGTGGAGTATCTAATTGAAAATGGAGGAATGTCGCAAAAGTCTTTAACTTATACATTTACTTGACTTCCGGCCCAAGGATGTATTAATTTTAACAGATTTCTTTCGGAGCCGATGAGAATGAAGACTTATTTTCCTAAAAACGAGGAGATAGAAAGAGACTGGTATTTAGTAGATGCAGAAGGTCTTACCTTAGGGAGATTGGCATCAAAAATTGCTGCAATTATCAGGGGAAAAACCAAGCCGATTTACACGCCCCACTTAGACGTGGGGGACTACGTCATAGTGATTAATGCGGAAAAGATAAAAGTTACGGGAAAAAAGCTTATGGACAAAATGTATGCACGGCACAGCGGATACCCGGGAGGCATAAAGCTGACGAACTTGAAAACGATGCTTCAGAAGAAACCGGAAGAGGTTATAAAACTTGCGGTAAAAGGGATGTTACCCAAGGGAAGTTTGGGCAGAAAAATGATAAAAAAGTTGAAGGTCTATAGGGGGAGTGAGCATCCCCATTCAGCTCAGAACCCCAAAGTCCTTAACATGAAGGAGGTAATAGGTGGCTGAAAAGAGGTATTATGCCACGGGAAAAAGAAAGACTGCAGTGGCAAGGGTTTGGATTAAACAAGGACAGGGTAACTACCTTATAAATGGAAGAAGCCTGGAGGAGTATTTTCCTGTTGAAGAGTGGAGGTATATGGTCAGCAAGCCATTCCTCCTCACCGGAACACTTTCAAAATTTGACGTCATCGCAAATGTTCATGGTGGTGGTTTGCCTGCGCAAGCCTGGGCTCTTGGGCACGGAATCGCAAAGGCTCTTGTAGAATACAATCAGAATTTAAGGACCGTTTTGAAAAAACAGGGCCTCTTAAGGAGAGATCCAAGGGTAAAGGAAAGAAAGAAGTACGGAAGAAGAGGGGCCAGAAGAGGTTTCCAGTTCTCTAAGAGATAAATCCTTAATGTACACCGCTGGAGTTATTGGAGCCACTGGATACACGGGGCAGGTTCTTGTCTCAATTTTGCTCGGCCATCCAGATGTGGCGATAGAACTTCTCACATCTAATACTTACGCTGGGAAGAAGTTTTCTGACATATTTCCCTCGTTTTCTGGGTCCTGCGACAAGGTTCTCATCCGCACTGACGAAAATCTTAAAGGCCTTTGCGATGTCTTCTTTCTTTGTCTTCCCCATGGCACTTCAATGGAAAAGGTAAAAGATCTTTACGATGGCAAATCATTGATAGTCGATCTGAGTGCGGACTTCAGGTTTGAGGATATAACTTTATATGAAAGTTACTACACCAAGCACAAAGCTCCAGAGCTCTTGGAACATGCCGTCTACGGTATTCCAGAGTTCTATAGGGATAGGATAAGCAAGAAAAAGCTTATCGCGAATCCGGGCTGTTATGTTACGTCTGCCCTTTTGGCCCTTTATCCGCTTATGAAGAGAAAGATGATCGAGGGTCCCATATTCATCGATTCCAAATCAGGTGTGAGCGGAGCGGGAAGGGAATTAAAAATGGGGAGTCTTTTTTGCGAAGTTTCTGAGGGTTTAAGGGCTTATGGAGTTGGAACCCACAGGCACGAGCCTGAAATCCAAAAGGAGGTTAGGAAATTCCAGGATATAAAGATCACCTTCGTTCCCCATCTTGTCCCTATGAATAGGGGGATCCTGACGTCCATTTACGGAAAGCTGAGAGAAAGGCTAAACACTTCGGAACTAAGGGCTATCTTTAAAGCAGAATATGAGAAGGAGCATTTTGTGAGAGTCCTTGAAGGAGAAAGCATGCCCGATACGAGGTTTGTAAGATTTTCGAATTTCTGTGACATAGGGGTAAAAGCATTTGAAGATGGAAGATTTGTAATAATCTCCGCGATAGATAACCTTGTAAAAGGTGCATCAGGCCAGGCTGTCCAGAACATGAATGTTGCCTTAGGGTTGGATGAGGATAAGGGGCTTAATTCCCTACCGCTATATCCTTAGCCATCAATGCTTGAACAGTCTTTGTCCTGTAAAGACCATTGTGACGTCCTTCTCGTTACACGCCTCGATAACCTCGAAGTCTCTCTCCGATCCACCTGGCTGAATAACAGCCTTAACCCCCTCTTTTATCGCTGCGTCGACCCCATCCCTGAAAGGGAAAAATCCATCAGAACATAACACAGAACCCTTTAATCCCGCACATTCTTCCTTTGCGTACTCTTCAATATCTTTAAGAATTTTCATATCTTTCTCTCCTTTTTCAGCCTCCATTTTGAAGACGGCATATGGAAGACCGAACCTTTTGAACACCTCTTTATCGATGAACTTCTTATAGGCTTTGAAGATCGCTATTTCCACAACACCCACCCTGTCTTGCTCCCCTGTTCCTATTGATACTGTCGCTTCATCTTTTACAAATAGAACTGAATTAGAAGTAACGCCTGTTTCCACATACCATCCGAAGAGCATGTCTTCATATTCCCTCTCAGTTGGGACTCTTTTAATTTTATAGGTTTTTCCTTTGTAGCTCGCCTCTGCCAGCTTAAGATCCTCCTTACTTTTTATTCTGAATGGCTGGGATTCCTGGATTATCAATCCCCCATCCATAAGTGATTTTATATCTATGTACCTTTTGAATCTGTACTCATGCAACCTATCGATCTCTTCTATCTTCAGGATTCTCAGGTTCTTCCATTTTTTGAGTATTTCGAGTGCATCCCCATCAAAATCAGGTGCACAGAGAACCTCGAAATAGTTCCTGGATATTAGCTCCGCAGTTTCCTTATCTACCTTTCTCGTCATACAAACGGCCCCTCCGAAAGCGGCGATTCGATCTGACCAGAAAGCCTTCTCAAAAGCCTCAGCAAGAGTGGACCCATAAGCGACACCTGAGGGGTTGTTATGCTTCATTATCGCACATGCTGGCTTCTTGTCGAGGAATTTTAGGATATTCAAAGCATTATCTATGTCGGTCAGATTTATTTTTCCAGGGTGCTTCCCAACCTGGAGCATATCCTCCTCTTTTATCTTGCTAACGAGACCCCTTTCAGGATCTAAGAATCTCACATCTCCGAGGAGGATGTTGCCGTTTATGAGTTCATACATTGCGGCAGGTTGGTCAGGGTTTTCTCCGTATCTTAGGCCCCTCTCAACATTCACTCTTTCATCTTCGTCGTAAATATTCCACACTTTTTTCTTAAAAATCAGTTTTTGTCCACCCATATCGATGGTTATGGAGTCGGGAAAATTGTCCTTGACAACCTTCTTGTACATCTCTTTTATTTCCATCTCCTCCTCCTATTTTATAGACTTTCAAAAACCCGCTTTATCTCGGCTGTAACCGAGTCCACATCAAGGCCTTCTAATCTTAAGGCTTCTTCTGTCTCTCCGGATGCGCCGTATTTTTTGACTCCAAAAGAGAGAAGCCTGCCCGCAAATTTTTCCTCAAGGAGAAACCTGGTGATGAGAGGTACAATTCCCGTGTGGACATTGTGATCCTCGTATGTCACTATAAGGGGAAGAGCGAGGTATCTGCTCAATATTTCTCTGTCCACTTCAAGAACACAGGCCATGTTTACGACTGCTGCTATGATCCCATCTTTTTCCAGTCTTTCCCTGATCTTTAGCGCTCTTTCAACCATTCCACCATAGGCTAAAATAAGCAAGTCATGNCCCTCCCTTATAACATCTGCTCTNCCATAAAAGAACTCGTAATCTTCCCCGTAGAATGGTCTACCATCCTCTCTATATATAACTGGCCATCTACTCCTGCCCATNGCCACAACAAAATTCCCCNTTGTCTTTGCCACGTACCTAATAACNCGATCTGTTTGGTTAGGATCGCACGGAACTATGAGCTTGAAATGGAATAGATTGCGAACGAGGCCTACGTAGTCTATGCACTGGTGAGTTTTTCCATCTTCTCCCACATCGAGCCCGACGTGCGTCAAAATAAGCTTCAGATTCGTTCCATTTATATCGTTCAACCTATGCTGATTGTAGGTCTCATCTATGCCGAACACACCAAAATCGGCAAAGAACGTCAAAATCCCAGTGGTGGAAAGGGCGCCAGCAATTGTGGCTGCTGTGTGTTCCTGGATCCCACATTCAAAGAAATAGTCTGGGTAAGCTTTAGAGAAATCGAGAGTCTTTACAGATGGGGCAAGGTCGCAGTCCAAAACCGCAATACACCTTCCAGAAGGTATATTCTTATCAGCAAGATCTTTTAACGTCTTTCCGAAGGCAGTCCTATTGTCTACCTTTTCCTTCTCACCATAGGTAAAGGGTTTTCCAACCTCGATGTTTTCTGAATCTGGACTTTCAAGTTGTAGTCGATAGTAAAACGAGCCCTTTCTCTTTTCTTTATATCTTTCAAGGTCATCTTCAAGCCCTAAGATCTCCATAGCCTTTTTGTATTCTTCCTCACTGAGCGGGGAACCGTGGTACTTTTCATTATTCTCCATGAAAGGAACGCCTTTTCCCATTACTGTATGGGCGAGTATACAAACAGGGTTCTCGATTGTTAAGGATTTTCGAATTGCGCTATAAATTTCACTATGGTTATGTCCATCTATTTCTATAACATCCCAGCCGTCTGATAGGTAGTTTTCGATGATGTTTTGAGGCATTACCTTATCGATTGAACCGCATATCTGGAGTTTATTGTAGTCGATTATTACCTTTATATTCGAAAGCCCATATTTGATCGCAAATCTTCTTGCCTCAGAAACTTGGCCCTTCTGTTGTTCTCCGTCACTCATCACGACGAAAACGTTTGTCCCCTCTTTTTTCAGCCTAGACGCTATAGCGAAACCACATCCTGCAGATAATCCCTGGCCTAAGTTCCCTGTGGACCAGTCGATAAAAGGGATACCTCTTATCACATGGCCCTCATAGGGACTCCCCCCTTTTCTGAAAAAAGCTATTACCTCATCAACCGGGAGGTAGCCGAGCCTTGCGAGAGCTGCATAAACACCAGGAGATGTGTGACCATGACTTATCACGATTCTATCCCTCGGCTGATCCTTCAGTCTTGCGTAAGAGAAAAGAACAACAAAGATATCAAGGGAGGACATGGAACCACCGGGGTGGCCTGATTTGGCAAGAGTCGTCATCTTTAAGATGTCGCCACGTGCAAGATGAGAAATTTCTTTTAACCTTCGTAGTTCTCCTTCTGATATTGATTCCTCGGTGAACATTATAGTTCTCCTTTAGAGTAAAATTTACATTCCTCTTTCAGTTCGCATTTTTTGCAATCCGGTTTTCTTGCTTTACATACGTATCTCCCGTGGAGAATTAAAAGCAACGAAAGAGGAAGCCAAGATCCCTCAGGAAATTTCTCTTTTATCTCTTTCTCAATTTTCTCCGGGTCTTCAAGCTCAGTAAGACCGATCCTTCTTGCCACCCTCCCGAAATGGGTGTCAACGATTACCGCAGGTTTCCCATAAGCGCAGCCAACTATCATATTCGCCGATTTCCTCCCTATACCTTTCACTTGAGAAAGTAACTCTATATTGTCCGGTATTTTCCCTGAAAAACGGTCTCTTATTTCTTCTGCTATGCTTTTTAAGCTTTTCGCCTTATTTCGATAAAAGCCAGTCGGTTTTATATCTTCTTCAAGCTCCTCTATGGGGATTTTTATGTAATCTTCCAGACTTCTGTATTTCTTAAAGAGCTTCTCAGTTACCATGTTTACCCTCTCATCTGTGCACTGGGCTGAAAGGACCGTCGCGACTGTAAGCTCGAGTGGATTAGAAAACTTGAGTTCACATCTCGGTTCTCCATGCATCCTTCTCAGCTTTTCTAAGATCCTATAAAGGTCCTTCACGTTGCCCCCCTTTTCCTCTCTGAGAAGAAATTTCTTATCTCGTCCACATTTTTCGTGTTAAGGATGTTCTTTCTTTCTAACCATCCCTTTCTCGCCATGGCGATTCCGAATTTTGTGTCAAAAAGTCCTGCCTTAGAATGGGCATCAGGATTTATGGCTATAATCACATTCCTTTCCTTTGCCCGNCTTAGATATCGCCAGTCAAGGTCGAGTCTATAGGGACTTGAGTTCAGTTCGAGGACAACCCCATATTTCTCNGAGATNTCTATTATTTCTTCCAGATCGATTCTGTAACCCTCCCTGGACAGAAGGAGCCTTCCCGTTGGATGGCCGAATATCGTTACGTAAGGGTTTTTTAGGGCAGTTATTATCCTCTCACGCTGTTCTTTTTCGTCGAGTTTGAAGTGAGAATGGATGGAGGCGATAACGAAATCGAATCGTCTCAATATCTCAGGAGGATAATCGAGACTCCCATCAGGTAGGATATCGCTTTCTATTCCCTTAAAAACATAGAAGTTGGCCTCTCTCCTATTTATCTCATCTATGAGATGCCACTGCCTTTTTAGGTCTTCAATTTTCAGACCTCTCGCATAATAGGCGCTTCCACTGTGGTCGCTTATCCCTATGTATTGGAAGCCCATCTTTTTTGCAAACCCGACCAGCGTCTCTATAGAGTCAAGCCCGTCGCTAAAATCTGTGTGTATATGAAAAATGCCTTTTAAATCTTCCTCTTTTACAAGCTCTGGAATTTTCTTTCCTAATGCTGCATCGATTTCTCCAGAGCCTTCCCTGAGTTCAGGGGGGACAAACTGAAGCCCCAAAAGATCGTAGAATTCATCCTCCGATTTAAGCTTTATAGTTTCTTTTCCTTTTGAAAGTCTATAGGGTTGCAAATGAAGGCCCATTTTTTCACACAGAGTCCTTAGGCCCTCTATGTGATCTTTGTTTCCAGTAAGGTATAGTAAAGCCAGGGGGTATTCTTCTTCTCTAACCGTTCTCAATTCCAGGTTAATTCCAGTTACGAGCTTAAGCACAGTTAAGTGGCCGTCTTCCAAAATAACCGCTTTTATCGCAGGAAGGGATTTTAGATACTCCCTTATCTTTTCTTCTTCGGGGCTGGTAATGAGTAGATCTATGTCCTTCACAACTTCCCTTTTTCTCCTCACACTTCCGCATATCTCAACTTTCGCCTCTTTGAAATTCGAGCTCAAACTTTCTTTTATTTGCTCTGCAATCCCTTCAATTTCTCCCAAAAGGAATTCATCCTTATGTCTTTTTAAGAATTCAATTCCAGAAAGTATCCGGTCCTGGGTTTTTTTTCCAAATCCGGGAAGGGCGAGTAGATGGTTCTCCCTGCAGGCGTACTCGAGTTCTCCGATATCTGTAATCCCAAGTTTCTGATGAAGTGTCCTTATTTTTTTAGCACCAAGTGCTGGTATCTTCATAAGCTCGAGAAGGGACAGAGGTATTTCTTTCTTTAATTCCTCGTGGTACGAGATCTTGCCCGTTTCATAGTATTCCTCGATTTTTTTTGATATTGCTTCTCCTATACCTTCAATCTCTTTTAGCCTTTTTTCTTTTATTATTTTTTCCAAATCATCGAGTTCCATAAGAACCCTGGCCGCGCGCTCATATGCTCTCACCTTAAACGGATTTTCACCTTTTATTTCAAGGAGACCCGCTATTTCCTCAAAGATGTTAGGTAACGCTTTCAGGGTCACGGCCTAAATATATATAGGCATACATCCTTTGTCAATAAAACGGGAAGCGAGCAAGCTTGATAAGGCTAATCCACATTGGGTATAATTAGGACGAGTAAAAGGGAGGAAATAATGATAGTATCGGTTTCGGATATGGATGCCACAAGGAAAAGGATCGAAGTTCTTGTCCCCCAGGAACTGGTTGAAAGGATGAGGGATGAGACCATAAAGAGCCTACAGAAAAGAGTGAAGATAAAAGGTTTTAGGCAAGGCAGAGTTCCTAAGGAAATGATAACTTTTTACTACAGAGATGTGATAGAGGAAGAAGTAAAAAGAAGGATAATGGAAGAGACCCTGCTTGATGCTTTAAGGGAAGCTTCTCTTGAACCTCTGGTGAAACCTATTGCGGAGTACATAGAAAAGGATGGTCTTGCCGGATACGTACTGGAATGCGAGGTAGTCCCCCTGGTAGATGTCAGAGAGTATAAGGGAGTTGAGGTTGAAGTAAAGAGTCCTGAAGTTAAACAGGAGGAGATAGATAGGAGGCTGGAAGAACTTAGAAATATGCATGCCGTTATAAGGGAAAAAGAAGGAGAAGCAGTGGCAGAACCAGGTGACATAGCTATATTGAAGTACCAGGGATTTATAGAGGGAAGGCCCGTAAACGAAGCGGGGACTGACTTTTATCCTTTAGAACTTGGAAAAGGTATTTTTATGCCTGAGTTTGAAAATGCGATAGTTGGTATGAAAAAGGGGGAGGAGAAAGAAGTGGAAATACTCTTTCCCGAGGATTATCCTGATAAAGGTATTGCAGGAAAAAAAGTTTTGTTTAAGGTTTTGCTCAGGGAGTTAAAAGAAAAGGTTTTGTCCGAGCTTTCTGATGAGTTTGCGAAGGATCTGAGCTTTGATAGTCTCGAGGCACTGAGAGAGGAGGTAGTAAAGTCCATACGAAAAGAAAAAGAAGCTTTTATGAGGGAATACGTATTTAGGACAGTTATGGATAAAATAGGAGATGGTATCGAAGTTCCTATACCCTCCAGGTACTTAGAATCAAGGGTTGAAGATGTCTTGGAAGATCTGAAAGAGAGAATGAGGGAGGATAATCTTGTAGAAGAGGAGAGGAAGAAGTTAAGGGAAGAGGTGGAAAAAAGGGTGAAGGAGGAGATAAGGGAGGAGTTCATCCTCCTTAACATAGCAAAGAAAGAAGAGATCGCGGTGAGCGAGGAGGAAAAGGAAGAGGAGATAAAAAGAATATCGGAAAACATGAAAAGGCCATATGTTGACATGAAAGAGTTCTTTGAAAAAAATGGGCTTATGGGTTATATTAGAAATAGGGTGCTTCTAAAAAAGGCTCGCGATTTTCTAATAAGTAACGCCCAAATAAAGGAGATCACATGACTCTCATACCCATAGTTATAGAGAGAGACGGAAGGGGAGAGAGGGCGTATGATATCTATTCACGGTTACTGAAGGAAAGGATAATATTCTTGGGAACCCCTATTGATGATCAGACCGCAAACGTAGTAATAGCCCAGTTACTCTTTCTCGAATCTGAGGATCCGGAAAAGGACATATACCTTTACATAAATTCCCCCGGTGGTTACATAACAAGCGGGCTTGCAATATACGATACCATGCAATACATAAAACCCCACGTTTCCACTATATGCATAGGTCAGGCAGCATCTATGGCAGCAGTTCTATTAGCTGGAGGTGAAAAAGGGAAGAGATACGCCTTGCCCAATTCGAGGATACTCATACATCAGCCACTCGGAGGATTTCAGGGGCAGGCGACTGACATAGATATACAAGCTAAAGAAATACTGAGGATGAAGGATAGGATAAACAGAATACTGATGAGACATACTGGCCAACCCCTCGAAAAAATCGCTAATGACACTGAAAGAGATTTCTATATGACCGCTGAACAGGCACTGGAGTACGGGATAATAGATAAAATAGTGGAGAAGAGGCAATGAGCATGATAAGAAGAAACAATGGAAGAACGATGAAGCTTCACTGCTCATTCTGTGGGAAAAGCCAAGATGAGGTGAAAAAACTGATAGCCGGTCCCCTCGTCTATATATGTGATGAATGCGTTGAGCTCTGCAATGAGATAATCCAGGAAGAGATAAAAAAGGAGAGATTCGAGTACATAAGAACATCCATACCTAAACCCCATGAGATAATGAAGCAACTTGACGAATACGTTGTGGGTCAGGAGTACGCGAAGAAGATTTTATCAGTGGCTGTTTACAACCATTATAAGAGGATTGAGTCAAAAAAAGCTGGAGACGATGTAGAAATACAGAAGAGCAATATCCTGCTGATAGGCCCAACTGGGTCTGGAAAAACCCTCCTTGCAAAGACTTTAGCAAAAATCCTCCACGTTCCCTTCACAATCGCAGATGCCACGACCTTGACAGAGGCCGGGTACGTTGGAGAGGACGTGGAGAACATAATCCTTTACCTTCTCCAGGCAGCGGACTACAACATAGAAAAGGCTGAAAAAGGGATAGTTTACATAGACGAGATCGACAAAATATCGAGAAAGAGCGATAGTCCCTCAATAACGAGGGATGTATCTGGCGAAGGGGTTCAGCAGGCCCTTTTAAAAATCATAGAAGGAACTGTGGCGAATGTTCCGCCTAAAGGGGGAAGGAAGCATCCCCAGCAGGATTATATAAAGGTCGATACTACTAACATCCTTTTCATATGTGGGGGTGCCTTCATAGGGATAGAGAATATAATCGCCAATAGAATAGGAAAAAAAGGGATCGGGTTTGGTGCAGAGGTAGAAGGGGGCAGGAATAAAAGGTATGCTGAATTGATAAGGGAGGTTCAACCTGAAGACCTCATAAAATACGGCCTTATCCCAGAATTCGTTGGAAGGCTTCCCATTGTAGCACCTCTTGACGAGCTGACAGAAGAACAGCTTGTAGAAATACTGAAGACTCCGAAGAATGCTATTGTGAAACAGTACAAAAAGCTCTTCGAACTTGACAATGTGAAGTTAACCTTTACCGAGGGTGCCTTAAGGGCTATTGCGAAGGAAGCCATGAAGAAGAAGACGGGAGCAAGGGGACTAAGGGCGATAATGGAGAAGGTGATGCTCGATGTCATGTACGAGATCCCTTCCCTTCCGAATGTGAAGGAATGTGTTGTGAATGAGGACACGATTCTTAACAAAGAGCAGCCCATAATGATATATGAAGAAAATGCGGAGATCGCATAGATTGATTGCTTCAGATAAAACTGTTATATTAACGTCCACCTGGGCGGGTAGCTCAGTGGGAGAGCATCGGCCTTACAAGCCGGGGGCCGGAGGTTCAAACCCTCTCCCGCCTACCATGAGGATAGAAGGGAAAGATCGCGCGGGGACGTAGTTAAGCCTGGTTTATAACGCCGGCCTGTCACGCCGGAGGCCGCGAGTTCAAATCTCGTCGTCCCCGCCATAAAAGGAAATCTTGATGGATTTTGTCCTCTGTGTCCATCTTCACCAGCCCGTGGGAAACATGGAACATATACTTGAGAGAGCCTACGAGGCATCCTATTTGCCATTTTTGGACACTTTCGAAGAGTTTGAAGGGATAAAGCTCAATTTGCATATCTCAGGTTACCTTCTTGAGTGGCTTTCGAGAGAAAAAGCCTCATATGTAGAAAGGCTCAAAAATAACGTTCGTCTTGGAAGGTTAGAGATTCTAACAGGCGCGATGTACGAGCCAGTTCTCTCCATGATCCCAAGGGAGGACGCGATAGGCCAGATAAGAATGCACAAGAAGTTCGTAAAGGAGCTCTTTGGAACTGATTCAAGGGGCATGTGGGTTGCAGAGAGAGTTTACGAACCCCATCTTCCCGAAATTTTCAGAGAAGCGGGAATCGAATACATAGTTCTTGATGATCACCATTTTAAAGCTGTGGGGCTAAAAGAAGAGGATCTTTACGGATATTACCTGACCGAATTTGAGAATCATAAAGTAGCTGTTTTTGCGGGGCTTGAGTTTCTGAGATACGCACTCCCCTTTAAGAACTTAAGCGAAATTGACAGCTATTTTCGGAGAGTTGAAAGCACGGGAGGAAAAGTCGCAGTTTTCGCGGATGATGGAGAGAAGTTCGGGCTTTGGCCTGGGACTTATGGCCATGTGTATAAGAGCGGGTGGCTAAAGCAGTTCTTCTCATATCTTAACGAGAATAAAGAATGGCTTAAGACCACCACGTTTGGAGAATATCTTGAGAAGAGCAAACCACTCGGTCTCATTTACCTGAGTTGTAACTCTTACAGGGAGATGGGCGAATGGTGTCTGCCATCGAAAAGGATAGTAGATTATAACGGGCTTTTAAATAGAGCGAATCCAAATGACAGGGATTTCATAGAGGGTGGTTATTTTAGATACTTCCTCGTTAAATACGAGGAAAGTAACGACATGCATAAAAAGATGCTTTATGTCTCAAAGCTCGCTTCAAAAAAGAAAGAGGCAAAAAAGGCACTGTACAGGGCGCAATGTAACGATGCGTACTGGCATGGAGTATTCGGAGGTCTTTATCTCCCCCACCTAAGGTCAGAGGTTTATAAGAACCTTATAGAGGCTGAAAATTTGGCGGAGAAGAAAAAAGGCATTCCACACGCCATTTTGTACGACATAAACCTCGATGGATTTGATGAGGCCATTCTGAACACAAAAAACATGAGGGCATATTTCCTTCTGAGGGAAGGTGGGGTTTTATATGAGCTCGACTATAAGCCCCAGGCCGTGAATCTCGTTGCAACGTTAATGAGGAGATATGAGGGTTATCACGAAAAGATAAGGAGTGCCATTCCGCGCGAGAGGGTAAATGGGACGAAAACGATTCACGACTTAGTGCTCGCGAAGGAGGAGGGGCTCGAAAACATCCTTCACTACGATTGGTATAGAAGAGCCTGTCTCGTAGACCATGTCTTAGGTCAGGATGTGAGCTTCGAAAGTTTCTTCAGATCCCAATATTATGAGCCAGGAGATTTTGTAAAGGAACCCTATGTAGGATATGTAGACAAATCCAAGGGAGAGGCAAAACTCCTATTGAGGAGGGATGGAAACTTTTGGAAGGGTGGTTCAGGGGAACCACTTTCCATAACCAAAGTGGTAACGATGAAATCTTCTGAGGACAAAATCCTGGTGAAGTACACACTTCATGGCGAAGTCAAAGAAGCCTTTCTTTTTGGAGTTGAGTTTAACTTCTCTTTTCTCGGATCCGGAGGGGAGAGATTTATGGAAGTGGGAAAGGAAAGGTTCGGGCTCACAAAAAAAGGGACGATCCCCCCTTCCTCATCTGTGAGGTTCTTTGATCCTTACCAGAGAATAGAGATACTGATGAGGATAGAGGATCCTCTTGAGATATGGACCCACCCCGTAGAGGTTGTCTCACTCTCTGAGGAGGGTTTCGAGAAAAATTACGAGTCCACGATGTTTATGCCCCTATGGTTCGTAGATCTGAAGGACGGCAAAAAGTCTCTTCAGATCGAGATCCATATAAATGGTCTCCGCAATAATAACCACATACAATAGACGGCCGTTCATAAGGGAGGCCATAGAATCCGTACTTAGTCAGGATTACAAGCTAAAGGAAATAATAGTTGTCGATGATGGATCTGAGGACGGAACTGAGGAGGAAGTGAAAAAGTATCCAGTTAAGTACGTCTGGAAGGAAAACGGAGGGATAAGTTCTGCGAGGAACTTAGGCATAAAAATCTCTGTGGGGGAATACATAGCATTTCTCGATGTGGATGACCTCTGGACAAGGAAGAAGATATCAACCCAGGTCGCGGAAATGGAGAGATCTGGTTATGAGGTTTCATACACAGATGAAATATGGATAAGAAACGGGAAAAGGGTAAATCAGAAGAAAAAGCACAGAAAATACTCGGGATTTATATACGAACGATGTTTGCCCCTCTGCATAATAAGCCCCTCTTCGGCAGTTATAAGGAGAAAGATTTTTGATGAAGTCGGTCTTTTCGATGAATCCCTTCCAGTCTGTGAAGATTATGACATGTGGCTAAGAATAACAGCCAGATACCCTGTGCTCTTCATAGAGAAACCTCTGATAGTCAAAAGAGGTGGACACAGCGACCAACTTTCAAAGAAATACGAGGCTATCGACAGGTTTAGAATAAAGGCATTGCTTAAAATGATAGAATCTGGGGCTCTAAATTCTGAGATGAAAAGAAAGACACTTTTAGAAATCGAGAAAAAATCCATGATTGTGGCAAAGGGGGCAAAAAAAAGGGAAAAGGTAGAAGAGGCAGAGTATTACTTTAAGCTTGCTGAGTGGGCGAGAGATGAGATAGACCGCATAGAATGCGCCCAGCAGGAGTCGAACCTGCAGCCTTTGGATTCGTAGTCCAACGCTCTGTCCATTTGAGCTATGGGCGCATCCCCATAGAAAACTTATACAACGGCGGGTAAACTTTAGTCAACTTTTACCGAAATGGAAAATATAAGAGACTCATGTCCAAATGTTTTATCGAAGGAAAACTGAATAAGTAGGTGAGCGAAAAAGAGATACTTACGATTTTACTTGACAAGGTGATATCTTGAGCGGTATGTATAGGCTAAAGGATGCCTATGGCCTTAAAGCCGTCCGCCGGAAATGACGAGATAGAGAGAAAGATACTATCAATTCTTAAAGTTCTTGAAGAGTCGGACCAGCCTTTAGGGGCGAGGGCCATCTCCCAACGGCTAAAGGGCAAAGGAATTGAACTCGCAGAGAGAACAGTACGGTATCACCTCAGGTTGATGGACGCTCGAGGACTCACTGAGCTCAAGGCACCAAGATCAGGACGAGTTCTGACAGAGAAGGGTATGGAGGAGATAAAAAATGGACTTGTTAGAGATAGAGTGGGTTTTGCTCTCTCCAGGATAGAACTCCTCGCCTTTCGTACCGATTTTAATTGGGAGAAAAAAACAGGCTTTGTTCCTGTTAATGTTTCGTTCTTCCCTGCTGAAAAGTTTGATCAAGCCATAGAAGCTATGAGGCCCGCCTTCGAGGCGGGGATTTGTGTAAGTGACCTTGTAGCTATTGCGTCAGAGGGAGAAAGGTTAGGGGAACTTTCCGTTCCACGGGGAAAAAAAGGAATAGCCACCGTTTGTAGCATAATTGTAAATGGGTCACTACTTAAAGCAGGGGTTCCTATAGACTCTCGTTTTGGCGGGGTACTCCAGATCCGAAATCACAAACCTGTCCGTTTTGTTGAGCTTATCCACTATTCTGGGTCTTCACTTGACCCATCGGAAGTCTTTATCAGAGCGAAGATGACTTCAGTTCGAGAAGTATGCAGCAAGGGGGAAGGTAAAATATTGGCTAACTTTCGGGAGATGCCTGCTCTCTGCCGGCCAATAGCTGAAAAAGTACTCGGTAAATTGAAGGAGGCCGGGCTTGGGGGACTTTTGATCATGGGGAATACGAGCGAGGCCGTATGCGAAACTCCCGTAGAGCTGAATAGGATAGGAATGGTCCTTATTGGCGGACTAAACCCTGTGGCTTGCGCTGAGGAGGCCGGGATAGAAGCAGAGAACCATGCGATGAGCACAGTAATTCAATACAGGGATTTGATTAGATTCTCAGAGGTTTTCAAATGAACAGAGTTAAGCATTACACAACAGCCAAAAAAAGTTCCTTTAGATTCGGTAGGCAAGTGAGCATTTACGTTATCCCTTTAAAGCTGAAAAAAATCGCCATTCTCCGCGTGTAGAGAATGCTCTTAAAAACGGAAAGGAGGTAAATATGGTTTTAAGCAAGCCAAACGCAAGCGCCGCAACTGGGACAAAAACAAGAGTAGCACCATCGCCCGTATCTGGTCTATGTGTTACCTGCGTCGACGGGTGTCATGGACTCTGTGAGGTTGGCAAATCTGCAGTTAGAGGAAGGGAAGTAATCTATCCTCAGCCCTTCGGTAAAGTATCCGCTGGGGCAGAGAAGTCCTATCCTGTGGATTTTTCCCACTTCAGCATCCAGGGGAGCTGTGTTGGAGCGCACGGCATTGAGGCAGACCCGGACAAGGCTATCTTTCCTGCTGTTGATGTCTCAACCGAGATCGGTGCTGAGGGAAGAAAGATTAAGATGAAGGTCCCTTTCTTTACCGGCGCTCTTGGCTCAACAGAGATAGCAAGGGTTAACTGGGAAGGAGCAGCTATAGGGGTTGCCATATGTGGAGCAGTGTTGGTCTGCGGGGAGAATGTCTGCGGGATGGATCCTGAGGCTGAGTTTAAGAACGGGAGAGTTGTAAGATCCCCAGAACTGGAGAGAAGGGTTAAAACATACAAGGAGTGGTATGAGGGCTACGGTGCGATTCTCGTTCAGGCAAATGTTGAGGATACCCGTCTCGGTGTTCCCGAATATGCAATAGAAAAACTGGGAGTTGAGGGAATCGAGATAAAGTGGGGGCAGGGAGCAAAATCAATAGGAGGAGAAGTTATACTCCCCACAATTGAAAGAGCTCTTCAGCTCAAGCAGAGGGGTTATATAGTCATCCCTGACCCTGAAGATCCCTCTGTCCAAAAGGCATATGAGGCCGGAGGAATCAAGGAGTTCGAGCGCCACTCACGGCTCGGGATGGTGGATGAAGAGACCTTCCTGAAGGAGGTGGAAAGGTTAAGAAGGATAGGAGCCAAATATGTTACGTTGAAAACAGGCGCCTATCGAGCCACCGATTTAGCCAGAGCGGTAAAATTTGCCTCAGAAGCAAAGATAGACCTTCTCACCGTAGATGGGGCAGGAGGTGGCACGGGGATGAGCCCGTGGCGAATGATGAATGAATGGGGGATCCCGACTGTCTATTTAGAGAGCCTTCTCTATAGGTTTTTGAAGAGGCTTCATGAAAAGGGCGCTTTTGTGCCGAGCTGCGCGATTGCAGGAGGAATTGCATTGGAAGATCAGATTTTTAAGGCAATCGCTCTTGGTGCGCCATACATAAAGGCTGTTTGCCTCGGTCGGGCCACACTTACTGCGGCAATGGTTGGTAAGACGCAGGGACAGCTCTTGGAGGAGACTTATGGAAAGGGGGAAAAGTATGAGGACGCGTTAATTCGCACCTTCGTTGCTGCGTCCCAACTCAAGGAAAAATACGGAAAGGATTTTGGGCGTATTCCTCCCGCAGCAATAGGAATCTACACATACTATGACAGGTTAGCTACCGGATTAAAGCAACTCATGGCAGGGGCTCGGAAATTCTCACTTGGGTACATAGACAGGAATGACGTTGTGGCGCTGACCCGGGAGGCTGCTGAAGTCTCCGGTATCCCTTATGTAATGGAGGCAGATATAGAAGAAGCAGAAAAAATACTGGGATAAAGGAGGAGAAATTGCGAAATATTTGATTTGCCCACAGTACTGTCCTTTGCCTTTTTGCGCGACTACGTGTCCATCTGGAGCGATCACCCTGGTTGCTAAGGTGATCATAGGATTCCTCGGTGTAACTGAGTCCCAGGTGGACTCTGTAGTCTCCTTCTATGCCTACTTCAGGCTCAAGCCACTGGGCAGAAGGATCTCCGTTTGTCGCGGAACTACCCTGGAACGGGAAAATGCGGCCTGCAAAAAGTAATGGCTCGCCTGCGTACAGGTCCAAAACGGATGCGCCCATTAAGACGAGCAAAAGAGAAGCTCGATCTCGATACTTCCAATCCAGTTTTTGATTACGATCCAAGTAGGTGCATCCTTTGTGGCATTTGCGTCAGAACCTGCGAAGAAATAGCAAAGATCGGTTTGATCAACTTCTTCGGTCGAGGTTACTTGACAAGGGTCGCCATTTTCGGCGACAAGTCCTTGTGCACCTCTTGCATGGAATGTGTCCGCAGGTGTCCAGTAGTTGCCTTAGTACCAAAGAAACTTTAGTTGGCGAAAGGTTCCATTTTGAGTATACTTGCCCTTTCCTTTTGGTGGGTTATACGCACAGCTATTCTAAGCTATTTCCTTCCGAGCGCACGAGGTCTTCTTAATTTACTCCCGAGATCATCTATCGGGTGACCATTTCCCAGATACCGCAGGGGCACACACCGGCACAGAATCCACAGGCAATACATTTTTCTCCGTCTACCACATACTCGAACTGACCATCTCCCCTGTCCACCCTTTTTATAGCTCCATAGTAGCATGTTACCTCACATACGTGACAGTCGCGGCAGGTACCGCAGGAAAAACATCTCTCTGCCTCACCTAAAAGGCCTTTCTTTTTCCCGTTTTGAGTAGGGGCATAATACTCTTTTTTTATCCTCTCATAAGGGATAACTTCCTTTCTCTGGGCTTCCGGGACTTCGAGGAGAAAAGAGTGGATGTATTGGGCAACCTCCCTCCCATGTCCTATTGCGTGAGTAATCAGGCCCTGTCCCGTAATATCGCCTATAGCGTAAATCTTCGGGTCTTCTGTCTGGTAGAACTGATTGACCCTGATCCATCCGTCTCTGGAAACTATCTTTTCTGGGACGAAATCGAGGTGGGGTATATCGCCAATCGCAACGAAGATTAAGTCCGCTTTGAGAGAAGTGCCATCCTCGAAAAATAGCATTCTTTTCCCATGATCGTACCTTTCCACCTTCTTTGGCCACACTATGCGTACACCCCTTTTTCTTGCCATTTCGAGCTCCTTCCCGAATGCGGCCGGTCTTTGTATGTCTATGGCAGTTACGGATTTTGCTCCAAGCACATATGCCTGGGACGCAACATGCATTCCCACATTTCCAGCTCCTATGATAACAACATTCTTTCCTTTAAGATCAGGCCTTATCCCTCTGTTTATGTCTCTCAAAAAATCATAGGCTGAAATTGAAGTTTCCGAGCCTGAAAATTTCAGAGTTCGTGGTCTATGGGCACCACATGCGATAACGACCGCGTCGTGTGCATCGTATATCTCTTTGAATTTAGTTGATGTGACCCTTTTTCCAAGAAAAGTATTTGGAACGACCCTTTTAAACCTCTCAACCTCCTTCTTAAAGACCTCGTAAAGGAAACGATCTCTCGGGATGAGAAGTTGAATCTTCCCTCCAAGTGTATTCTCTGATTCGTATAGATCCACATGATGGCCTTTCAATGAAAGCTGCCAGGCAACACTCATCCCGGCTGGTCCACCTCCGATGACCGCTATTTTTCTTTCTGATGAAATACTCGTCCTTACCGGCTCACCGATAAAACTCAACTCGCCTATTCGATTTATTCCTACCGGTCCGTCAAGGGCGCACCTCGTACAAGCGTCCATACATAGGTTAGGACAGAGTTGTCCGCAGACGGTTTGCGGAAATGGAGAGTAAGAGAGAAGGAGATCAGCAGCTTCCTTTTTCTTTCCTTCTCTAACCTTGGTTAGAATCCTGTTAACCGGGATATGTGTTGGGCAAGCAAAAGAACATGGAGACAGGTATCTCTCGTTTGCCCAAACAGGCTTTGATCTTCTTAAGTCCCCGGTTACTATGTATGGGATGACAGTCCATCTCTCATGATCTATGTATTCCGCAAATATTCCTCCTTCTCCAACCTCCCTCTCCCAGAATTTTTTTCTAAATTCGGTCATATGGACTGAATAATGCTTTTTCTTTCTTCTTTCTTCCGGCGTCAAGGCCACAAGTTTTTTCCATTCTTCCGGGCTCCTTGTGAGCTCTCTAAATAGTTCCTCTTCTTTAATGGCTTTGAGAAAATCGATCATGTTCTTCTTTAGCCATGCCCAATCGTTTTCATCCATTTCAACGAGCTTCACATCCCTCTCACTGAAGCCTTCTATTTTTCCCCTCAAATAGATTACACCCCCGACCATCCCTACACAGGGTCTGTAGCCACGGACGTTGTCGGGGTTCCTGGGATTATATCCACACACGACCGATATCCCGCCTGCCTTGAATTCGGCGAAACTATCCCCAACATCCCTGAGGTACCAGGACTGGGGAGGAGAGAATCTTGGGTTATGCTTTGTAAGGGTGTCACATCTTGCTCCACCACTTCCTTTCACGTAGAGGATCCCTTGCGCTGCAGCATTGAATCCACCATCACCCACGTCACCGAGAACGGTTATGGAAGCACCACAATTGAGCCATCCAACGTCATTAGATGCGGAGCCTCTCACTTCTATCTCAGTTCCAAACATTCCCATCGATCCGAGTCTCTGACCAACGGGCCCTTCGACTATTACACGTATCTTTTCTTCCCTCGGCCATATCCTTCCCCCTATCCCATGCTGACCATCCGCCCTCACATAGATTTCTCTCGCCCCGGATTTTACCGAACTCTGGATCAACTCCTCAAGTACCCTTGATGGCACACGTATTCCATCAATGTTTCCGTAAATTCTTACTGTTTTGCCATCAAGCCACTCTATTGCTTTTGACATTTGAGTATAGAAGATAATTTTTTCAGCATACATAGCTAATCCTCAACCTCTCAGCCATATCCTTGTCGTCAATTGCTATAGCGTCAGACATCCCTATGGGCAACTCCGTACTCCTTCCCAATGGAGCGAATATCTTTTTCAGTTCCGTCTCGCACGCTCGAATGACATTTACCAATCTTTCCGCAACCTTTTCGGAATCTAATCTGCGGTACAGTTTCGGGTCCTGGGTAGCGATACCCTTTGGACATTTTCCAGTATTGCATAGGTTGCATCTGTTATATTCATCTCCCAGACAGCCAGCCACTGCCTGCATGAAGTATTTACTCACCTGAACAGCCGACGCTCCAAGCATGATCAAAGCGGCACAATTGGCAGCAAGATGGCCCTTCTTTCCAACACCCCCTCCTGCTATGAGCGGAAGTTCATTCTGCTTTCCCTGTTTCACAAGTTCCAGATAACAATCCCTTATATTCGAGGCTATTGGATGTCCCATCTTATCGAGAGAAACGTTATAGGCTGCTCCTGTCGCCCCATCTTCACCATCTATAGCCAAAGCTCCTGCGTACGGGCTTCTTATAAGGTTATTTAAGACCGCTAAGGCAGTTTTTGTACCAGAAATCTTAGGATATACGGGTACTCTAAATCCGAAGGCCATTGACATGGACTGGATCATCTTTGCAACGGCCTCCTCAATTGAATATTTAGTTTGATGAGTGGGAGGGGATGCGAGATCCACCCCTTCTGGCACACCCCTTATCTTTGCTATGAGCCTTATGACTTTTTGGGCCATGAGGAGACCCCCATCTCCTGGCTTTGCACCCTGTCCGTACTTGATTTCTATTGCTGCCGGATCTTCAACCATGTTCGGTATACTGTGAATGATCTCGTCCCATCCAAAGTAACCGGATGCGATCTGGAGAACAAAGTATTTGATGTACCTTGACGTAAGGAGCCTCGGAGGAACCCCTCCCTCTCCAGTGCACATAACTATGGGGATACCTTCAACCTCATTCAGATAGGCGACTCCCATTGCGAGACCCTCCCACATGGGAGGGGAGAGGGCGCCTATTGACATGGAACCTATCATTACTGGAAATATTTCGCGCACAGGGGGAATAAAAAAGTTCTCAGTCTTTAGGACAAGACGCCCATCTTCAAATGTTACAGGAAGGTCCTCCGGCTGAAGTAACCTCCCGAGGTAGGTTCTTATCCTGAATTCGTGCCTTTGAGCATCGAGGGCTGGGTCGGTGAGCATTGATATACGTGTGAACTTTATTCTGTCAAGTGTTGATGGGCGGGGGTTGTTCCTTCTCCCTCCTCTTCTATAAGGCTCCCCTCCCTGATTCACGTAATGGTAAAACCTGTTCCTTGGATTGTACACAGGTTCTATGGCTCCGTTTGGACAGACTATCTCGCACATTCCGCAGCCCGTGCAGTAATTTTGAATGTTACGAACCTGTTCCACGACGTGTATAACCTTCGCCTTTACTACTGGTCTTGGTACATCCCCATCGGATTCCACAACCCTTACAAGTTTTGGAGCAGGAGCTATGGCTCCGTTTGGACATACGGCCACGCACTGGCCGCACCTTTTGCAAAGGTTCTCCTTCCACCTTACCACGTATGGGAAATCTATAAGGGAGAGAATCTGATTTTCTATCTTCTCCATGACGGTCTTAATTCACCAAGAAATCTCCTTTTAGCTGGTTCCAGATCAAAACCTTTTCTGCCCCGTAAGGTACCATAATCATTTCATATTTCATGGGATAGATGTCTTTTTCTCGCTCCCTTTCCGGGATCACTCTATCTAATGCGCAGACTTCGGAGGCGAGGCAGTACTTACCTTCGATCCCTCCCGCAACGCCTGGTCTCAATTTTTTCGAATCCTGAACCATAAAGCACGTCCCTTCAGGCGTGAAACCGATCACGCAATTTGGCCCGTCTATAACGAGAAACCTAAGGGATTTCTTTATGAGAGCCAGTACATCCCTGTCCTTCCTCTTTTCCATCTCTGAATCTTTAAGAGGCGTTATTACGTCTTTGTAATACTGGAGGGGCAAGCCAAGCCTCTTTACAGTGTAGTGAAGGATATGTGTGAAAACCTCGCTATCGCTGTCATATCCTGAATAGCCAAGAAAGCCTCTCGAGGTGAGAAATTCTCTTATGGGCACAAAGGCTGTATTTTCGCCGTTTGTCATTGTTGAGAAACCCTGTATGAAAAAGGGATGACAGGCGTAAAGGTTTATGGAGTAGTTAGTGTTCTGCCTCCCCTGAGCAAGAATTATCTTTGCCTTTAGATCCTCATTTTGAAGGTTAAAAAAGTCACATAGTTCAATGGGGTCGCCCACCTCTTTTAAGGTTAATATGTCAGGATAAAAACTGAAAACGACTAAGGATTCAGCATCCTGACCCATTCTTCTTAAAAAAACTCTTGTCCTCAAAAGCAGATCATCCTTTTCTTCCTCTTTTCTCTCCAAAAATTCATTAGGATACTCGTAAACCCGGGCGAAGTAATGACCCCGCTTTCTTATGCGAGGCACGGAATTTATCTTTGGTGACCACTCGTAAAGTAGCTTGAAGCCGTGATCTTTCATAAAACTGTCAAGCACCTCAATGCCCCTTTTGCTCCCTATCCCCGAAAGGATGGGATAATCCCTTAGTTCTGAGAATACACCCCCAAGACCCTTTAAAACAAGGCCCATGCCTGACCCATCATGGCCTTCCTTCATCGTTTCAAGAGCAAGAATATTTTCTATGGGAGAAAGGTATTCCTTAGACGTTATTGCAACTAATCTGCACATCTCATCATTCCCCGTCCAAAGGCTTAAGACCTTCATCACCTTTTATAAGTGAGCAGGTTATGGAGGCAAATGTGCGCCCGTAGACACCAAATGGGGGTCCTGGTACTGTCTTTGCCGCCTGAATAGCGCCTCTAAGAGTTACAACCGATAGAAGTAATTTTGAAGCGGTTCCCCCTATGCTGGCTCGTAATCGATTCACTATTCTCGTTCCCTTTAGGTGTTTTTTTACTTAGCTCGCCGATTGCAAAAACCGTACCAAGTCCCTCAAACGTTTCTAACAGGCACTAAGACGGTCTTTTGGAGCTGTGAATTAAATTTCCGGAAGGAAAGAACTAAACAAAATTGTAATCTCCTTACAAATATGTTAAAATGCTGGAGTGGATGCCCTAAAAAGAAAGAATGCGGAACTTTCAGCTCTTCTTTCGGTCAGTATGATCCTCAATTCCTCTTTGAATCTTGAGGAGAATCTTTACAATGCTATGAAGACCCTTTCTCTACACCTCGATATGAAGCGGGGGACAGTTACACTGCTCGACAGGAAGACAGGTGAGCTGAGGATAACGGTTGCATATGGTTTAACAAAGGAACAAATCGCACGGGGTAAGTACAAGATAGGGGAAGGAATCGTTGGAAGGGCTGTCGAAAGTGGCTCACCTATAGTAGTTCCAGACATCGGAAAGGAACCACTCTTTTTGAACAGGACAGGTGCAAGAATTGAAAAGGATAACGTCTCTTTTCTCTGCGTACCTATAAAAGTAAAGGATGAGATTCTTGGCGTTCTCTCAGTCGATAGAATCTTTGCCGACACAGTAACCCTTGAAGAAGATTTGAGAGTTCTGGAGATCGTGGCCACGCTCATAGGGCAGGCCATAAAGATACACAATGCCTACGAGGATGAAAAAAACGAAAAGGAACATCTGTTCCTGGAACTTAAGTCAAAACACAGTCTTCCTAACATAGTTTCTGTATCGGACAAGATGAACGAGGTTATAAAAGTAGCCTTAAAAGTCGCTCATAGTAAGGCAACTGTTTTACTTCGTGGGGAGAGCGGAACAGGAAAGGAACTTATAGCCCGTGCCATCCACTACGAGGGTAGTAGATCGAAGGGGCCTTTTATTGCACTAAACTGTGCTGCCTTGCCTGAGACCCTTCTTGAGGCCGAGCTTTTTGGATATGAGAAAGGCGCTTTCACTAGCGCACAAAGTACAAAACCCGGAAGATTTGAGCTCGCAGATGGAGGGACAATATTTCTCGATGAGATTGGCGACATAAGTCAGACAATACAGGTAAAGCTTTTGAGGGTTATCCAAGAGCAAACATTCGAGAGGCTCGGAGGCACAAAGCCCTTAAAGGTGGATGTGCGGATCATCGCTGCGACAAATAGAGATCTCGAAAAAATGGTGAAGGAGGGTAAATTCAGGGAGGATCTTTACTGGAGACTAAATGTGATACCGATTTTCATACCTCCCCTTAGGGAGAGAAAGGAGGATATTCCAAGTCTGATAGAGTTTTTTCTCCGGAGATTTGGCAGGGAGTACGGAAAGGACCTTAAGATCACAGAAGGGGCATTAAGGATTCTTACAGATTACGATTGGCCAGGAAACGTGAGAGAACTCGAAAACACCATAGAGAGAATCATTGTTCTCGGAGAAAAATGGGTTATAGAAGAAGATGACATACCTTCGTATATAAGAGATGGAGCTAAAAATAGCTTAAAAGGGGGATACTCAGTCAACTCTCTCACCGAAGACATACAGATTCTTGAAAAGGAAAGGATAATAGAGGCACTCGAAAAGACCGATTTCAATAAGTCAAAAGCGGCAAGGCTACTTGGTATAACATTACGCCAGATTGGCTATAAGATCCGGAAATACGGAATAGACAAGCAATTTAAAAGAAAAGGTGATTTAGGCCCCTAAAAGGGAGAGGGGCCTTGAATCGAAAAGATCACCAAATGGGGAGGTATCTCTCTATTTCGTATGGCTGAACCCTTATCCTATAGTCATCCCATTCGATTTTTTTGCTCTTAATCAGTTGTTCGAATATATGTTCTCCCACTGCTTCTTTCAACACCTCACTTTTTTCTGCTATTTCTATCGCTTCTATCAAGCTCCCGGGTAACTCTTTTATGCCTAAGCGCGTTCTTTCTTCTGGAGGAAGATGATAAACGTCGAGTTCCAATGGTTCAGGCAGTACATAATTGTTTTCGATACCTTTGAGACCAGCTATGAGCATGGAGGCAAAGGCAAGATAGGGGTTACAAGCAGGATCTGGCGACCTCAGTTCGATCCTTGTTGCTGTCTCTTTACCTGGTTTGTACATGGGGACCCTTATCAGCGTAGATCTGTTCCTTCTTGCCCAGCAGATGTAAACAGGGGCTTCGTATCCTGGTACAAGTCTCTTATATGAGTTTACAAGCTGGTTGAGTACGAGGGTTATCTCCCTTATGTGGGTTAAGAGCCCAGAAATGTACTTTTTTGCAACCTCTGAAAGGTGGTAGGGGTCATTTGCGTCAAAGAAGGCGTTTCTTTCACCAATAAATAGAGATTGATGGGTGTGCATTCCGCTTCCATTTACCCCGAATATGGGCTTTGGCATAAAGGTGGCATAGACTCCATACTTCTTGGCGATTTCTTTTACGGTGACCCTGTAAGTCATGACCGCATCGGCCATCTCCAAGGCATCCATGTATCTCAAGTCTATTTCGTGCTGAGAAGGTGCCACCTCATGGTGGGAGTATTCGACCCTGATCCCCATCTCCTCAAGGGCAAGGATAGTTTCCCTTCTTAGATCCTCCGCAGCATCCAGAGGATAGTCGAAATATCCGCCCTCATCGAGTATTTCCGGTTCTCTTTCGGATCTGAAGTAAAAAAACTCAAGTTCCGGCCCCAGATAGAAATTGGTGAAACCCATCTTTTTCATCCTTTCTAACGCTCTTTTGAGGGCATAGCGCGGGTCTCCTTTATAATGGCTTCCATCTGGTTCGTAGATATCACAGAACATTCTTGCAACGGTCTTCTCATTTGGTCTCCACGGAAGGACGACAAAGGTCTTGGGATCTGGCACCGCGACCATATCACTCTCATCTATCCTTGCAAACCCCTTTATGGAAGAACCGTCGAACCCCATCCCTTCGTCAAAGGCGCTTTCAAGCTCATCAACATGAATTGCAAAGCTTTTCAATTGCCCTTGAATGTCTGAGAACCATAACCTGATAAATCTCACATCCTTATCCATTACCAATTTCATCACATCATCTCTGTCTCTTGGTCTATCCATGAAAATACCTCCTTTTTTATTTTAAACTGAAGAACCTTTCATAAAACTTTTCCGCCCTGTATCTGTAAATAGGATAGAGAGATTCCGTTTTTTGCCACATTTCATCGAAATCTTCTCTGCCCTCAAACCATTCCCTTATCATGTGGGGGGTCACTTCCGGATGGAACTGCAGGCCGTATGAACCATTGAAGGAAAACGCCTGATTCTCGAAATCGTCCGAATAGGCAAGCCTTTTCGCACCTTTTGGAAGATTGAAAGTATCTCCATGCCACTGGAATACCTCCAAATATATTTGGTTTTCTGAAAAGGAGGAGATACATTCATCCCTTAGGCCATCATTCGTGATTCTTATCCCGCACCAGCCGATCTCCTCTTTCCCTGAGTTGAAGACTTCTGCGCCCAGAACATGGGCGAGAAGCTGAGCTCCGAGACATATGCCAAGTATCTTTATCCCTTCATTCAACGCGATTTTCATTCCTTCTGCGATTGTTTTAAGGAAAGGGTATTTATCCATCTGGTATACGCCCATCGGACCGCCAAGGACGATCAGGTAGTCGTATGCCTTTAGGGACACATGAGTCCAGTTCTTTTCATAGGCTTCAATCTCTCTGAAATGTATTTTCCTTTTGTGTAAGAACTCAGATAAACTTCCAGAACCTTCATTTTTGGCATTCTTAAGGATCAGAACCTTCATTCTCAGCCTCAACTGGAAGTAAGTCCTTTTACCTTACAATTTTGTAAGATACGACAGTAATGTCAAAATGGATTCGACTATCCTTTCCTCTCATTCACGCCTTATCCACTTTGTCCGCTTTAGCATAAATCGTGCCAGTTATCGGCCTATACCTATTGGTGACTGGCATCCTCCTGTCCTTTCCAAATGCCCTTGGAGTTATCTTTATACCTAAGGGTGCCTGCCTTCTCTTGTATTCGCTCTTATCCACCATATTTAAAACCTTTTCCGCCGTGTCCCAATTTATTCCGCAATTTACAATCTCTTCGAGTTCTTTGTCCTCTTCGATATAGAGTCTTAGTATGGGGTCCAAGATCTCATAAGGGGCAAGAGAGTCCGTATCCTTCTGATTTTCTCTCAATTCCGCAGATGGTTCTTTTTTGAGAACCCTATCTGGGATAACCTTGCCTTTTGTGTTTCTGTACTGGGCGAGCGCATAAACAAGTGTTTTTGGAACATCTTTTATAACCGCAAAGCCTCCAGCCATATCTCCGTAAAGGGTTGCGTATCCCACGCTCATCTCAGACTTATTTCCAGTTGTAAGGACGAGCCATCCGAACTTATTTGAGAAAGCCGTCAGAATATTTCCCCTTATCCTTGCCTGGATATTCTCTTCCGTGACGACCTCTCTCCTGCCCTTAAAGAAAGATTCGAGAGACTCGATGTAAGATCTGAAGATCTGTTCAATCGGTATCTCAATAACTTCTATTCCAATATTTTTCGAGAGCTCATAGACATCCTCCCTCGATTCTATGGACGTGTAGCGGGAGGGCATGAAACAGCCCTTCACGTTCTCCTTCCCCAAGGCGTCACATGCTATTACTGCCACAAGGGAGGAGTCAATTCCCCCACTCAAGCCAACTATGACCTTTTCGAAGCCATTTTTTCGAACGTAGTCCCTTAAACCTAAAAGGAGGGCTCTATATATTTCCTCCTCAACTCCAAGTTCCTCAATTGGACGAGTCGTGAAAGTGGGCCTCGGTCTTTCGGGGATCTTTTCTGTTATTTCAATCCTCTGTCCTGTGCAGTGTCTTTTAGGCGAGCCTTGATTTTTGCTCCAATCGGGGATCTTTACATCTGCGATTAAAAGTTCTTCCTCAAATTGTCTTGCCCTGGCGATTACTGTGCCATCACTCCCTAATATCATGCTTCCACCATCGAAGACGAGTTCGTCTTGCCCTCCAACCATATTTGTATATGCAACAAAAACCGAGTGCTCCTTCGCTCTTTCCTTGAGAATCTCTTCCCTTAGCTTGATCTTTCCAACGTGGTAAGGAGAGGCGCTTATGTTGAGGATAAGGGATGCACCAGAGGAAGATTGGAGCCTTGTTGGTCCCTCCCTGAACCAGATGTCCTCGCATATATTAACCCCGAATGTCAAAGGTCCGTATGTAAATACCAAAGGCTCTCCTCCAGGCCTAAAATATCTTTTTTCATCGAAGACCCCGTAATTGGGAAGGATAGCCTTCCGGTAGATGGCGCAGACCTTTCCATTAAATGCAGGTGCAGCAGCATTATAGACCCTTTCGTCCTCCTTATATATAAAACCGTAGACCGCAACTATTTCCGGTGTGTTGTAAGCTATCTCAGCCATGATCTTAAGATTGTCCTCTATGAATTTGGACTTAAGAACGAGGTCTTCAGGTGGATAGCCTGTCACTGCAAGCTCTGGGAAAGAGATAATCTGAGCGCCTAAACTATGAGCCTGAGCAATATTTTTAAGTATTATTTTTTTGTTTCCAATAAGATCTCCAACCGTTGGATTTATCTGCGCCAATGAAATTCGGATCACCATGCCCATATGCTATGCAATGCACATGCCATAATAAAGGTTGCACGGAGGATAGGACAACTTCGAAAAGTTCCGACAGCGTGGGAGGCATATTTTTTCTACCCGTTTTGTCCCAAAGGGAAAAAGCAAAGAGCTTGCAACTGCTGCCATTTTTATTATCACATTTATATCAGCCGTGAAGCTTTCAGAATGGGCGCGCCGGCAGGGGATTAGCTATCTCACCGCCTACGGGTGGTTCCGGGCAGGCAAACTCCCTGTTCCGGCACGTCAGTTGACGAGCATCAAAAAAGCGCGGACCAACGAGCGAACGGATAAACTCCTTGAGCTATTCCAGACATTGACCCGCTACCCTCTCTGAAGCAGGAAGCGGCTGGTCATTTATTTCAACCCGATGTGAAAGAAATGACTGAGAGTTACAGAACGGTTTGACAGATAGGGGCCATTACTGATAATCTATTTCCAAAACTGAAAGAGGTGGAAGATGAAGCGGACGTACCAGCCACACAACAAGAGAAGGAAAAGAACTCACGGGTTTCTTGTAAGAATGAGAACAAAGGCTGGAAGAAAGGTTATTAATAGGAGAAGGGCAAAAGGGAGAAAGCAACTCACAGTTTAAATGCCCTTTCAGTAATGCACGCCCCAATTATGTCTGGTTTTTCTTTTAAAAAGGAAGATAGAATAAGAAAAAGAGATGTGGGTAGAAAAGGGTGGAAAAGGATTGGGGAAAGTGAACATTTTCGTATTATGGAATCTGAAAATGAGGTAGGTTTGACGAAGTTCTGCGTTGTTGCGCCAAAAAAAACGGGAAACGCCGTAAAAAGAAACAGGATAAAGAGGATTGCGAGGGAATTTTTTAGGCTGAACAGGGGGGTGTTTCCAAGAGGGAAAAACATAATGGTTAAGGTAAAAAAGATTCCAGAGAAGACGAAGATTTCTGAGTTAAAGGAAGAGTTTTTCTCGATTCTGGGAGTGAGGAGTTACAATGAAAAGGATAATAATCTTCCTAATAGATACGTATAGGAGATTCATCTCACCTTATGTCCCTTGCGAATGTAGGTACTATCCAAGTTGCTCAGCATACGCAAAAGAGGCTATACAGAAAAAAGGCGTAGTAAAGGGGATTTTTCTCGCCTTAAGGAGAGTCCTTAGGTGCAACCCTCTTTATCCTGGCGGTTACGACCCTGTGAAATGACGGAGGAATTAAATGGAAAAAAGAACGATACTGGCTTTTATATTGATGCTCCTTGTGCTTTTTCTCTACCAGACCTATTTTTCTCCTAAGCCACAAGAAGTTAAAGAGAAGGTAGCAGGGACGGAGAGGGTCGAAAAAAAGGCAAAGGAAGAGAAAATAGTTCCAGAAACCCCTCTACCAAAGGCCACTGCAAAAGAGATGGTGGTAGAAAATGAAGTCTTCAAGATCACATTTACAGAGGCAGGCGGGGGGATAAGAAGCGTAAAACTGAAGAAGTACAGAGAAAGCGTTAAGGAGAACAAGGAAAAAGAGATCCTCGAGGATATAGGTCCATATTTATCAATCCCCGCTTTTAGACTCATCTCAGAGGAAAAAATCTGGCAGGAGACCTCCTGTCAAGGATATGCGAGTAATTCGCAAGTAAAGGACAAACCAGAGGAGATTACTTTTAAGTGCGATCTTTCCGATGGGGGAAAGGTGAAAAAGACTTACAGATTGTATCCTTCAGAATACGTGATCGATTTGAAGATCGAAGTGGAACCTAAGGAAAAAGCGAGGCCAGCCGTAGATATTGCCGCTTTTAGCATTAAAAGGAAGACTTACAGTTTTAAAGGGCCCGTTCTATTTAACGGAAGAAGTCTCGAGCAAGTAGAAAAGATCGATAAGAAGCGTGACGTAAGGGATAGTTACAAGTATGCTGGATTAGACGAGGGTTATTTTGCAGTACTATGGATCCCGGAGCATGAGATTCCAGATCTGACCATAATGAAGAGTGGCCCTGATCTTCCGGTCCTTAGATTAAGTCCAAAATCAGGTTCGGTCTCTGGAAGGCTCTTTTTTGGTCCCAAGAAGACGGAGGTTTTGAAGTCCCTAAATGTGAAGGCGGAAAAGATAATAGATTTCGGATGGTTTGACATAATCGCAAAGCCACTTGTGATGCTACTAAACCTTTCACACAGGATGACAAAAAATTATGGTATTGACATCATCCTTCTTACGATCCTCATCAAGATAATATTCCATCCCCTAACACTTAAGAGCTATAAATCGATGAAAGAGATGCAGAGGCTCCAGCCACAGATTATGAAGCTCAGGGAAAAGTACAAGGATAACAGGGAAAAGCTGAACCAGGAGCTTATGGAACTTTATAGAAGAAGGGGAATAAACCCCATGAGCGGTTGCCTTCCTATGCTGATCCAGATCCCTGTCTTTTTTGCTCTGTATAAGGCGCTGACCGGTGCGATAGAAGTGAGACATGCCCCATTTTTCCTCTGGATAAGAGACCTTTCGGAACCTGAAGATCTTTTCTCTTTCACTTTGCTGGGTTTTTCCATCCCAGTGAGAATCTTGCCTCTTGTCATGGGAGTCACTCAGGTCATTCAGCAGAAGATGACTCCTACTGGAGGAGACCCGATGCAGGAAAAGATCATGCTCTTTATGCCAATATTTTTTACCTTTCTGTTCTGGGGCTTCCCATCTGGGCTTGTCCTTTACTGGCTGGTAAATAACGTGGTTTCCATATTCCAGCAGCTAATGATAAATAAAAAAGTGAGGTGAGGAGGAAGAAATATGGATTACGTCGAGGTGGAAGGTAAAACTTATGAAGAAGCTATTAAGAAGGCATGTGCTGAATTAAAAGCAAAAGAAGAAGATTTAGACATTGAAGTCAAAGAGATCGATACAAAAGGAATACTCGGCATTCTTGGTTCGAAGAGGGTTAGGATAATTGCCCGATTGAGGGAGCAAGGAGAGGGAGAAACTCCGGAAAAATACGGGAGGAATTTCCTAAGAACGATCACAGAGATGATTGGTATCCCTTCGGAAGTGAACGTGAGAAAGGTTGGGGATAGGCTCGTTTTCAGTCTATCAACGGAGGAGGGGGGCATTTTTATCGGAAAAAATGGGGAAGTTATGGAGGCCATTCAGTTCATTCTGAGGCTTGCGATCGCAAAGAGATTCAAGCATAGCTTCAAGCTTCTTTTCGACATTAACGGTTATAGGGAGAAAAGAAAAAAAGCGGTGATCGATCTGGCAAAAAAACTGGCTCAAAAAGTAAGAAAAACAGGAAGACCTGTAAAGACAGCCCCGCTTAATGCATATGAGAGGAGAGCTATTCACACATATTTCAAGAACGATAAAGGGATTCAGACTAAAAGCGAGGGGGAAGGTCCAACAAAAAGGGTAGTTATAAGCTTGAAGAAGGAAAGAAGTAAAGAAGATGAAAAGAGATGAGACAATCTGTGCCATATCCACACCCCCAGGGGAAGCGGGAATAGGTATCGTCAGGATAAGCGGGGAATCCTCTTATCCTATCCTCAAAGCTGTATTCAGGCCAAAAAGAAGAGTTAGGCATTTTAAGTCTCACAGGTTCTACCTCGGGAACATCGTCGATCCGACTACAAAAAAAATAATAGACGAAGTCATGGTGGTCTACATGAGAGCGCCAAAGACATACACACGGGAGGACATAGTAGAGATTCATTCTCATGGTGGATACTTTATCCAGCAGAAGATACTTTCACTGATCATCGATCAAGGAGCGAGATTAGCAGAGCCAGGGGAATTCACAAAAAGGGCTTTCCTTAATGGAAGAATAGACCTTCTGCAGGCAGAATCTGTGCTGGCCCTAATACAGAGCGAAAGTGAAAAAGAACTTGAGTGTGCTTTAGCTCAGCTTGATGGAAAGCTTTCAAAGAAAATTTCCCAGATAAAGGATCTGATAAAGAATGCTCTTGCCCTTGTTGAAGCGGAGATCGATTTTCCAGAAGAGGATGTGGATGTAAACCCAAAAGAGATAATAGGGATTCTCAAGGAGGCAGACCGGAACATCTCGTATCTCTTAGATTCGTACAGTGCGGGGAGGATGATAAAGGAAGGGCACCTCGTTTTGATTGTGGGAAGAACGAACGTAGGTAAATCGAGCTTACTCAATGAGATAGTTCTAAAGGAAAGAGCGATCGTTACCCCCCTACCCGGAACAACGAGGGATCTAATTGAAGATGTTATAAGGGTAAACGGGATAAAGGTAAGAATAGTGGACACCGCAGGGATCAGGGATCCGAGAGACGTTGTGGAAAAGGAAGGGATAGAGCGGGTGAGAAAAAAGATTCCCGAAGCAGATCTGATATTATGGGTTATCGATGGTTCTCAGAGGATAACGGAGGAAGATTTGCGCATCTACGGGGAGATAAAAGACCGGGAAGTAATAGGCGTAGTCAATAAGATAGATCTGGAACAAAGGATAGATTTGAATTTTTTTAAAGAAAAAGATATCCCTTTTGTTAGGACCTGTGCCTTGACAGGAGAGGGTGTAGAAGAACTGAAGAATTTGATATATGATAGGCTCCACAGTAAATCTCCTAAAAAAGAGAGACTGGTGATCACAAGTCTCAGACACAAGAATGCTCTGGAAAAAGCAAGAGAGTGCATAAAAAAGGCGCTTACGGGTATCGAGGATGGCGTACCCGAGGAATTCACAGCTTTTGAGCTGAGAGAAGCTCTAAACACGATAGGAGAGATCCTGGGGGAGGTATTCAATGATGAAATCCTTGAGGAGATATTCAGCAGGTTCTGTATAGGGAAGTAGTTATGAAACTCAAGTTGGATCATATAGGTTTTGTGACAGACGATAGAAGTAAGATCGAAGAGGTTCTAAGAAAAATCGGGGTTCCATCTATAACGAAAGATGTCCCCGATCCTTTGCAAAAAGTTTCAGCGTCTTTCGCTGCTTTTGGGGAAAAAGACGGTGTTTACCTGGAGATCTTGACTCCTACAGACGAGACATCTCCTATTATGAACTTTCTTAAGAAAAAGGGACCAGGACTCCATCATCTCTGTTTCGAGGTGGATGACATTGAGAAAGCGAGAAAGGAGCTCGAAAGCGCAGGATTTAAAGTCGTCTGTGAACCAGTTGAATGCGAGGCGTACGACATAAACCTCCAAAGGAACCCAAAGAAGAAAACCAGGATAGCCTTTTTCTTCATTCCAAATTTAATCCTCTTTGAACTGATTGAAAAGGGTTAGGTCTCTATTCTTATCTGTGGCAGACTCGTCTTTTTAAAAAGGGAGATAAAGAAGTAACAGGCCAAGATAAGTACGTAATAAGTAGCGATAGAAGAGACAAAAAAACCCAAATACGGTAGGCGAATTAGCTTTTTTGCAACGTAGAATCCCAAAAGAACGCAAATGTAACCCGAGACGTAGGATGTGGAGACCTCCTTTATCCCTTTAAGAATCTCTTCGTAATGGAAGGCTCTTTTGATATCGAGGTACTCAACGTAGACGGATAGGGCAAAGGGCAACGGAAATGTGAAGAGCAAAAAAACGGGATAGGAGATTTGCATTGACAGTTTTCCAAAGAAACCAATTATCCCTGACATAGTGGAAAGAAAAAAACCGGTCGAAAAGATGAAAAATGGGATGGCTTCGTAAAGCACACATATGAGGATTATCCGTATACCTTCCATCCATATCTCAGACTTCTTTTCCCACGTGGGCAGTCCTATGCTCCCGATCATTAGCACCCTTGCCATTTTGGAGAGATAGCCGAGAGAGAAGAAGTTAAGAACAGGGATGTAAATTACTGTTCCGGGAATTAGCCATCTCAGGACATACCTGGAGTTGAAAGTGAATTTAACGAATTGAGTGAACTCCATTTTTTTATTTCTCTTTCTTTAACGAGGCGATAAAGTCCAAAAGAGGCTCCATCGTATAACCTGTCATCCCCCCATCTAATACTATAGTTTCTCCGTTTATGTATCGTGCATCCTCACTGGAAAGGAAAAGAATCAGGGATACAAACTCACTTACTTCTGCCATCCTTAGAAGAGGATTCCTTTTGGAAAGGAACTGAACGAAGATATCTTTCTTTATTAGGTTTTCGTTCATGCCACCCTTTACGAACCCTGGCGCCACAGAGCACAGCGTAACACCGTATTTTCCCCATTCGTGGGCGAGGATCCTCGTCATAAGGATTATGGCTCCCTTGCTAAGAGCATATGGCAAAAACCCCTTTTCTCCAAAAAGACCCGCTTGCGAAGACACGTTGATAATCCGACCGCCGCCTTGCTCGATCATCTTCTTCCCAAAAAGTTGGGTCACGTAAAATGTCCCTTTGAGATTCACATCTATTGTTCTATCAAAATCCTCTTTCTTTAAGCGCTCCGCTGGTAAAAGGGTATTTACAATCCCCGCATTGTTTACGAGAATGTCTACTCTTTTCTTTCTTCCAACAAAGTCATCGACAATTTCCTCCATTCTCTTATAGTCAGATATATCCCCCTCGTAAACGGCAAGCCCACTATTCTCTCCGGATTCTCTTACGAGTTTCTCGAGGGAATTTCCGTCTCTACCGACTACACCCACTTCTGCCCCCTCTTCCAGAAATTTCAGGGTAAGTGCTTTCCCCAAGCCTTTTGATCCACCTGTTATAAAGACGACCTTATCCTTGAATCTCATATTCCCCCTCCGTATAAGAATCTTATTCGTTCGTCGAACTTTCTCACCAAATCCTCATCATTTATCAGTTCCTCCCCAGTGACTTCCTTCCAAACATCGGCCCTCTCCATGCATAGGTAGATGAAAAGGTTATTTTCTTTCTCTTTAAGATGATCATATAAAATCTTGTAAGCTCTTATCCTATCTTTCTTCAAATACCTGAACTTTCCGTCCTCGCCCCTCACGAATTCTCCTGATAGAAGATTCTTCCTTTTTTCCTCAAGTAAAAGGTCGAATAGTTTTTTTGGGAATCTGAGCGTTCCCAGACTGACCCATATAACTCTTTTTAGATCGATTGTTCTTGATATTTCCTCTATCATGAGCTCGTAGTCCCTTTCAAACCCGGGATATACCACTATTGGATCAAAGTGTAAACCTACGTAGCATCCTATGTCAATGGCCTTCTTAAGGGTTTTAAGCCTTTTTCTGAGCGGGCTCGTTCTTTTTTCTTCGCTTTCTATGATCTTTTGAGGGGCGAGAGAAAAGGAGATGACTACGTACTTGTTAAGATAAGGGAGAAGATGATCAATTGAGGCCCACTTGGATTTGAGCTCAAAAATGGCTCTTTTTTCGTTTCCAAAGAACTGAATAAGTGGAATATTCAGCTTAAGTCTTCTATCCAGTGCGAGGCTATCAGAGAGTTCACCTGTTCCGAATCGGAGAATGTGGTCTTTCTCATTTTTTATCTTCTCCCTTATCTGGTAGATCACGTAGTCAGTATCATTTACAACCCTTATCTCTCCGTGGTTCAGATAGCATCTCAGGATGCAGTAAGAACAGAAGAGGATACAACCCTCTATAAGGTCAATCGTCTTATACCCGCAGCATATGTGATACTTCGTACCAGGACAGTCCCTTACTACCTGCCCTTTTCCCTCAGTGAATCTTACCCCTTGTGAGCTCAAAAATCTTATCGAAATCACCCCTTCTTAGCGCAGAGTTTAATTTTTCCAGGACATCCCTTATTTCTTCGGATCTTTTCGCTTCTATTTCTACTCTTACTTCCTCTCTCTCAAAAAAAGGATCTGTTCTTACTTTAACGTTTGGAGGAAGTGCCATTTCTGAAAGACATTTCCTAAGTCGATCCTCCATGTCCGAAAGCCCGGGTGAAACCTTTTTTTTCATTATGCTTATTGCGTCTTCAAGGTCCTTTACTTTGAGTAGTACATGAAAAGGTATCTCTCCAAATTTTGTCTCCCACAGTAATGCACACTCAAGAAACTGCCTAAGTGAACTTTCCGTTATTCTTTTATCCTTGAGGAATGAGACTATGAGGTCCCTGTTTTTCGGAGCCAGATAAAAAAAATAGCCTATAGTTTTCATGGAGAGAGAATTGTTCAAGAAGAAGAGTTTTGTCCTTCTATCCTGCTCCGCAATTTTAAGACAAAGATTTCCTATTTTCTTACTTTTTCCAAGACCTACGAACTCCATTACCTCCTCTATCTCTTTTTCCGTGAAACCTACACAAGACATCTTAGATATGGCGATTGCTTTTTCTACCAGGTTGAGACCCCTTGAGTGATTATTGAGGATGGAAGTAAGAAGGGCTTTTTTTGGGGGAAGGTTTAGTATGTAGGCAGGGATAGATTCTCTACTCGATCTTATGGCGTATCTTAACCTTCTAAACCCGTCTATGACCTTATACGGTATTTCGGCGAGGACTAATATGGGGTTTATGATCCCCGTTTTCTCTAATATTGACTCAAGGAGAGAACTATCTTCGGGGAAGGAGATCCGGTATTCGAAGTCACTGACGTCAATACGCTCAATGCTTATGTTCTTTAGATCACCATTCCCTTTCAAACCTTTTTCTCAGTCTAAAGAGTGTGTGTCAAATCGTAATCTTTAAAGAAGTATTCGAGATTTTCGTCTTCCAAGAATTCATCGATAGAGATTTCCTTTGTTACCACACTACTTCCGCACTCGGGACAAAAGATGTTTTTGCTGTCAGAGGAGCAGAATGTGAATCCGCACATACTACAGATGTACTCTTCTGGAAAATTTTTCACTTTTCCTCCTTCGTATATTCCGAAGATTTTTTTTGACCGAAGAGGAGATCTCAACTTGTCCAATCAAAATTATAAGTCCCAGTCATGAAAAAATCAATAGAAATATCCTTGGGGTGCCTGAGACGGAGATTAGGAAAAATGGTCGCATAAAACTTAGCTTATATGCTTTTACGCCTTTTAGACACAAAAATACCAAAAAAAACAAAAAAAATACCATACAGTTCGCTCACTTACTGCGAAAATAAGAAAAAAAAGAAGGGAGGTACTATCATGAAACGTTTAGTATGCCTATACTCTTTGACTGCTTTTCTCGTTTTATGCATCCTTGGAGCCCCATCATACTCTCAAAAGACGGCAAAGGGGCCCTATGTGATTGGCGGTATCTTTCCTTTAACAGGTTACCTATCATGGCTGGGCGAGTATAAGAAAAAAGGGTCTGAATTGAAAGCGGAATTGATCAACGAAGCAGGGGGCGTAGATCGGACTCCGTTAAAGCTTGTTGTGTACGACGATCAATCATCTCCTGAACAGGCCGCTAAAATTGCCCAGAGGCTCATAAGCAAGGATGGCGCAGTCTTCCTTATAGGAACAGCGAGCGTTCCGATTTCAGGAGCAGTCGCATCAATTGCTAACAAGGAGAAGGTACCAGCCATAATAGGCTCAGGTTATGAGGTCGATCCTAAAAAGGACAAATACGTCTTCAATACGGCTCATAAAACGGATTTCGCAATCGCAAGGCCTTTCGAGTACTTCAAGAAAAGTGGAATGACGAAAGTGGCGCTACTTATGCCAATCGGTTCACTTGGAGAGCTTGGAAGTAGGCTTGCAAGGAAGTATGCTCCCTCATATGGAATTACGATTGTTGGGGAAGAGAAGTTTGATATAAAAGCACCAGATGTTACGGCTCAGCTGGCGAAGCTCAAGACTCTCAACCCTTCTGCCATATTCTCCTTCTGTACCGGTGAACCGGCAGCTTTAGTAGCGAGGAATATGGCTCAGCTTGGCATGAAGATTCCACTTCTCGTTTCGCACGGTAACGCAAACCCTGGCTTCCTGAGACTCATAAAAGACATAGATGTACCAATCCTTGTCCCGTCAGGGAGGGCGACCCTTCCGAACGAACTTCCGGACAGCGATCCCTGTAAAAAGGTAATAATTGAGTTCAGTAAGAGACACGAACAGAAGTACGGAGAGCCAGCAAACTACTATTCTGCAGAAATGGTTGATGCGGTTGCCATAATAGCGGAGGTGATAAAGAGAACGGGTTCGAGAGAGGGAGAGAAGTTGGTTAAAGGGATTGAAAATTTGAAAAACTTCGTTGGCATGCAAGGAGTTTACAAGTTCTCTGAGGACGATCACCACGGCACCGCCCTTGAAGACATGATGGTTTTGACCATAAAGGATGGGAAGTGGAGGCTATTGCACAGGTGATTAACTCATGAGTGATTTTTCTTACCTTGTCCAGTTCTTCTTTTCAGGCCTCACCTCGGGGAGCATTTATGCTTTGATAGCCGTAAGTCTCGTAATAGTTTACAGGGCGTCACAGCTCATATGCTTCTCTCAGGGTGAGTTTTACGTGTTTGGGGCGTTAATAATGGCCAGCCTTTTGATGAAAGGGATCCCCCTTTTAGCTGCCTTTCTTTTATCCCTTCTTTCATCTGTGATAATGGCTGGTTTCATCCAGTACATTGTGATAAGAAGGTTACTTAAAAAACCCATCGGGATGCTCATAGTCATGACCATAGCGATTTCCCTTGCCCTTAGGGGGTTCGCTCTTCTAATATGGGGAAGGGAATCCTATGTGGTCCGCCCCTTTTTTCAGGTTGCTCCGCTCAGCTTTGTAGGTGCCACATTACCTTCTCAGGTTTTCTTGATAATGGGAGTGACAGCACTCGTTCTCCTTTGTTTATGGCTTTTTTTCGAAAAGACGTTGATCGGACTGGCCATGAGAGCGTGTGCAGAAAATCCGGATGCTGCAAGTCTTATGGGGATAAATGTGCACAGGATGTCGCTCTTTGCATGGATGTGGGGGGGAGCTATAGGAGCCATTTCGGGAATGGTTGTGGCTCCCCTTCTTTTCACCCAGTACACGAGCGGAATCATGCCGATGGTAAAAGGGTTCATCGCCATGTCAATTGGTGGTTTGACAGGTATTTCAGGAGCGGCTCTGGGCGGTTTTCTTCTGGGATTAACTGAAGCGTTCACAATAGGTCTTGTATCTTCGAGATTTTCCGATGCGATCGTTTTCACAATTCTCATAATTGTTCTCATTTTTAAACCCAGCGGTCTTTTTGCGAGGTCTCAGTGAATATTAGGCGAATTCTGACAAATCCCTATCTTATTCTATGTCTCAGTGTTCTCATTGCTCCTTTTGTTTTTGCGGATAAATCCGCATATGTGACTGGGGTGCTTATCTTTTGTGCTATATATACGATATTGACTATTGGGCTTGACCTTCTCATGGGATATACCGGGCAGATCTCGGTTGGACACGCTTCCTTTTTTGCCATTGGCGCATACGTGTCAGCGATTCTTACTACCAGGTACGGCCTTTCTCCTTTGGGGGCAATGGCCTCTGGTATGGTTTTAAGTGGAATCCTCTCATGGGCAATTGGGAGACCAGTTCTTGCTCTGAAGGAATACTATCTTGCTATGGCCACTCTTGCATTCAATGAGATAGTCATAAGTTTAATTATAGGGCTCGAGGGACTGACAGGAGGGGCTTCAGGTATAAGAGATATTCCCCCTTTTGCAATATTTGGAGTTAGTTTTAAGCATCATCTCCTTTACTACTACCTTGTCTGGCTGATTACCATTTTTGTCATTGTACTCAGTCGGGCAATCGTTAATTCCCCGGCTGGTCGCGCTCTTTCTGCCATTCATGGAGACGAGATAGGTGCGAGAGCCTTTGGAATAGACTGCACTAAGTACAAAACCGGTATATTTGTTATTGTAAATGTGTTAGCATCTTTGGCAGGCTCTCTTTATGCCCATTTCATCGGTTTTATTGCACCTGACGATTTTCAGGTGGGAACCTCAGTAAGTTTGCTTGTTATGCTTTATCTTGGCGGGATAGGCACTATTTGGGGACCCGTGATTGGTGCCTGTTTCCTAAAAATTCTGCCCGAGATAACTTACCATTTTCAGGACTATGAACTTCTGGTCAATGGCCTTATACTTGTTTTCGTTCTAATTTTTCTTCCGGAGGGACTGTACGGCACGCTTAAAAAGATAACTAAAAGGGCTGAAGGTTAGGTTGAAAGTGGATGGCACAATCCTTAAAGTCACCGGCGTTACAAAGAACTTTAAAGGCCTTCGGGCCTTAGATGGTGTCAGTTTTTCTGTTCGAAAAGGGATGATAAAAGGCCTCATAGGCCCAAATGGGGCAGGGAAGACCACTCTCCTCAACATAGTTAACGGCATAACAAAGCCAGACAGCGGAAAAATTCTTTTCAACGAAAAGGATATAACGGGTCTGAGAGCAGACAATATCTCCCGCCTCGGAATAGGGAGAACATTTCAGATAGTAAGGCTTTTCAGCGCAGGTGGGCTAAGTGTGATTGACAATGTACTCATTGGAGCCCACAGTGTTTTGAATCCTCGTATTCTGGACCCGATCTTCTTCAGAAAAAGGCTTTTGAAAAAAGAGGCTGAAATGAGGGAAAAAGCATCCCTTTTACTCTCCTTCGTCGGACTCAAAGGTATGGAAGGAAGACCGATAAATTCCTTGTCTTTTGGAAGTCAAAGGCTGGTGGAACTTGCCCGGGCGCTCATGTCCGACCCAGAAATTATACTTCTGGATGAACCGGCCTCAGGTCTCAATGATTTTGAAGTAGGTCATCTTAAGGAGATAATTATTTCTCTTAGAGAGAAAGGGATGACAGTCCTTATTGTGGAACATAATATAAAACTCGTTATGGAAATATCTCACGAAGTTGTAGTTCTTAACTTCGGAAAAAAGATAGCCGAAGGCACACCCTCTGATGTAATAAGTGATAAAAACGTGCTCGAGGCCTATCTTGGGAGCAAAGAGAAATGGATGAAAGTGTAATACTTGAGGTGAAAAGCCTGTGCTCCGGATACGAAAGTGGCATAGTTCTTAGGGATGTGAGCCTACATGTGGATAGAGGAGAAATCGTGTGCCTTCTTGGGGCAAATGGGGCAGGGAAGACCACTCTTTTAAGAACGATATCAGGGCTTCTTGAGGTAAAAGAGGGAGAAGTCTTTTTTATGGGTAAAGATATAAGAGGGTCAAGACCACACACAATAGCAAGACTTGGGATAAGCCATGTTCCCGAAGGAAGACAGATATTTACGGAGCTCACGGTTTTACAGAATCTTCTCATAGGTACTTATCGGAGAAATATGAAGAAGAGAGAGATTCTCGAATTACTCGAATACTGCGTAGAGCTTTTCCCCATATTAAAAGAAAGGAGAAACCAGAAAGCAGGCGCGTTAAGTGGGGGTGAACAACAGATGCTTGCAATCGCAAGGGCTCTTATGTCCAGACCTACGTTACTTCTCTTAGACGAGCCCTCCCTGGGATTGGCTCCTCTTGTTGTCGATAAAATAATGGAAGTCATAAGCGGATTAAAAAAAAGAGGACTTTCCATACTTATGGTCGAACAAAATGTAGACGCATCCCTCGATATAGCGGACAGGGCTTATATCCTCCGCACAGGAAGAATAGTCATTGAAGGTACAGCCCAAGTACTAAAAGCGAATGAGGATATAAAAAGATCATACCTTGGGGTATAATACGCAAGAAGGAGGAGAATATGTATTACGATCCGGATTTAAACAATCACGGATTGCCACACAACCCATATAAGTCGTGTGTGATTCCAAGACCAATAGGCTGGATCTCCACGATAAGTCCTGAGGGGATCCACAATTTAGCGCCCTTCAGCCAGTTCCAGAGCCTCAACTTTGATCCCCCATACGTGCTTTTCTCTGCCAATCAAAACACTAAGGGACAGAAGAAGGATACAATCTTGAACGTTGAGCGGACAGGTGAGTTCGGTTACAGCATGGCCACATGGGAGCTGAGAGAGAAGGTCAATATCAGCGCAATGGAGATTCCACCGGAAGTGGATGAATTTGAACTTGCAGGACTCTCGAAACAGCCGTCCGTAAAAATCAAACCTTGTCTTGTCAAGGAGTCTCCTATAAAATTTGAATGTGTGCTTTACCAGATTATAAGAATCCCTGGAAGGGGACTCATGGGTACGATTGATATTGTGATAGGGAGGGTAGTGATGGTTCACATAGATGACTCTGTCATAGGAAAAGACGGCAAAATAGACGTTTTGAAAATAAGACCAATTGCAAGACTTGGCTATTATGATTACACTACTGTGGATTCCCTTTTTGAGATGATAATACCAGGAGAAAATGAAAGACTGATAAGAGGGATGGAAGGTGAAAGATAGGGAGTTTTTTTCTGAAGATGCCTATCTGGTAGGGGGGATTTTTTCACTTACCGGTTATTTATCGTGGTTGGGTGTTTACAAGAAAAAGGCAGCGGAACTTAAAATCAGGCTCATAAATGAAAGAGGAGGTATAAACGGAAAAAAACTGAAACTGGTTTATTTTGATGATCGCTCCTCTCCAGAGGTTGCCACAAAACTTGCGGAAAGACTGATCTTGAAGGACAAAGTCGTGGCTATAGTTGGCACAGCCTCAGTACCTATCTCCCTTGCTGTAGCAAGAGTAGCAAATAGATACAGAGTTCCATGTTTCGTGAGTTCAGGATATCTCATAGACCCTCTTCGTGACATCTTTGTCTTTAACACAGCACACCGGACAGAGATCGCAATATTGAAGGCTTTCCGGCTTTTTCGCGAGTCTGGAATCATAAGATTAGGACTTCTTATGCCTTACGGATCTCTCGGAGATGTGGGCTCTTATCTTGGAAGACTCATCGCGCAAGCCTTGAAAATGAAAATAGTCACAGAGGAAAGATTTGAGATTGGAACGAAGGAGCTAAGCGATTCTGTAAGCCGTGTCATCTCTTTGCGGCCCCAAGCGATATTCTCATTTGTGACAGGTCTACCAGCTTTCTGGGTAGCGAAGACACTGGAGAATATGGAAATAAATCTTCCGCTGCTTCTATCCCATGGAAATGCCTCACCAAAATTTTTCAGATACGTGAGGGACTTAAAAAGCCCCATCTTCGTTCCTTCAGGAAAGACGATGATGGTAGATTGGATCCCAGAGACCGATCCGTCAAAAAATATCATACTCGATTTTCACAGGCACCATGAGGCATATTTCGGAGAGCCTGCAAATTATCATTCTGCAGAGCTTGCTGACTCGATAGATCTAATTTGCGAAGCTTTGCGAACTGGTGCGGCAAATCCTGAAGAAGTCAAGGAGGCTGTTGAGGGAGTAAGAAATTTTACAGGGATGCAGGGCGTTTACACTTTTTCAAGAAACGACCATTACGGCACCCATCCTGCGGACATTGTCCTATTAAAGGTTGAGAACGGGAAAACGGGGATCCAGAAAGTACCGTCAGATGATCTGTTAGCCGAGGAGCTTTCCGAGCGTAAAAAGGATTCATTGCTGACAAAAATAACTGGAGTATTACTTTCTGATACTTTTGTTCCAAAGGAAGGACGTGGCCAGAGGATTGAAGAAGAGATAAACCTCCTCTCATCCGAAGAATACTTAAGATTGAAAAAGGATCTTTCTGAGGCGCTTTCTCGGGTTGACGAGATAAAGGCGAGAAGCTGTCTAAACGAGATCTTGATCTATATACATAGAATCGATGATCAAGAAGTTTTGCGCATAGTTACTCTTGAGGTTGCCTTCGTGCTTATGGATTTTCCAAAAAGAGTAGGAGATGAAAGGGAGATGTCACGGATTAGGAAAGACTTTTTCAAAAAAGTACTGCAAGTAAAGGACAAGCCGGACTTTCTCAAGCTACTATTGGAGCTTTACAACTCTGTGATCTCTTATATTTTAAACGGTCTGAAATCCATGGATTTGATTTCTCGTCTCATCTTCTTACTTAATGGAGAAGCTCAAGAGAATGTGACGGTAAAGATGATTGCAAAAAAGGCAGGGTTCAGTCCCTCCTATCTTTCGCACAGGATAAAAAAAGAGTACGGATTAACGGTAAAGGAGCTAATAAGGCGCGTAAAAATCAATAATGCACTTGGATTACTCGCTTTCTCAGATCAGTCTATAGGCAGAATTGCTCACGAGGTTGGCTTTAGCGACCAGAGTTACTTCACGAAGGTTTTTAAAAAATACACCAAAATGACCCCTAAAGCGTTTAGGAGGGATCCGGAGAGAAACTTCAGGCGCTTTAAAATGGTTTTGCAGCCTGCGTTAAGGAAAGAACCTCATAGTTAGGACGTTGCATAACTAAGTTTGGCATAGGAACTTTAAAGAAACGCTTATGAGATCTCAGGAACCTCTTCAAACCAAAAGAGGAAAACATCTATCTTTCATTCCCCCAGTTTTTCACTTACATGGGCTTATGAAGCGATACGTGATCTTTTCTTCCCTGGCTTTAGGCCTTCTTATGCATTCCATCGACGTGACGATTGTTGCAACTGCATTCCCACAGATAGTAAAAGACTTAAAAACGAGCGTTATCTGGGCCGGATGGACAATCTCGATCTATATGATAGCTATTACCTGCTCTATGCCCCTTCTCGGGACGTTAAGCGATACTTTAGGAAGAAAAAAAGTCTATATGTTTTCTGTCATCCTCTTCACCCTAAGCTCATTTGCCTGTGGAGTTGCGCCGAATGTTTACACTCTGATCTTATTCAGGTTCTTGCAGGGTATTGGAGGTGCTTGTTTTCTCCCCTCGGCCGCGGGTATGGTAAGTGATCTTTTTCCAGAGGAGAGGATGCGGGCAATAGGTTTTTTCACGAGCATCTTTCCAATAGGTGGAATAGTGGGGCCAAATGTTGGAGCGTGGATAGTCGAAAACTTTTCATGGAGGTATGTATTTTTTATAAACATACCTATTGGGCTGACAGTGGCCACACTCATATACTTCCTTGTTGAAGAATCGAGGAAAAAATCGGATCCGCAAGTAGATTATAAAGGTGCGACCCTTTTTCTTCTTACGATTTTGCTCTTTATGCTCGGTCTTACTTTGTTTGCTCGTACTTTGCAGGGATTGGGGCCCTATATTGCAGTCTTTTCCCTTATACTTAGTGCTCTTTTTTTCTATCTCTTCATGATTGAGGAGAAGAACTTCCCGTCCCCTCTGATAGATGTTTCCCTCCTCAGATCAGCACCCTTTCTCTCTGCAAACATCTACAACATGGTTATGGGGATCTCAATATTTGCAGTTTTTTCATTTATACCCTTCTTTGCGTCTTCAGTACACAGACTTTCAGCTTTTAGAAGTGGTGCTATTCTCACATCGAGAGCTTTAGGGACCATTCCTGCTTCCTTCATAACAAGCCTTCTTTTGAAAAGAGTAGGGTATAGGAAGCCAATGCTGATAGGCCTTACAATGATTGCCATATCAACTGCCCTTCTTTCAGATTACGATCTAAGGGTTTTCAAGTTCTTCAATTTAAACACGAGCATCATTTACATTCTCGTGGGGCTCATATTTCTTATGGGAGTCGGTGCGGGCATAGCACTTCCAGCATCGAACAATGCGTGTATAGAGCTTATGCCTCACAAGGTCGCAACAATAACAGGGCTTAGAGGCATGTTCAGGACAGTGGGGGGATCTATTGGAATCTCTCTGATAGGTGTAGTAATCCACTTTTCCTCATCATATTCGGAAGCATTCAGGATAGTATTCATCGGATGCGGGATTCTCCTCATTCTCTCAATACCCCTTATTTTTTTAATGCCAGAGAGGAAACATATCCCTTCCGAGAGAGGGGAAAAAGAATTCATACTTTCCGATTCTTAGCCAATTTTCACAGAATCTCTATGGGGCCTATCTATATTGACACATCTCTCCCCCCATGTGCTATCATCTCACTTAGACAAAATCTATGTTCCAAGCAAAATTGAAAAGGCTTTTTACTCCCCGCTCTATTGCTGTCATAGGAGCATCAGAAACTTTCGAAAAGCTTGGCTACCACGTGATGAAAAGCCTCATTAAGGGCAACTATAGGGGATCTATCTACCCTGTCAATCCCAATCTGAAAACCGTCTGGGGCATAAAGTCGTATAGCTCAGTATTGGATATAGATGGACCTATTGACCTTGCGATAATAGTTGTGCCCGCAAGGACCGTACCAGAATTGCTTGACCAGTGCGGAAAAAAAGGAGTAAATGGAGCTGTACTTATAACGGCTGGTTACAAAGAAATAGAACAGGATGAGGGCAGGATTCTCGAGGAAGAAATAAGGAGAATTTCAAAAAGATATGAGATTCCAATAATCGGTCCAAATACCTTTGGATTTGTAAATCTGACAGATAAGATAAATGCCTCATTCACCTTTGAATTTTCCCTTATCAAGGAAGGCGGTTTAACCCTCATAAGTCAAAGCGGAGGTTTCTGTCATCTCATAGGATTTCTTGCGATTGAAGAAAGAATGGGAATGGCAAAATTGATGAGCCTCGGAAACAGAGTCAATGTGGACTTTCCAGAGGCCATAAGGTACTTCCTCGAGGAGGACGAGGCAACAAAGGTAGTAGCTCTTTACATCGAAGGGATCGATGAACCGAGAAGGCTCTTCGAAACGATTGAGAAAGCCAGGAAAAAGAAGCCTATCATCGCTTACAAGGCAGGGAGGAACGAAAAAGGCGATGCTGAAAGTAGATTCCACACTGGAAGCCTCGCTGGGAACTACCGGATATGGAAAGGTGCTTTTAGACAGTGGGGAATAGTAGAGGTTATGGATTCTCTGGAACTCATAGATACTGCGAAGGTAATAGATACATGCCCTCCTATGATGGGTAACCGGATCGCGGTCCTTTCTGGACAGGCTGGTCCCGGAATAATAGCGGCAGACGCTCTTGAAAAAGAAGGCTTGAAACTCTCAGTCTTTTCAGGAAATACCCAGAAAAAGATAGATGAACTACTCCCACCCCTTGCCATGAGGACGAACCCTGTGGACATGGGACCTGCCTGGTACAGCCCTCAAACTATACTCAATATTCTCAAAGTCGTTTCAGAGGATGAAGGAACTGACGGTATTTTATTTATTAACATGTTTGCCTCTGCTAATTTGAAGCTTTTAAGCGAAATGGATAGAATCTTAAAAGAAATAGAGCCCTTTAAAAAGCCTGTCATTGCCTGTCTATGTGCTCCAGCCGGCATATGGGATGAGGAAATAAAAGATATAGATGGGAAAAATGGGATCGCTGTAACCCGTACTCCTGAGAGGGCAGCAAAAGCTATGGCGAACCTTTACAAGGTCTATAGGATGAGTGAATAAATGGGTGATCTTCTGCTCGGAATCGAAGCTCTTCAATTTCTGAAAGAAGAAGGTTTTTCAGTTCTCGAAAGTAGAATCGCAAAAGAAGAAGAGGAGGCAGTAAGAATTGCAAGAGAGATAGGCTTTCCTATTACCCTTAAGATTTCATCAAAAAGAGTTCTGCATAAGACAGAGATCGGGGGCGTAAGGACAGGTATAATAGATGAAGGAGGGGTGAGGAAGAATTTTAATGGTCTTCTTGAGCAACTCTTTATCTCAATTGGCAAAGAGTGTATCGAAGGAATAATAGTTCAGGAATCGGGAAAGGGTTTTGAACTGACAGTGGGCATTTACGAGGATAGCCAATTCGGCAAGGTAATAATGTTTGGACAGGGCGGGATTTACGTAGAAGCACTCGCTGATGTCACATTCAGGCTTTTACCAATTAAAAGGAAGGACGCAAAATCGATGATTGAAGAACTCTCGATCTCAAAGGCACTTTTCTCTCCAAGACAGAATTATGCAAACTTGAAAAGTGTAGAGGATTTTCTCATCAAGGTTTCTGATCTGACTATGAGAAGGCCTGAGATCAAGGAGCTCGATTTGAATCCAGTTTTCTTAGCTGAAAATATGAAAATTTGTGATGCCAGAATAAAGTTGGGCAAGTGAAGCCAGCTAAAAAAGGTTTTTGCGCCATCGTGACAAAAATTGTGAAAGACGGTGTCTTTCATAGGGCTTCCCGGTTTAATCTTGCAGGATCTATCAACCAGATAATCCATACGGAGAGGATCACTGAAGCCACTATTATTACAAAGGTGGCTGGCCAGTATGTACCAGTTAGATCGTAGATCAGACCAACGATCCACACACCTGCTACGGAAAGACCATAAATGATGGATTCGAATAGTCCGTAAATTGCGCCGAATTGCTCGCCCTTAAATAGGTCGGCAAGTAAAGCCATAAAAGATGGGGCAGTCACAGCCCATCCTGCACTGAAAGTTAAGACAAAGATATAAAGAGACCATTCTCTCTCAGCTTTCGTAAAAAACAGAAAAACCGAACTCAGAAGCAAAAATACTGCCCCAGATGTGTAAGATAGCTCCCTCCCTTTTTTGTCCGATAGCCATCCCCAGAAGACACGAAAAAAAGAGGATAGAAGTCCGACCATCGCCAGGGCGTTCGCCGCCTTCTCCATAGGGATCCCCTGATCCATAAGTATTCTCACATTGTGGACCAGGATTATATGCACCGCAAGAAGCGCAAGGGATGCAAAGCCAACGCACATAACGAACTCTCTACTTTTTAATATTCTGCCGATCTTTTCTTTGCGTGCCTGGTCTTTTCCTTGTGGCAGGCAATTTTGTACGCCATCTGGGCCCAATCCTATTTCCTCGGGTCGATGCCTGAGAAACATGCCGTTAGCAGGAAGAAGGAGGCAAAGAGTGAGGAGGCCAAGGATCAGAAAAGCCTGTCTCCAGCCGTAAGTCCCTATAAGTATTTTACTTAAGACCACGATCCCGAATGTTCCTACGCCCATGCCTGAGGTGGCAATTCCTGAAGCAAGCCCTCTCTTTTTTTTGAACCAGTGGGCAAGAACGGAAGAATATGCGACAATGCTGATGAAAGGCGTTCCTATACCGACGATGAGCCCATAAAAGACGTACATGGCAAAAATGGTTTTTATGGTTGCACAGAGGGCAAGTCCTGCTCCTGTAAGTATTACTCCTGGAATTATGACCTTTGTAGGGCCGAAACGATCTATGAATCCACCTATGAATGGCACAGATACCATGTACATCAGAAATGTGATACACTGTGAAAGTGCCATATCAGCCCTGGTCCATCCGAGCTCATCTACCAGCCTGGCGTAAAAAAGTGAGAAACTGGACCTGATCCCCATCCAAAAAGCCATAGAGACAAAACTGACCCCGACTATTAGCCAACCGTAAAAAAATTTTTGTTTTGCCATATGACGATCCGTTCACATATTTAGCATCTTAAGAGACTTCCAGCAACTCCTTTAAAGGCGGGTTCCTTTAAATCCTATTTTGCCTGCCCCCTGATTTAAAAAAAGAAGGACTGGACTTATAACCCTTTTCATGTTTAATATTTAATTTAATACGAAAATGGTCGGCCCCGGGAGACTCTTTGAGGAACTTTCAATTGATGAGGTACATTTTCACCGTTATTTCGAGTGCAGGCATTACAAAAGGTGTCTCATAATTGCGGCGGTTATGAGATGGGTTTCTTTCTCGTGTAAGGATTGTAGAAACTTTATCCAAAGCAGGCAAACTGAAAAACAAGAAACGCAGGCGGTTGAGTTTCCCGTAGCTGTCCTTACGCCATAAACTCGTTTCGATAGAGCAGACATCATAAGCAAGGGATCAGAGAATTGCTTAAGAAGAGGCTTAAAAAGCCGCCAAGATCTATTGAGAGATCAATGTTTCCTTATATGTAGATCTTTCCAAAAGATGCTTTTGGGTGAGGGGAAAGGAAGAAGTGTCCAGGTAGCGTCAAAAACAGTGGCACTTTTCAAGTCTCCACATACGGGAAACCTTGGAGAAAGCCATGCAGGAAGAAGAAGTGCCATCGCCATAAGGATGGCCGGATACGCCGCTATAGTGATAAAAGGAAAAGAGCTTGTAGGAGGAAGAAAGGAGATCTTAGAGAATCTCAAGGGACATAAG
>JGI20130J15133_1000188_pt1 | contig 57749 bp, 57 predicted proteins | sample WasSprMetagenome_FD_15133 | JGI IMG/M metagenome (IMG submission 15133) | reverse complement strand
CCTGAAGACGTGATGGTCGAAGCTCGATTTGTAATCGCTTGCATCGAAAATCAGAGCTTTGCTGTCTGAAAACTACATGGGCGGCCCTCAGGCCCTTATAGACTTCGTCCAGCCCGACAAGTTGACCGAAAGAGCGGTATGTGGCCTTTGAAAACCCTTTTAATAATTGGGGAAGGGGTTGAGACGGGGATGGAGGTGAAGCTAACTCGAACCTCCGCGGCTTTGATGGTGACGGCTACCTGCGTGGCCCTCCTCGCAGTGCACGCCTTTCAGCTCCACCACGACTATGACGTCTTATCCTCTCGNTACGCGGAGCTCCAGAGGAGCTACGAGAATTTGTCCCTCAACTACTCAAGGCTCGAGGGCGACTACGAGGCCTTGTCCTCGCGNTTCTCCGACCTCCGGGCGGAGCATGAGAGGTTGAGCAGTCAATACTCCCTCCTGCGGGACAGCTACTCGAAGCTCGAGGAGCAGTACTCCTCCCTCAAGCGGGGCTACGATGCATTGATGTCGAGGTACTCCAGCTTGAGGTCGGACTACGAGTCGTTGCTCGAGCTGAGCGCCAAGCTCAACGAGACGATTACCTACGTGATTCGCAAGGCGAACTCGTACGCCCTACTCAGGGACGCGATGCCGAGGGTCCTGAACAGCGAGGCCGTGAGGGCAGCCGCGCCAGCCGTCTCGGACGCTGGCGTCTCTAAGTCGGACTTCTGGGGCTCTATTCAGAGGATGTACGACTACGTGGCGTCGAACGTTAGGTACGCCTACGACGTGGACGTGCCCGTCTGGTACGTGAGTTCAACGGTGACTCTCGGCGATCGCGCCTACGTTTACGAGGTGAGGTGCGTCGAGTGCCAGAACTACGTCCAGTCCCCGGAGCTGACGCTGAGGATAAGGCAGGGCGACTGCGAGGACCAAGCCGTCTTGATCTACGCCATGATCAAGTACTACATGAGGGAGGTGTACGGGGCGGAGTACGCGCTCTACTTGGCCTACGTGGAGTTCGGGAGCGGGAGCGGGCACATGGCCGCGCTCATGCCGGTCCAGGGAGGGAGGGTCTGCATAATAGACCCCGCGGGGCACTACCTGACGTCTCAGTACGGCAGGATAACGTCGAGGCCAGCTCTCGAGGAGCTCCAGAGGTACTCGAGCCATTGGGCGTCGGAGGGAGGCATCAAATACGTGGAGCTGTGGGACGTCAAGCTAGACGGGAGCCCCTCCGTGGTCGCGAAGGGGTCTGTAGAGGAAGTCGCACGGGCCTTGAGCTAGGGTTTTCATGGTCGCCTAAGACCTAAGAGCTTGCCCTTTTAGTCATTCTCGACCATCCTTAGAGCTGGCGTGAGGGCCTTTGGACTGCTGTGACGCCATGTTTAGCCATAGGGAGCTCAAGCGTTGTAGAGCTAGGCCTTTTGAGAGGTCCGCTTAATGGCAATGAACTCGCCAATTGCGTGCTCCTGTCAACAGCTCCTGCACGTGCCGCCAACGTGCGTTTAAAGGTACTCATGATTTATGGCGCTAGCTTAAAATAGTTACCTTGCAAAATTAGATGAGGTGATTGCCTTCGCTGAGCGCTCAGCGAGGTTGAAGAGGCAGTTTCTCGAACTGCTCGAAAGGACAAGGGGTTTCGATTTGCCGTAGTAGGGTACTTGGGATTGTCGGAGACGTTGACGAGGCTCGAAGCCGTCGAGAAGAACATCGAGAATCTGTTAGAGGAGATGAAGAAGCTAAGAGAGGGCAAAGACTAGCTGTGGGAGAACATGAACAAGTTCTGGGAGAGCCAGCAAAAGATGTGGGAAAATGCCAACAAGCTGTGGGAGAACGTCGGCAAGCTCTGGGAGGAGGTCAAGGCATTAAAAGAGGATCAACACAGGCTGTGGGAAGAGGTTAGAGAGTTGCGAAGAGAGGTTAGAGGCGTGAAGACGACGGTGGAGAGGGTCACCCTCAGCCTTGAGGAGGAGGCGAGAAGCTTCACTGCATGGAGGCTAAAGGAGGCGCTCGGCGTCGAGGTAGTGCTCGATAGAGTCTTCGACGCTCTGGAGATAAACGTGTATGGGGTTGCTGGGGATCTCTGCGTCGTCGGAGAGGCTACCGTGAGGCTTGGCCTAGGCTTAGTTGAAGAGCCTTTAGAGAAGGTGGAGGTATTGAGCTCTTCCATCGCGTACTCGGGCACCAGCACCGTGGTTAAGCGCTATTGTTGAGTGCGGCCTCGCCCTTCATGCGCTATCATTTCTTTTGGCTTTTAAACGGCGCGAACGTTAAGTCACCAAGACCTCCTTCTTGGCTAGACTCTCCACCATTAGCGGAATTATCTTGCTCGCCCTGAGAACCTCTACGAGGAGAAGCCTGCCGTCCTCGTCGAAGTGCACCACGAAGTCGTCGATCTCCTCCGCGTGGGAAAGCCTCTCCTCTTCGGCGAGGACTATTGTGAGCACGTCGACCTCCTCGTACTTGATCTTATATGCCATAACGCCTCCTCCTCACAGGATAGAAGGTTATGACTAGTAGATGATCTTTTTTTCCTCGTAAACGACCCTCAAGGCGTGCTTCTCGTCTATAGCCCTAATTGTGAGGTATTGAGTGCCTCTCTTGTCCACGCGCTCAGGATTTTGAATCACCTTAATGACCTCTTCTTCGCTCATTTCGAAGCTGTAGCGCTTCAAGATTTCAAACTTTTCGCGAGCCCTAGGTCCAATGCTCCGCACCCTGCAGCCCATTACGTTGTGAGCTTGATCGTTGCGCGCTACTCCTCGAGCAAGGCCATAGCCCTCACGGGGCTGGCGGAGCCCTTCGCTATCCTCAGCGGCACCCCGATGAACTTGAACCTCTTACCGATCAGAGGCCTCAAGTTCGTCAAGTTCTCGTATATCAAGATTCCTCGCCTCAGCAACCTCTCGTGCGCGGGGTATGGTGGGTGGTCCACGCTGGGGGCGTCTATGCCTACGGCGTTGACCCCGAGCTCCACCAAGTAATCAGCGGCTTCTCCGTCAAGCCCCGGGTGCTCAAACCATTGTGGAGTCCCGGCCTTGGAGTCGTAGCCCGTCATTATGAGCACGACCCATCCCCTGCCAACGCCGCGCCCGCGCAGGGCTTCCTCTAAGAGGGCCCTAGTTATCGAGGCCTTAGGGGGGAGGGCTGAGGCGTCCACGACTACCCCGTCGCCCATGAACCTCTCGAGGGGCATCGAGTCTATGGTCTCCCCGCNCTCTATGACGTGTGCTGGGGCGTCGACGTGAGTTCCCGTGTGCTCGACGAGCATGAGCAGGTTGCTGTAGAAGCCATGCTCTCTTATATTCGTCCACGTGTGGACAATGGGGGTCGGGTAGATTTGAAACACTGGAGTGTTGGTCCTGATCTCCATTGAGAGGTCCACGACCTTGATGTGTACCACCTAAGACCAAGACGACTGGCTGAAATTAAAGGTTATTTGAGCACTTCGCTTCCTTAGGGAGAGGCTCACGAAGAGGGTAGCTCTTTGAGGCATCCGCCAAGAGGTGAAGTCGTCGCTGGCTCTAGACTCGATCGAGAACAAAAGGGTCGTGAGACTTAAGAACCGAGTAGCGATGGCGAGGTTACTCTTAAAGCAGCTAGTAGCGCAACTCGTCCACGAGTAGCACCAACGATTATTGAAGATTTGCCGCGAGCGAGCTAGACCCCGAGCACTTCCACTATGACCTTGCGCCTCCTCGGCCCGTCCATTTCCACTAGGAAAATGGACTGCCAGGTCCCCCTGACGAGCTTTCCGCCTTTTACTGGGAACACTCTGCACGAGGAGGTAAAGGCCGAGGCTAGGTGGGCTGACGCGTTGTCGTCGACCAAGTTGTGCCTCCACTTCCCGTCGTGGGGGAAGTTCTCCTCTAGCCACTTGACGATGTCCTCCTTTAGCCCCCTCTCGTCCTCGTTAGCTATCACGGCCGCCGTGGCATGTGGAGCGAACACCAAGCAGATGCCGTCTTTGACGCCGCTCTTCCCGACGGCCTCTTCCACCTGTCTGGTTATGTTGACGAGCTCCACCCTTTTCGAAGTCGAGACTTCTAAGGTGTCGAAGTAGACCTTCAACCCGACCCCCAAAGCTATTGCTCACTGCGACTATTTAACTCGACCGAGCCACGACATGACTTCGTCTCTAAACAACCTCTGAGACCCATCGTGGTGAGTCGTAATGATAAGGTTCTAGACGTTATCACAAGACTGCGAGGTCGTTAGCAGCAAAGGTCAAAGGCCAAGGGGAAATCCTTAATTCCTTGGCCCTCGCAATCTATATTATGGGCTTTAGGGCGAAGAGCAGGAGGAAGGAGCCTAGGTTCCTCAGGAGCGATGGCACCCCGAACTTCTCCTCGAAGGTGTACGAGAAGCCCGGTGAGGTCGAGGTCATAGCCCGTAGGCCCGTCGTCACCGCCACCCCGACGACCAAGGTAATAGACGCGCTCAAGGTCATGACCAACAGGGGGTTCAGGAGGCTCCCGATAGCGACGACGGGCGGCAGGCTCGTCGGGATGGTCACAGCCATGGACTTCATGGACTACTTCGGCGGCGGCGAGAAGTTCAACTTGATAGTCAACAGGCACGGCTTCAAGATGTATAGCGCTTTCAACGAGGCCCTCGAGCCGATAATGACGAGGGAGGTAGTGAAGGCTTACGTCGACGAGACCTTCATAGACGTCCTCTCAAAGATGGTCAGGTACAACGTGGGGGCCGTCCCCGTGGTCACGAGGGACGAGAAGGTCTTCGGGATAATAACCGAGAAGGACGTGGTGAACCACCTGGCCGAGAAGATCACCGGGAAGACCGTCGAGGAGGTCATGACGAGGGACGTGGTCACGATAGGCTCGAACGCCACGCTCTACGATGCCTTGAAGACCATGGTCTCGAACGGCTTCAGGAGGTTGCCCGTGGTCGACGACGGAGAGCTCAAGGGGGTACTCGTAGCCATGGACGTCGTGAGGTTCTTGGGCTCAGGCAAGGCGTTCGAGTACGCGAGGTCCGACGACGTCAGGGACGTCTTGGCAGTCAAGGTGGCTGAGGTCATGACGAGGGACGTCGAGACCATAGCCCTTCACAGCGACATAGGGGAGGCCGCGAGCTTGATGATGAAGACCGGTAGAGGGTCGCTGCTGGTCGTGGAGGGAGGAGAGCTCAAGGGGATAATAACCGAGAGGGACTTGGTGATAGCGATAGCCCTAGAGTAGCTTCTCGACGGCCTTCGCGCCCTCCTCGAGGGCCCTCTTATTTACTTCAAGGGCCCTCCCGCTGAACGTCCTCGCCATAGCCTTGAGTATCGAGTCCATGCTCAGCAGGAGCCTTCCCGTGGCCCAGGCGGCGCCGAGCATGACCATGTTGGCCGATGGGGGTGAGCCGAGGGCCTTAGCGATCCCGCTGGCGTCGAGCGCGTAGACCTCGTCGGCTATTCTCCTCGCCTCATCTATTAGCTCGTTGAGGCTGGGATACGGAATTCCAGCTATGATCGATAGCGGCGGGGGCAGGGCGTTGCTGTTCACGACCACCACGCCCTTCGGCCTCAGGTACTGGAGGGCTCTCGCGGTCTCCGATAGCTCGAGGGACACGAGCAGGTCGGCCGAGCCTTCCATGACCAAGGGCGAGCTCACCCTCTCCCCTACCTTGACGTGGCACACGACCGGGCCTCCTCGCTGGGCCATGCCGTGGACCTCTGAGACCCTGACGTCGTAGCCCTCTATGATTGCGGCAGTCCCTAGAAGCGCTGCCAGCGTCAGAATTCCCTGCCCACCGACGCCAGAGAGCACCACGTCCACGCGCTTCACCCTCTCGTCACCTTGATGGCCTTGTACGGGCAGGATCTCTCGCAGAGGCCGCAACCAGTGCAGGAGTCCTCGTCTATCACGACCTTCTCGCCTCTCGGCACAAGAGCGGGACAGCCCACGAGCTTTATGCATGCCATGCAACCCTTGCACTTGTCGGTGTCGACCATCCTCCTCTCGAGCCTCGTTCTGCCCAGCCTGTGCTCCCTTAAGAGTATCAGCGAGCAGGGCCTCCTAGCGACCACGACCGCGGGCCCCAGCCTCCTCTTGACGTACTCTATCGCCTCGACGATGCTCGATATGGTCGAGTCCACGTCGTAGGGGTCCACGACCTTGCAGAACTCGACCCCGCAGGCCCTCGCTATGTCCTCCGGGAGGACGCGCTTCACCTGCTGGCCCATAGCGTTTACCCCTGTGGCAGGGCTTGGCTGGCCGCCGGTCATGGCCGTGAAGTTGTTATCCAAGACCACGAGCACGAAGCTGGAGGGGTTGTGAACGGCGTTTATGAGGCCCGGTATGCAGGCGTGGTAGAAGGTCGACTCCCCCACCGTGGCTATGACGACCTTGTCGGTGAACTTGGCGAATCCGCAGGACAGGCCCACGCCAGCCCCCATGCATATGGTTGTGTCGACGAGCTCGAACGGAGGGTAGTAGCCGAGAGTGTAGCAGCCGATGTCGCTCGGGTAGATGGCGTCGACCCCCGCCTTCTTCACGGCCATCTTTATGGCATAGAAGGTGCTCCTGTGGGGGCACCCAGCACAGAGTATCGGAGGCCTCGGCGGGGCTTGGACCGCTAGCTTGACCTCTGGGAGATCGACGCTCGCGCCCAAGAACGACGCCAAGCCCTTCAGGACCCTCAGGGGCGTGAGCTCCCCGGCTAGGGGGATGAGGTCCTTCCCGTGGACCTCGGCCTCAAGCTTGAGGTCGTGGCACAGGGCCTTGACTTGAAGCTCTATCAGGGGCTCCAGCTCTTCGACCACCAAGACCTTCTCCTTGTCCTCCAAGAACCTCGCCACGTAGCTCCTTGGAAGTGGGTGTATCGTCGAGAGCTTAAGCACTGAGGGCCTGCGATCCGGGTTCAAGTGCTCGAGTGCTTCCAGCACGTGCGCGTAGGCCAGTCCACAGGCTATGATCCCCACCTTGGGATCTCCTTCCTCGACGGCGTTGAACTTGGACCTCTCGAACTCGCCCTCTACGGCCCTGAGCCTCTCGATGGCCTCGAGCCTCATGCGCCTGGCGTTGGCCGGGAGGCAGACGAGCTTCTCCGGCCTCCTCTCAAAGGTCCCTCTCCTCCTCGACCTGTTCACAGGGCCGAGCTCCACGGGGCCCCTCGCGTGGCTGAGCCTCGTCACCGTCCTCAGGATCACGGGCGCTCCGTAGCTCTCCGAGACCTCTAGGGAGTAGATCGTCAGATCCTTGGCCTCTTGAGGGGAGCTCGGCTCGACGACCGGCACGTAGGCGTGGAGGCCGTATATCCTGTTATCTTGCTCGTTCTGAGAGCTGTGGCAACTCGGGTCGTCAGCCGACACTATGACGAAGCCCCCTTTGACCCCCGTATAGGCTGACGTGAAGAGGGGGTCCGAGGCCACGTTCAGGCCCACGTGCTTCATGGCGGTGAGGGCCCTCAAATTACAGTAAGAGGCCGCGAGGGCGACCTCGAACGCGACCTTCTCATTCACGCTCCACTCGACGTAGAGGTCGTCGAATTCCTTGGCGAGAGAGGCTAGGGTCTCGACGACCTCCGTCGAGGGGGTCCCGGGGTAGGCGGTGGCCACCTTGACGTCGCCCTCTATGGCGCCTCTCGCGATGGCCTCGTTGCCCAACATCAGTGCTATCTCTCGCCCTATCTCTTTCATGGTCTCGTCACTTGCCTCCCCTACGCTTAAGGGGAAGGGTTAAAGACCTTTTCTCAGCACTTCTGGGCAGTTCGAGCAGAAAGAGCCGGAGACCTGGCAAGTGCGAGGCTTCGTCCCTAAAAGCGCATCAGAGCCTTTGCGCGGCAAGAGAATATGGCAAAGAAAAATGGAGATGTTGAGGTAATTTATTTGACGCCAGCCCTGAAGAAGTGTCCGTTGGGGCACTTGAAGAGTCCAATGGTCACGGGCTTCCTGCCCTTTGGCGCTAGGGTCCAAGTCTTAGTCGGAGTGGCGACCTCAGCTCCACACTTCGGGCACTTGGGCATGTGCCTTCACCGTGACTGAAATTAGTTTTCACATTTTATAAGTCTTGCTCTATGATGTTTAAGTCGATGTCAGAGAGATAGGAAGTTTTTGTTTTCGGTTTTTTCATAATTTCTAGAGTTTTTCTTTAACTTTCTAGTTAGAAGAATTGTCTTTACTATGAAAAAACTTGAAAGAATGCTGTTTTTCACGTGAAAAACTTTCCGGGCGACGTTTTTAACCAGAAAACTGATTAGAAATTCGTTTAATTTATGATCGAGGAACTTTGAATCGTCGATAAACGAAGATCCGTGATGGTCAAACTACTCTTAACGTGCCTTGAGAGGGTCGATGCTCTGACTTTGACTCGTAAGTTTCGACGGTTGCCTAACTTTGTTCTTGAGGGTCTCAAGGTACTATTAGCGTCCCCACTTCCTCTCCTCTGATAGCCTTCTCTATGTTTTGAGGTTCTAGGCCGTTGACTATGCACGTGGGTATTTTCGAGCGCTCTATGACTTGGAGGGCCACCGCATCTAGCAATTTGTAGCTTCCTGGCTCCCACTCCAGCCTCAAGATTCCCATGACTTCTCTGATGCCGATTCTTCTCAACAACGTAGCTCCAGGACTTTTCTTCGGGTCCTCTGTGTAGAGGCCCTCGACATCCGTCGCTATTACGAGCTTTGTTGCCCTGACGGCCTCGGCGAGCAGCGCTGCCACAGCCGCCGTCGACTGGGCCGGGCTCAGCCCTCCCATTACGTAGAGGCTATCTCCGCACGGGTCGACCGATGTTAGTGTGTCCGCGAATAATGTACTGACGCCCTTGGTGTTTAGGGCGTAGGCGAGTAGCTTCGCGTTCAGCTTGGCCACCTCTATGCCTATGATGTCTTGAAAAGCCTTNGAGGCGCCGAGAGAGGCTAGGGCCTCTATGTAGAGCCTAGCCGCGCGGCCTCCNCCGACGACCGTGTGCACATTGACGCCCTCCCTCCACAGGCTAGCTACCACGTCGACGTACTTCGACAGAACGTGATGCCTCAGCGAGCCTCTTTCATCCATTAAGACGTGCCCGCCGAGCTTGACCACGTAATTCTCTCGAGCCCTCATAACGTTGACTAGTTGCGCTGAGCACTTGTAATAAGCTTTAGGCAGGCTGAGCGTTTCCTCGCTAACAGTATTTGGCAGTATTTGCGAGTCCCCTGTAAGCATCTTAAGAGTGAGTGCATTGCTATCTCTGCAAAAGCCTCTATTGTTGGGGCACGTATCTCAGTAGAGCCGCCATCCCCCTAAAGGAGTCCAAAAAGCCCTTGCCCTCCTCGGTCGCCGTGGAGATCACCTCAACCTTGGTGTTGAAACTCTTCGCCACCTCCATCAAGTGCTCTATGACGTCTCCTCGGTCAATGGTCGTCGGCTGCCCGCATACGGGGCACTTGGAGCACGCCTCCTCGAACTGCTCGAGGTCCTCGTCCTCACGAGGTCCTCCATAGACCAGCCGCAATTGCCACAGTAAGCCTTTACGTAGCTCAAGGGCACCTCTTCCGACACTATTAGGGTGTCGACGACCCCCTGTTTCAAGAGCTGGTAGACCTCTCTGTAGCCGTAGGCCACTAGGTCACTCCTCTTGGCGAGGTACTCGAGGAACCTCTGGACGATCCTCCTCTCGTGGATGTACCTTATCCCCTCTAAAAGATCCTGCGTCTTATCTATGACCTCGTATACGCCCTCCTCCCCCGTGTAGCCGACGTCCAGTATACCTATGACCATCTTCTTGAGGTCGTAGGGCAGGTAGTCGCCGTTGTAGAAGTCGTTCTTCGTCGGGCCCGGCCCGGCCAAGATTATCCCCTTGAGGTCCTTGACCTCCGAGAACAACTTCTTGGCGTACTCCCCGGCCCTCTTGTAGAACTCGTGGGCCATTATCTCTATGACTCTCTCGAACCTCCTAGCCGACTGACCTCCAGCGCTGTGCTTCCCCGGCACTCCCGAGGTTATCTCGTCGAGAATCTTCAACCTCCTGCCAGTAAGCAGGGCGAATGTGGCACTGCTCCTGTCGATGACGATGATGCCGTAGCTCCCCTTCTCCTCCAGCATCTCCTCCAAGATCTCCGTGTGGAAGCGCGAGTCGCACCTGTAGAGGTAGGTGTTTATGGGCTCCGGGGGCTCTATGACGTAGACCTCCATCTTTTCGCTCCCTGGAGGGCCTCTGGGGATGTAGCCCGCGAAGATCACTAGACCGTTCTTGGGCGTCGAGGTGAACATCTTGAGCCTCTGAAGCGTCACTGTCAGGGCGTCTAGGACGTGGTGCCTCGTGGTCCTGTCCTTTATGTTGGCGGCCGTCGACAGCTCCTCTCTGAGGGCCGAGGTCACGTCGCCTATGGGCCTGCCAGCTGGTATGTACAGCGATATGAGCTCGGTCCCCCTGCCCTTCTTCGACTTCAGCTCCTTGATCAGGCGCTCGAGCCTCACCTTGTCCAAGCTTACCGACATCGCCCTCACTCGGCTTGGAAGGTGAACTTTATCTCGGGGTACTCGTCAACCGCCATCCCGTCGTCCAGGCTATCGACTATCACGAGCTCCTTCGCTCGGCAAGTCCCCTTTATGTCCTCAAACCCGAGTCTAATTGCCTCGACAAAGGAGGAGGCCCCTATCCGCAGGACCCTCAAGGGATGACCCGGAGATAGTCTGTTCCTCACCTTGGTCCTCCTGACGGCCGCTATTGTGGACGCGACCACGTCCCCCTTGGCCTCGAGGTCCTCGTTGAACTCGCACTCCAAGGGGTCGGGCCACGGGGTCAAGTGGATGCTGTCGACCCCAATCTTCTCCCTGAAGCCCGCTTGATATATCTCCTCAGTTATGAAGGGGCAGAAGGGGGCTAGCAACCTTAGCACCACGTAGAGGGACTTCGTGAGGGTGTACTGCGCTGCCCTCTTGCTCTCCGCCGTGCTCTGGCCGTAGAGCCTGTACTTGACCGCCTCCAGGTAGTGGTCGCAGAAGACGTGCCAGACAAAGTTCCTGACGGCGTCAAGGGCGTCGTTGAACCGCATCTCCTCCATGGCACCCGTGACCCGCTCCACGACCTTCCTCAACTTGGTCAAGAGCCATATGTCTAAGAGCTTCAGCTCGCCAGGTTTCGAGTGATCGTAGTCTGCGACGTTGGACAGGACGAGGCGCGAGGCATTCCAGAGCTTTATCAGGAAGCGCCAGGCGTAGTCGACGTCCTCCCACCTGAACCTTATGTCGTAGCCCGTGGAGCCGCTGGCGGCCCACTGCCTCAGAGCGTCAGCACAGTACTTCTCGACGACCTCTCTGACCTCTATGTAGTTGCCGTAGGACTTGTGCATCATCCTCCCATCGGTTCCCCTGACCATGCCGTTGATCAGCGCGACCTTGTAGGGGATTTGGCCGAAGAGCGCCAGGTGCCTCACCAGCAAGTAGTAGTCCCACGTCCTTATTATGTCGTAGCCGTTGGGCTGCAAGTCACTGGGGTAGAGCTTGCTGAACAGCTCCATGTCGTCGGGCCAGCCAGCTATCACGGCGCAGGTTATGGAAGAGTCCATCCAAGTGTCCATCACGTCGCTCTCTCCCACGAATTCGCGCGAGCCGCAGGCTGGACAGCTCTCAATGGGCGGTTGCTGCTCCCTAGGGTCCACGGGAAGCCATTCCGGCCTCGCAACTATGACCTGGCCGCACTTCTTGCAGTACCAAGCTGGTATCGGTGTTGCGAAGACCCTCTGCCTCGATATCACCCAATCCCACTCAGCGGACCTGACCCAGTCGAGAAGCCTCTGCTTGGCGTACTGGGGGATCCAAGTTATCCTCTCCGCCTTCTCCTCCACGAGGTCCCTTAAAGCCGTGGTCTTCATGAACCACTGGGTCCTCGGCAGTATTTCTATCGGAGTGTGGCAACGCCAGCAAGTGCCCACTCGTTGAACTACTCGCTCTTGCTTCAACAACAAGCCCATCGACCTTAGGTCCTTGATTATTCTCTTACGGGCCTCCTCGATCGTCAGCCCGCCGTAGGGTCCTGCGTTCTCGTTCATCCTGCCGTCCTCAGTTATGGAGGTCACGACCGGGAGCCCGTGGCGCTTCTGCCACTTCACGTCAACCTTGTCTCCGTAGGTGCACACCATGACCGCTCCGGAGCCAAAGCCCATGTCGACCTCTCCGTCGGCCGTTATCGGCACGACCCTGCCGTATATGGGGACCCTCGCCTTGAGCCCCACGTAGTCCTTGTACCTCTCGTCGAGCGGGTTGACGAATACGGCCACGCAGGAGGACAGGAGCTCCGGCCTTGTCGTGGCTATCACTATGGTCCTTCCTCCCTCGACATCGAAGGCTATGTGGTTGAGCGTCGTCTCCCTCTCGACGTATTCTATCTCGGCCTCAGCTATCGCCGTCTCGCAGCGAGGGCACCAATTCACCGGGTGCTCGCCTCTATAGATGAGGCCCTTCTCGTACAGGAGGACGAAGGACAGCTGAGTCTTCCTCCAGTAGCTGGGGTCCATGGTCTTGTACTCGAGGCTCCAGTCAACCGAGAAGCCCAGGCGCCTGATGGCCTCTCTCATCGGCTTTATCCACTCTTCAGTTAGCTTGATGCATATTTCCTTGAACTTCTTGGGGTCCAGCTCTCTCTTTCTGACCCCCAGCGTCCTCTCGGCCCTGACCTCGGTGGGCAGGCCGTGGCAGTCCCAGCCCTGCGGGAAGTAGACGTTGAAACCTCGCATCCTCTTGTACCTCGCAACGAAGTCCATGTAGCACCAGTTCAACGCGTTGCCCACGTGGAACTCCCCACTGGGATATGGAGGAGGGGTGTCGATGACGTACGCGGGCTTGATGTCCAAGAGCGACCTATTGAAGGAGTATATGCCCCTCTTCTCCCAGTACTCGATCCACTTGGGCTCGTAGGCCTTGGGGTCAAAGTTGCCCAAGCCCTTCATTCTCTCACACCGTCGTTGAGCTCAAAGCTTGGTTAAATAAGAAGGACTACGCTTTAAACTCTCGGCTCTAAAGCTCGAGATCTCGGACTAGGAGCTTTGGTGGACCGGGCGGGACTTGAACCCGCGACCTCCCGCTTGCGAAGCGGGCGATCCACCAGGCTGATCTACCGGCCCCGCCCAACGTGGTGTGGTGGGCTCGGGGGGACTTGAACCCCCGACCTCTCGGTCTCTGACACCAGCTATCAGCCGAGCGCTCTGACCATGCTGAGCTACGAGCCCAAAGTGAGAGACACCGCTGAGGGCTCTTAAAATTTTGCTCATAAGGAGAGTAAGGAAAGAGAAGCCGCCGCGCACGGGCCTACGCGCTTTTGCCCGCTCGTGGGCCCAATCGTGGCCTCGGGCGATTGGGAGCGGCAGGCTCAACACCTCGGCCTTTCGGCCTCGGTGCTTACACCCCCGCCCCATCAACCCCGTCTTCTACGGGAGCCCTCGTCCCGCAGGCCTATAGCGGTCGCCCGCCATAGGCCCTGCGCGGGAACGGCCGCCTCGTCTCGGGGAGGGCTTCGGGCTTAGATGCTTTCAGCCCTTATCCCCTATGGCGTGGCTGCCCGGCGATGCCCTACCGGACAACCGGTAGACTAGAGGCCACGGCGCCCCGTTCCTCTCGTACTGAGGGCGCCTTCCCCTCAGGCGGCCAGCACCCCCGGCAGGTAGAGACCGACCTGTCTCACGACGGTCTAAACCCATCTCACGTTCCCCTTTAATGGGCGGGCAGCCCCACCCTTGGGGGCTGCTGCACCCCCAGGATGGGAAGAGACGACGTCTGGGTACCAATCCGCGGGGTCGATGTGGGCTCTCGCCCGCGACGAGCCGGTTACTCCCGGGGTAACTTTTCTGTCATGCCCGGCCCCCACCGAAGGGGGCACGAGCGTTCGCTAGGCCGCGGTTTCCCGGCCAGACCCCTTGCGTTCAAGGGTCTGGTCAGGCCGGCTTTTGGCCTTGCCCTCTACGGCGGGGTTCTGACCCGCCTGAGCCGACCTTTGGGCGCCCTCGATATCCTTTCGAGGGCGTGCCGCCCCAGCCGAACTGCCCACCTGCCGTTGTCCCGGGGCTAACGCCCCGGTTAGAGGCACGGTCGCCAGTGGCTGGTGTTTCATTGGCGCCTCCACGCCCCCCAGAGAGGGCGCTTCACCGGCTCCCAGCTACGCTACGCACCAGCAACCGTACCCCAGCGGCAGGCTGCAGTAAAGCTCCACGGGGTCTTCTCGCCCCACCGGGGGTCCCTGGACTCTTCACCAGGAGGTGGGTTCGCCGGGCCCCGGGCCGGGACAGTGGGGACCTCGTTGATCCATTCATGCACGCCGGAACTTACCCGGCAAGGCATTTGGCTACCTTAAGAGAGTCAGAGTTACTCCCGGCCTTCGGCGGCGCTTCGCCCGGTTGGACCCGGGGTTCACGGACCGCCAGTGGCCAGGATTCAGCCCCCGTACACACCCTTTCGGGCTTGCGGGGACCTATGTTTTTATTAAACAGTCGGGTCCCCCTTGTCACTGCGACCTAGGGCCCCAGGCTCTCGCCCAGGACCCCAGGCACCCCTTCTCCCGAAGTTACGGGGCTAACTTGCCGAGTTCCCTGGCCCGGGGTGATCCCGACACGCCTTAGGCTACTCACCCAGGGGCACCAGTGTCGGTTCTCGGTACGGTCGTGGGGGATCCTTCCCAGCCCCCTTTTCATGGGCCCCGGGAATCAGCCGAACCGCCCATACGGGCGGCCATTCCCCCCTTCGCCTGGTTCTCGCCTTTACGGCACTCCCCAGGCTTCAGGGGTTAGACGGGGCGGCGGCCCCGCTCGGCCTATCCCGAAGCGTCGGAGGCTGGGCCTGCGTCGCCGCGATCGTACCCCCACGGCGCCGGAATATTAACCGGCTTCCCTTTCGGCGGGACCGACTTAGGGCCCGCCTTAGGACCGGCTAACCCTCAGCCGAGGACGCGTTGCTGAGGAACCCTGGCCCTTTCGGCGGCCGGGATTCCCACCCGGCTAGGCTGCTACTACCGCCGGGATCTGCAATCCCACGTGGTCCACCGGACCTCACGGCCCGGCTTCTGCCCACGTGGGACGCCCCCCTACCGGATGACCCCCCAAGGGGTCCCCCGGGGTCTCGGCGGCCGGCTTGAGCCCCGTCAATTTTCGGGGCCCTCGGCCTCGGCGGGTCCGCTGTTACGCGTTGTTTAAAGGGTAACTGCTTCTAAGCCTACCTCCCCGCTGTCTCAGGCCGAGGACGCCCTTTGCCGTTAACACTTAGCCGGCACTTAGGGGCCTTAACCCCGGTTTGGGTTGTTCCCCTTTCGGCGTGGGAGCTTACCCCCCACACCCGACTCCGCCCTTCTAAGGCGCCGGCGGATTCGGGGTTTGAAAGGGAGGCTGGGCCTTTCGGCCCTTGGCCCCCCAATCAGTGCCCTACCCCACCGGCCACCTCTGGGCGGGCTGGGCTGCGACCCACTTCGGGGGGAACCAGCTATCACCGGGCTAGATTGGTCTTTTGCCCCTAGGCCCAGGTCAGGGGAACGATTTGCACGTCAGAACCCCTTCGGGCCTCCACGGGGCTTTCGCCCCGCTTCACCCTGCCCAGGCCTAGATCGCCCGGTTTCTGGTCTTGCAGCTGTGGCTCCGGGCCCTGGCGGACCCCGCCCCTCACCGGCATTTGCCTTGCGCGGAGCGCGCTCACGAGTCACGCGCCCAGCACAAGGTAGGGATGCCGGTTGCGGGCATGTCGGTTTCCCTTCGCCTTCGGGGCTTAAGCCCCCTTAGACTCGCCACAGCTGCAAACTCCCCGGCCCGTGTTTCTAGACGGAAGGCTCGACCGCGGATCCCCTCGCCTCGTACTCGCCCGTTGCCGGAGCTTTCCTTCGGCGAGGGGCCTTGACGGCCGAGCCTCCTGTAGCCGCCTGGTTTCAGGCTCTTTTCACCCCCCTCTCGGGGTGCTTTTCAGCTTTCCCTCACGGTACTAGTGCGCTATCGGTCTCGGGACGTATTTAGCCTTGGAAGTCGGTGCCTCCCGACTTCCCACGGCAAAACCAAGCCGTGGTACTCTGGAGCTCGGATCACGACCCCGCCCGCTTACGGCTACGGGGCTATCACCCTCTACGGCGGGCCTTTCCAGGCCACTTCGCCTTCACGGGCTGGGGGCGTCACCGAGTCCCGGTAACACCACACCCCCCTCGACTCTTCGCCGAGGGGTTTGGTTTGGGCTCTCCCCCTTTCGGTCGCCCCTACTCAGGGGATCCCGGTTGGTTTCTCTTCCTCCCCCTACTAAGATGTTTCCGTTCGGGGGGTTCCCACTCGGTACTCGCAACCCCATCAACGTCGGTTGCTTTCCCGAGCGCCACGGGCTATTAACCCGTGGCAGGAGGTCCCATTCGGGGATCCCCGGATCGACGGCTGCATGCGCCTACCCGGGGCATATCGCCGCTTGCCGCGCCCTTCGTCGGCGCCCGAGCCGAGCCATCCACCAGGCGGCGTCCGTGCCACCATTGAGCCCACGAGCTTCGGGCAGTGCGTAGGCCTATGCGCGGCGGTCATGGCTCATCGAAACTCGCTCCGCCCTTCGCCCAAGAAGGGCCGCCCTTCTTGGGCTGCATCAAGGAGGTTGAGTAGGATTTTGAGGTGGGGTGGCGGAGCCCGTCCCGGTAGTAAGGAGGTGATCCGGCCGCAGGTTCCCCTACGGCCACCTTGTTACGACTTCTCCCCCCTCGCCGAGCTCGAGTTCGACCCGGCCCCTCACGGAGCCGAGCCTCGCTCGAGCTCGACTCGGGTGGAGCGACGGGCGGTGTGTGCAAGGAGCAGGGACGTATTCACCGCGCGATGGTGACGCGCGGTTACTAGGGATTCCATGTTCGTGAGGGCGAGTTGCAGCCCTCAATCCCAACTGAGGTGGGGTTTATGGGATTGCCTCCCCCTTTCGGGGTCGGAACCCATTGTCCCCACCATTGCATGCCGCGTGTAGCCCGGGGGTTTCGGGGCATGCTGACCTGCCGTGGCCCCCTCCTTCCTCCGGCTCAGCGCCGGCAGTCCCCCCAGAGTGCCCGCGCCCCCGCAGGGACGCGGTAGCAACTGGGGGTGGGGGTCTCGTTCGTTGCCGAACTTAACCGGACACCTCACGGCACGAACTGGCGACGGCGATGTACCTCCTCTCAGCGCGTCTGGCAAGGTCGTCAGCCTGGCCGTCATCCTGCTGTCGCCCCCGGTAAGGTTCCCGGCGTTGACTCCAATTAAACCGCAGCATTCACCCCTTGTGGTGCTCCCCCGCCAATTCCTTTAAGTTTCAGCCTTGCGGCCGTACTCCCCAGGCGGCGGGCTTAATGGTTTCCCTGCGGCACTGGGCGGACTCGAAGTCCGCCCAACACCTAGCCCGCATCGTTTACAGCTGGGACTACGGGGGTATCTAATCCCCTTTGCTCCCCCAGCTTTCGTCCCTCACCGTCGGGCGCGTTCTGGCCGAGCGCCTTCGCCACTGGTGGTCCTCCCGGGATTATAGGATTTCGCCCCTACCCCGGGAGTACCCTCGGCCTCTCCCGCCCCCTAGCCCAGCAGTATCTCCCCCAGCCCCACGGTTGGGCCGTGGGATTTGAGGGGAGACTTGCTGGACCGGCTACGGACGCTTTAAGCCCAATAAGCGTCCCGACCACTCGCGGGGCTGGTATTACCGCGGCGGCTGACACCAGACTTGCCCCCCGCTTATTCCCCCAGCTTGTTACACTGGGGAAAAGCCGCCCTCTTCGGGCGGCACTCGGGGTGACCCCGTCGCGGTTTCCCGCATAGCGGAGGTTTCGCGCCTGCTGCGCCCCGTAGGGCCTGGGCCCTTGTCTCAGGGCCCATCTCCGGGCTCCCGCTCTCACGGCCCGTACCCGTTATCGGCTTGGCGGGCCGTTACCCCGCCAACTACCTGATGGGCCGCAGCCCCATCCTCGGGCGGACCTGGAGAGCGTGGCCCCAGGCCCCTTTCAGCGATGGCCCATTCCAGGAGCCATCGCCTATCGGGTATTAGCCCCAGTTTCCCGGGGTTATCCCCGTCCCGAGGGTAGGTTGGCCACGTGTTACTGAGCCGTGCGCCGCGCCCCGCCAGCCCGGGGCGCACGACTCGCATGGCTTAGCCCCACCCCGATAGCGGTCGGGTCCGGCAGGATCAACCGGATTCGGAGGACGGCCGCAAGCCTGAGGCGGGTTCATCTTGCGGACGGGCTCCGCCAACCCCACGTCGGACCCAAACATCCGAGCCCTCGACGGCCCGGTTTGTTTGGATCCCCACAGATATCCCACGGCTGGAGGTCGAACTCTCATCCTAGGGGCGACGAAGGCCCTTCACAGTCCGTTCGACACCGCCACCGTGGGCGCAGAAGAAATAGCGATCGCACCCTATATATTGTTTACGTCACATCGAGAGGGCTGAGGCGGCTGTGGGCCGTCCGTAGGGCCGTTGCTTGGAGCCTATGAGGGGTGCCGGGTGAGGTTCGTAATCCCCCTTCTGTTCGGGCAGCATTCGACTATGCGGCTCGCCGCTCGTCGGGGACCTCATGGCGGCTCGCCTTGTTCCGCGCGGGGGTCGCCGCGTTTCAACGCTTCCACCAGCGTCCTCAAGGCCTTGGACCAATCATCGCCACGCACTGGTGGACGTATCGTTTCTTTGGCTTTGCCCCAGCCTCTCGGCTGGCGCCTCACGGCGCCGCGCTCCCCGACGGAGGGGGACTTTCCTCAGGTGCACGACGGCACCCGAGGGCTGCCCGACCTCTCCCGGCACCCAAGTTAGGAAGGCCCTTTTCAAGTATTTAAACTTAAAAGGGCATGTCTCCTCCAGGACTTGGAGGCTACGAGTTGACGTACGACGTATTGCACGTGGGAGTGGACAGCGTCGATTCGTGGAGGGGCGGCTGTACGACTCACTTCGTCTTCGAGGTCTTGAGAGACGCCACCGAAAGGCTCCACGTCAGGTTGCTGGACTACCCCTTGTTGGTGAGGTTGAACCCCAACATCCCTTGGAGAACGCGCGGCAACGGTGCCGTGTGCTTGAGGTTGAAGATCCGGAGCGATGAGGTCGCGACCTTCGAGAGGCTCCTCGAGCTGAGGCTCAGGAGCTACACCGACAAGTTCCACGACTGCGACCCAGCGATCGCCTTGCTCTATGGAGAGTTGCACGGAGATTTCTCGACCTTCTACGAAAGAGCCCTGACCCGCGTTGTAACGCTACGAGAGGCTCAGGACCTAGCGGAGGAGCACGACGTCAAGGTCATCAAGACGAGGAGTGGCTTGGGACTCATAGGGGCGTTGGCGGCGATAGGCTCTCTGACTAAGGGGGACTACACGTACGAGGTGTTGGCCTATAGAGAGGAGGGGGCTCCTAGGCTCGTGGACTACGACAGCGTCTGGGCCTTGGAGTTCGAGACGTGGCCCTACACCTTCAATAACGTTGACCCGGAGACTGGGAGGGTCCTCCTGACGCCCCACGGCCCCGACCCAGTCCTCTACGGGATTAGGGGGGAGGACCCGGAGACCCTGACGAAAGCTCTAAGCATTCTGAGGGTCCGCACGAAGACCGTTGGCCGTTTGCTATTCAGGAGCAATCAAGGAACTGATTGTCACTACATGAAAGTGAAGAGCGTAGAGGGGGCGGAGCCCTACTCCTCGATATCCATCGAGGGGGAGGTGGCGTCCAATCCCATCGTCATGAAGGGAGGGCACGTGGTCTTCAAGCTCTCAGACGGTAAGGCCGAGATATGTTGCGTAGCCTACAAACCATCGGGTATCGTGAGGGCTATAGCCGAAAAGCTCAAAGAGAGCGACGAAGTCGAGGTCTGCGGAGGCTTGAGGAGGCTCCCAAGCTCGGAAGTCCTGTCGCTGAACGTAGAGAAGCTCGTGGTCTTGAGGGCGAGGGAGGAGGTCGTAGAGGTGAACCCCCCTTGCCCGAGGTGCGGGAAGAGGCTCAAGAGTATGGGGAGGTGCGGAGGCTACAAGTGCAAGAGGTGCGGGTTCAGGAGCATCGACGCCCGCAAACTGTTGTCAAAGCGTTCAAGGAGTTTCATGGAGGGCGTGTACACGCCTCCGCCCAGGTCGATGAGGCACTTGGCGAAGCCTCTCAGGAGATACGGCCTCGAGAAGAAAGGGCTTTATGAGGGCGAGGAGATGGAGTTGAGGAGGGTCCTAGCGCTTGAGCGGTGAGGAGCTCCCGAAGGACATAGAGCTGACGCGCATGAACAACGTGGGAAGGGTTTTCAGGTGCAAGTATTGCGGGGCCGTCTTCGTGGGCCTCAGCGATGCGAAGAGGCATAGCGAGAAGCCAGACCCTCAGTGCTTGAGCCTAAGGAAGAGGGAGAGGGGCTACGGCTGGGCCTAAGCCTAGTGGTTAACCGCTTGCTAACCCCCACCAGCCGGAGGGAATATGGAGACGGTCGAGCCGTCCTTGAGCCTGGCTCTAAGCCCTCCGAGGGCTCTGCAGTCCCTACCATCCACCAAGACCTTCAGATAGCTCTTCAGGCTCTCTCCTTCGAAGATCAATTCCTTGATCTCGGGCCTCTGATCGACAAGCAACTCAAGCAACTGTCCCACGGTTGAGTCTTCGGCGAGGTCTAGCTCGACGCTCCTCCAGCCCATGAGATCCCTCAGGTAGCCGTAAACCTCCAGCTTGACTTTCACGGCGATCCCTCAACTATATCTTTAAAAAATTGGGGGAGGGGAGGAAAAAAGCTTGGGGACTAAGGTTGGGTGGCTACGTTGGGAAAGTGCTCGAAGTGGATTTGACTAAAGGTGACGTGGCGATCGTAGACCTAGACTGGGACGTGGCCATGAAGTTCGTAGGCGGTAGGGGCTATGCCGCGAAGCTCCTCTTCGATCTATTGAAGCCGGGCATTGACCCCTTGAGCGAGGACAACGTTTTGGTGTTCATGACCGGGCCCCTGACTGGGACTAGGGCCCCCGCATCGGGTAGGTTCGTGGTCTCCTCCAAGTCTCCTCTGACGAATACCGTCTTCGACTCTCACTGCGGAGGGTCTTGGGGTCCCGAGCTGAAGAGGGCAGGCTTTGACGGCATAATAGTCAAGGGGAGGAGCCCCCGCCCCGTGTACCTGTTGTGAGCGAAGGCAGGGCCGAGATACGGGACGCAAGCGACGTGTGGGGCCTCGAGACGGACGCCACCGTGCAGGCGATTAAGAAGGACGTCGGTCTCGACGACGTCAAAGTTTGCTGTATTGGCCCCGCAGGCGAAAATCAGGTTAAAATTGCCTGTATCATAAGCGAGGGGCACAGAGCTGCGGGCAGGGGTGGCTTAGGCGCGGTAATGGGCTCTAAAAACCTGAAGGCCGTGGCCGTCAAGGGCACGGGCGAGATCGCCGTCGCGAACCCCAAGGCGTTTAACGAGGAGGTTAAGAGGACCTTGGAGGTCCTAAGGGGAAATCCCATAACCGGGGACAGCTTGGGGCGCTACGGAACGGCGTTCCTCGTGCACTTGATGAATAAGGCGGGTGTGCTGCCCTCTTACAACTTCACGCGGGGCTTCTTCGAAAAGGCCGAGGACGTGTGCGGGGAGAGGATCACCGAGACCATGCTCGTGAGGAGGACGGCGTGCTACGGCTGTCCGATAGCTTGCGCCCGCCTGATAAAGTACAAGTTCGCTGGGGAGGAAGTAGTGTCGTCGGGGCCCGAGTACGAGAGCGTGTGGGCCTTGGGGCCGAACTGCGGCATATCGGATATAAACGTCATAGCGCGCGCGAACGACCTCTGTAACAAGCTTGGCATAGACACCATTTCAATGGGCAACACCATAGGGTTCCTCATGGAGTGTTACGGAAGAGGGCTCCTCAAAGAGCTAGGTGAGATAGACTTAAAGCTAAACTTTGGCAATTCAGACGCCTTGCTGAAGCTCATCGTGGACACAGCCTATAAGAGGGGGCTCGGAAAGCTGGCAAGCGAGGGTGTCCGCAGGATAGCGAAGGTCATTGGCGCGGAGGACATAGCTGCTCACGTGAAGGGGCTCGAGCTACCAGCCTACGACCCGCGGGGGGCCAAGGGAATGGCGCTGGCCTACGCCACCTCCAACAGGGGAGGCTGTCACCTAAGGGCCTACGCTGTGATGAGCGAGATACTCGGGGTGCCAAGGTACATAGATCCCTTGTCATACGAAGGCAAGGCCGAGCTAGTCAAGAGGCTCCAAGATGTCTCGGCCGTGATCGACTCGCTGGTGATGTGCAAGTACACGATGTTGGCGCTCTTCTCGACGCTGGCCTACGAGCCTACGCACTACGCGAGGCTCTTGACCACCGCGACGGGCTTCTACGTTGACGAGGAGGAGTTCTACAAGATAGGGGAGAGGATCTACAACTTGGAGAGGCTGTTCAACGTCAGAGAGGGATTCGACAGGTCGCACGACGTCCTGCCGCTCAGGTTTCTCAGGGAGCCGTTGAAGGAGGGGCCAGCTAAGGGGGAGGTCGTCGACTTGGCGAGGCTCCTCGACGCCTACTACATGGTCAGAGGCTGGAACTACGACGGGGTGCCGATGGACAAGAAGTTGCATCAATTGAGCTTAGAGCCCCTGTACACGGGGCCCAAGCTTCAAGTGGCGATAGACGAGAGGTACTTGAAGGACGGCTTGAACATAGCTGAGGCCTGTTACAGAGGTGGGGCCGAGATCATCGAGGTGGGGACGCCTCTCATAAAGTCCGCTGGCCTAGAGGCCGTGAGGGAGTTCAGGAGGAGGTTCCCCTACGCCACCATAGTCGCCGACCTAAAGACCTTTGACACCGGCTGGCTTGAGGTCGAGCTAGCGGCCGAGGCTGGAGCCGACGTGGTAACAGTACTGGGTGCGACTGACGACTACACGATCAAGGATGCCGTGGGCGCCGCTAGGAAGTACAACGTCAAGGTTATGTGCGACCTGATAAACGTGCCCGACCCCCTCACGAGGGCTAAGGAGGTGGAGAGGCTCGGGTGTGATATGATATGCGTCCACATGGGCATTAGCGTGCAAATGAGGGAGAGGGACGTGACCAAGAAGATGGACATGCTCGAGGAGATAGTGAAGAGCGTCAAGGTCCCCGTGGCCGTGGCGGGCGGCGTGAGGCTGGAGCACGTAAACGAGTTGGTCAAGCGCGGTTGTAAGATAATAATAGTGGGCTCGGCGATAACCAGGTCGTCCAACCCCGAGGAGGCCACGAGGAGGTTCATAACGACGATGCGGAGGGCCTACGAAGGTCTCAGGGGCTCTTAATAGAGCTACCGGGGACAACCGACCTCCTGAGCCTGCGCTCCAAGCAGGCCTTGACAAAGCCATAGAACAGGGGCGAGGGCCTGTTCGGCCTTGACTTGAACTCTGGGTGCGCTTGCGTCGCCACAAAGAACGGATGATCTTTGAGCTCGATGAATTCGACCCTCCGCTTGTCGACGCTGTATCCTGAGAAGACCATGCCGTAGCTCTGAAGGAGTGACCAATAGGCTGGGTTTATCTCGTACCGGTGTCTATGCCTCTCGAATATTATCGGCCTACCGTAGAGCTCGTACACCTTGGTTCCAGGCTCGAGAACTGCGGCTTGGGCCCCCAGTCTCATCGTTCCGCCCATCTCCTTGACGCGATGTTGTTCAGGTAGTAAGTCCACAACTGGGTGGCTCGTAGATGGGTCCAGCTCCGTCGTGTTCGCGCCCTTAAGACGTGCGACGCTTCTCGCAAACTCCACCACGGCCAATTGCATCCCAAAGCATATGCCCAAGAAGGGGATCTTGTTCTCCCTCGCGTACTTGATGACCTTTATCTTCCCCTCGGCACCGCGTGCTCCAAAGCCCGGCAGAACTACTACACCGTCGCACGAGTCCAAAATCTCTCGGTACTCTTTCGGTATCTCTTCGCCTTGATCGAGTAGCGTGGCCTCAAGCCAAGTCATGTTGACTTTGGTTTCAAGGGATGCGCCTGCGTGCTTTAGGGCTTCTATTATGCTTATGTAGGAGTCCTTCAACTTCGTGTACTTGCCGCACATGCAGACGTTGACTTCATACCTATGGAATTTGTATCTCATCACCACCTCTTTCCAAGGAGACCAATCTGCTTGAGCGTTGTTTAACATCAGTCGCCTGCATATGTAATTACCCATTCCTTGCTCGTCCAATATCATCGGCAACTCGTATATGCACTCGACGTCGTAAGAGGTGAAGACAGCTTCTTCAGGGACGTTGCTGTAAAGCGCTATCTTCTTCTTGGAGTCTTCGTCCAGCGGGTATTTGCACCGCGCTACCACTACGTCGGGCTGTATGCCGATGCGCCTGAGCTCCTGCACGCTGTGCTGGAGGGGTTTCGTCTTGAACTCTCCGGTAACCTCAAGTATTGGCACGAGGGCCACGTGGACGAAGAGGGTATTTGAGGGGCCCTCTTCGAGTCTCATCTGCCTGATGGCCTCAAGGAATGGGAGGCCCTCTATGTCTCCCGTAGTGCCCCCACATTCGATGAGCGTCACGTCAACGTTGCTCCTCTGGGCCACAGATCGTATCCTCCTCTTCACCTCGTCGGTTATGTGCGGTATTATTTGCACGCACTTGCCGAGGTACTTGCCCTTCCTCTCGGCCTCTATGACAGCCATGTAGACTTGGCCCGTCGTGATGTTGTTGTCCTTCGACAAGTCTACGTCGAGGAAGCGCTCGTAGTGGCCGAGATCCAGGTCTACCTCGCCTCCATCCTCTGTCACGAAGACCTCGCCGTGCATGTATGCCCGGCTCTAAGCTCGAGCTTAGAGCCTATGGGTTCATGGTCCCGGCGTCGACGTTTATGTCTACCCGGCCTCACAGGCCTATGGGTCTATCTTTATCGCCGTTACGGAGAAGCCCCTGACCTGTAACATTTTGCCTATTGATGCCGTCACGGCCCCCTTGCCTACGCTTGACAGGACACCCCCTGTGATGAATATGTACTTCATAGGCACTCACACAAAGTGCGTCTGACTCTTAAGGCGAGATAAACCTTGCGCAACTTTACCTTCAGCTGATAGTGGTAGAGGCGTAAACTCGGTGCGCGTCTACGGATCTTTCTCCAGGGCCTCGATCTTCGCCTTAAGCTTTTCGATTATCCTCTGGTTGTCGAAGTTCTGCAACATCGCACCGCACTGAAAGCACTTGAACTGCTGATCCAGAGCCCTTTCGAACGGTATTCTATCACCACAACCGTTTGGGCACACGAAGAAGACCTTCTGCTCTTCATATCGAAGCCTCTCACGCAACCTGTTTAAGACGAGTTTCTTCCTTTCCTTCACGATCTCTCTCAGACCCTCTTTGTTTAAAGACCAAAAGTAGAGGAAGTAGCCTTTTTCTTCATCGATCTCCCTCCTGTAGGTCACTATGCGCTTGTCGAGGAGGTCGTAGAGTATTCGCCTGACTTGATTAAGCCTCATACCGGTTTTCTCGGCTATGAACTCGTCGATCACCTCGCTCTCGTTTAGCATTACTTTGACCACTTTGACGGCGTCTTCGCCGCAGAGCAAACTAATTAGCCTCATCAACACGTCTGAAGACTTCTTGTCGTAGTGCACTGGCGCTCTGGAGACCATTACGTTCTTGCACCTGACTTATAGAGCCCCTAGCAAGTTTAAAAATGCTGACCCAGTTACTATCCAGTGTGCAAGATCAAGATAATAGTGCTAAGGTATGGTCATAGGCCTTCGCGGGACAAGAGAGTTAGCACGCACTTAGCCCTCGTAGCTCGAGCCTTCGGAGCTCACGAGGCTTGGTTTGACACGAAGGACGAGAGCTTGGAGAGAAAAATAGCTCAGGTGAATGAAGCCTTTGGCGGAAGCTTCGCCGTAAAGACGGGCGTTGATCTGATGAGCGCGATAAAAGAAGCCAAGAAGGAAGGCTTTTGCGTAGTTCACTTGACGATGTATGGCATACCCTTACCCCAACTCATAGAGGAAATTAGAGGCAAGAGTAAGTTGTTGGTGCTTGTGGGAGGGCCAAAGGTCCCCAGGTACTTCTACGAGGTGGCTGACTACAACGTCTCCATAACCAATCAACCTCATAGCGAGGTGGCTGCCCTGGCAGTATTCTTAGACTGGTTATACGAGGGGGATGAGTTCAACTTTAAGTTTGAGGGAGGGAGGATCGAAATCGAGCCCTGCGTCAGGGGCAAGAAAATCAGGGTCTTAAGGTGAAGAGGGGTTTTGCAGAAGGCCGTAATAGTCGGGGTTTTCCAGAAGAGCGATGACTTCAGGTTGCGCGAAGTGGAAGAGCTAGCGAGGAACAGCGGATACCTCATCGTTGACAAGGTGATACAGATAAGGAGCAACCCGCACGCTGGCTACTTGATAGGACCAGGGAAGCTTCGAGAGCTTAAGGACAGGGTGAAGAAGTACGGAGTCAAGACGGTGCTATTCGCCAACGAGCTAAAGCCCGGACAGTACTTCAGGTTGCAGAAGGAGCTGGGGCTAGACGTGAACATACTGGACAGGGTGCTGTTAATCCTCGACATCTTCGACAAGAGGGCCTTCACATCAGAAGCCAAGCTTCAGATCGAGCTCGCGAGGCTAAAGTACACCTTGCCTTGGGCGCGAGAGCTTGTGAGGCTAAAGGGCTTCGGTAGCGAGAAGATGGGGTTCGGGTCTCTCGGTAGCTACCCTTACGAGGCATATATATCGTTTGCACGGAAGAGGATCAAAGTGATAGAGGAGAGGCTGGAGAGATTGAAAAAGAGGCAAGAGGAAGTAGTGATTAGGCGCAAGGAAGTCGACTTGCCCATAGTTGCTCTGACTGGCTACACGCAATCTGGTAAAACCACTCTTTTCAACCTCTTGGCCAAGGAGAGCAAGGTGACGGGGCTGGGCCCCTTTACGACGTTAGAGACGTGCGCTAGGAGGGTCGACGCCTACGGAAAGAGCTTCATAGTCGTGGACTCCCTCGGGTTCATCGATGAAATGCCCCAATTAGTGCTTGATGCCTTTCATGCAACACTTGTGGAGCTGAGGCTAGCCGATGTAATAGCATTGCTCATAGATGTCTCTGAGGCGCCTTCGATTATGGAGAGGAAACTCAAGACGTCTCTTTCAATAGTATCCGGTGTAGCAGGTGACAACAAACCTCTGATAGTAGCCGCCAACAAAATAGACTTAGTAGGCGACTCTAGGCTTGAGAAGTCCATCAAATTAGTGAAGAGAATCGCCTGTCACTACGATGTCGTGCCCATAAGCGCTAAGAAGGCAGTTAACGTGAGCTTTTTCTTAAAGAAAATTGTCGAGAAGCTGGAGAAGAACTGAGGGCAAAGCCTTAGAGCTAGGGGCCTCACTTATTTGTTACGCTCTTTTATCACAGCCACATCGCCCAATGTCAGTTGAAGTCCTTGGGGCTTGGGCAGCTCTTGCTCCTGGCGAATTTCTTCGTACAGCCTTATCTTCAGCACCTTTTCAATCTTCTTGGCCAACTCCAAAGTAGGGGCCATACGACCGCTCTCCAGCCTTCGCACTATTGATTCCTTTTCGCCTATCAGCATCGCTAAGTCAGCCTGCGTGAGGCCCATATTCTCTCGAGCCTGTCGAATGAGGACGTTGTAGTTGCTTACGAGGACGGTGCTCTCGAGGCCCATGCTGAGCTCCCTGCGCTTCGCTATTTGTTTAGGACGGGTCGTAGCCTTCGGCCTTACTATCGAGCCGTAACGGGAGCACTGGGAGCATACCATAAGCTGAGAGCCTTCGATCCAAACTCTAACAGGCTTGCCGACAATTGGTTTGCCGCAAAGCTCACACGACATGGCACAGACCTCACTTACGGCTGATAGGTATTAATTTGCGAAATTTGGGATAAATGTGTTGTGGCCCATTTAAGTGATAAGTTCTTAGTCGAACTGGTGAAGATGCGAGCTGACTATCAGTTCGGGCCGGGAGCCGGAGAGGCCCTGACTTCAGGAGGAGTGAAAGTGGAGATCTCGAAGAGAACGGGAAAGCCGCGGTACGTCTATGACCTCGACGGCAGGCTTCTAGCAACCATCAGGTGGAACGACGGTTTCCTAGCTTTGACGCTCGAGGGCGCTCGCTTACTGAAAGAACGTTTTAAGCCGCCAAGGCTTAGAGTGGTGGTCAAGAACGACGTCAGAGACTTCATAAGGCAAGGTAGGAGTGTTTTCGCAAAGCACGTCGTTAAAGTGGACCCCGAAATTCGATGTGGTGACGAAGTCATTGTGGTAGACGAAGATGACAACTTGCTCGCTGTCGGTCGTGCTATGCTGTCAAGTTACGAGATGCTAGCATTTAATTCAGGGGTAGCGGTAAAAGTAAGAAGAGGTGTAGAAGGTGAAGATAAGCCCGAGAGAATTGCAGAGGATAATGCAGTCGGTTAAGAGGGCAGGGCTCTCAATAGAACAAGTGGAGGGCGTCGAGGGCGTGATAATCAAGCTTCGGGACAGAGAATTAGTGATCAAAAAGCCCCAAGTCACTTGTATGAAGGTCGGAGGACAGACGATCTTTCAAGTGATTGGCGAAGTTGAGGAGAAGGGCTTAGCAATAGAGGAGGAGATAAGCGTATCAGAGGAGGACGTTCAGCTAGTCGCATCCCAAGCAGGCGTAAGTCTCGAGGAGGCTAGGAGAGCGCTAAAGGCCACTAAGGGCGATCTCGCGAGAGCGATACTGTACCTAAAGGGCGCCTGAATACTTACTTCTTCACCCGCTTCTTCTTCAGCAACCTCAACCTGAACACGTCCTCGCGGGCTCGCTCATCTAAATATAGCTCTATGGTCTTCATGTTCCTCTCTATTGCTGGTATCACTATGTTCTCAAGGGCGTTAACCCTTCTCTTAGCCTTCTCGACCTCTTCCGCGATTCTCCTAGCGACTGCTTGGATCTCGGCGAGCCTTATCACTGAGGCGAACGCGTCTTTAAACGCTTTCACGGCTTCGTCCAAGAAGGCCGTCGTGCCCAGCAAATTGTATGGCGGGACGCCAGCCTCAGCCAATTGTACGAGTTTGAACACAGGGGTCGTGACGCCCATTATATTCCTAGTCTTGACCTCTATAGCTACCTGGGGTCTTAGAGAGGCTATAACCTCGTTGAGCTTGTAGACCCCCATGTGGGCTCTGGCCAGCGCCAACTGGTTCAGCGCTTTCTCGAGCTTCCCCCTAACCTCAAGCATTAAGTTTTGGTACTCCTTAGCCAATGAGAGCAACTCCATCACCAAAGCATCGCGCTTCTCCTTGAGAAGAGCTAGACCTCTTTCCGCAAGTCTCTTCCTACGGCGTAAGTTTATCAGCTCCATTCGCGTCGGCTTTAGCTCAACCCTCGAGCTCAACTACCATGCACCGTTCTCTTAATCGCGTGAGAAGCTTATTTAAAGTTTAAAAAGCGTAGATAGAGGTCGTTGGTGTCTTGGATGACTTCGCTATGCATAGTATATGACGATATATTCATGAAGCATAATCCTGACCCCTACCATCCCGAGGGCCCTCAAAGGCTCGCGGAAGTGATTAAGGAGCTCAACAGAAGAGGCGTCCTTGCCAAGGTCAAGGTGGAGAGGGCGGTTAAGGCCTCGCTAAACGACGTGACGAGGGTCCACTACGAGAACTACGTCGAGTATATACAGAGAGCTGTTGCGAGCGGCGCGAGGTACATAGATCCCGATACTCAAATATCGAGAGAGAGCTTCGAGGTAGCCCTTTACGCTGCAGGCTCTAGCATATACGGTTGCGAGAAAGTCTTGGACAAGGGCTTTGACGTCTGCTTTGTGTTGGAGAGACCTCCAGGGCATCACGCGGGCAGGGCTGGAGCTGCTTTGGGGGCTCCGACTCTGGGCTTCTGCCTCTTCAACAACGTTGCCATAGCAGCGAAACACCTGATCGAGGTGCGCGGGCTGAAGAGGGTAGCGATATTTGATTTTGACTGCCATCACGGCAACGGTACTCAGGAGATATTTTACCGGGACAGATCAGTCCTATATATAAGTACTCACCAAGATGGCAGGACGGCTTATCCGGGCACGGGATTCGTCAACGAGGTGGGAGAGGGGGAGGGGGAGGGCTACAACATCAACGTCCCACTTCCACCTTTCACAGGCGACGACGTCTATGGAGAGGTCTTAGAGAAAGTGGTAGAAAGGGTGCTGAGAGAGTATAAGCCCGAGGTCTTGCTGTTGTCAGCGGGGTTTGATGCACATAAAGACGATCCGTTGACGTCCATGGGCCTCTCGCTAAACTCGTACGTCAAGATAGCCGAGCTCGTCAAGGGGCTCATAGACAAAGGGATGACGAGGGGGGCCGTCTTCGTACTCGAAGGGGGTTACGGTCCTGGGCTTGCACGAGGGATTTACAATATCATAGCGTACTTCATAGGTATGCCGCTGATAGAAGAGGGCAAGACCACTTCCTCTGAAAGGGTGAAGAGGGAAGGCTTAAAAGTCGTGGACGAGGTCTACGAAAAGGTTTTGAAGCCATACTGGGGGATTGAGGCTTGTTAACGGTAGTCGTTGGAGGCTTCTTTGGAGACGAGGGAAAGGCTTCGGCCCCCTAAAAGGGAAGGTATGCGCCTACCTCTCATTAAAGGACGACGTAAGGGTCGCTGTCAGGACGGGCTCGGTAAATGCTGGTCACACCGTGGTCTTCAACAATAAGGAGTACAGATTGAGGATCGTGCCCTGCGGATTCGTAAACCCTCGTGCCACGCTATGCATAGCCGCAGGGGCCAACGTGAGGATCGATGTCTTAATGAGAGAGATAGAGCTCACGAACGCCGGGGATAGGTTAAGGATAGACCCTCAAGCATCCATAATCGAGGACGAGCACGTAAGGAGGGAAAGGGAAGATCAGTTTCTCATCTCTAAGATAGGCTCGACAGGGCAAGGAGTCGGAGCGGCGATAGTCGACAGAGTAAGGAGGGTGGCTAGGCTCGCTCGCGATGTAAAAGAGCTGAGCAAGTACTTGGATGATGTCCTCATGATCGTCTGGAGGGCGATACAGCAAGGCCAGAACGTGCTACTCGAAGGCACGCAAGGATACTACCTATCCTTGTACCACGGGACGTACCCCTATGTCACGAGCCGAGACACGACAGCCTCAGCCGTCTGTAGCGAGGTGGGCATAGGCCCCAAAATGGTCGACGAGGTCATCGTGGTCTTCAAGTCCTACGTCACCAGAGTTGGAGGAGGCCCTCTACCGGGTGAGCTCTCAGAAGAGGAGGCAGAGAGGCTGGGGCTGGTCGAGGTAGCGACGGTGACTGGTAGGAGGAGGAGGGTTGCCCCCTTCAACTTCGAGCTCGCGAAGAGAGCCATCATAGCCAATAGCGCAACCCAAGTAGCTCTCACGAGGGTAGACGCACTATTCCCCTCGGCCTCAAGGGTCAGGAAGTACGACCAACTGCCGCGTGAAGTAAAAGAGTTCGTTGAGAAAGTAGAAGATGAGTTGAAGGTCCCTGTGACCATAATCAGCACGGGTCCCGACGTCTTCGACACCATAGACTTGAGGGAAGTTAAGTGACGGTAACGGACTTGGCGAGGTTCCTGGGCCTGTCGGGGTCGCAACCTCGAGCTAGCGCAGCGTAATAAGCCAAGAGTTGGAGTGGTATTACATGGAGCACGGGCGTCAGCTGCTTAGGCTCTATCTCTGGGAGAACGAAAGTCCTGTCCGATATCTCCTTGACGTCTTTGTCGCCCTCTTCTACGCAGGAGACGACAAAGGCCCCCCTAGCCTTCATCTCCATTATGTTGCCTATGATCTTGTTATAGGTCTCATCGCGAGGGCATACAAAGACGCAGGGATAGCCCTCTTCTACTAGGGCTATGGGCCCGTGCTTTGACTCGCCGGCAGGATAGCCTTCGGCGTGAATATAGCTTATCTCTTTTAACTTCAAGGCCCCCTCAAGGGCCGTGACTATGTTTATGCCCCTAGCCAAGAAGAAAGCGTTGGTCTTCGAAGCCAAGTCGATCGCTACGTCCTTGGTCTGCAGCTCGTTGACCAGTATAGCCTTTTCGATGAGAGATGCTGAAGATTTCAAAAACCTCTCGGCGCTTGAGGTCAAGTCGTGGTTTACCCCTTCGATCCGGGCCGCCTCTATGCTGATCCTCGTGAGCATTAAGAGTTGCGCGATGAAAGTCTTGGTCGCTGCGACACCTATTTCTGGCCCAGCGTAAAGCCCTACATATAGCGAGGCTAGCCTAGTTATCGAGGAGCCCATAACGTTGGTCAAGGCCAGCAACTTGACGTCCTTGTCTTGAAGGGCCCTCAAGACCTGTAACACGTCGGCGGTCTCCCCGGATTGCGAAATCGCCAGAACGGCAGTGCTGGGCGTTATCCTTGTACAGCTATCGTGAAACTCCGAGGCCACGACGGGGTGAGCATCTATGTCTGCCATCAGGCGTAAGAGGTATGAGCCGAATATGCACGCGTGGTACGAGGTCCCACAGCCAACGAGGTAGACCCTATCGGACTTGACGAGCTCGTTGGCCAGCCTGAGTATGAAAGCGCGCGGCGCACTCATGACGTTGAGCGCCACTTGGGGTTGCTCGCGTATCTCCTTGATCATGTAGTGTGCGAAGCCTCCCTTGTCCACCAAGCCGCCTATGCTCTCCTTGTTTAAGAGCTTGAGCGGCAGTTGTTGGCCCGACCATAAGTCCCTTATCGTCACTGCTTGGGGGGTCAAGATGGCCAGCTCGCCATCGTTCATGATTACGACGCTCTCCACGTTTGGGGGAAGGGCCGGGACGTCGGACGAGCAACACACGAAGTCGCGCGAAATGCCTATGACGAGGGGGCTCTCCATCCTAACGCAGACTATAGCGTCGTCGTGAAGCGCTGAGATGAGTGCGAAGGCGTAAGACCCTCTCAACGAAAGTGCTGCGTGGCGGACGGCCTCCTCTATCGTCAAACCCCTACTGAGGAATTCTTCCACCAGATGGGCTATGACCTCGCTGTCGGTCCTAGAGCGTAGCTTGTGGCCCGCCGAGGCCAGCTTCTCGCGTAGCTCTAAGTAGTTTTCGATGATGCCGTTGTGAACTACGGCTATCCTGCCTTCGCAGTCCGTCAGAGGATGGGCGTTCTCTTTCGAGGGGGCCCCGTGAGTTGCCCATCGAGTGTGCCCTATTCCACACCTCCCAGGCAACTTGCTTATCTCTAACTTCCCCTCGACTTCCTCTATTTTCCCCTGATCCTTCTTCACGAATATGTGCCCGCCGTACGTCGTGGCCAAACCCACGGAGTCGTAGCCCCTATATTCCAGCTTCTTAAGAGAATCGTAAATAATCCTTGAGACGCCTTCCCTGAGCGACGTGCATCCAAATATCCCGCACAAAGGAGGCCACCGTATTCTTCGCGCCTGTTACTACTACTCACATGGGGTAGATAGCTTTAACTAAGCCAGCGCTAGGGAGAGTTCCAGAAAAATGAAGAGGGACTACACGTACGTTGTCGAGATCAAGAGAGCGATAAAGGACTTCGTGGATAACCTAGACGCCATGAGTAACAACGGCGAGCTGAACTCGGACGGCATTAAGGCCATAGCCAGGATATTGAAGATGCTCAACAGGTCTGGCATGAGATGCGAGGCCGAGAGGTTGGAGAGGAAGCTAAAGAAAAGAGAGGGCGTGGAGGTTATAACGAGCTTGCTCCTGCAGTTAGAGGAGAGGCTGGGTTGATAGAGGTAGAGGCGAAGGTAGCCATAAGCGAGGAAGAGAGGTCGAAGATCTTAGAGATGTTGAGGGATCTGTGCCCTCTCGAGAGGATTCATGAGGAAGAGGAAGAGGACCTCTTTTTCGTAAGCTCCTACGACCCCTCCTTTGGCGCGGATAAGACGCTTAAACTAAGGAGGAGCAGTAGCGGGGCCAAGCTGATCTTCAAGAGCAGAAGGGCTGCAGAGGGCCTGAAGGAGAACCTAGAAGTAGAGGTGGGAATAAAGAAGGGAGATGAAGGCAACATGTTACGCCTCTTAAGGGGGCTCGGCTTTAGGGAGAGCGTGATTGTTAGAAAGAGGAGGACGAGCTTCCGCTTCAATGGGTGCGCGGTCAATGTGGACGAAGTAATGGGCCTAGGATCCTTTCTAGAGGTAGAAGTGCTGGTCGATGAAAATGACGTGGAGAAGGCCCATTATAGAATAGCAAGCGTGTTGTCGGCCCTAGGGCTTTCGCACAAGAAGGTCATACTCAAGAGCTACGCAGAAATGCTTGCGGCTCAAGAAGTTTGATGACAGATCTTCGCAGAATTCCTTTGCTCCGCCCTCTGGCCAAAGAACTTTGAGAGTATGAGATACACGCAGTACTCGCCGCATACCGAGCAAGCCCCGCTCCTTGAAGGCACCCTCCTGTGGATGTTCATGGCTGTTTCCGGGTCGATGGCAAGTTTAAATTGAGTCCTCCAGTCCAAAGAGGCCCTCGCTTTGGAGATCTCTAAGTCCCACCTGAGGGCCTTCCCGCCAAGCCTCACGATGTCTCCGGCGTGCGCGGCTATCCTGCTGGCTATCACGCCGTGCTTTATGTCCTCCGGTAATGGTATGCCTAAGTGCTCGGAGGGATACACTGCGCACAAGTAGTCGACCCCGGCCGCCACAGCCAACGCGCCCCCTATAGCTAATGTTATGTGGTCGTAACCTGGAGCAACGTCGGTCACTATGGGCCCTAAAGTGTAGAGAGGAGCGTGTCCCGTGAGTATCTTGGCTTGCTTTACGTGATGTTCTATCTGGTTTATGGGCATGTGACCCGGACCTTCAACTATCACCTGGACGCCTCTTTCTCTGGTCCTCCTGACGAGCTTGCTCACCGTGAGGAGCTCCGTCATCTGCGCCACGTCATTGGCGTCGGCTTGGCAACCAGGCCTCAAGCCGTCTCCCAAGCTTATCGCGAAGTCGTATTCCCTCGCTAACTCGAGTATTAGGTCGTAGTTCTCGAGTAGAGGGTTTTCCTTTTCGTTGTGTATGATCCATGCAGCTATGATGGCCCCTCCCCTGCTCACTATGCCCGCTACTCTCGGATGCTTCCTGAGGAAGTCCACGCCGTCCCTAGTTACGCCAGCATGGATGGTCATGAAGTCCACGCCGTCTTTCGCGTGCAACTCTATGGCCTTCATTATGTCGTCTACGGTCATGTGGACCATCGAGCCGTACTTCTTCAAAGCCATGTGGGCCGCTTCGTATATTGGGACCGTGCCCACAGGCGTCGTCACCTCCTTTATTATCGCCCTGCGTATCTCGTCCATCTGGTCCGACGTTGAGAGGTCCATCACCGTGTCGGCCCCGTACTTGACGGCCAGCTTAGCCTTCTCGACCTCCATGTTGACGTCTGAAAGATCCATGGAGGAGCCGACGTTGGCGTTAACCTTTGTTCTAAGACCCTCGCCTATCCCTATGGGGTCCACGTTCTTCCTGACAACGTTCCTCGGTACCACTATCCTGCCGCTGGCCACCCCCCTGACCACGAACGACACGTCCACGTCTTCCTTTAAAGCGACTACTTTAAACTCCTCTAAGACGACCCCTCGCTTAGCCGCCTCAACAGTTGTCGTCAACTAAAGCGCCACCTGCACTAGAAGGAGGCTTTCACGACTAAAATCTTTCTCATGTTGAGCTAACAGCAATAAATTTTTAGCAAACGTTGTGAAAAGTAGAAAAGTGTGATGGAGAAGTGAGACGACATGGTCAGAAGCGATCCCTTGAAGTTGTTGATGAAGGCCGTTAACGGCGAAGTCGTGGTGAGGCTTAAGGACGGAAGGAGTTGTCGCGGAATACTCGAAAAATGCGACCAGTGCATGAACTTGCTCCTAAACGACGCCGAGGAGATAGACGAGGACGAGGGACCCATAGCCAAATATGGCAAAGTGCTCATCAGGGGGAGCAACATTTTATTCGTAAAGTTAANAGNGTGACCAGTGGCAGAAGCTCTGAATTGAAGCCAGGATGAGTGGTCGATTTGCCCGAAGAGACCAACTTCATAACCATAGAGGAGCTCGCCCAAAAAGCCGTGTACGAGCAAGAGGTCGAAATGGTCGAGAGGAAGGGCAAAGGGCATCCAGACACCTTGGCCGACAACATCTCAGAAGCGGTCTGTAGAGAGCTATGTAAGTACTATTTAGAGAACTACGGGACGATATTGCACCACAACGTAGATAAGGCTTTGATAGTGGGCGGCAGGGCTATTCCAAAGTTCGGTGGTGGAGTTGTGTGCGAGCCCATCTACATCGTAGTGGCTGGGCGCGCAGTAACCCATGTTATGAAAGAGGACTCAGTCGACGTAGTACCCATAGGAGCTATAGCCCTTAAGGCCATGAGGGACAGCGTTAAGCAGACCTTCAGGCACTTGGACCCCGATAACCACGTGATTTTCGACTACAAGATAAAGCAGGGGTCCGTCGACCTCGTCAAGGTCTTCGAGTTAGGCAGGGACGTGCCTCTTGCCAACGATACATCCTTCGGAGTTGGGTACGCCCCTCTAACGGAGACTGAGAAGCTGGTGTTGGAAGTCGAGAGGACACTAAACTCTCCCGAGTACAAGAAGAAGAACCCGGCCGTCGGAGAGGACATAAAGGTCTTAGCGCTGAGGAGGGGCAGGAAGGTCGACTTGACAGTGGCCTGCGCGATGATAAGCTCCTATGTCAAATCACTCGACGATTACCTCAAGGTCAAGGAGGAGGTCAAGGAGGACGTGATGAAAATAGCGTCTAGGTACGACGTCGAAGTGGACGTGAAGGTAAATGCCGCAGATAAGCCCGAGCTCGGAGTCGTGTACTTAACCGTGACGGGGACCTCGGCCGAGGCAGGAGACGACGGCAATACTGGCAGGGGAAACAGGGCCAACGGGCTCATAACTCCGAATAGGTACATGTCTTTGGAGGCCGTGGCGGGGAAGAACCCCGTGAGTCACATAGGCAAGATATACAACATAGTGTCGACCAACATAGCGAAGAGGGTGTACGAGGAGACGCGCAAGGTCAAAGAGGTCTACGTCTACATGCTGAGCCGCATAGGTCACCCGATAAACAAGCCGCTCATGGTCAATGTTAAGGTCATACCGCACGAGGGTGTTAGCGTCAAGTCGCTGAAATACGACGTCGAAAGCATAGTCCAAGCGGAGCTAGAGAATGTAGTCAACGTCAGAGGGCAACTCCTAAAGGCCCCGCTAGAGTTCTGAGGGCTTCGATGCTCATTGCCTCAACCTTTCCAGCTCTCTAGCCCTCTCCTCACGGTACTTCCGCAACATGTCTTTTAACTTCTCCTTCAGGCTTCGATCCCTATCAGCTAGCAATTGTTCCCTCTTAGTTTTTATGAGCTCCTTAATGGTTGAGGAAGCGTACAAGAAGTCGGAGGCCCTCTCGACCTTTACCTCCTCCACGTCTATTGTGGGGATGCAGCTCTCTTTAAAGGCCTCCAGCACCTCCCTTGGCATTTTATCGACCTTGGTTATTATTGCCTCAGGTTGCATGCCAATCAGGAGTTCCACGCCTTCGGCATTGGAGGATGTGGGGTCTTGAACGAGCACTATCTCCTTCTTCCCCAAGACCTCATACCTCATAGCTTCCTCCAAGGACCTCTTGGTTATGGAGCGCAACTCCTTGACTATCACGATGTTGCCTCTAGCGAGCTCTCTCACTAAACGCTTGAGCTCCTCGAGGTCCCTTTCCATGACCTCTACCCTAGCCTTTAGCTCGCTTATGGTCTTTGCAGAAGCTTCGAGCCTCCTCTTCACGGCTTCATCGACTTGCGATGCTTGGGGCGATCTAAGGGCGGCCTTTATGAGCGCTTCTTCAAGTTCCGCTATCTTGGCCTCTTTTTCCTTTAATTGTCTTAGAAGGTTAAGCCGAGACTCCTCGAGATCTTTTATCGTCTTGCTTTGCTCCTCGACCTTTTCCCTGAGCTTCGAAAGCTCAGATCTCAACCTCTGAATTTCGGGCTCCGCCTGAACAGTCGTGGGGGATTTGTCCGGCTTGTCATCGAGCGTGACCCTCTCAAGCGCCTCCTTTATCGTTAAGCCCTTGACTATGAGNGCCTNGGCCTTCTCTATCTGAGGACGGGATAGGTTTAGTTCCTTCGCTCTGGCCTCGAGTTGCATGAACTTATTCTTGAAGTTAAAGTAAGCCTTTAGCGCAGCAGCCACTGCGTCTCTCTGATGCGAGTTCTTGACCACGTCCTTGAAGTTGACCACGTTCTCTTGCACAACGCGCCTCTTCTCTTCCACGCTCAAGTCTTTAGGCGGCGTGTAGACGGTACAACCCAAGACGGATGCTATTTTCTCCACGACCAGTGGCGCCCGTCTCACGTCTGAGGCTATTACCACGGGATTGCCGAACTTCGTGACGGTCCTTATTATTGACATCCGATCAAGGGCTAGTCCGCTGTTCACGTAGAGGAGGTTGCCGTATAAATCCAAGACCGCTACGCCCGTGATTATCCCCGGGTCCAACCCCACTATTATCGGCTTCTCTTCTCGATGGTCGAGGTCGGCCTGCCTTTCATCGAGAGAGGGTATCTTAGCTATTATCTTCACGTTGACGCCGCTCTTCTTTATCAAGTCCCTGAAAGGCCTTAGCAATTTCTTCACATGTGAGGGGGTGGCGTTCAGTATTATTACGCTCCTCTCGAGACCGAATTTAGAGCGCTGAACGTAGCACTCCACATCACTGCCGTCGACGTGCTTTTTCAGCTCGTCCAATATCAGGCTCGTCACTTGCTTTATGGCCGAGCGCTGAGAGCGATTGTATCTCCCTTGGCTCATGCCCCCTGGGCCGGGGCTCCTTCCCCTCGATATCAATATCGCGGCCCTAATAGTTGAAGGCTCAATGATCACAGTCCCTACGCCCTTTAATGCTAGCAGGGCCGAGGCCTCGGCAGCTTGAAGAGGTGGGAGGTGATGTGCCCTTTCACTTAATATGCCTTGTCTGAAGGCCAGCTCGGCGAGCTTTACGTAGCGATTGCCGATGCGGGTCACTTCGACGAGCCTTACCTTGTCTATTACCTTACCCAGACGCCTCTTGATCTCGTTTATCGACTCACCTATCTCGAAGATGTTATCGACGGCTATAGTGTCGACCTTATATTTCTTCAGGAGACGAGAGATAGTTCCCCAGTCCACGCCTTCTCTACGATCGACTATGGTGCCTCTCTCGTTGATCACTACTAAGGAGTATTCTTGCATGTGTTGCGCCGAAGGCGCCAAGTCTATGCCCATTATCACACGTTGCCCATGGATCTCTTGACTTAGGCCCACGAAAACCTCTACCTCAAGATGCGCCGACGACGTGCAGGTGGCGAGCGAACGGGATATTTTAAGGCTCGCCCCTAATATCCCTTAGCACTTCATCGGCTTCCACCTTCAAGCCGAACCTCCTGTTGAAGAAGCGGATTAGATTGGCCACGTCTCGTTTCAGGTACTCTGAGCTCCTAGGATGGCTCTTAGAGACCCACTGTGGCCAATCTATTATGAGTATGTCGAAGTCCGGTTTTATGACCACGTTGAACTCACTCAGGTCAGCGTGAACCATAGATGCCTCTCGGTAGGCTTTTTTGACGTTCTCCATGATCTCCATGAAAACTCGCCGAGGATCTGGCAGGTCCGTGATGACATAGAGAGGGTCGCCTACTATTATCTCCATAACTATAGCGTGCCTGTTGTGAGCTATTGGTTTTGGGACCTTGACGCCCAAGGGGTATAGCGTCTCGAGGGCCTCGTACTCTCTCCTAGCAGCGATGCACGACTGCCTGTACCAAGACGGGGCCTCGCCGTAGGCCCTCAACCTCTTGGTTTGCCTGAAGCTAGACCTTCCAACCCTGTGGAACTTTATGGCTACTCTATACCCGGACGGCGATAGGCCGTCGTAGACGTCAGCCTCTTTTCCAACGCCGAGCTTTATGCCGACGGCGTCTAACACCCCCTTGTCTACGAAGTATTTAAGGGCAAGGGCATCGCGCCCGTACTGTCTCAAGGCGTAGCCCAAGTAGTCTTGCTTTTGGCGGCCCACGAAGCCCATCTTATGCAACTTGTCTAAGTCCTCCAAGAGAGAGTCGACGGGTTTCCTCACGTGCTTCGCTAAGACGTCGACGGGGATGTACTCGTACCTTAAGTGAAGCCTCTCCATCGTTAACAGTATCTTGTAGTCATGGTCTTTAAGCATCTTCATCAGAGAAGCAACGACCGACATGTCTTCAGCACTTCTCGATTAACACGGCTTCTAAAATTGTTAGCTCGCCCCAGTTCCTGCGCCAGGATACCTCGTAGCTCACTACTTTTATCCTCTTCGCGAAGAAGGGGGAATCCACGACGAAGGTCTCGTACTCCCCTCCCTCTCCACACGGGCTCACCCCCCAAGTTCTCGACAACTTCTTCAGGTGCTCGAGGAACTCTCGGTCCACTTCTCTGCCCAACCATCGTTGGGTTAGACCTTCAGCGTAGACTCCGACAACGATCGCCACGAGGCCCTCCTCAATAATTTGACCGAGGACATCGAATTGATCTCGCCCCCACAGTGGGACTATGAGCTCCAGCCCAACCTTTTGGCAGACCTCCTGCAGGATCCTCTTCTGGTAATTGCTTGCTATGACGCCCGCGACCACGCCCTCTATTCCGAGCTGCTCTCTCAATGTAGCCAACGTTTTGCACAGGACGTCGTACTCCAGATACGCGGGCGCTTCCACTAAGAGCTGCGGAACGCCCATGGACTCAGCTTGCAAAGCAGTCCACTTAACGTTGGGGACGTGGAAGAGCTTTGATTCGGGGTCTTGAGGATGGAAGGTGACGAGCCTCTCCACGCTGTGCCCCATCTTTAAGGCCAAGTGACACGCGTATGCGCTGTCCTTGCCCCCGCTCCACAGACACGCTACTCTCACTTGACACCGACCCTAGCTCGCACGAAGTGCTCGACCCTCTCCCTAACAACTTCACTCACGAGCTTTCCATCTACCTTGCCTCGTAAAACCGACATCACCCTGCCCATCACGACTTTGAACGCCCTGTCCCCCCTCTCCTTAAGGACGTCGGCGTTCTCCTCTATTATGCGGTCTACGAGGGCCCGCACTTCATCTAGCGAGAGGGCTCTGAGGCCAAGCTTCTCTAGAATCTCTTGGAGTGAGGCATTGGGGTTTTCGGCCATGGCCTTCAGGACATCGGGTATCGCTTCCTTGGCCATAAGTCCCTTGCCCAAGGCCTTGAACATCTCCAAGAGCCTGGTCTCGTCCACCTGCTCCAAGGGGACGCCTTCCCTCTTCAAGCTCTTCCACGTGTATTCGAGGGTCGTAGCGACTATCATCGGGCTGACCTCTGGGACCTCCGAGACTATCCTCTCGAACAAGTCGAGGCGGTAGGAGTTTATCATCAACAGAGCCAAGTCCTTGCTCAGCCCGTACTCTTCGACGAACCTCTTGAGCTTCTCTTCAGGCATCTCCGGCAAGGACCTCGCAAGCCGTTCCAGCCTCTCCTTGGTTATCACGATGGGCCTGACGTCGGTTTCGGGGTACATTCGAGAGGCCCCAGGCCTCGGCCTCATGTAGCGCGTGGTGCCGTCGGGGTTGGCGGCTCTAGTCTCGTCCGGGACCCCCTAAGCGCATCCCTACAACGCCTCAGCACGGCTTGGAGTGCCTTCACGGCCCTCTCCTCTTCGTCGACCACGAAGACCGACGCATCGTTGGGGCCACAACCGAGCCTCTTCTTGAGCTCGCTGACCTCTGCCTCGGTTATCCCGTACGCTGGCATCTCGTCTGTATGGAAGAGCCCCTTGACGCCGCCCCACACGACGGCGTAGTCTTTTAGTTCTGTTCCGAACCTCCTCCCCGGCTGGATTTCCACCCCCAGCAAGCCGGCGAAGCCCTCGAGCTTTATGGCCATCACTTTGTGGCCTCTTTGAAGCCCCTGCAAAATTATCTTGCTCTTGGTGTTCTTGAAGACGTCGCTTACGTCAACTATGTCGCTCTTCACGTCGACCACGCCTCGTCTCTTGAGCTCGTCCCTTATCTCTAAGAGCTTGAGCTGTCTCTGGACCTCCAGCTCTACCACCTTCGATATCAGCTCTAAGTCTTGGACGCCCTTGATCTCCACCTTTCCCCCCTTCGCGAGTGAGATGTTTATGTCCTGCCTGATGGTCCCAAGGCCTCGTTTGACCTTCCCGAGTATGCGGAAGAGCTGGCCAATCTTCAGGGCAACCCTTTGGGCTTGCTCCGGCGTCTTTATCTCGGGAGCGGTCGAGACCTCTATGAGCGGTATGCCAAGCCTATCGAGCTTGAACACGACCTTGTCTTCGGACTCCGATATCTTGCGCGCGGCGTCCTCCTCTAGGCATATTGTTTGGATGTGGACGGGGCCTTCGGGGTCTTGGATCACGCTTTCGGGGCCTCCCACGGCTACCACGGCCGTTCGCTGAAAGCCAGTAGTGTTCGAGCCGTCTATGACTACCTTCCTCATCACTTGGACGACATCCGGGACTTGGGCCTTGAGCATGAGGGCTATCTGAAGGGCTATGTCCAAGGCCTCTTCGTTGAGCGCGTGGGGAGGCTCTTCATCCATCTCGACGAGGCAAGTAATATCGCTATAAGCTTGGTAGACGTAGGCCTTGCCCTTCTCGTACTCGAGTAGGGCCGCCTCATCGACTGCTCCTAGCTCGCTACGAGTTGGACGCAGATACCTAATGAAGACTACGTCGGGCTCGTCGTCCTTGAGCATTGTGGGGCACGAGCAGAACAGCTTCGACTTAGTGTTGAGTTGCTGGTGTAGCTCGAGCCCAACCTTTAGACCCAGCTCCTCGTACCTATTCACCGAAGACCCCTCGGTACTCGGTCCTCGGGTTTATCTCGCCTGCTATGTTTGTTGTCATTAGCCTCTTGACCTCCTCCTCGTCCTTGGCATTGGCCAAGCACCACATCAACTTGACAAGTGCGGTCTCAGGGAGCATGTCTTCGCATGGCACGACGCCCATTCGCAACAACTCCACGCCAGTCCTGTAGACGTTCATGTTGACCCTACCCCATATGCACTGAGAGGTCATGGCGACGACGAGCCCGTGATCTATGAGCCTCTTAATCGAGGGAAATACGTAGCTTGGTGCGTGCCCGAGCCCCGTGCCCTCGATCACGACCCCCTTGTAACCAGCGTGGATGGGCCACTCTATCGCTTCAGGGGGGATTCCGGGATAAGCCTTGATTAGAGCGGCTCTGCTGTCGAAGCTCGCCTGCACCTTGAGGCTCTTCCTGTCTTCGCTACGAGGCTTCAAGTCCTTAGCGAGGACGACTAGCTCCCTCCCCTTCAACACTCTCGCGAGAGGCGCGTCGTTTACTGGTTTGAAAGCGTCCCTTCGACTCGTGTGGCACTTCCTTACCTTTGTGCCCCGTATAACCACCAAGCTCTCGTCACTTATACTCTCGTGCATTACGACAACTACTTCCGCAAAGGGCGCACGAGAGGCAATGAGCACTGCCCCTAACATGTTGAGGGCGGCGTCGCTCGATGGCCTGTCCGACGATCTCTGGGCTCCGACAAGCACCACAGGAACGGGTAGTTGTTGTAGAGCGAAGCTCAGCGCAGCGGCAGTGTAGCCCATGGTGTCCGTGCCGTGCGCTACTACCACCCCGCTCACGTCTTCTTTAACAACCTCCTCAGCTATCGCCTTAGCTATCACGGACCAGTGCTCAGGCCTCATGTCCTCGCTGAAGATGTTGAATAGTGTGCGCGTCGATACGATGGCTATCTCGCTTAGCTCTGGTACAGACTCGTAAAGATCTTCGGCTGAGAGCGACGGGTAGACCGCTCCGGTCTTGTACTCGACCTTGCTTGCTATCGTACCTCCGGTGCCCAAGACCTTGACCTTGGGCAACCCCGCCTTTAGCACCAGTAATTCCCTGTCCTCGAATCTGGGCGCTTGCCTCTTCGACACCAATTCGACCTTGACCTCTGAGAGCCTAAAGCCGATGTTGTAGCCGTTGTCCATCTTTATCATAACGTACTCGTCGCCTAGTATCTCGGTCTTAGGCATCAAGAGGCCCTCGTAGGTCGTGTGCCCCTTAATTATGCGGACCCTGTCGTACGGCTCCACGTTCAACTGCTTTAGAGGGCCAGGAACGTCGAGTTGCTCGTCCAACCCTATCACCATGTTAGATATAGGCTTGCAGGCGACACAAGAAGAGGGGCCACGCGGGGAATTAAGCCTAAGTCTGGCATCGAAAAAAACGGTAGCGCAGGGGGCTTCTGCTAAAACGCAGACGCGAAGGTCATGCAGGCGGGGAGGCCTTCTGCTTAGATGCCGCCAAGAACCTCCTCACGTATTCTTTGTGGTTCCTAACTCGAGGTACGGGGTTCCTCTTGGGCTTGGGCGGTATTTTAGGCGTTTGCGACCTAACCTTACCCGCCTTCGTTAGTGAGCCGTGCGATGGCATGGTATAACCACCAGACTCCTCTTCAGAGGATGAAAAGTGGCCCTGATATAAATGTGTTGCCAAAGGAGCTAAGTGACTGGCTCCCTGGCGCCAGAAGGCGACCTTCTGAGACGGCCAAACTCCTTTAAGCGGCTCAGCGTGACGTCGTCGAAGACTGGACCCTCCTTGCACAGCCTCAGGCCGTCTATGACGCAAGATCCGCAGACTCCTATTGCGCACTTCACGTATCTTTCAAGCAACATCTGATGACGTATCCCTTTGCTCAAGAACATTTTGTGCAGGGCGTATAGCATCTCTTCAGGGCCGCAGGCGAACGCATAAGAAAAGGTCTTATGCTCCAATAGCTTCCTGGTGGCATCGACGGCGGTTCCTTTGAGCCCTAAGCTCCCGTCGTCCGTCGCTATCACTAAATCGTCCCCGACGAGCTTCGACAATTCATTGACGAAGAGGGCCTCACTCGCGCTCCTAAAACCGCATACGACGTATGGTCTTAGGGAGGAGCTCGCCAGAGCCTCTATGAGTGGGAGTAATGGTGCTATCCCCACTCCACCGCCGACGACGAGGGCTCTGCGCACAGAATCGGCTTGTGGTATAGTGAAGCCCTTGCCGTAGGGACCTCTAATGAAGACTCTGTCGCCCGGACTTAACGATGCGAGAGCCCTGGTCCCCTCCCCCCTCACCTTGAACGTGAGCCTCAGCGCCAAGCACTCGTAGTCATAGCCCGATGGAGAGAGCGGGAGTTCGTCTACGCCTGGGAGCCATGCCATGACGAAGCGCCCCGGCCTCGCTCCGCGTACGACCTTGCGATCTTTGAACCGCAGGGTTACGGAGAACAGACCCTCCGCCTCTGCCCTCTTCTCATTCAAGAGCCCTTCGAAGTAGTACCTATTCACCACCTCAATGCGCCATACCTATTAGGTCCTTGACGTCTCTAAAGCCCTCTTCCTTCATGTACCTCTTCAAGCCGTTTACGAGCTCTCTAAAAACCTTGAGCCCGCGCCTGTAAACTGCTGTGCCCACTTGGACCGCCGTGGCGCCCGCCATGAGGAACTCCACGACGTCTTCCCACTTTGTTATCCCGCCTACGCCGATCAAGGGCACGTTGAATTCTTGGTAGAGCTCGTACACGACCCTCAAGGCGATGGGCTTGATGGCTGGCCCTGATAGACCCCCGTATACAGACGAGAGGATAGGTCGCTTAGCGTATATGTCTATGGCCATGGCTCTTATGGTGTTTATCGCGGTTATGGCAGAGGCCCCGTGCTTCACAGCGGCTTCGACGACCTCCATCAAGTTTGTCGTTAGCCCCAACTTCACGAAGACGGGTAGCGACGTGACGGCAGAGACCGCTTTGACCACTCGGGCTGCGAGCTTTGGGTCTTCGGAGAACTGCCTAGTTTCATGGACGTGGGGACACGACAAGTTCAGCTCCAAAGCCTTCGCCAAGCCCTTCTCGGAGATTAGAGAGGCTGCTTCGGCGTAGTCCTCGACCTTGGCCCCAGCTATGCTGAATATCACGGGGATCTTGGCCATCGCCTCTTCGTACTCGAGGCACTCGGCGATGTAATTCTCTACGCCCGGGTTGGCTAGACCTACGGCGTTGAGCAACCCGAAGCGTAGCTCGACTATCACCGGGTTAGGATTTCCCTCCCTAGGGCTTACGGTGAGGGACTTCGTGACTACAGCCGAGGCCCCAGCCCTGTACGCCCTGATCAACATGTTGGGCGTGGTGCCGAGCACTCCAGACGCCAACATTATTGGATGTTTGAGTTTGAGCGAAGCTAAGGAGACCTCTAGGCTCATGATTGCCACCTATATGAGGCAGAAAAGAGTTATATATTATCATGGTAGTCATTTAATTAAATCAAGCAAAAGGGGAAGCGAGCATGAAGGGCTATGTCGTGGGCAGCTTCATAGGCCTTCTGCTCTGTGATGACAAAGGAGAGATTATGGAAAAGGCCTTGTTCCCCAAAGACCCCGAAGAGCAGGCCAATAGGCTCTACTCATTGAGCAAGGGAGAGGTGATCGATGAAGTCAGAGAGCTTTGCGAAAAAGCTCAAAAGCTTAACGTGGACGTGCTCGTAGCAGAGGACCCTCGAATCGCGCAAGCGCTGGTAACTTCGGGCTTCCAAGAGGTGAGGGTAGAGGCCCCTAATAAAGTGGCCAAGCTCGTGAGAGCCCGAATGCTCGATCTCGCGGTCAAGTTTGGTTATGCGCAAAGCGAAGAAGAGGCTTTGTCGATTCTTCATAGAATCGCCTCAGACTTGAGCGCTAGAAAGATAGTCGAGGCGGTCGAGAAGAGGGACCTCCTTGTAGCTCAAGCTGTTTCGTGCATAGATGAAGTCGAGAAGGTGTTAAATGTATTAGCTTCGAGGTTGAGGGAGTGGTATGGGGTACACTTCCCAGAGCTTGGCAATGCCATTAAAGATCACGAGGACTTCATAAAGGTGCTGTCGATTATTGGGCATAGGGATAATGCGAGGAAGCCCGAGGTCTTAGAGAAGCTCGGTCCCTTGAGGGACAAGGTAGCCAAAGTGTTAGAGAGCGGTCCCTCTCTCGGGGCCAACGTACTTCAAAAGGACATAGAGGTAATAAAGGAGGTCGCTTCGGCGACTCTAAGGCTCTACGAACTCAACGAGAGGCTTAGAAAGTACGTTGACGAAGTCATGGGCGAGGTAGCCCCCAACATAAAGGAGCTCGTCGGCCCCGTATTGGGGGCTCGATTGATAGCTCTCGCTGGAGGGCTGGAGAGGCTCGCGAAGTTACCCGCAAGCACGATCCAGCTCCTCGGGGCCGAAAAAGCCCTCTTCAGGGCTCTCAGGACTGGCAGCAAGCCGCCCAAGCACGGCATAATATTTCAGTACCCCGAGATACACAGGTCTCCTAAGTGGCAGAGAGGCAAGATAGCTAGAGCGCTGGCTGGAAAGATAGCCATAGCCGCCAGAGTAGACTACTTCACCGGAGAGTACATAGCCGACGAGCTCAAGGAGGACTTGAAGAACAGGATAAAGGAGATAAAAGAGATTTACAAGGCGCCGCCTAAGAAGGTTGTAGAGAGGAAGGCGGAGAGGAAGGCTCCTAAAAAGGCTAAGAAGTAAAGGGGTGAATAGCTCGTGAAGGTAAGGCCCCACGAGGANATAAGCNGAGTTTACGTGGTGGAATTGGATGACGGAAGCATGAGGCTAGCAACGCGTAACTTGGCCCCCGGCGTCAAGGTTTACGGCGAGATGCTCATTAAGCACGAAGACGCGGAGTTGAGGTTGTGGGACGCATACAGGTCTAAGCTCGCGGCGGCCTTCATGAAGGGTTTAAAGGTGTCGCCTCTTGCCGATGGGACGCGAGTCCTCTATTTGGGGGTCGCGTCGGGGACAACGTGCTCTCACATCTCCGACATAGTAGGCCACGGAGGCCGCGTCTATGGAGTCGAGTTCTCGCCTAGGGTCATGAGAGAGTTTCTGGAGAGAGTGGCTAAATATAGGAAGAACGTGATNCCGATACTGGCGGACGCTCGCTTGCCAGCCGAGTACGCGAACTTANTGGAGGAGGTCGACGTCATNTACCANGACGTCGCCCAACCCTATCAAAGCAAAATACTCGTAGACAATGCGGACTTCTACCTAAAGAAAGGCGGATGGGCTTTTTTAGCCGTAAAGGCTAGGAGCATAGACGTCACTAAAGAGCCTTCAGAGGTATACAAGAGGGAGATAGAGACCTTAAAGGATGGGGGCTTCGAGATAGTCCATGTCGTGCACTTAGAGCCTTACGATGTTGACCATGCAATGATACTAGCGCGCAGGACGTGAGCTTGTTGTTGAACGACGCACGTGGCTTTGAGAAAGACTTCATCGACAGAGTGAGCAGAATACTCGTGCGGGAAATAGAGAGGATAAACGATCACCTGCCCAAAGAGAGTCGGACTTTGAAGGAGCTATTGGAGATGAGAGAGCCAAAGGTCTTGACCAGAGCTGGTGATGAGCTCATAATGGACAGAAGAGAGCTTGAATTGCTCGCTGATATAGTGCCAGCACATTATCATGACAAGCTGAAGCTACCCATAGTCATACTGCGCATGATGGAAATGGGGGAGGGGGTCTACATGATATGTGGAGGGGATTTAGAGGCCCGAGTCATAGCCAAAGTTTTGGGCCCGGATGCCGTACACTACCACGATGGCAGGGCTTTCGTGTATAAACCTTATATAGCTATCTTGCGAAGTAAACTTAGGACGACAACAGTTATAGGCTTCGTCTCTAGCATCGAGTGAGGGGGCGGAGCGTGCCCCTAGAGGGCGTGATCGCGAAAGCTGTGAAGTCGCTGTATGAGGGAGGCTTCGAAATCTCGAGACCCTATGCTAACGAGAGGAGTTCCATAAACATAGTCGCCAGAAGCGGAGATAGATTGATCTTGATTAAAGCGCTGAACGATACCAACGAACTGAGGAGCTGTTGTGTAGCAGAGATAAAGAAAGCGAGCTATGCCTTGAGGGGCTCTCCACTCGTCGTCAGTGAGAGGGACGGGCCTCACGAGATCGACAGAGAGGCGGCTTATGAGAAGCGAGGGCTCTACGTCGTCCACCCAGAGGCTCTAAGAGACTACTTCAAGGGGAGGAGACACTACGTGTACTATAGAGGTGGCAGGTTTTACGTGAAGATCGACGGCAAAAAGCTGAGGGAGATACGAGAGAGGATCGGTCTATCGCTAGGTGGATTGGCGAGCTTATTAGGCGTTACGAGGAAGGCTGTTTACGAGTATGAGAAGGGCGAGATAGATGCTACGGTCGATGTTGCTTCGAGGCTATACGACACTCTCAGTAGATACGTGGGCGAGGAAGAGGCCCTACAGGCGTTTAAGCCCATAGACATCTTAGACAAAACCTTGTCCATTGAGGACGAAGAGCGCTGGATAGACGAGAGGAGTAGCAGGTCGAGGCTTCAAGAAGAGGTGGCCCTAAAGCTGGCTAGGTTGGGGTTTTCGATATTCAAGTTTAAAGAGGCCCCTTTCAACATCATAGCTAGGAGGAACGGAGAGGGAGGGAGGACGTTACTAATCTTAACGCTAGAAGCCCTCAGTGACAAGTTCAAAGAGGAGCTAGAAGTGCTTCGAGGAGTCGCAGAAGTCGCCAAAGTTAAGAGGCTGGTCGTGACCCGAAAGGTCTCTCGAGAGAATGGGGTGATAAGCGCTAAGGAGCTCGATGACGTGTCAAGCCCCGAGGAATTAATCGAAGTTGCTTCATCTGGCTAATAGTTCTACTATATCTTCGACGTCGCCGCTAAATCTAAACCCTTTGGGATTGAAGTGCGTCGGAGAGGCATGAAAGCCCTGAGAGCGGAGCTTCTCGATCAATTCCTGGATCTTCGGCTGCCTCAGCTTGTACTTATGCGAGAGAGCGTCTACGGTGTAGAAAGTCGGAGGACCGTCTGCTTCGCTCGTTATCAACTTTAAGATTTTCTTGAGCTCTTTCTTATTGAGCAAGTCCAAGGAACTTGCTACCCTAGCGACCTCCTCGCAAAATGTCTTGTCAAATATGGGGCCTATCCAGAGAGGGCCTGCTGCCTCCATAGGGGAATAGCACTCTCGCACAAGCTCTTTGTCGATGCCAGATCTTCGAGCTTCACGATGCGTCTATGCAGGCAGTTGCGACAGTGGTATATCAAGCCGATGTTCTTTGAGCCCTCCTTAGAGGGGGTCAGCTGGGCGAAGACTCTAATGTAGTGCCTTGTGCTGTGGGCGATCAACGGCTTTATTGATAACTCGTACTTTCCAGTTTCCCTGCATAATAAGCCTAGCACCAGCCTAACTGCGAGCTCGTGGCAGTACTCAGTCCTCAAGGATAGGCCACCGTACCTCCTCAACGCCACACGAGGGTAGACACCGCAGAGNGGGGGCATGTCCGTGGCGGTTANGGCTATCACGCCCCCTAAAATCGTTGATCTAATGGCTGNATCCACGTAAGGCGCGGGCGAGCCGAAGGGGTCTATATCGACAAAGTCGAACCTCTTCCCCTTGGCGTCATANCTTGACAGGAGAGAGTTCGCATTCGAAAGTTTCACGACGACCTTTTCGTGNACCTTATTCAGGAGGGCGTTGATCCTTGCGATCCTCACCGCCACCGGGTTGACGTCTGATAGGACGACCTCGTCGACCTCGTCGACCTCCTTGGCGTACCTGATCCCCCTGACACCGCTCGCGGTTAACGGTTCCGCTACTCGCAAGCCCTTCTTCCCGGTGACGTTCGCATAGGCCTTCAATACGCAAATGGATAGATCGCGTGAGAAAGACATGAAGGGGTTGTAGAATACTGCCTTCTCGGCCTCTTCCCCCAAGATTGCTCGATCTGGCAACAGTAGCTTGACCTTGCCCTCGTACAAGAGCTTGAGGGGCATCTTTATACTCATGGCCTTTAACTCGCTTACTTCGCGTCGCCTAACTTATATTCACTCTCTCCTTGCCAATAGCCCCGAAAGCCCGTGCATATCAGATATATCTCTCTGCTCCTCTGTCGCGAGGCCTTGGGCTTAAACAAGCGCACCACTTCGAATTGCTGTCGTAGGATCGGTAAAATATCATCGAGCTCGCTTCCTTGAAAGGCCTTTATTACGGCCACTCCTCCTCTTCTAAGCAACTTGTTGGCGAGCCTAATTACGCATCTAAGTATGTGTTCGTGCCGTGCCATGTCGGTAGTCCACACACCCGTAAGCTTCGGCGAAGCATCAGATAATATTACGTCGACTTTGCCGGGCAACATCTCCGCGAGTTCTTCATGCAAGTCCTCGTCGCAAACGTCTCCTACTATAGTCTTGACGTTGGGCTTTCCGAGTTCCTTTATGGGCCTGATGTCCACTCCTATTACTAGGCCTTTGGGGCCAGTCGCTCGAGAAGCCACTTGCAACCATCCGCCGGGGTAAGCTCCTATGTCCAAGACTACCTGTCCCTCTTTAATTACGCCGAACCTCTTGATTATTTCGATCAGCTTGAAGGCAGCCCGAGACCTAAAGCCCGAGCTCTTCGCCATCTTATGGTAGTGGTCTCTCGACCTCTCTATTCTCCATCTTCTCGACATATCCATCGCTGGCTCACGACTTTAAGAGCCAGTGAGGGTTAGGTCTTCACACTTCTCAGGGCTTATCGGCTGTCTGCTACCACACCGCGATAAGTTCGTGCATGAAAAGCAAGGGCAGTCGTCTATCGCGTCGAGGCTTACCTTGATGTCGCTTGAGATGGCTACTAGCTTGAAGGTCTTCGAGCGGCCTCTATACACGGGCTCCCTTATAATGAGCCCTCTCTTCTCTAAGGTTAGTGCTATGCGGGAGCCCTCGCGACTGCTGACGTTTAACGCTCTCCACAAATCACTTTGCAATATCCCTTGAGGGCCCGCACTACTTATTATCTCGAGGGCCTTTGAGTATAGGTCCTCGCTGTCCTTTCGACCTTGTTTCACAGCTGAGCTATACGGCGACTACAAATTCAAGTTTTCGCAGAAGCTCTTGGTACCTATTGCGTATTGTGACCTCAGTCACGTTAGCCGAGGCGGCTATATCTCTCTGAGTACATTTGACGTGCTGAAGGACGCAGGCTATGTATATAGACGCAGCAGCAATGCCCATGGGGCCCCTACCAGAGGTCAAGCCCAGGCCCCTCGCTTTTTCGAGGATAGCTATCGCGAGCCTCTGCACGTCCTGCGAAAGGTTTAGCTTATTCACGAGACGTGGTATGAAGTTTATCGATGCCATGGGCGTGATCTTTGCTAACAGCGTCCTCAAGAGGAGCCTGTAGCTCTTGCCTATTTCCCGCTTCTTGATGTTGGAGGTTTGAGCGACTTCATCGAGCGTCCTCGGTATCCTATTTTGTCTACACGCCGCATAAATAGCGGCAGCGACCATGCTTTCAATGGACCTACCCCTCATCATCTTCGCCTCTACCATCTTCCTGTAGAGGACAGCCGCGCTTTCTCTCACGTTCCTCGGGAGGCCGAGCTGCGACGCTATTCTGTCGAGCTCAGACAAGGCGTGGGTCAGGTTCCTTTCAAAGGCATTAGATACCCTCGATCTCTGTTGCCACTTCTTCAGCTTGTAGATTTGCATTCTCTTTGCAGGGCTCAAGTNCCTCGAAGACCTGCCGTTTCTGTNCCAGTCTATCACAGTCGAAAGGCCTTTGTCNTGGATCGTNAGAGTCAGTGGAGCCCCAGCCCTAGCCCTCTTACCCTGCTGCTCAGAGTCGAAGGCTCTCCACTCAGGGCCTAGATCTATGAGGCGCTCGCTGATTACGAGGCCACATCGCGCGCAGGCCATCTCGGCGCGATCGTAGTCCCTGAAGAACTCAGTGCTTCCACACTCCGGGCACCTGAACTCAGTCTCATCGGCTAACGAACTCTTCATCCCCTTCATCTCCTTCTGCCTTTCGAAGCGAGTAGGACGTAGACCTTCTTGATGCGCCTTAAATCATCGGGGTCTATCTCGCTCGAGGGCTTTATCAATATGTAGGGCGACGAGATTGGTCCTATGACATCGTAGACAGAGCCTATGACCCGGCTTTTGTCGTCGTAAACCGGGTCGCCTATCTTAGGAAAGGCCTTGGAAAGGCTTTTAGCCACGAGCTTATTGTTCTTGGACAGGTGAAGTACCGATCCTAAAAGGGTCAGGGAACCCCTCATGACAGGGGATATATCCTCGATAACCCAATATAAATGTTTCTTGAGGAGGTTATGTGCCATCCCCTAGGGCTAGTTAGACTGGAATATCAGGAATTTGAGGGCTTTTTGCTACTTCTTGGGCTTCTTCCTCTCCTCTGCGATCTTCTTAGCTATCATCACGAGTATTTCTCTTTTAGGCCCCACCTTCTTGACGGAGACTCTCGACGTCTCCTCCCACCACCAAGCCGGATGGGCCTTCTCCTCGATTATGGGGTCGAGGTTTAAGTCCCGAGCGGCGCGGAGGATCTCATCTATCTTCGGAGAGGGCACGGCAAGTCTCTTGGGGATTTTCCTCCCCTGAGACTCGCTTTTATTGCTGTCCAAGTAGCAGGGGTAGACGACTACCCGGCTCCTATCTCCTAATATGACCTTCACCTTGCCCTTACTTGAGCAATACGGCGTTTACGACCCCGTCTTGACCCGGCCTTGACGTGACCTTGGCAGCTCCCTTCTCCGTCTCAATTACGGCACCCTTGGTTATCACGCCTCGTCTAGAGTAATCGACGCTCGCGGGGTTTTCTCTTATCCTCAAGATCTTGAGCTTGTACACCTTGTTCGTCTCGGGGTCTAAGACATTAGCATAGGTGGCGTACTTGAGGCTTACCTTCTTGTTTCCACCCCTGACCCTCTTGATGATCCTACTCTCCTCCTCCGCTGGTAGGGTTTCGACAGGGTCCCTTCCCATCTCGTATTTCCTCTTCTTCCTGTGGGGCCTTATCTTGCCCCCAGTCGGCTTCTTCAGGTCCCTGCCGTGGTATTGGGGCATCCGACGAGGCACTCCACGCCATTAATGTTATAGCGAAGAGAAAATCTAAAGAGAGGGGTTATAAGTTTTATGCAGATGAAGTGGGGCACATGAGCGGTGAGGTCCTGCTAGCACACGGCGCTGGCGGAACCTTGATGGTCGAGCTCATCAAGAGCTTGATCTTGAGAAACGTAAGCCGAAGAAGGGTGTTTGACGGAGTCGGCTTAGACGACATGGACGATGGGGCGACCATACCCCTTGGCGACTACGAAATCGTGCTGAGCATGGATGGGCACACCGTAGACCCTATTTTCTTCCCGGGGGGCGACATTGGGAGGTTGGCGGCGGCGGGCACGATAAACGACTTAGCGGTCATGGGAGCAAGGCCTTTGGCGATTATGGACTCGATGGTGGTTGAAGAAGGCTTCCCTCTAAGTGACTTAGAGAGGATAATAAAGTCGATGAACGAGACTGTCGAGGAGGTGGGCGCTGCCATAATTCACGGAGATTTCAAGGTCATGCCCAAGGGCAAGGTGGACAAGATAGTCATAAGCACCGCGGGCGTAGGGCTGGCTGAGAGGGGCAAGGTCTTGAAGGACTCCAACTTGAAGCCGGGGGACAGGGTCATAGTAACGGGCTTCGTTGGCGACCACGGCATCGCGCTGGCCTCTGTTAGAGAGGGGATAGAGTTCGAGGCCGATATAAAGTCAGACGTTGCCCCGATATGGGACGTCGTTGAGGCGGCCTTGAAGGTCGGGGGGGTCCACGCTGCCAAGGATCCCACGAGAGGCGGGCTCTCCATGGCCTTGAACGAAATGGCCTCGAAGTCTGGCCTCTCCATATGGGTTAGGGAGAGGGACATACCCATAAGGGAGGAGGTCAAGGCTGCCTCTGAGATGCTGGGGCTAAACCCCCTAGAGGTGACTTGCGAGGGCGTTGCGGTCCTCGTGGTCGACGGCTCTGCGGCTGAAGAGGTCTTAGAGGCAATAAGGAGGACGAGGCACGGAAGGCACGCCTCCATCATAGGCGAGGTAAAGAAAGAGCCCGCGCGCAGGGTCGTGCTCGAAACAGTGGTAGGCGGCAAAAAGCTATTAGAGCCCCCCCTTGGAGAACCGACGCCTAGAGTGTGTTGAGAAGTGGAGGCTGACAGAACCCCAAGAACAATAATCGACTCGAGGATCAAGAAGCTGAGAGAAGCTATGGCCAAGCTAGGTGCTGGAAGCCTCTTGATCTCTCAACCGGAGAACGTGCAGTATGTGACTGGCTTTAGGGCTGTCGGCAATCCACCCAAAACCTCTTGGGTTATCATACTTGGAGATCGCGAAGAGGTCTATCTTCTAGTTCCAGCTTTAGAGTACTATGAGGCCGAGGAGGAGGCCAAAGCAGCGAAGGTCGTCAAGATCAGCAGGGACAAGAGTACTGCTGAAGGTATCCTCGAGTTCTTAGCGGAGGTGAAGGCTCCAGGGCCTATTTTTACGGACTGCCTACAGGACCGCGACTTGATAGAAGCACTTAAGAAGAAAACGGGGGAGCTGAGGTCCATGCAAGCAATCATAGAGAACTTGAGAGCTAAGAAGGACGAATACGAGGTCTCGTGCATAAAAGAGGCCATAAAAAAGACGATGAAGGGCATAGAAAGAGCGCAGGAAGTCCTACGCGAAGGCGTGAAGGAGACGCGTCTCTTAGCGGAGATAGAGAGGGCGCTATGGGAGGAGGACATAGAAGGCCTAGCCTTCGACGTCATCGTGGCCTCGGGCTTGAGGTCTTCGTACCCTCACGCTAGACCGTCAGCAAAGCGAGTAGAGAGGGGAGATAGTGTCGTAATAGACGTGGGGGTGAGGGTCCAAGGTTATTGTTCGGATATCACGAGAACGTTTATCGTCGGGGGTAATCCAGAGGCTGAAAGAGCCTTGACGTGTGTAATTGACGTACAAAACGCCGTGGCCTTAGACGTAAAGAGTGGGGTTAGGGCCTCTGACCTCAACGCGAAGGCCAGAAAGCTCTTGGAAGATGAGGGGCTACATGAATATTTTCTGCATGGCCTAGGCCACGGCCTAGGCCTTTCAGTTCACGAAAAGCCTATCATATCTTCTTTAAGCGAAGATATATTAGAAGGTGGGAACGTCATAACCTTGGAGCCCGGCGTGTACGTCAAAGGAAGATTTGGGGTGAGGCACGAAGACGTGTTCTTGGTTGGGGAGAACAGTTGCGTGAAGTTGTCGTGAAGGTGAAGAGCGCATGAGGTTCTACCTAAAGGGCTACCTAGTCTTGAGTAAGCAATTAGATGATGTGGTTATCAAGAGACTTTCGGAGCTAATAGGCGAAGCTAACAGGACTTTACTCGTCAAAGGAGCGCCAAAGGACAAGGAAAGCGAAGCAGCGAGGGTGGTCAAGTGGTCAGTGAACGATGAGAGGGTTTACGTCGAAATCGAGTCCGGTAGGTACGTTAGAGCACACGACGCGTTATTTAGATTGAAGAACTACTTGGGCTCGGTGCTAGGAAGGGAGTTCAGAATAGGCATAAGAGGCCTTGGAGCGTCGGCTTACGAAGTCGAGGTGCCTCGCTTTAAGGGCGACCTCCAAGAGGTCTTGAGGCTCGTGGGTAACAAGGGCTCAGTAGAAAAGGTTGGCGAAGGGCTCTTGATAAGGCTCAGAGAGCTGGGCGAGGAGGACCTCGAAGCGAGGCTTGTCGACAGGCTCGTGAAGAGAATGTTAGAGGGTGCCGTCGAGGCTCCGGCAGAGGAGGCGAAGCTGGTTCCCTTCGGCTTCGTGCTTGAGCAGTCGAGGCCGAAGGACATAAGAGTGAATGTCGAGGTCGCCGCAGAAGCTGAGAGGTTGGGATGGATCAAGAGGTTCCCGGCGAAGGGACAATGGATCTTCACGGCCCCCATGGTCGGACTCTTAAAGGTCATGAGGGATCTGATAGTAGAGCAAGTCTGCAGGCCTCTGGGCTTCGAGGAGTGGATGTTTCCCAGGCTCATACCAATGAACGTGCTGGCGAAGCTCTCGAGCTACGTCGAGCACCTTCCGGAGGGCATGTTCTACGTGTGCGTGCCGCCTAGAGACCCCTCCGCTTTCGACGAATACAAAAGGGAGTACGCCCTCAAGAGAGTCATACGCAAGGACTTGCTGAAGGAGATATTGGGCGAGCCCGAGTACGTCCTCGACGCGGTCCAGTGCCCGCCCTTCTATCAGTTCTTCAGCGAGGAAACCGTCAGGCTGGAGGACCTCCCCATAAAGGTCTACGAGTGCATGGGCGGGTGGACGTGGAGGAACGAGGCTGGCGGGGTCGAGGGGCTTGCTAGGACCAACGAATTCTGGCGAATGGAGATGGTTTACTTGGGCTCTCCAAGCGACGTCGCCAGGATAAGGGACGAGGTCGTGTCGAGGACCGTAGAGCTAGTCGACAAGGTCTTGGACCTTGAATGGAGGGTGGTCGTGGGGGCTCCCTTCTACTTATCGAGCGAGGAGGCCAGCAAGAGGAGGATAGACATCTCCTCGCGTGAGAGGATACCCACATTGGATGTGGAGTGCTACCTGCCCTACAGGGGGGAGAGAGACGAGGCCGAGTGGTTGGAGATAACCGCAGCAAGCGTGCACTATACTCACTACGTCTTGGCCTTTAAGATAAAGGAGGTCAAGAACAGAGAGATATGGACCGGTTGCGTGGGCCATGGACTGACGAGGTGGGCCACGGCCTTCCTAGCCCAGCACGGCTTCAACCCCAACGACTGGCCAAGTCGGGTCAAGGAACTCTACGAAAAGTATGGTCCTTACAGAGTCGTGAGGACGTTGGAGTGGCCTTCGAGCAAATAACCATGCTGTACTCGTTAAAACGAGGCATTACACACTCATGGAGTTCAACGCTCGCTGAAAACCAGTGACTAGAGATTGAGGGCGTCAGTCCGCCCATCATACGTCATTGCTTTTGCTCTTAGACCGTCATCTCTTCATCCGCCATGATGTAGTCAGCCAGAGAGCTATATAGACTTTTACTTACTTTTAGTGGCTACAGGCGCGATCAACAACGTTAAATTACGGGCATTGACAAGAGTATTGTAGACTCGGCCTGCGGTGTTGAAGATTGACAGGTGAAGTGATAGTAGGGGCGATAGCTGACGTCCACTCGCCTAAGTATCTA